>ENA-OPZZ01000057-OPZZ01000057.1-human-gut-metagenome-genome-assembly--contig:-NODE-57-length-78499-cov-5.934288_pt1 | contig 78499 bp, 80 predicted proteins | sample MGYA00242487_ERZ504511 | MGnify/ENA primary metagenome ERZ504511 (study PRJEB26092, sample SAMD00036241) | human gut metagenome | host: Homo sapiens | study: EMG produced TPA metagenomics assembly of... | reverse complement strand
ATGAGGGAGAACAGGATGCCCGCAAATTTCTGGCGGGTGAACTCCTCAGTAAATGCGTCTGGCCGGATCTTTTTGTCCCTGGTCAGCACCATGGTCAGCGCATCCAGGATGTGCTGCCAGGTCTGCCGCATCTGCTGCTTGCCATCGGCGGTATCCTGCCGCACAAAGCCAAGCGCGTGGTGGGTGAAGAAACCGGGGTACTGCGCAGAGCCATACTCCAGCTGCCGGTACATCCAGCGGATGCAGGACAGGGTATCCTCAAACACCGCCGGGTCGTCCGGGTGGCGGAAGATATCGCTCCAGATGCTTTCCACCGCCGCGCTCACCAGTTCGGTCTTGGAACCAAAGTAGTTGTAGATACATCCCACGGATACCCCGCAGGCTGCTGCCACAAGCACGGATGTTGACCGCTTCCCATCCATTCTGCTGGATGAGGACCCGGCTCGTTTTCAGGATCTCCTCCTTGGACGTTGCCATCGGATTCGTATGACCACCTCCTCAACATGAACACTGTTCACGATGCGTAGTATAGCGCTGTTCCTGCCCCCTTGTCAAGGGGGGCAAAATAGATTTTTTTTCGCCGCATTGCTTGCAAAAAAAGGGGCGGCAGAGTAAAATATATAGTATATGTATCGTAACATGGGTCTGTGTGCCCCAAAAGCGGATACATATACGAAGAATGTCCGCAGAAAACCCTTTGGAATACGAGGAAAAAAAGCATGATTTTGAGCATGACCGGTTTTGGCCGGGGAACTGCTGTGCGCAATGGCCGCGAGATCACGGTGGAGCTGCGCAGTGTCAACTCCCGGTACTTTTGAGTATTCTTCCCGGATGCCCCGCACCTGCAGCTATCTGGACAGCCGCCTGAAAAAGCAGCTCAACGAGCGGGTCACCCGCGGCAAGGTCGAGCTGAGCATGACCATCCAGAACGTGGAGGCCGCCGACGCAGAAGTGACCGTCAACATGGAGCTGGCCCGCAGCTACCAGAAGGCCCTGCGGAACCTTTCGGAGAAGCTCTGCATCAAGAACGACGTCACCGTCTCGACGCTGACCCGCTTCCCGGACGTGCTGGCCACCCGCCACGCCGACGTGGATGAGGAACAGCTCTGGGCCGACGTCTCCGCCGTGACGGCTCAGGCGCTGGATAACTTCATCGCCATGCGCGCCGCCGAGGGTGCCAAGATGAAGGCCGACGTGGAGAGCCGCCTGTGCTTCCTCGAGGAGCGGGTGGGCAGGGTGGAGACCCTGAGCGCAGGCCGCGTCGAAGCCTACACCGCCCGCCTCTACGAGAAGCTCAAGACCATCCTCGAGGACCGCAGCATCGACGACGCCCGCGTCCTGACGGAGGCCGCCATCTTCGGCGACAAGACCGCCGTGGACGAGGAGACCGTCCGTCTGCGCAGCCACATCGCCCAGTACCGCTCCATTCTGGAGCTGGACGAGCCGGTGGGCCGCAAGCTGGACTTCCTGACCCAGGAGCTGAACCGTGAGACCAACACCATCGGCTCCAAGTGTCAGGACCTGGACATCACCCGCACGGTGGTGGACATGAAGGCGGAGATCGAGAAGATCCGCGAACAGATCCAGAACCTCGAATAAAAACAGTACGGAGGAGTTCAGATGAAGCTCATCAACATCGGCTTTGGCAATCTGGTCAGCGCAGGGCGGGTGGTGGCCGTCGTCAGCCCCGACTCTGCGCCGGTCAAGCGTCTGGTGAAGGAGGCGCGGGAGCGGGGGATGCTCATTGATGCGTCCTATGGCCGCAGCACCCGGGCCGTGCTTATCATGGACTCCGACCATGTAGTCCTTTCGGCCCTGACGCCTGAGACGGTGGCAAGCCGCGCTGCGGGCCAGCCGGAAGGAAAACCGACAGAGGAGCAGTAAAAAATGGAAAACGAAAAGTACCTGTTTGTCGTCTCCGGTGCCGCCGGTACCGGCAAGGATAGTGTGGTCAAGGCTCTGCGCGAGGCCCACCCCGAGATCGAAAAGACCGTCTCCGCCACCACCCGCGCACCCCGCCCCGGGGAGCAGGAGGGGTGGACTACTACTACCGCACCCGGGAGCAGTTCCGGCACCTCATCGACACCGATCAGGTGGTGGAGCACAACTTCTACAACGGCAACTACTACGGCACCCTCCGCGAAGAGGTGGATAAGCGCCTCGAGGCGGGCAAGCTGGTGGTGCTGGTCATCGACGTCCACGGCGCGGCCAATATCCGCCGGATGTTCCCGGGGGCTAGCACCATCTTCCTGCTGCCGCCCTCCGTCGGAGGAGCTGGAACGCCGCCTCCCGGGGCCGCGGCACCGAGACGGGAAGCCAGGCATCCTCGAGCGCCTCGACACCGCAAAGAAGGAGCTGGCCGAGCAGGAGAAGTTCACCCTCACCCTCGTGAACGACGAGGTGGACGCCTGCGCCGAGAAGCTCTACGGCATCATCCGCCAGCGGGCCGGCCTCGACAGATAACAAGGAGCCGCGAATGCCAAAAAACGGTAGGCGTTGCCGTGAGCAACGCGACCTTCCACTTCGACAAACTCTATACCTACGCCGTCATGCCCGACCAGCAGGAGGCCGTCCGCCTCGGCAGCATGGTGCTGGTGCCGTTCGGGCGGGGGAGCAAGGCCCGGATGGGCGTGGTGCTGGCCTGCGACGAAGAGCCGGAACACGCAAAGCTCAAGTACCTCTTCGACGTAGCTCCCGCCTCGGCCTGCCTGACGCCGGAGCTGCTGCGGCTGGTGCATTTCCTCAAGGAGCGCACCTTCTGCACCTACTACGAGGCCGTCAAGGCGGTCATTCCGTATGGTGCGCAGTATAAGCCCGCCGTGGCGGCAGACGGTGTCGACCCGGTGCTGCAAAAGCAGCTTACCCGTCACACCGAAAATGCCTATAAGCTTGTGGGCACTCTGCCGCAAAAGCCAAAGCCTACGGCAAAACAGCTGGCGGCGGTGGCGCTGCTGAGCGGCGGCCCTCGCACCCTGAACGAACTGGAGGATAAGGGCATCAGCCGCGCCGTGCTGGATAACCTGTGCACCAAGGGTGTGCTGGAATGCAGCAAGGTGAATAAGTCCATCGACCTGTACGCCTCCATCCCGCTGCGTAACGACCCCATCACCCTCACGGAGCAGCAGCAAACTGCTTACGACACGCTGCTGCCCAAGCTAGAAGATGCTGCGCCCCATTCGGCTCTGTTGTACGGCGTTACCGGCAGCGGCAAGACGCTGGTGTTTTTAAAGTTGATTTCCCGCTGTCTGGAACTTGGCCGTAAGGCGCTGGTGCTGGTGCCGGAGATCAGCCTGACCCCGCAGATGATCCTGCGGCTCAAAGGACAGTTCGGCCGCCGCGTGGCGGTGCAGCACTCTGCGCTCAACCATACCGAGCGTCTGCTGCAATGGCAGATGATCCAGGACGGCGGTGCAGATATCGTGGTTGGCACCCGCAGCGCTGTGTTTTCGCCGTTGGAAAATATCGGTCTTATCATCATTGACGAGGAGCAGGAGCACACCTACCGGTCGGAATCCGCACCGCGCTACTCCGCCCACGAGGTCGCCCGGCAGCGTGCCGCCGAAAACGGTGCCCTGCTGCTTCTGGCCAGCGCCACCCCCAGCACCGAGAGCTTCCACGCTGCACAGAACGGACGCACCCAGCTGGTGCGCCTGACCAAGCGCTACGGCGGCAACCCGCTGCCCAGCGTGCAGATCGTGGATATGCGGGCAGAGCTGGCAGCAGGCAACCCTCGGGAGATCAGCCTTGCGTTGGAGGACGCCATCCGCCGCAATCTGGAAGCGGAAAAGCAGACCATTCTTCTGCTCAACCGCCGGGGCTACCAGACCATTGCCCAGTGCGAGGACTGCCGCGAGGTGCTCAAGTGCCCCAAGTGCAGCGTGCCCATGGTGTACCACAAATCAGCGCATAAGGTGCTGTGCCACTACTGCGGCTCCCAGCAGGAGCCGCCGCCCACCCTTTGCCCGGCCTGCGGCGGCAAGCTGCAGTACCGGGGCTTTGGTACCCAGAAGGCCGAAGAGGAGCTGGCAAAGCTCTTCCCGGAGGCGCGGGTGCTGCGCATGGATCAGGACTCTACCGCCGCCAAGGACGCCCACGAAAAGCTGCTTGCCAAATTTGCAGCGCATGAATACGATATCATGGTAGGCACCCAGATGGTGGCAAAGGGTCTGGATTTTGAGGACGTGACCCTTGTGGGTGTTCTGGGCATTGATTCGCTGCTGTTTGCGCAGGGCTTCCGGGCATACGAGAACGTGTTCAGCCTGATCACACAGGTGGTGGGACGCAGCGGCCGCGCAAAAGAGCCCGGCTTTGCCATCATCCAGACCACCGACCCGGACAACCCGGTGCTCACCCTTGCCGCCGCGCAGGATTACGACGCCTTCTACGAGCAGGAGATCGCCTACCGCAAGCTTGGCTTGTATCCGCCCTTCTGCGGGCTGTGCATCATCGGCTTTGCCGGTGCAAAGGAGAACGAGGTGGCGCGTGCCGCTGCCCGTTTCTCGGCGCTTTTAGGGCAGCAGGCGGCCAAGCAGCCGGATCTGCCCCTGCGCATTCTGGGTCCTACGCCCGGCAGCATTGAAAAGATCAACGACACCTACCGCTATAAGCTTACCGTCAAGTGCCGCAACGACCGCCGTTTCCGCGACCTTGTGCGCAGCACGCTGGCACTGTATGAAAAAGAAAAACTGCCGTCTAAGGCATCGGTCGTGGTAGACCTGCACTCGGACGGAGACATCTGATAAAACTGGAGGTACCATTATGGCTATCCGTAACATTGTTAAAGAAGGCGACCCCATCCTGAACAAGGTCTGCCGCCCTGTGACCAATTTTGACGACCGTCTGGCCACCCTGCTGGACGATATGCGCGAGACTATGATCGCCGCCGACGGCGTAGGTCTGGCCGGTCCGCAGGTGGGCATGATGCGCCGCTTGTTCGTGGTGTGGGACACCACCGACGCCCCGGAGGAGATCCCCGAGGATTACGAGTACAAGTTCATTGATTTCGTCAACCCCGAGATCCTTGCTGTTTCTGAGGAGGAAGAGACGGCCTACGAGGGCTGCCTGTCCTTCCCGGGGCACAACGGCGCTGTGACCCGCCCCGTTGCCGTCAAGGTGCGTGCACAGGACCGCAACGGCGAATGGTTCGAGCTGGAAGCTGACGGCCTGCTGGGCCGCTGCATCCAGCACGAGAACGACCATCTGGACGGCATCACCATCATGGAATCCAGCGAGTACTTCTATGAGGATACCGAGGAAGGCAAAAAGGCCGCCCGCGAAGCGAAAGGAAACAACTGATGCGCATTTTGTTCATGGGCACGCCGGATATTGCTGCCGAGTGCCTGAAAGCCCTGTATGCTGCCGGGCACGACATCTGTGCCGTGTACACCCGGCGGGATAAGCCCGTCGGCCGCAAGCAGGTGCTCACCGCGCCGCCGGTCAAGGAGGTGGCTCTGGCGCACGGCACACCTGTGTTCCAGCCCCGCACCCTGCGGGACGGCAGCGAGGATGAAAACATCCGTGCCCTCGCCCCGGAGCTGATCGTGGTGGTGGCCTATGGCTGCATCCTGCCGAAGTCCGTGCTGGAAATGCCCCGCTATGGCTGCATCAACCTGCACGTTTCGCTGCTGCCGAAATATCGCGGCAGCGCCCCGGTGCAGTGGTCGGTGCTGAACGGTGACGCCGAGACCGGCGTTTCCATCATGCAGATGGACGAAGGGCTGGATACCGGCGATGTACTGTACTGTAAAAAAATCGCCATTGACCCCGAGGAGACCAGCGGCGAATTGTTTGACCGCGTTACCGCTGTGGGCGCCGAAGCTCTGTGTGAAACGATTCCTCAGATCGCTGCCGGTACTCTGACGGCTGTGCCGCAAGACCACGAAAACGCCACCCTTGCCCCCATGCTGAACAAGGAGATGGCAGAGTTCCACCTGACCGACACTGCCACCCATATCCATAACTGGGTGCGCGGCATGAACCCTTGGCCGGGCGCGTGGTTCAGCACCTCCGGCGGCAAAAAGCTTAAGGTGATGTCCTGCCGTGTGGCTACCGCTCATGGCGAAGCCCCCGGCACGGTGCTGGGCACAAAACCCCTGACCGTAGCCTGCAGCGAGGGTGCTATCCAGCTGCTGGAGGTCGTACCGGAGGGCAAAAAGCCCATGGACGGCACTGCCTTTGCAGCGGGTCGGCGCCTGAAAACGGGGGATAGCCTCTGATGGCCGCAAATCCGCGTGCGGCGGCAGTCGCCGCACTGGTACGGCAGGAGCAGGACGGTTTTTCCAATCTGGTGCTGGACGCAGAGCTCAAGCGCCAGAAGCTGGAAGGCCGGGATAAGGCTTTTGCAAGTGCCATTTTCTACACTGTGCTGGAGCATCGCGGCACGCTGGACTATATTCTGGAGCAGTTTCTGCCCAAGGGGCTGGCAAAGCTGGATGCCCCCGTGCGGGAGATTCTGCGCGCTGCACTGGCACAGGCACGCTATATGCAGGTGCCTGTCTCTGCTGCGGTGAACGAGGCGGTCAAGCTGACCCGCACCTTTAAAAAATCCAGCGCCTCCGGCCTTGTCAATGCCGTGCTGCGCAAGGCCTGCGGCTATGATCTGGACGCTGCCGTTTTTACGGGCGAGATCCAGCGCCTGATGGTGCTTGGCTCTGCCGGACTGGATGTGGCGAAATTTCTCCACAAAAATTACCCGGATGAAGCACTGGGCATCCTGACCTATCAGGCCGATGGCGGTTTGACCAGTCTGCGTGCAAACCCCCTCAAGGCCAGCGCTGCACAGCTGTGCGCGCTGCTTACAGAGCAGGGCGCAGCAGAGGTGCGGCAGGGTATTGTGCCCGGCAGCGTGCTGGCACGATTTGCCGGCAGTCCGGCAGACAACGAACTGTTCCGACAGGGCTACTACCATGTGGAGGGACAGGCCAGCCAGCTGGCAGCCCTTTGCGTGGGCGCAGCCCCCGGCGAGACGGTGCTGGACCTGTGCGCTGCCCCCGGCGGTAAGACCATTCTGCTGGCCGAGCAGATGCAGGGTACAGGAGAGCTGTACAGCTGCGATGCAGCAGAGAACCGTGTGGGGCTGATCCGCACCGCGGTAGACCGCATGGGCTTTACTGGGGTGCATACCCTTTGTAATGATGCCACCAAGCCGAACCCCGCACTGCCCATGGCAGACCGCATCCTGACGGATGTGCCTTGCAGCGGCTTGGGCATTCTGGCAAAAAAAGCCAGATCTGCGCTATAAAAAGCTGGAAGCTGCCCGGCAGGCAGAACTGCTTGCCACACAGGCGGCAATTCTGGATACCGCTGCGGCGCTGCTCAAGGCGGGCGGACGGCTGGTCTATTCCACCTGCACCATCGACCCGGCAGAAAATCAGAAGCAGATCGCAGCCTTTTTACAGCGCCACCCGGAATTTGCGGTCTGCGCACCGGATGTACCGCTGCCCGCCGGAATGACGGCAGGGGAGTACGGTTGCCTTTCGGTGCCCACCCGTACCGGCATGGACGGCTTTTTCCTATGCGTGCTGCAAAAAGCCACCGGAACACAATAAGCACGACCTTTATGGGTCGTATCCTGTTATAGGAGAACAGAATGGAACAAAAACGCTGTATTTCTTCCCTGACGCTGGCAGAACTGACTGATGAACTAAAAGCGCTGGGACAGCCGGGCTTCCGGGCAAAGCAGATCTTCCACTGGGTACACCAGAAGCTGGTCACCGAGTTTTCTGCCATGACCGACCAGCCCAAGACCCTGCTGGCAAAGCTGGAAGAAACTTTTTATATCGCTGCACCGCAGATCGAGCGCCGTCAGGAGGCCAAGGACGGTACTGTGAAGTATCTGCTGCGCATGGCTGACGGCAACTGCATCGAGACCGTTGTCATGCGTTACCACTACGGCAATACCGTGTGCGTGTCCACACAGGTGGGCTGCCGCATGGGCTGCCGGTTCTGCGCCTCCACACAGGCGGGGCGTGTGCGCAACCTTGAAGCAGGCGAGATATGCTCCGAGATCTACACCGCCCAGAAGGATATCGGTGAGCGCATCTCCCATATCGTGCTCATGGGCATCGGCGAACCGCTGGATAACTTTGACGAGGTGATGCGCTTTTTGGAGAATATCACCTCGCCTGAGGGCGTCAATATCGGTATGCGCAACATCAGCCTTTCCACCTGCGGCCTTGTGCCCAAGATCGACCAGCTGGCGGAGAAAAAACTGCAGCTCACCCTTTCCATCTCGCTGCACGCACCCACCAACCAGATCCGCAGCAGTATGATGCCGGTCAACGATGCCTACCCGGTGGAGCAGCTGATCCAGACCGTGCGCCGGTATCAGGAGACCACCGGCCGCCGGGTCAGCTTTGAATATTCCATGGTGCGCGGTGTCAATGATTCTGATGTCTGCGCAAAGCAGCTGGCAGACCTGATCCGGGGCATGGGTGCGCATGTAAATCTGATCCCCATCAACCCAGTGGACGGCAGTCCGTACTCCGCTACGGATGCAGCCAATGTGCGCCGGTTCCAGCAAAAGCTTGAAAGTCTTGGCGTAAACGCTACGGTGCGCCGCCGCCTTGGCAGTGAGATCAGTGCCGCCTGCGGCCAGTTGCGCCGCGACGAAATGAACGGCAAGGCATAAATAGAGGGAGAAACCTATGAAACTTGCAGGAAAAACGGACGTGGGGCGCGTCCGGCAGGACAATCAGGATGATTACCGTGCCGGGGAACTGCCCGGCGATGCAGCATGGGCGCTGGTATGCGATGGCATGGGCGGCGCACGCGGCGGGCGGGAAGCCTCGCAGTGTGCGTGCAGCGTCATCGAGCGCTGCTTTCAGGAGCAGTACAACCAGTGCATCCCCGGCGAAGAGGAGACTTTTCTGAAAAAGGCGCTGCTCAGTGCCAACCGCTATGTGTTCCAGAAGGCACTGCGGGAGGAGTCTCTGGCCGGTATGGGCACCACCGCCGTCTGCGCTCTGGTGCGCGGCGGCAAGGCCTATCTGAGCCACGCGGGCGATTCCCGCGCCTACCTGTACCGGGACGGTAAGCTGGCGCAGCTGACCCACGACCACTCCTATGTGCAGGAGCTTGTGGATTGCGGCACCATCACGCAGGAGCAGGCAGAGCATCACCCGCAGAAAAACATCATCACCCGGGCGCTGGGCGTGGATTACCGGCTGGAGCCGGAGTTCACCACCGTAGCGCTGCAGGCAGGGGATGTTCTGCTGCTGTGCACGGACGGCCTGACCAATGCCGTACCCACAGAGCAGCTGGAGCAACTGCTGCGCAGCTGGTCTTTTTACGATCTGCCGGACGTTCTGATCCGTACCGCCAACGAAAACGGCGGCCCGGATAACATTACCGCCCTGCTGGTGGGAGTAGAGCCGATGGAGGTGCGCCATGGATAACCTGATCGGTAAAAGACTGGACGGTCTGTATGAGGTGCAGGAGCTGATCGGCTCCGGCGGCATGGCCAACGTGTATAAGGCAGTCATGCGGGGACAGAACGGCCCTGTGCCCGCCGGGACTGTGGTGGCCGTCAAGGTGCTGCGGCGGGAGTATATGCACGACCCGGATCTTGTGCGCCGCTTTAAAAACGAATCCAAGGCCATCTCACTGCTGAATCACCCCAATATCGTTAAGGTGTACGATGTCTCGGTCAACGACCATCTGCAGTATATTGTTATGGAATATGTGGACGGCATGACGTTGCGGGAGTACCTCAACGAGCGGGGCGGCAAGCTTTCCAGCCGGGAGACCGTGCACTTCATCTCCCAGATCCTCAAGGCGCTGGAGCATGCCCACGCCAACGGCGTCGTGCACCGGGATATCAAGCCCCAGAATATTATGCTGCTGGATAACGGCCAGCTGCGCATGATGGACTTCGGTATCGCCCGCATTTCCCGGGCAGATAACCAGATGCTGGCCGGCAAGGCAATGGGCAGCGTGCATTATATCAGCCCGGAGCAGGCAAAAGGAGACGAGACCGACCGCACCAGCGACATCTACTCTGTGGGCGTCATGATGTACGAGATGCTTTCCGGACATCTGCCCTTTGATGCCGATGACGTGGTTGAGGTTGCCATCAAGCAGATCTCGGACGAGCCCCGCTCGCTGCACGAACTGGCACCGGAAGTGCCCTATGCGCTGGTGGAGATCACCGAAAAGGCCATGGCAAAGCTCCCCCAGAACCGCTACCCCTCGGCACGGGCGATGCTGGAAGCACTGGACACCTATGTGCAGAACCCCTCCGTGCTGTTTGAATATCAGTATATTACAGAAGAAGCGCCCGAAAAGGTGGTGAAACGTACCATGAACCAGAACCGCGCGATCCGTCAGAACGAACAGCCCGCACCCCGCAAAAAAGGCAAGGGAAAACCGGGCAAAAAACGCCGCACTGTCTTTTTGCCGGCCTTGTTCGGCATCACCATTGCCTTTGCACTGGCCTGCATGGCACTGTGCTGGATGATCCTGAACGACTCCTCCAACCTGATGAACAACAAGGCCGATGTCACCCTTGGAGACTATATCGGCATGACCAAGGATCAGGCCATGGCCACGGATCAAATCGCATCCGGCCAGATCTCCCCGGAGTGGGAAGAAGAGTACAACAGCAACTACGCCGCCGGTTATATCTATAAGCAGTCGCCGGTATCCGGCCGCACCGTCCGCGAGGGACAAAGCGTGACTTTGACCGTTAGTCTGGGCACCCAGTATGTCACCGTGCCGGACCTGACCAACTATGTGCAGACCGATGCCGAACAGCAGCTCAAGGCACTGGGCGTTTCGGTGCTGGTCACGCAGGCTGTGGATACCTCGGTGGCTTCCGGTGCGGTCATCCGCACCGACCCTGCCGCCGGTACGCAGGTGGCGGCAGGCTCTACGGTCATCCTCTATATCAGTCGTCCGCAGGTGTCCACCACCACCAAGGTGCCCTCGCTTACCGGCATGAGCGTGGATGATGCCCGCACCCTGCTGGTGCAGAACCATCTGGGGCTTGGCAGCCAGAGTGAAGAATACAGCGACCAGCCCGCAGGTACGGTGCTCAGCCAGAACCCTGCGGCAGGTACTACCGCAAAACTGAACAGCCGCGTAAACGTTGTGGTCAGCGCGGGCGCTGCACCGGTACAGGAACCGGAGCAGCCGGGTGGCGATGGCACTACTTCCGGCACCACGGGCGAAGGTTCTACCGGCGGTGAGAGCACCGGCGGCAGCAGCGAGCCGAGCTCCAGCAGCAGCTCCACAGGCGGCGGTATTCTGGACTGGTGGTCCTCGCTGTTGGGCTGACGGAGGATATGCATGAACGGTTATATCGTAAAAGGCATTGGCGGCTTTTACTATGTAAAAACGCCGGATGGCATCGTGGAGTGCAAACCCCGCGGCATCTTCCGCAAACAGAAGATCACCCCCGTGGCAGGGGATGAGGTGACGCTGGAGACCGAGAATGACGCAGCGGTCATTGCGCAGATCGAGCCCCGCAAAAATGTTTTTGTGCGCCCGCCGGTGGCAAATCTGGATGTGCTGTTCCTTGTGGCCAGCACCACCCAGCCTACCCCCAGCACGCTGGTTCTGGATAAGCTTTCGGCCATTGCGGTGGATAAGGGCGTACAGCCGGTGGTGGTGTGTACCAAAAGCGACCTTGCCGAGGCGGATTTTCTGGCAAATGCCTATGCAAAGTCCACCCTGCCGTTTATCCGCATCGACTACGAAAGCGGTGCAGGTCTGGACGAAGTAAAGCAGTGGATCAACAGCAGATTGTGCGCTTTCTGCGGCAACTCCGGTGTGGGTAAATCCACCCTGTTGAACGCATTGCTGCCGGACGCCGCCCGCGAGACCAGCGCCATCAGCCAGAAGTTGGGACGCGGCCGCCACACAACCCGTGAGGTGACCATCTTTGAAGCCTACGGCGGACGCATTGCCGACACGCCGGGCTTTGCCAGTCTGGAGGCGAATCGTGCCGGGTTCATCCCCAAGGAGAATCTGGAGCACGCCTTCCCGGAGTTCGGGCCTTATCTGGGGCAGTGCCAGTTTACCGGCTGCTCCCACCGCAGCGAAAAAGGCTGTGCTGTGCGGGCTGCGCTGGCAGAGGGCAAACTTTCCCAGACCCGGTACGACAGCTACTGCGCCATGTACGACGAGGTAAAGGATGTCAAGGACTGGCAGCGCCCGAAAGTGTAATACGGAAGGAAGAATGAGATGTCCCGTTGTGTGATCCTTTCCGCCTGCCCGGTGCAGCCGGAATTTAAGCGCTTGCTGCGCAGCGATGATTTTATCATTGCCTGCGATGCGGGCTACCGCAACTGCGAACGGCTGGGCTGCAAGCCGGATATCATTGTAGGCGATTTTGATTCCGCTCCCTGTCCGCAGCAGAATGCGGACGATATCGTCGTTTTACCCCACGTCAAGGACGACACCGATACCGAGTATGCCGCAAAGCTCGCGGCGCAAAAGGGCTTTGACGAGGTGCTTTTGCTGGGCGCACTGGGCGGCAAGCGGGTGGAGCACACCCTTGCAAACCTGTGCACCGGCCTTGGGCTGGAGCAGCGCGGCATCCGCGCTGCCTTGCAGGACGAGCGCTCCCGCATCACCTTTGTGCTGCCGGGCGAGAGCCGCCGCTATCCCAAGGAGGAGTTCTTCTACTTCTCCGCCTTCCCCATGGAGGGACGCGCCGAGGGCGTGTATGAAAAAGGCTCCTTCTATGAGTTAGAGGATGCCGTGCTCACAGCAGGCTATCCGCTGGGCGTGAGCAACGAATATGCCGAAGGATCGGACTGCATCACCATCAGCACACGGCAGGGCGCGCTTGTGGTGGTGGAGACCATCGCAGATTAAACCTCTTCCCGGAACATTTTTGCCCGTCAGACGCTATAATGGGGTAAACATGAGCGAAAGGCGGGGTGGAGATGCAGGTAGTGGTCATTCGCAGCCCGAAAGCGCTGTGCGGCATTCTGCGCAAGCTGTTCGGCATCCGCAAAGAGAACTGAATCCAAAAAAGGCCGGTGTGTGGCAAAGCTGCTGCACACCGGCCTTTTACTGCCGGCATACCGTCGCCTGCTGCCGCATACACTCTTACGGAAACGGACAGGGAAAGGAGCACACTGCACATGGAACTGAAGATATTCCGGGACACGCTGCCGCAAGGCGGGGCAGGCTGTACCGTAAAAGCAGAACTTCCGCTGGAGACCGATATCCGTATCTCGGATGACCTGCCGCCGGTGGGTAAGCTGGTCAAGTGCTTTGTCCGCCCGGTTGTTCTGCAGCGGCAGTTGCAACCGGGCAGACTTACCTTAGAGGGCTATCTGCGCTGCACGGTGTTTTACCAGAGCGAAGCAGAAAAAGACCTGTGCCAGACCGAGCAAAAGCTGCCCTTCACCCGGCAGCTGGAACTGCCGGAGCTTACCTTTACGGCATGGACAGCCGTGGTGGAAGGGCAGACGGAGTACCTCAACACCCGCGCGGCAGACCCGCGCCGTATCGAGGTGCGGGGCGCCTATGGGCTGGTGGTCACGGTGCATACCCAGTGCAAGACCGAGGTGATCACCGCACTGGCAGATGGCGGCATCGAGCAGCAGCTGCGTACATTGCAAGGCGTGCGCAGTGTAGCTGTGCTGGATAAGCTTGTTACCTTAGAGGGAGAGCTTGTCTTTGCAAAGCCCCCCGCGGCTGTACTGGATATTACCGGCAACGCCTGTGTGGCAGAGGTAAAGCTGCTTGCCGGTAAAGCTGTTGTCAAGGGGGAACTGCGGGTGCAGTGTGCATGGCGGGCAGAAGGGGACACTGCCCTGCAAAGTCAGGCGGCGGCACTGCCCTTCCAGCAGGTAATAGATTTAGAGGGCATCACCGAGGACTGCCACTGCCTGTGTGTGGCAGAGCCGGTGGGCTTTACCCTGTCGCAGGCAGAAAGCGCCGCCGCCCAGCTGACGGCAAATGTCATGCTGCACCTGCGGGCATGGCGCAGCTATCAGCTGCAAGTGGCAGTGGATGCTTTTTCCACCCGGTTTGAAACGGAACTCACACCGCAGCCACTCGTCACAGAGCAGTTGCTCTGCACCCTGAACGATACCGCCACCGCCACAGGCTCCGGACCTCTTCCGGATGCAGGGGCGCAGCTGCGGGCCTGTTTTGTGCACTACGGCCCCCAACAGACCGTCCAAAAAGGGGAGGGCTGGGTGCTTGCCGCCAAAGCAGTGGTAACTGCCCTTGCAGAGAACACCCTCGGCGAGCTGGAAAGCTACGAAAAAACCTTGGAGGTCGCTGTCCCGCTGCCCATCACGTCGCCGGAGGGAACAGTGCTTGTGTCGGAATGCTGGTTGAGCACTGAGAACGTGCAATGTACCTGTGCGGGCGGTACGCTGGAGGCTACTATCACAGTGCGGGCAGAGGGCACGATTTTAGGCTGCACCACCAGCCCGGTCATCGGCAGCATCACCCTTGGCGACCCGCTGCCCGATACCGACCCCGAGATTGCTCTGCGTATCTACTACGCACAGGCCGGAGAGGAGGTGTTTGCAGTGGCCCGGCGGTTCCATGTAGCCCCGGCGCAGATTCTTGCGGCGAATCAGCTGGAGGAGGAACTTGCCTGTCTGCCGCAGGCACAGCGGTTGCTGATCCCGGTCACCTGAGCTGCAAACTTAACTGTACCCCTTTCCCGGATGGCACAAGCTGCCGCACCGGGGAGGGGCTTTTTTGTTCGTACTGCGTAGAAAACACAACGCAAAGAATTACTGATTAAGCCGGCAAAGGAAATTGAAAAACAGAACGAATCAACGTTATAAAATATAATGAGTATACGTTTAGTATCTTGCGCTAGTGATTAAAAATCAACATTTGATGTGTACTGATATCGATTTCAACGTACGAGAGCACTTTAAAAATACGATTTGTATTTAGCGCTTTGCAGACCATCCATGGATGTGGTATACTAAGGAAGATACAAATGCAAACGACTACCGCTCGGCTGCTGTGTCCGGTGTACAGCACTGTTTCTGCCGGGAAAGCAGCACGGCGGGCGGCAAAATGATATCGCGGGAGAGTGGAATATTTGGAACTGGAACAGGCAAAAAAGCGTGTGAAAGAACTGCGCGCAATTATTGAGAAAAACAACCGGCTTTACTACGATCAGGATGCGCCGGAGCTGGAGGATTTTGAATACGATGCCCTGACGCGGGAGTTGAAGGAACTGGAAGCACGATTTCCCCAGCTGGTCACAGCGACATCGCCCACCCAGAAGGTGGGTGGCACCGCCAGCAGCAAGCTGCCCAAGGTGACCCATGCCGTCAAGATGGAAAGTCTGCTGGATGCGTTTTCCTTTGACGAGCTGCGGGACTTCGACCGCCGCGTCCGCGAGGCCGGAGTAGAGCCGGAGTATGTCGTGGAGATCAAGATCGATGGCCTTTCCTGCAGCTTGGAGTATGAGAATGGACAGCTTGTCCGCGCCTCCACCCGCGGTGACGGCGTGGTGGGTGAGGACGTCACCGCAAATGTGCGCGCCATCCGCAGCATCCCTAAGACCCTTAAAGATGCACCGGAGTTTCTGGAGGTGCGCGGCGAGGTGTATATGCCACACAAGGCCTTTCAGCACCTGTGCGCCGAGCAGGAATTGCAGGGTGCAGCACCCTTTAAAAACCCCCGCAACGCAGCAGCCGGTTCTTTGCGGCAGAAGGACGCCCGCATCACCGGCAGCCGGGGGCTTTCTATCTTTGTGTTCAATGTGCAGCAGATCCGGGGCAAGACCCTGACCAAGCACTCCGAAAGTCTGGATTACCTCAAGAGCCTTGGCCTGCCGGTATCGCCGCGCTACCATGTAGTGCGTGATATCGAGGACGCCATTGCCGAAATCGAGAACATCGGCCAGAACCGTGCAAAGCTGGATTTTGACATGGACGGTGCCGTTATCAAGGTGAACGATTTTGCGCAGCGGGAGCTGATGGGTTCCACCAACAAATTCCCGCGCTGGGCCATCGCCTTCAAATACCCGCCGGAGGTCAAGGAGACCACCCTGCGCAGCATCGAGGTGGCTGTGGGGCGCACCGGCGTGCTTACCCCCACCGCCTGCTTTGACCCGGTGTTTCTGGCAGGTACTACGGTAGCCCGCGCCACCCTCCACAACGAGGACTTCATCCGGCAGTTCGGGCTGTGCATCGGGGACACCATTCAGGTGCGCAAGGCGGGCGATATCATCCCGGAGGTCATCGGGGTCACCCATCATGCAGAGGGAGCTGAACCCTACACTATGCCCACGGTCTGTCCCTCCTGCGGTGCGCCGGTAGTGCATCTGGAGGACGAGGCTGCCCTGCGCTGCGTGAACCCGGAGTGTCCGGCACAAGCACTGCGCAATATCATCCATTTTGCCTCCCGGGATGCCATGGACATCGAAGGTCTGGGCGAGGCAGTAGCCACCCAATTGGTGGAAAAGGAACTGGTGCATTCCGCAGCAGATATCTACACGCTGACCCGGGAACAACTGCTGGAGCTGGACAAATTCAAGGAGAAAAGCGCGGACAATCTGCTGCAAGCTATTACCGCCTCCAAGCAGAACAATCTGGATAAACTTTTGTTCGGCTTTGGCATCCGCAACATCGGCGATAAGGCAGCCGCGCTGCTGGCAGAACATTTCGGCACACTGCAGGCCATCCGGGAAGCCACCGCTGAGCAGATCAGCGAAATCGACGGCTTTGGCGGCGTGATGGCGCAGAGTGTGGTGGAGTTCTTTGCCAAGGAAGGCACCACCGATCTGGTGCATCGCCTTGCAGATGCCGGGGTCAATATGCAGTGGAAGGGCGAGCCGAAGGGAGATAAACTGGCGGGCAAAACGCTGGTGGTCACCGGTACGCTGGAGACCCTCTCCCGCAACGAAGCCGAGGCGCTGATCGTGAAAAACGGCGGCAAAGCCAGTGGCTCGGTCTCCAAAAAAACGGCCTATGTGGTGGCCGGTGCAGCGGCTGGCTCCAAGCTGACCAAGGCACAGGCGCTGGGCGTGCCGGTGCTGACCGAGCAGGAATTTCTTGCTATGCTGCAGGATGCTCCGGCAGAACAGGAAACGACTTAAAGCGCCCTTTTAAATGCCGGAATACAAGTAATTTCAAAAGCTTCTGCAATGCTGTTGCAGAGGCTTTTTTGTTTGCCCGTTCCCGGTTCCCGGTTCTAATGACGCACAAAGCGCATACAATGCTAGCACAAAGCTTTCGTGGAAGGAGAAACCAAAGTGGACGAGTATTATCAGGCTGTCAGAGCCCTTCCCGCTTGGCTTGCATCGCTGCTGGCACAGCTGCCCGTACAAACGGCAGTGCGCATACAGGAGCTGCGGCTGCGCACTGGCTGTGCGGTCACATTTACCGTACAGGGGCGGCAATGCTCTGCTTCGGCACTGCCGGGCTGCCCTCCAAAGCTGGCTGCAATAAGGCTGAATGCACTGCAAATAGAAGAGATATTTCACACCCTTTGCAATGGCTCGGTGCACACCCACGAAAGGGAGCTTGCTGAGGGCTACCTGACCACTGCTGTCGGCAACCGCGTGGGCGTGGCGGGGCAGTTCGTACAGCGGGAAGGGCAGTGCATCGCTCTGCAAAAGGTCACTTCGCTCAACCTGCGGATCGCACGCAGTTGTGTTATCCCTTTGCCGCCCGCGCTGGACAAGCTGCTGGAACAGCACTTTACCGGGCTGCTGGTGGTGGGAGAGCCCGGCAGCGGCAAGACCACCCTGTTGCGCACTATCGCCCGGACGCTGGCCGAGAGGCAGCGTCTGGTGGCAGTGATAGACGAGCGGGGCGAGCTTTTCCCGCCGGAAGGGCCGCTTCCGCCGCTGGAGCGCATTGGCGGGGTGGATAAAGCCCGCGCCGTCCAGATGGCGTTGCGCACGCTGGCACCACAGGTGATCCTGCTGGACGAGTTGGGCAGTCTGGAGGAAACGATGGCACTGGAGCAGGGCTTTTTCAGCGGGGTGGATTTTATTGCCAGTATCCACGCGCCGGATGCTGCACAGGCGCAGTGCCGCCCGCAGGTGCAGGCTTTGTTGCAGCGCGGGATGCTGCGGCGGCTGGTCATCCTTGCCGGGCGGAAGACACCGGGTTGCATCCGGGAAGTGTGCGCCGTATGAGCAGCTTTCTGCACGGGCTTGGCCTGCTTTTGCTCCCGCTGTGCGGCTGGCTGGCGGGGGATGCGGTACAGGCTCAGACAACCCTGCATCTTGCTGCCTTGCAGGGCACCATCACGTTATTACAGCGCATCCGGCAGGAGATACAGTACCGCCGGGCAGACCTGCAAAGCCTCTACCGGCAGCTTTGCCGCGAGGGCCTTTTGCCACAAAATCCCGGCGGTACATTGCAGCAGTTGCCTGCACCGTGGCAGCTTTCAGCAGAGGAGCGTGCCTGCTTTGCAGAGTGCTTTAGCGGAATCGGCCGCGCAGAGACCGCACAGGAATGCGAGCGGCTGGGTTACTATACGGCGCGGTTTGAGGACTATTTACAGCAGGCACGCCGCACAGCACAGCGGCAGGCCGGTTTGCCGCACCGTCTGGGGTTGGCTGGCGGTATGATGCTGGCGCTGCTCTTTTGGTAAAAGCTGTACAGAACAAAGGAGAAACGGATGGATATCGAACTTGTGTTCAAAATTGCGGCCATCGGCATCATCGTGGCAGTACTCAATCAGCTGCTCATCCGCTCCGGGCGGGAGGATCAGGCCATGATGACCACATTGGCGGGGCTTGTGGTAGTGCTTTCCATTCTCGTCAAGCAGATCAGCACCCTGTTTGCCACCATCCGGTCTCTGTTCGCGCTATGAGCGCAGCAGTTCCGGTGCTGACTGCGCTGCTGCTGATGGCCTTTGCGGGAGTTCTATTGCAGCGGTATTCCCCGGCATTTGCGTTGCTGCTTTCGCTGGGTGCTGCGGTGTGGCTGCTGCTCCGTCTGGCACAGCCGCTGCGCGGGGTACTGCAAGCAATGGTACAGCTGGGGCAGCGCACCAATGCGCAAGCCTTTTCCTGCCTTTTGCGCAGCGCGGGCATCCTGTTGCTGGCAGATTACGTCCGCACCCTCTGCGAGGAAGCAGGAGCAGGTACTCTTGCATGGTGCGCCGGGCTGGCGGGGCGGTGTCTCGTACTGGCAGCAGTATGGCCGCTGCTGGAACAGATATTCCAGACGATCTGGGGGTTGGCAGGATGAAAAAATGCGGCCTTATCATTTGCATGGCAACGCTGGGTTTTCTGTGCAGCAAAACCGCTCTGAAAGCTGCGGCAGCAGAAGCCACACCGTGGCAAACCTATCTCGACAAGGCACCTGTACAGGCCGAGCAGTTTGCGGCAGACCCGCTTGGCACCCTTGTGCGTTTGTTTGCCGCCGAACCGGTGCAATTGCTGCGGGATACGATGCAACAATATGCCGATGTTCTGCTGTTTTTGTCGCTGGCAGCTGGACTTGCATTTCTCTTGCAGGACACTGCCGACAGAGCACTGCTGGAGCTGGCGGCTGCCGGCGGCTGCGGCGTTCTATTGTGGCAGGAGCTGGACAAGCTTGCCGCTGCCCTGTGCACCCGGATGGCCGGGTGGAAAAGTTATCTGCTGGGCTTTTTGCCGGTATACAGCGGCGTGTTGGCAGCTGGCGGTGAATGGAACGCCGGAGCGGCTGCAAACGGCTTTCTGCTCACGGTGCTGTGTTTTATCGCACAGGCGGTCACCCTCTGGCTGCAGCCGCTGCTGCGCAGCTACCTTGCCATCAGCATGGCCTGCGGCATCAGTTCCCGCAAAAGTCTGTTCGAGGGCTGCACTCTGACCGGGCGGCTGCTGCGGCAGGCTATCGGCTGGGCAGGCAAAGCGTTCGCCGCTCTGATGAGCATTCAGCGCGTAGTCACGGTGCAGCTGGATCGTTCAGCCTCCCGTCTGGGACAGCTGCTGACCGGCAGTGTGCCCATTGTAGGGCAGGCGCTGAGCAACGCGGCAGATGCAGTGCTGGCCGGGATGCAGTTGCTCAAAAGCACCCTTGGCATTGCCGCATTGCTCAGCATCGGGGCAGAATTTGCGCCCTTGTATCTCGGGCTGCTGATACATCTGCTTTTTCTGTCCTGCTGCGGCTGGCTTGCCGGGATCGGCGGGTTGGAGCATTGCCACAAGCTGCTGCAATGCTTTGTCGAAGCCGTGCGCTGCATGGCGGCTGTTACGGCCTTGTTTTTTATGTTGTTTGTGGTGGGCATCGTGCTGCTGATGCTGACAGGAGGTGGTTAGATGCAGGCATTTCAGCGGGCTGCGGCAGTGTTCTGCATGGCGTGCATCGGGGCGGAACTGGTCAGCCTTTTTGGCGGGCAAAGCTGGGCAGGCCGGTGCATAAAAGCCGTAGCCGGGTTATATATTTTAGCAGTCCTTCTTGCGCAGTTGCCGCACCTGCCGGGCAAGGTTTTGACCGCTTTTTCAGGGAGTACAGCCCCGGCGGCCACGTCCACTGCACAGCCGGATGCACTGGAAACGGAGATCCTGACAGAGACCAAGGCTCAACTGGAAGAGTATTGCACTACACAGTGCCGACAGCAATTCGGGCTTGATGCCAGCGTGACGGTCACGCTGGAAAAAGCCGGGCAGCAGGTCGTGGTAAAAAAGGTTGTTGCTGCCTTCCCGGCGGGCTGTACCGCCGCCCAAAAGCAGGCAGCGCTTAGCTTTTTGCAGCAGACACTGGGCACCGCTCCCACGGCAGCGGAGGGGAGCACACCGTGAAGAAGAATGAATTGCTTTCCGCTTTACGCTCTTTGCAAAACAACAAAAACCGCACCGCGCTGGCGGTGACGGTCGGCGTGATGGCAATGTTGCTGCTTTTGCTGTCGGAACTTTTACCCAGCGGCAACACGCAGAAAACCGCGGCATCTACTGTCCGGACTGCTGCCGTCAGCCAGTACCAGACCCAACTGGAGCAGCAGCTGGAAGAGCTTATCAGCCAATTGCAGGGGGCAGGACGCACCACGGTCATGGTCACCCTGACCACCGGAGAGGAGACTATCTATGCAGTAGATACCCAGACCGGAGATCTGCAACAGCAGGAGACGCACGTTCTTTTACAGGATGGGTCTGCGCTGGCTGAGACCACCTATCTGCCGCAGGTCTGCGGGGTTGCCGTGCTGTGTGAGGGCGGGGGAGATGTCCGGGTTGCAGCCCGCATTACTGAGCTGCTGCATTCGCTGTTGGATCTGCCCGCGAACCGCATCTGCGTGGAGCAACGCAAGTGCTGAGCTGCTGCTTTGATCGAGTACCAAAACTATTTACCCAAAAACAAAGGAGGAAGCGTTTTATGAGAGCACTTTCCAGAAACACCCGCAGGGTCACCGCCCTGACACTGGCGGCGGCGCTGGTCATTGCCGTCTACTTAAACTGGCAGTATGCCCGGGCAGACATTACTCCGCAGATAGAGGACGACACCCTCATGGTCTCGGCAGAGCCAGTGGAGGCAGAAGCGGAGACTGCCATCACGGATGCGCTGCCCACAGAGGCGGAGGCCGCCTCCGGTGTCAATAAAAATTATGGCGAAGCACAGCTTGTCAGCGTAGCAAACGACAGCGGCACCCGCTTTTTTGAACAGGCTCGGCTCAAGCGGGAAAAGGCACACGACGAAGCGATGGATACCCTGCAAAAGAGCCTGAAGTCCTCCTCCCTGACAGCGGAGGAGAAAAAGGAGTACACCGCACAAATGGCGGCAGGGCTGGAGGATCTGAACGCAGAAAACGAGATTGAAACGCTGGTGCGCGCCAAGGGCTTTGCGGATTGCCTGTGCTTTTTGCAAGCAGGGCGGGCAGACCTGACCGTGATGACAGCGGGTGAGCCGCTCACGGCGGCACAGGTGGCACAGATCCGGGATGTGGTGATGAACAAAAGCAGCGTGACCGCCCAGAATATCACGGTGGTGGAGGTAAAGTAAGCACTCTTTATCTATGCGGATATCCCGGCGGCGCAGGCGCAGCTTTTCTTGCAGGCAGAAAGCCGTATGCGCTGCCGGGATGCCATTCTATGCTGATTTCCATCTTCTTTTCCAAACAAGTATTGAAATTACCCCCGCATTGATGGTATAATAACTCTATCAAAAATGAATGCTGCGCGCCTTTATGCACTGTACAAGGGCGCGTTTGAACACAAAAGGCAGGCACGGCAGACCGGTTTCAGGGTTTTGAAACCGCTGCCGGAGCAGCCTTTGGATGGAGGACAGCACAATGGATTTACAGAACATGGATCTTCAGGGCGGCAGCCTTCAGATTTCGACCGAGGTCGTGGGTAAGATTGCCCGCTGCGCCGCACTGGAAGTAGACGGCGTTGCCGAGGTGTCCTGCGGCGTGCAGAATAAAAAGCTGAAAAGCCTGCTGGAATCTGCCAGTATCCAGCCGCCTGTGGTGGTTGAGATGCGGGACGGCACGGCCAGCATCACTCTGCACCTGATGATGCAGTTCGGCGCACGGATTCCCTCTGTGGCTGAAAAAGTACAGGAGAACGTCAAGTCTGCCGTGCAGAACATGACCAATGTGACGGTTAGCCGCGTGGATCTGGTCATTGCAGGCCTTGCCGAAGCGCAGTAACAAATTCAGCAAAAAATCATATCAGAAACGATCCTCCTCCCGGTACGCCCGGCGGGGAGGGTTTGTATTGCGAAAGGAACATTATGGAAAACATTCTGCCCCGTAGAGAAGCCCGTGAAAACGCCTTTTTGCTGGCATTTTCGCAGACCTTTGGTGACATTCCTCTGGCCGAGGCACTGTCCAATCACGCCGAGAACGATGAAGAGCATCCTGTGGATGCGTTCAGCCGCCTGCTGCTGAACGCCTACTACGATCATTCCGCAGAGGTGGATGACGAGATCCGCGCCCATCTGCGCAACTGGACAATGGAGCGTCTGCCCCGCGTCAGCCTGACCGTGCTGCGTCTGGCCGTGGCCGAGATGCTGTTCGGCGGCGAGAACAAGCCCGGCGTTGCCATCAATGAGGCTGTGGAGCTGACCAAGAAGTACGGCGCGGGCGAGGACTACCAATTTGTGAATGGCCTGCTGGGTGCTGTGGCACGCGACCACGGCCTGAGTGATGAAGCCGTCGCGGAGTCGGCTGAACAGTGAGCCGTTATACGCTCGGGGTCGATACAAGCAACTATGCAACCTCTCTGGCAGTTTTTGATACAGCCGGGGAGGTTGTTTGTGCAAAAAAGCGCTTTTTGCCGGTAAAAGCCGGGCAGCTTGGTCTCCGGCAAAGCGATGCACTGTTCCATCACACAGCAGCTCTGCCGGAGATGCTGCAGGAGCTGGCGCAGGAATTCGACCTGACAAAAATAGATGCCGTAGGTGTTTCGCAAAAGCCGCGCCCGGTAGAGGGCAGCTATATGCCCTGTTTTCTGGCTGGTGTCAGCGCGGCGACCGCCTTTGCGGCGGCACGGGACATTCCGCTGATCCACACTACCCATCAGCAGGGTCACGCTGCGGCGGCGCTGTATGCCGCAAAGGGTGAGGCACTGTTTTCCCAGAAGGTGCTTTTGTTCCATATCTCCGGCGGTACCACGGATCTTTTGCTGTGCGATCAGGTGCGTGCTATCACCACCCTTGGCACCAGTACCGATCTGTACGCCGGTCAGGCGGTGGACCGCGTGGGCGTGCGGCTGGGCTTTGGCTTCCCCGCAGGGGCAGAGGTCTCCCGCCTTGCTGCGCAGTGCGCCGAGGATATCCGGCCTAAGTCCAGCGTAAAGGGGCTGCAATGCAGCCTTTCTGGGCTGGAAAATCAGTGTAACGCCCTGCTTGCGGCCGGAAAAGCACCGGAATACGTTTGCAAGTACTGCTTGCTCTGCGTGGCAGATACCGTTGTCCGCATGACAAAGGCTGCACAGAAGGAATACCCCGGTCTGCCGGTGGTCTGCGCCGGTGGTGTGATGAGCAGCGATATCATCCGCACATGGGTGCAGCAGCGTTTGCCGCAGGTCTATTTTGTGCCAGGGCAGTATTCCAGTGATAACGCCATCGGCGTATCCATTCTTGCTGCGCGGGAGGCCGGTCTATGGCTGATGTGATCTCGGTATCCGATCTGAATCATTATGTCAAAACGCTGCTGGATGTCAACGATGGGTTGTTCGATCTGGCCCTGCGGGGTGAGATCGCAAATTTTGTGCAGAACGCCCGCAGCGGGCACTGCTACTTTTCTCTGCGGGACGATGCCTGCAGCGTAAAGGCGGTGATGTTCCGCACCGATGCCCGCCGTCTGGCGTTTCGCCCGGAGGAGGGGATGCGGGTCGTGGTGCGCTGCCGCGCTACCCTTTACGAGCGGGACGGTGCGTTTCAGGTCTATGTAAACGAGATGTTTCCAGATGGTCTGGGCGCAGCACAGCTTGCGCTGGAGCAGCTGAAGGCCCGGCTGGAAAAGGAAGGTCTGTTCGACCCGGCGCAAAAAAAGCCGCTGCCCGCATACCCCAAATGTATCGGTGTCGTCACCAGCAAAACAGGGGCGGCATTGCAGGATATCCGCAACGTGATCAGCCGCCGCTGGCCGTCCGTTCGGCTGCTGCTGTGCCCGGTAACGGTGCAGGGCTTTGAGGCTGCCCGGCAGATCGCCGCCGCCATCTGCACGCTGGATCAGAGCGGGCGGGTAGACGAGATCATCGTAGCCCGGGGCGGCGGCAGCAGGGAAGACCTGTGGGTGTTCAACGCTGAGGAGATTGCTCGGGCAGCATTTCGCTGCAAAACGCCACTGATCAGTGCCATCGGACACGAGATCGACTACACCATTCTGGACTTTGTAGCCGACCAGCGTGCTCCCACACCGTCCGCTGCCGCAGAGCTTGCGGTGCCGGATCGGGAGGAACAGCAGCGCATTTTTGAAAATATTGAAGAAAATATTCACAAAAATATACAAAAACGGCTTGCGTTGTGCTATAATGGTCTAGAGCAATACAACTTTTTGTTGGAGCAGAGCGCGCCGAGCAAAATCTTACAGCAGTATTCAAGCCGCCTGCAACAGGTGCAGCAGGCCATTCAGGCACAACAAAAAACGCGTATGAATGACAAAAATATGCAGCTTCAACACGCAGCTGCACTGGCTGCATCGCTGGATCCATATCGTGTGCTGGCCCGTGGCTATGCCCTTGTGACCGATACAAAAGGGAAGGTCTGCACCGTGGAGCAGCTGCAGCCGGAGCAGCCCATCTGTGTGCGCAGTCGGCAATATCAGGCACGATGCCGTGTGGAAACGGTGGAGGAGATCAATGAGAGCACCCAAAAGCTTTGAAGAAGGAATGGATCGGCTGAACACGATCCTTGCACAGATGCAGCAGGAGGACACCTCGCTGGCAGATTCCGTCAAGCTGTATGCGGAAGCTGCCTCCCTGATGCAGTACTGCCATGCAACGTTGGAAAAGACGTCGTTGCAGATCGAGGAAATCAATGCAAAGATTGCCGAGACCGTGGACACCCCGCAGGAGCAGGAGGAAGAATAATGGAATATAAGGCGCAATATCAGGAATATCTGCTGCAGGCTACGGCTGCGCTGGATGCTGCCAGCGCCCGTTTTCTGCCCGAGGAATCGGAAGTATGCAGAGCTGCCCGTTACAGCTTGCTGGGCGGTGGAAAGCGCATCCGCGCGATTCTGACGCTCAGTGTCTGCGATATGCTGGGCGGCGAGATGCAGGTTGCCGCACAGTTCGCGGCAGCTGTGGAGATGCTGCATTGCTACTCGTTGATCCATGATGATCTGCCTTGCATGGACAACGATGATCTGCGCCGGGGACGTCCCTCTTGCCATAAGGCCTTCAGCGAGTCCACGGCAATGCTGGCCGGTGACGTGCTGCTGACCGAGGCTTTTGAGGTGATTGCAAACGCCTCCGCTACGCCGCAGATCTGCGTGGCAGCCGCCCGTGCGCTGGGCGCGGGTGCAGGCAGCCGCGGTATGGTCTACGGGCAGGAGCTGGATCTGAAATATGAAGCGCTAGCGGCCACCGAGGAGCAGCTGCGCCTCATTCACCGCAACAAGACTGGTGCACTGATCAATGCCGCCGTCCAGATGGGCGCTGCCGCAGCCGGTGCAACACCGCAGCAGTGCAAGATACTGGCCTCCTACGCATACGGGCTGGGGTTGGTGTTCCAGATCGTGGACGATGTGCTGGACGTTACCAGCACCCCGGAACAGCTGGGCAAACCCATCGGCAGCGACAGCGAAAACGGCAAGACCACTTTTGTTACCCTGTATGGAACCGACGGCGCAATGGTGCTGGCGCAAAAGCTGAACGAGCAGATCTGCAATGATCTGCAGCAGCATTTTGGTGCAAAGGCAGCTTTTTTGCAGCAGCTGGCTCAGCAGCTTCTGGTGCGCAAAAACTAAAGAAAAAGGAATACAGATATGCAGTTTATTCAAAATATCTTATCAGCCAATCAGATCTTGACCGCATCGCTTCTTAGCTGGTTCATTGCACAGGTGCTAAAGACCATCATCAACTTTATTCTGCTGGGTAAGTTCCAGTTAGAGCGGATGTGGGGCGATGGTGGTATGCCCAGCGCACACAGCGCGACCGTCTGCGCCATGGCTATTGTTACCGGACGCAGCGCCGGGGTCGCCTCGCCGATTTTTGCGGTGGCCTGTGTGGTGGCTATCATCACCATGCACGATGCCATGGGCGTCCGGCACGAGACTGGTGAACAGGCAAAGGTGCTGAACCAGATGATTGCCCAGTGGATCGATGTAAGCGAGAAAAACGCTCCCTTTTTGCAGAATATGCACCTGAAGGAAATGGTCGGCCACACGCCGCTGCAAGTCGTGGCGGGCGTACTGCTCGGCTCCCTGGTAGGCTTTCTGTTCCCGGTCGTGTAAAAGGCGGCAGAGACGCCCAAAGTACAAACACATAAAGGATGTGTGAATATGGAATCGTTGTTGCTGGATAAGATCGATCAGCCCAGCGATCTTAAAAAGCTGAATGCGCAGCAGGTGGAAAAACTTTGCGCAGAGATACGGCATTTTATGCTGGAAAATATCTCCAAGACAGGTGGCCATCTGGCCTCTAATCTTGGCACCGTAGAGCTGACCGTGGCGCTGCACCGTGTGCTGGAAACGCCCAAGGATAAGATCGTTTTTGATGTGGGGCATCAGTGCTACACCCACAAACTGCTTACCGGACGCCGGAAACAGTTTGACCATTTGCGGCAGCTGGATGGCATTTCCGGCTTTCCAAATCCTCACGAAAGTGTGCACGATGCCTTTATTGCCGGACACGGCAATACGGCGCTTTCACTCGCTATTGGTATGGCTTGGGCCAAAAAGATCAAGCATGAGCCCGGGCTTGTGGTGGCGGTGATCGGCGATGGCTCTTTTACCGGCGGCATGGTGTATGAGGGGATGAACAATATCGGCGGGCTGGACAACCTGCTCGTGATCTTGAACGATAACAAGATGTCCATCTCTAAAAATGTCGGTGCACTGGCACGATATCTGACCCATCTGCGCACAACTACGGCGTATTATGATGCCAAGGATAATGTGCGCAGTTTTCTGGACGGTGTGCCATTGATTGGTACGCCGATGAAAAAATCGCTGATCGGCGCAAAAACGCTGGTACGCCGCGCTATGTACCACTCCACTATGTTTGAGGATATGGGCTTTGAATACATCGGCCCGGTGGATGGCCACAACGTGGAGGAGCTGGAACGCACCTTGCGCTCGATCTACCAGCGGCCGGGTCCCCATTTTTTGCATATTGTGACCAAAAAGGGTAAAGGTTATCAGCCGGCAGAGATGAACCCAGGAAACTATCACGGTGTATCTGCTTTTGACCCGGACGGAATGCCGGACCCGGAGGTTGCGCCGAAGGAATCCTTCTCCACTGTTTTCGGCAAACTGCTGGTGCAGGAGGGAACACAAAACCCGAAGCTCTGCGCAATCACCGCTGCCATGAAGTACGGTACCGGACTGCAATTCTTTGCCCATCGTCACCCGCAGCGCTTTTTTGATGTGGGCATGGCGGAGCAGCATGCTGTCACCTTTGCGGCCGGTCTTGCCAGTCAGGGAATGCTGCCGGTGGTGTGCATCTACTCCACCTTCCTGCAGCGCTCCTATGACCAGATCATCCACGATGTCAACCTGTTGAAGGAGAATGTGGTCTTTGCCATCGACCGCGCCGGCTTTGTCCCTGCAGACGGCGAGACCCATCAGGGCATCTATGATGCAGCCTTCCTCAGCCAGATCGGCATCCCGGTCTATGCACCCTCCAATTACGAGGAACTGCAATACTGGCTGCACTATTTGCTGCAGGACACGGTCTCCGGCCCTCGAGCCATCCGCTACCCCCGCGGCGGCGAGAGTGCAAAACTGGCGCAGTATCCCTGCACAAAGCGGGAATACGACTTTTTGTATGAAACGCCCGGGGCAGAGATTCTTCTGGTCAGCTATGCGGACGAACTGGAGGACATATTGGAGGCCGCCAATCAATTGAACGCTGCATCGCAGAATGCAGACGTTCTGAGGCTTGTAAAGCTATACCCCTTTACAGATAAACTTATCGATACTGTGTCGAAATATAAAATCGTACTGTTTGCAGAAGAATGTGTTGCAGCTGGTGGTATTGGTGAACATCTGGCATATGCTTTGCAGCAAAAAGGCTGGAACGGCCGCTTTTTACACTGCGCTGTCCACACGGCCTGCCTGCCGCACGCGACTGTTCCGCAGATCAAGCAGTGCACCGGTCTGGACGCTGCGGATCTTGTGCAGGCAGTCCGGTCTGCCCTCACGAAAGGAGAAAACGAGCTGTGAAAATTCGGTTGGATCAATATCTTGTGCAGAACGGCCTTGTGCAGAGCCGGGAGCGCGCCAAGGCTCTGATCATGGCCGGTGTGGTTTTTGTCAACCAGCAAAAGGTGGACAAGGCCGGCGAGATGATCAAGGAGGACGCTGTGGTCGAGGTTCGCGGCCACGATATCGGCTATGTCAGCCGCGGCGGCTTAAAGCTGGAAAAGGCCATGAAGTGCTTCCCGCTTACCCCCAACGGCAAGGTCTGCATGGACATCGGTGCATCTACCGGCGGCTTTACCGACTGTATGCTGCAAAATGGTGCCGTGAAGGTGTATGCCGTAGATGTTGGCTACGGTCAGCTGGCATGGAGCCTGCGGACGGATGCGCGCGTGGTGAATATGGAGCGCACGAACATCCGCTATGTCACGCCGGAGGATCTTGCAGAGCCCATTGAATTTTTCAGTGTGGATGTTTCCTTTATTTCTCTGCATCACATCTTCCCGGTGGCACAGCGCATCACCACCCCGGACGCCATGGGCGTCTGTCTGGTGAAGCCGCAGTTCGAGGCAGGCCGCGAGAAGGTAGGCAAAAACGGCGTGGTGCGTGACCCTGCCGTGCATCGTGAGGTGTTGCACAATGCCATGTCTTATGCTGCGGAAAACGGCTTTGTAGTGCGCGGGTTGGATTACAGCCCGGTCAAAGGGCCGGAAGGCAATATCGAGTACCTGATGTTTGTGCAGAAGAGCGACCAGCCCGCAGTGCTGGACGACGAAGCCGCCGCACAGGTGGTGGCAGCAAGCCACACCACGCTGGATCGCTGAGACTTCAACTGTCAGCAAAGGAGAAACCGGTATGACGATCTACATTTCGCCCAATCCGGGCAAGACCTCTGCCAGCGAAATCGCGCTGCGTGCGGCGCAGATCCTGCTGACCCACGGCGCAGCTGTACTGATGAGCGATGCTCTGCGGGAAAGCTGCAACACGGCAGGGGTCATTTACCTGCCGCTGGAGCGGTGTCTGAAGCGTGCTGACGTGATCCTGACCATTGGCGGGGACGGTACCATCTTGCACGAAGCGAATCTTTCGCTCCGGTACGCAAAGCCCATCCTCGGCATCAATCTGGGACGCTGCGGCTTTCTGGCTACCTGCGAGATCGGCGAAATGGAAACGAAGCTGGCCGCTGTGGCGCGGGGCGATTTCCAGCTGGACAACCGGATGCTTTTATACGCCCGGGTGCTTGGTCAGGACGGCTGGGAGGGGCACGCCCTCAATGATGTGGTCGTGACCAAGGGACGCCTGCAACAGGCCATCGACTTCAGCATTTACTGCGATGATATTCTGGTAGAGCACTACCGGGGCGATGGCGTTATCGTGGCGACCCCCACCGGCTCTACGGCCTACTCGCTGGCAGCCGGCGGCCCGATTCTGGATTCTCAGACCAAGGGCGTCGTGGTGACCCCCATCTGTCCCCACAGTCTGGCCAGTCCGGCCATGGTATTTGCGCAGGAGCGCAAGCTGAACGTCTGTGTGGGGCAGGTAGCAGACGATGAAGTATTTATCAGCTGTGACGGCGGTACGGGCTACCCCCTCAAGGCGGGTGCCACCGCAGAGATCCGCCTGTCCGATCAGAACGTCAAGCTTATTACCTTTGGGCGGGCAGACCAGTTTCAGGCCATTGACCAGAAACTGCGCAAAAGACAATAACACGGGAGGCGATTTTTAAGATGGCACGCAGCCGCAAAGAAGATACAAAAACAAAAGCGGAACGTTTGCAGACGATCCTACGTCTTGTGCAGGAGCATCCCATCAGCCGACAGGAGGTGCTGCTGGAGCACCTGCGGAACGAAGGCTTTGAGGTAACGCAGGCCACCGTTTCCCGCGATATCCGGGAGCTGTGCCTTGTAAAGGCAGCCACCACCGAGGGCTACCGCTATGTTTCCAGCCGGAACGAAAGCTTCAATCCCAAGACTCAAGGGCGCTTTGAGACCATCTTCCACGAGTCCGTTCTGGGGGTAGATTACGCCGGACATGTTGTGTTGGTAAAATGCTATTCCGGCATGGCCAATGCTGCCTGCGAGGTTTTTGACGCTTTACAGTGGAAAAACGTTGTCGGTACTCTTTCCGGTGATGACACCTTTTTAATTGTTGCGCGCTCGGAGCGCGATGCTAAAACCATTTGTTCGGAGCTGACCCGTTATGTGGGGCAGAGATGACGGTAGGAGAACGAAGCCATGCTGAGCAGCCTGCAAATTGAAAATGTTGCCGTGATCCAGAAGGCAGAGGTGCACTTTGAACCGGGGCTGAATGTGCTGACCGGCGAGACCGGTGCGGGCAAATCCATCTTGATCGACTCCATCAATGCGATCCTTGGCAACCGCACCTCTAAGGACTTGGTGCGTACCGGGGCTGCAAAGGCGGTGATCCGCGCCGCCTTTGAGCAGGTGCCGCCTGCTGTGCTGGATAAGCTGGAGCAGTCCGGCTACGAGCGCTCCGAAGCACTGCTGCTCAGCCGTGAGATCACCGCCGAGGGCAAGAGCAGCTGCCGCATCAACGGAATGCCGGCTACGGCAGCCGTTCTGCGGGAGCTGTGCGGCGGTCTGATCAACATCAACGGCCAGCACGATTCGGTGGGTCTGCTCAACCCGGCGCATCATCTGGGCATTTTGGACGATTATGCGCAAAACCGCACTGTTTTTCAGGAGTACTATGCCCTGTACCGGGAGCTGGTGCGGGTCAAGCGGGAGCTGGATGCCCTGATCACTGACGAGGCCGAAAAGCAGCGCAAGATCGACCTGTTGCAGTATCAGGTGCAGGAGATCGAGGATGCCGGGCTGACTGCCGGTGAGGAGCAGGCGCTGGAAAACCGCCGGAAAGTGCTGTCCAATGCGTCTGCCATCCGGGATCGTCTGGCGCAGAGCTATGCGCTACTTTCCGGCAGTGATGATGCCGCAGGCGCTGTGGATCTTCTGGGGGAAGCCTCCAACGCGGTGGATGCCGCTGCGCAGTTAGACCCTGCGCTTACAGCCGCCGCCGGGCAGCTGCTGGACTTATACTATAACGCCAAGGATGTGGCCGCAGATCTGATCGGGCGGCTGGACACCTACGACACCAACGATGCAGAACTGGACGAGGTGGAGCAGCGACTGGATCTTTTGTACCGACTGAAGCGCAAATACGGCAGCACAGTGGAGGACGTGATCGCTTTCGGGCAAAAGGCCCGGGAAGAGCTGGATAACATTCAGCATTCCCAGCAGCGCTATGATGCATTGCAGGCAGAAAAGCTGCGTCTTTACACAAAAGCGCGGGAAAAGGCAGAGGTTCTGACCCAGACCCGACTGAAGGCCTTTGAGGAACTGAACACCCGCATTTCCGGCACGCTGGACTTTTTGAATATGCCGGGTGTACGTATGACCTTGCGGCATACCCGCGGTCCGCTGGCCAGCCATGGACAGGACAGCGTTGAATTCTACATCTCAACAAACCCCGGTGAAGCACCCAAGCCGCTGGCCAAGATCGCATCCGGCGGCGAGCTGAGTCGCATCACCCTTGCAATCAAGAATGCAATGGCCGATAAGGACGCCGTGCCTACCGTGATCTACGATGAAATCGACAGCGGTGTGTCCGGCAAGGCTGCCGGACGCATCGGCGAGGTGCTGCGTCAGAGTGCGCAAGGGCATCAGATCCTGTGCATCACCCATACGGCGCAGATTGCAGCACTGGCTGATTGTCATCTGCTCATCCAGAAAAATGTGTCCAACGAGCGCACCTATACCGAGATCCATCCGTTGGATGAAAATGGCCGTGTAGAGGCCTTGGCGCGCCTCATCTCCGGCGACCACGTTACCGAGCTTTCCCGCGCCAATGCACGGGAAATGCTGCAGGAGCGCAAGCACGGCGGATGATGCAGCGGAATGCATTTTTGCAGAAAGGACAGCTCTTGACAAGGCGGCGGTCTTGTGATAGAGTAGACAATGTTAATGGCGATGAAGGGAACAAGTACCCTGAAGTGTTCTGTCCAGAGAAGTCCCGGTTGGTGCAAGGGATCACAGAACGGCAGGGGAAATACCTCCCGGAGCCGCAGGCTGAATGCGTAAGGCTAGTAGGCTGTGCCGCGTGCGAGCGTTAAAGACGCAGGAGTGTCGCTCTACTCTGGGGTGCGCACTCGTAAGGCCGTTTCCGTGAGGAAACGGCAAACAGAGGTGGTACCGCGAAGTTATATCGCCCTCTGCCAAATTCATTTTTGGCAGAGGGCGTTTTTTGTTTCCTCTGCCCCAAAAACAGGAGGTTTTTTCCATGACGCTGTACGAAGAACTGAAAGCCCGTGGTCTGGTAGCCCAGATCACCGATGAGGAGATCATTGACCTGATCAACAACGGCAAGGCTACTTTTTACATCGGCTTTGACTGCACTGCCGACAGCCTGACTGCCGGCCATTTTCTGGCGCTGACCCTGATGAAGCGCCTGCAGCTGGCTGGCAACAAGCCCATCGCCCTGATTGGCGGCGGCACTACCATGATCGGCGACCCCTCCGGCCGCACCGATATGCGCAAGATGCTGACCAAGGACGATATCGCCCATAATGCGGCTTGCTTTAAGAAGCAGATGGAGAAGTTCATCGATTTCTCCGAGGGCAAGGCTCTGATGCTGAACAACGCCGACTGGCTGTTGGACCTGAACTATGTTGAGCTGCTGCGCGAGGTGGGCGCCTGTTTCTCCGTGAACAATATGCTGCGCGCCGAGTGCTATAAGCAGCGCATGGAGAAGGGCCTGTCCTTCCTGGAATTCAACTACATGATCATGCAGAGCTACGACTTCTACTACATGTTCCAGCACTACGGCTGCAATATGCAGTTTGGCGGCGACGACCAGTGGAGCAATATGCTGGGTGGCACCGAGCTGATCCGCCGCAAGCTGGGTAAGGATGCCTACGCTATGACCGTGACCTTGCTGACCGACTCTCAGGGCAAGAAGATGGGCAAGACCGCCGGCAACGCTGTCTGGCTGGACCCCAACAAGACCAGTCCCTTCGAGTTCTACCAGTACTGGCGCAATGTGGGCGATGCCGATGTGATGAAGTGCATCCGTATGCTCACCTTCCTGCCGCTGGAGCAGATCGACGAGATGAGCACTTGGCAGGATCAGCGCCTGAACGAGGCCAAGGAGATTCTTGCCTACGAGATGACCAGCATGGTGCATGGCAAGGAAGAGGCCGAAAAGGCTCAGAATGCTGCCCGCGCACTGTTCAGTGGCAACGCAATGGATACCGAGCACATGCCCAGCACCCAGCTGACCGAGGCTGATCTGACGGACGGTGCCATCGGCATTCTGACCCTGATGGTCAAGGCCGGTCTGGCTGCTTCCAACGGCGAGGCTCGCCGTCTGGTAGTACAGGGCGGTGTGTTGGCAGACGGCGAAAAAGTCGCTGCTCCCACTGTCAGCTTTACCGCAGAACAGTTGGCCAAGGGCATCGTCATTAAGAAGGGCAAAAAGATCTACCACAAGGTAACGCTGTAAAAAGCATTATAAAATTTATGGGCCAGAAACGTCCGTAGGCGTTTCTGGCCCATTTTTTACATTTTAGCGCGCAACAGCTGCTGTCCGGCAGTCACCCGGCCGGAGAGCAAAGGCTCTATCCGTGCAAACCGGCTGCTGTTGGTCACGATCACGGGGGTGGTCAGCGTGTAGCCTGCCGCTGCAATGGCCTGCATATCGAACCGGAAGAGCAGCTGGCCCTTCTGCACATGGTCTCCAGTCTGTACAAATAGCTCATAGCCCTTACCCTTCAGCTCCACGGTGTCCATGCCAACATGAATGAGTACCTCCATGCCGTTGTCGCACAGCAAACTGATGGCATGATGGGTCTTGGCGATCTTTTTCACGATGCCGTCTGCGGGTGCTACCACCTCGCCGCAGCTGGGCTCAATAGCGCAGCCCTTGCCCAGCACCTCACTGGAGAACACAGGGTCCTTGATCCGGGTCAGTGCGCGGATACGTCCTGAGACCGGTGCATAGAGCAACTGCCCGCTGTCCGCAGGCGCAGCTTCCATTGCTGGGTCATCAGGGGCAAATAGCGCACTTTTCTCAAAAATGTGCCAGCAGTCGCTGCCGGATGCTGTGCATAAGAGTAGCAGGTTCTTTCATTCCGTTTTTCCTTCTTTCGGCAGAGGAGCCGCCGTGGCGGTGTTTTTCTTGTCTCTACGCATTTCGCAAAAAACAGGGCCGAAAAGGGAAGCTGTCCCCTCGGCCCCGGCTTATGCTTTTTACAGCTCGTATGCCTTTTTCAGTGCCTCATAGGCGGCGTCCTCGTTTTCCGCGTGGACGAGCAGAGAAATATCCAGATCGCTGGTGGTGATCAGCAGCACCTCAATACCGGCCATAGCCAGCGCATCAGCGCCGCGCAGCCACACCGCAGCTGGTGACCATATCCTCGCCGAACAGGTTCAGCTTGGAGTAAACCCACACTGATCAGAGGAGAAGCCTTGGCGTCCTTATCCAGATTTGCTGCCGAGATTGCTTTCATCACCAGCGGCAAATCGCTGCTGGATGCGGTAAAGCTAAAATCAATGGTGGTGCCGTGGGGAGCGCTCTGGCTGATCATATCCACCACCACGCCGGTCTCTGCAAAGATATCCAGATACCGGGACAGACTGTTGCCCCGGAACACTACGTCCTGCACGCTGATCATCATCAGGTCGGTCTCGATATTGATCTTCGATACTCCGTACATAAAAAGTCCTCCGTTCTGCCCGGGTTGCCGGACAACGCTCAATCATTTCACATTTTTATGTAAGTGCTAAAAAGGATGCACTGATATTATTTTGCGCGATTTTTTGTATCCTGTCAAGGCTGAAATCAGAATAATTTGCCCGCACACCATGCGCTGCCGCCAATTCCTGCGTGTAATCGCGCAAAAGGTAGGTGCGCACATTGGTTTTTCCGGCATCATAATGGGTCACGGTGGGGTGCAGCTGCGGCGCAAGCACTTCACACTGCACCGAGCCGTTCGGCTGGGTGGTCTTTTGCAGCTGCAAGGTCAGGATCGCACCCACCAACTGATCCGGGTGGCTCTGGGTGCTGAGGAAATTGCCCAGCGAGAAGGCGACAAAACTTCTCCGCCCGTCCGCTGCGGTCAGCCACTGGGCATCCTGCAGCACATGCGGATGGGTGCCCACGATGACATCTGCGCCCCAGTCTGCCAGATTCTGCGCCAGTGTGCGCTGACTGTCCACGACGGCGTGGCTGTTCTCTACGCCCCAGTGCACTCCCACCACCACAAAATCTGCCTGCTGACGCGCCAAGCGCACCTGATGCTCGATCACATCGGTCTGGCTGGTGTAGATGACATTGGCTGTCATATTCTTGTTCTGGCGGATGCCGTTGGTGTGCTCAGTATAGGAGAGATAGGCGATGGTCACACCATTGACGGTTTGCAGCGGGATACGGTCGTAGTCCTCTTCGCCGCACCACAGACCGGTGGTGACTACATCCTCCGGCATGGACTCCCAGAATTGCAGAGTAGCCGCAATGCCGGACGCGCCCTTATCATAGGTGTGGTTATTGGACAGGCTGAACACCCGCACCCCGGCACGGTACAGCGCCCGCGCACAGTCGCCGGGGGTGGAAAAGCATGGGTAGGTGGAGGGTGCAAGGGTGTCGCTGCAAAGGGTCTCCTGATTGATCCAGTTCACATCCTGTTTCGCATAGAAAGGAGCGATGTGCTCATAGCAGTAATCAAAGCTGTACTTTCCGTCTTCGCCTGCCCGGCGGGCGGCCTGATTATAAATGGGTGAATGGATCAGGTTATCTCCTGTTGCGGAAAACCGGATGGTTTCCACCACAGGCTGCGGTTCAGGTTCCGGCTCGGGGGTCACAACAGATGAAGTAGGGGATAACACCTCCTCCGGCGGCTCGACGCCGCCCACCGGTACATCTTCTCCCGGCAGCCTTGTCCAGATCCCCAGACACAATGCTATCACGCTCACAGCCAGAACCGACAGCACCACCGCCTGGAGCGTTTGTTTTTGGCCGCGCTTACGGGCAGCCGGACGCCGCCGCTTTAAAGGCTCCTGCTTCATCGTTCACCTCTTCTCCCAGCGTATGCCGGGGCAGCTCGTTTTTCAGAAGGCGGCGATCAGGTCGCCCATATCGTACAGACCCGGCTCTTTTTTTGCCAGATAGACCGCAGCATTCACTGCACCGTTGGCAAAGATGCTGCGGGAATAGGCGGTATGCCGCAGGGTGATCACCTCGTCCGGGCCGCAGAACAGCACCTCGTGGTCGCCCACGATGCTACCGCCGCGCACAGAGCTGATGCCGATCTCCTTCGGGTCACGCTTCTGGCGCACGGAGGAACGGTCGTACACATAGTGGTACGCGCCGTTATTTTCCTCGTTGATGGCGTCGGCCAGCATCAGTGCCGTTCCGCTGGGGGCATCCAGTTTGTTGTGGTGATGCTGCTCCACGATCTCGATATCATAGTTGATACCCAGCACAGCAGAGGCGCGCTTGCACAGCTCTGCCAGTACATTAATGCCCATAGACATATTGGCGCTCTTGAATACCGGAACGCTGCGGGACAGCTGCACTACCTTCAGCTGCAGCTCTTCAGAAAGGCCGGTGGTGCACACCACGATGGGCAGCTTGTGGGTCTGGCAGTAGGGCAATGCCTTTTCCACTGCGGCAGGGGAACTGAAGTCGATGATCACATCGCCCTTGCCGTTCAGCTTTTCCAGACTGTCGTAGACCGGAATGCCGTTTTGCTCGCCGTCCTTCATATCAATACCGGCCACCACACAGCAGTCCTCCCGCTGTGCGATCATATCGCACAGCACATGGCCCATGCGGCCGCCAATACCCTGAATCACGATCTCTGTCATTGCTGTTTCCTCATTTCTATAATATGGCAGAATGCCCGGAAGCTGAAGATCCCGGGCATTCTGTACGCTGTTGTTATTCCTTGATCAGACCTGCAGCCAGCAGAGCCTGCTCGATCTTTGCCTTGTGGGCATCGCTGGGCTCTACCAGCGGCAGACGGCATTCGCCTGCGTTCCAGCCCAGCACGTTCATGGCATACTTGACCGGAATGGGGTTCACCTCGCAGAACAGAGCCTCCTCCAGCGGCAGCATTTCCAGCTGCAAAGCGCAGGCCTTGGCGGTATCTCTGTCAAAGAAAGCCTGACAGCAGTTATGCACCAGTTCCGGCGCAACATTGGACACCACGCTGATGACGCCCTTGCCGCCCAGTGCCAGCAGGGGAACCACCTGATCGTCGTTACCGGAGTAAATGTTCAGCGCATCACCGCACAGTGCAGCCACCTTGGCCACCTGAGAAATGTTGCCGGAGGCCTCCTTGATGCCGTTGATGAGCGGGTGCTTGCTCAGCTCCAGAGCAGTCTCGGGTGCAATGTTCAGACCCGTGCGGGAGGGTACATTGTACAGGATGACCGGGATGCCGCCGGCCTCAGCCATGGCGGTAAAGTGCGCCACCAGACCGGCCTGCGAGGTCTTGTTGTAGTAGGGGGTGACCATCAGCAGGGCATCGGCACCGCAGGCGGCAGACTTTGCTGCCAGTGCGCAGCCGTGGTCGGTATCGTTCGAACCGGCACCGGCAATGACCGGTACGCGGTGATTGACCGTATCCACGGTGAACTTGATGGCGGCCAGCTGCTCCTCGTCGGTCATGGTAGAACACTCGCCGGTGGTGCCGCAGATGATGATGGCATCGGTGTGGCGGGCGATCTGATCCTCGATAATGCGGCCCAACTCGTCAAAGTTGATGCTTCCGTCCTCGTACATCGGGGTGATGATAGCAACACCCGCACCGGTAAAGACAGGCTTCTTCATAGTAAAAAACTCCTTTGCTGCGTGTATCGCGCAAAAATTCAGGCATTAGTCCATATAGCCCTTTGCTGCCAGCAGCTCGGCCAGCAGCACAGCACCGCCGGCAGCACCGCGCAGGGTGTTGTGGCTCATGCAGGCAAACTTGTAATCAAACAGGGTGTCCTCCCGCAGACGGCCGATGCACACTGCCATACCGTTTTCGGTGTTGCGATCCAGCTTGGGCTGCGGACGATCCGGCTCAGTAAAGTAGTGCAGGAACTGCTTGGGAGCGCTGGGCAGGTTCAGTTCCTGTGCAGGGCCGCGGAAGTTCGCCCAAGCTTCCAACATCTGCTCCTTGGTGGGCTTTTTGTCAAAGCTTACGAACACGGCTGCGGTGTGGCCGTCCGAAACAGGCACACGGAAGCACTGTGCAGTGATGACCGGCTTCTCGGCATTGACGATCTGGTCGCCCTCAATGTGGCCCCACAGCTTCAGCGGCTCGCGCTCGCTCTTTTCCTCCTCGCCGCCGATGTAGGGGATCACGTTGTCCACGATCTCAGGCATCCGGTCAAAGGTCTTACCAGCACCGGAAATGGCCTGATAGGTGCACACCAGAGCCTTGCTGACACCAAAATCCTTCATCAACGGGTGCAGGGCGGGAACGTAGCTCTGCAGGCTGCAGTTGGACTTGACGGCAATAAAGCCGCGCTTGGTGCCCAGACGCTTGCGCTGTGCGGGGATGATCTCGATGTGGTCGGCGTTGATCTCGGGCACCACCATGGGCACATCCGGGGTAAAGCGGTTTGCACTGTTGTTGGACACCACCGGGCACTCAGCCTTTGCATAGGCCTCTTCCAGAGCCTTGATCTCATCCTTGGGCATGTTGACTGCACAGAAGATAAAATCCACCTGAGAAGCAACCTCTTCCACCTTGGATGCATCCAAAACTACCATCTTCTTGACACTTTCCGGCATGGGGAGGTCATGGCCCAGCGGGGACCGACAGCTTCCTCATAGGTCTTGCCAGCGCTGCGGCCGGATGCGGCCAGAACGGTCAGCTTGAACCAGGGGTGATTTTCCAGCAGCGTCACAAAATCGCTGACCGACCATACCAGTCGCACCTACGATACCCACTTTATACTGTTTTTCCATTTCCAGCACCTTTCCTTTCGTGAAAGCGAACTCAATAAATATTTCTATTACATAGATTCACGGCTTGCAAACCGGACAGCGATGCAATATAATAGATACTGTTTATACAGATTCTATAATATCATTGATACGTTGTCCGTGTCAATCATCGGAAAGGCAAATGCACAGTATGTTAAAAAAGATTTTGGTATGATTTACCCAAAGAGCTCATTGCACAGGAACCTGCGTCCCCGCGGGATGCGGCACGGCTGATGGTTCTGAGCCAAAAGGACGACAGCATCCAGCACAAGGTGTTCCGCGACCTGCCGGAATTTCTGGAGCCGGGGGGATCTTTTGGTGGTGAATAATTCCAAGGTTCTGCCCGCCCGCATCGTGGGCGTCAAGCAACCTACCGGTGCCGTATGCGAGTTGCTGCTGCTGCGGCAGGTGAAGGGCGACCAGTGGGAGTGCCTGGCAAAGCCCGGCAAGCGGATGCAGCCCGGCACAAAGGTAAGCTTTGGCGACGGCAGCCTGACCGCTGTGGTGGACGAGACCATGGAGGACGGCAACAAGTACGTTACATTCTATTATGATACCGAAACGCTTTATGAAAAGCTGGATGAATTTGGCAAGATGCCGCTGCCGCCCTACATCACAAAGCAGCTGGAGGATCAGAGCCAGTACCAGACCGTCTATGCCAAGGAGCTGGGCAGCGCAGCTGCTCCCACCGCCGGGCTGCACTTTACCCCGGAGCTGATGGACACCATCCGCGCCATGGGGGTCGGCATTGCCGAGGTCACCCTGCACGTTGGTCTGGGCACCTTCCGACCTGTGCAGGAGGACGAGATCTCCGACCATAAGATGCACAGCGAGTGGTACTCCATCAGCGAGGAGACCGCCCGGCGCATCCGCGAGACCAAGGCCGCAGGCCACCGGGTCATCGCTGTGGGCACTACCAGCTGCCGCACACTGGAGGCTGCCGCTGCCAAGTACGGCGAGATCAAGGCTTGCAGCGGCAACACCTCCATCTTCCTGTACCCGGGGGTGAAGTTCAACTGCATCGACGGTCTGATCACCAACTTCCATCTGCCGGAGAGCACCCTGATCATGTTGGTGTCCGCCCTGTACGGCTACGAAAAGACCATGCACGCCTATGAGGTAGCTGTGGCAGAGAAGTACCGTTTCTTCTCCTTTGGCGATGCTATGCTGATAGTCTGATACAAAATTCGCGCTTTTTGCGATATTTGTATGTGAAAGGTAAGGATGCGATCTGCATCCGCCGCTCCCTTTACAATTACGGCAGACCGCTGCTGTGATCATTCTGATAACTTGCAGGCTCGTGGCCTGCATCGAGGCTGCACGGCTGTTTTCCGTGCGCAGAAAGGAACGAATAATCATGCCTTCTTTGACGACTTACACCCTGCTCAAGCAGGAGCACAGCGCCCGGCGGGGCGAGTTCAAAACCGTGCACGGCACGGTGCAGACCCCTGCCTTCCAGAACGTTGCCACCGCTGGTGCCATCAAGGGCGGCCTGTCGGCGCAGGATCTGAAGGATATCGGCGCGCAGGTCATGCTGTGCAACACCTACCATCTGCATCTGCGTCCCGGCGACAAGCTGGTAGCGGATATGGGCGGCCTGCACAAGTTTACCCGCTGGAACGGGCCTATCCTGACCGACAGCGGCGGATTTCAGGTGTTCAGTCTGGCAAAGCTGCGCAAGATCACCGAGGAGGGCGTGACCTTCGCCTCCCATCTGGACGGGCACCGCATCTTTATGGGGCCCGAGGAGAGCATGCAGATTCAGGCAAATCTGGGCTCTACCATCGCCATGGCCTTTGATGAGTGCGTAGAGAACCCCGCCCAGCACGATTACTCCAAGGACAGCTGCGAACGCACCACCCGCTGGCTGAAGCGCTGCAAGGCCGAAATGGCACGCCTGAAGCACGAGGGTATCTCGGTCAACCCGGATCAGCTTCTGTTCGGCATCAATCAGGGCTGTACCTATGCAGACCTGCGCGTGGAGCACATGAAGCAGATTGCAGAGCTGGAGTTGGACGGCTACGCCATCGGCGGTCTGGCTGTGGGCGAGCCCACCGAAGTGATGTATGAGATGATCAGTCAGGTGGAACCGCACATGCCCAAGGACAAGATCCGCTATCTGATGGGTGTCGGCACTCCCGGCAACATCATCGAGGCCGTAGCCCGTGGTGTGGATTTGTTTGACTGCGTTATGCCCAGCCGCAATGCCCGCCACGGCCACCTGAATACATGGAGCGGCATCATTAACATCAAGAATGCCAAGTATGAGCGGGACGAGCGTCCCATTGATCCCGCCTGCGGCTGCCCGGTGTGCCGCAACTATTCCCGCGCCTACATCCGGCACCTGCTCAAGGCAGATGAGATGTTGGGTATGCGCCTGACCGTGATGCACAATCTGTGGTTCTACAATCATCTGATGGAACGTATCCGGGACGAACTGGATGCCGGCACCTTTACCGCCTTCCATGACAGATACGTTAAACTTCTGGATACCCGAATTTAAACTTTAGCCTTGCAACAAGGCTGATAAGAGGGTATAATAGCATTATCTGAATTTTTGAGAGGAGATTTTGCCCCATGCAATTTCTGACTACCACGTCCGAAGGCTATATCAGCCTGTTCTTCACGCTGGCACTGATGCTGGTCCTGCTGTACTTCATGATCTACCGTCCTCAGAAGAAGCAGGAAAAGAAGGATGCCGCTATGCGCAGCAGTCTGGAGATCGGCGATCAGGTCACCACCATCGGTGGTGTCATTGGCCGCGTTGTCGCCATCAAGGATGACACCTTTGTTCTGGAGACCGGCGCTGACCGCGTGAAGATCCGCTTCACCAAGTCTGCGATCTCTTCGGTCGAAAAGCTGAACATGGACAAGGCTCCTGCCGACAAGAAGTAAGCGTTTACACCGTGCATACATGAACCGCCTCCCTGCATAGACTATGTGCAGGGAGGCGGTTTTGTTATGTCTGAGTCTCGAGGTTTCCCGGCGGAGCTTCTTTCGTTTCTGCTTTTCGGGGTGCTGGGGGTAGCTGTAACGGCGGCAGCTTTGGCATGTTTTGCGCAGCTGATGGCCGGGCAGGGCTGCTCCGGCAGTGTAGTGCCGATACTTGCCACAACAGCCGTGTGCATGGGCAGCCTGCTGTGTGCACTGACGGCAGCGTTTCGTAAAAAGGCGCGCGGTCTGCTGACCGGACTGCTCCAAAGTACATTTCTGGCAGTGCCGCTGGCGCTTTCTGCTATATGGAACGGCACAGCCGCTGAGCCTGCTGTGGTATGCCGCCTTCTGGCGGTGCTACTCTGCGGTTGCATTGGTGGGCTTCTTGGAGTCACCCTGCGCAGTCGCAGACACACGCTTCGTTGATCGATCCGGCAAATCGAATCCATCAGAGGGAGAAAACAGCGTATGTGGATCTATGAACAGACAAAATCAGAAGAAAACTTTTCTTTGCTGCCGCAGACGGTCGGCCTACCGGTGCAAACAGCAGAGTCTGCCCTTCCGCCTGTACCGGCACAGGCAGCTGAACCGGCAGAGCAATTGACGCAAAAAGAGCCCTGCATCCCGGCAAAGCGCCACGCCACCCAGGATTGCTGGCTGCTAGCTGCGGCGTTTCTGGTGGGGTGTACGGCAGCCGGTGTATTGCAGGCCGTATGCGATGCCCGGCAGACAGAACTGCTGCAGTATTATCTGGAAGCGTGGCAAAGGCTGTTTGCGCCGGGCAGTATGCAAGGAGCGGTACAGCTTTTCGGCATGGAATACCTGACACTCGGCCTTGTGGTCAGCCTATTTCTGGTATTGGGGCTGTCTGCCCTTGGCCCTGTAATGATCTTTGGCAATATGATGTTGTACGGCTTGGGCAGCGGGCTGCTTATGGTACAGCTATGCACAGCTGGTGGGTGGAAAGCAATACTTCCGGCGCTGCTATGGACAGGCTTACCGGCGGCAGCAGCAAGCGGTTGTCTGTGCTTTTTCGGGGCCTGCGCTTTGCAGGTCAGCAGCCGAATCCACGCATATTCTTTCCGCAAGCATCCCGGCGGACAAGCCCGCCCCGGGGTGCAGGCACTGCTGGGGCAGTATCTGCTGACCATGGTGGTGCTGCTGCCGCTTTGCGGTGCAGCGGCAGGACTTTCGTATTTGGGCAGCCGCCTGTAAATGGCATCCTTTTCTTGCGGGTTTTGGCGCAGTGTGTTACAATAACAAAAGACCATAATAAATGAGGGACAGACATGAAACTAAAATCCGTCTATGTATGCTCCAATTGCGGAGAGACAAGCCCCCGCTGGATGGGGCGATGCCCCAGCTGCGGCAGCTGGAATACCATGAACGAGGATGTTGTTGCTGAAGCGCCAAAGGCGGGGACTCCTGCCGCCCGTCAGGCTGCCGCGGCTCGTCAGGAGGGCGTGACCACCCTGACCGCCCGGCGGCTGTCAGAGATCAGCACCACGGAGGAAAAAAGCCGCATCCTGACCGGTATCTCGGAGCTGGACCGCGTATTGGGCGGCGGTATCGTGCTGGGCGGTGTAGTTCTTTTGAGCGGTGAGCCTGGCGTGGGTAAATCCACTATGCTGTTACAGCTGTGCGGTGCCATCTCCAATCAGCACAGCGTGCTGTATATCACTGGCGAGGAGTCTGTCCGGCAGGTCAAGCTGCGGGCAGCGCGGCTGAAGGTACCGCAGGATAACATCTTTCTGGCGGCGGAAAATGACGTGGATGAGATCTGCGGTCTGATCGAAAAAGAAAAGCCGGACCTTGTGGTCATTGACTCCATCCAGACCATGCGCTGCATGGATATCTCGTCCTCGTCCGGCACGGTCAGTCAGGTGAAGGAGAGTGCCGCCCGGCTGCTGGCGGTAGCCAAAAAGCAGGAGATTCCCATGTTTATCGTGGGTCATGTGAACAAGGACGGCGCAATTGCAGGCCCCAAGGTCATGGAACATATCGTGGATACGGTGCTCTACTTTGAGGGCGACAAGATGCTGCCGTACCGCATTCTGCGGGCAGCCAAAAACCGCTATGGCTCCACCAATGAGCTGGGAATGTTCGATATGACCGGCACAGGGCTTGCCGAGATCGAAAATCCCTCCCAGATGCTGCTGGAAGGACGTCCGCTGGGGGTTTCCGGCAACTGCGTGGCCTGCACCATGGAGGGCAGTCGTCCCATCCTGAGCGAGATACAGGCACTTGCCACCAAGACGAATTTTCCGGCACCCCGTCGCGCCTGCAGCGGATACGACTATAACCGCATGAACCTTTTGATCGCCGTGCTGGAAAAGCGGGCAGGGTACTTCTTTGGCAATCTGGATGTCTATGTCAATATAGTGGGCGGCATTGCACTGCGGGATACCGCCTGCGACCTTGCAGTCTGCCTGAGCATGGTCTCCTCGCTGCTGGACCGCCCGGTCAGCGATAAGCTTATCGCCATTGGTGAGGTAGGTCTGGGCGGGGAAGTGCGCAGTGTGCCCAATCTGGAACAGCGCCTGCACGAGGCTGAGCGTATCGGCTTTGAGCGGGCTGTTATCCCAAAGCACAGCCTTGCACACCTGAATGCCGCAGATTATCCCGGCATGAAGCTGGTCGGTGCAGCGTATATCGCAGATGCCATCAATGCGCTAAAAAATGACCGCCTGTGATGAAACGAGGAACCTATGTCGATTTATCTGGACGAAAGAAACCCCGGCAAACACGCACCCTTTGAGGATGCCGCGCCGGATATTGTAGAATATGTGCGTTATCTTGAAGTGATCGCCGGCAAAAGTGCCAATACGGCGTTCAGTTATTACTGTGACCTGCGCTCCTTCAGCCGCTTTATGAAGCGCCGCCGCGGGCTTGTGGCCACGGATGCAGAATTCAAAGAGATCGATCCCAAGGGGCTGGATACGGCCTTCTGGGGCAGCATAACAAAAGAGGATATCTACGAATATCTGTATTTTCTGAACCGGGAGTGCGGCAACAAAAAATCCTCTACCGCCCGGCGGTTGGCCAGTCTGCACGGCTTTTATGATTATCTGGTCAATCAGGTCAACCGCTTATCCGAGGACCCTACGGCGGCCATCCGCCCGCCCAAACAGGATAAGGTCTTGCCCAAGTACCTGACGGCAGAGCAATCCATTTCGCTTTTGGAGAGCACCCAGACCCAGAGCGATTTCCCGGAGCGGGATTATTGCATGGTGGTGCTGTTCCTCAACTGCGGTATGCGTCTTGCAGAGCTGGTAGGCATGGACCTTGGAGACATCGATTTAGAGCAGCGTCAGATCCGCCTGTTCGGCAAAGGCCATAAAGAGCGTATGGTCTACCTGAATGATGCCTGCGTGGAGGCACTGCAACTATATCTGCGCAAGCGCAACACCATGGAGGGACTTTCACCCAAGGAAAAAGCGGTGTTTATTACCCGTATGCGCAAGGAACGTATTTCGAACCGCAGAGTAGAACAGCTGATCTCCGGTGCAATGAAGGCTGCGGGGCTGAAGGGCTTTTCCACCCATAAGCTGCGGCACACCGCCGCAACGCTGATGTATCAGACCGGCAATGTGGATATCCTTACCCTCAAGCAGCTTCTGGGGCACAGCAGTGTGGGAACAACACAAATTTATACGCACTTACAAGAATTTCAGGTGCGCTCTGCCATTGAGGAAAACCCGCTGGGCAAGGTACTACCCATCAATGCTGCAAAAGCAAGTTTGGATACAACAGATGCAGCAGGGGAGACATCTGTTGAAAATGACCCAGCGGGAGAGGACGCTTCTGAGCCGTCCGGCCCTATGGCGGCCTTTGAGGGCGCTGCACAGGATGGCTTCCGGGCAGATATCTCGGCAATGTCCAACGAAGAAACCAACGATTCATAGATCGATACTTAAACCTGCACAAAACGTCTGAGACGATTCAAAGACCTATGGCGCGATCCGGCTTGACCGGATAACGTCATGGGTCTTTATAATTTACATTATAAGCAGTCAGCAGCAATACATACAGGAGCATCCATAGAAACGCGCAACGTAATGTCTACACAAAAACAAATGTTATAAAGCAAGCACCTAGATGCTTACTGGATGCTTACTGGAATAAAATGAATTACAAATGAACCGATGCAGCAGCACATAACACAGGAAGCATCTGTAAGCATGAGACAAATAAAACCATAAAATATGATAAAAATTGCAGAATGTGCAGAACGGCTGAACTAAGCCCGAAAATGAGCCAGCTGAGGCTGGAACGCCAAAAATCCGGGAAATGGGCATTTTTCACTTCCCTAAGTTTCGCATAACGTGCATTATACGAAACATGTACAATTAAAAAGAGAAGCTGCCCTTCTCTCTTTCTGTCAGATTTTCGGCAGCTTCTGTGGATGCTATTCAGTTTACACATGCCCGCTTCTGCGCCGCTGGACGTATTACCAGCATGTTCAAGCGTTCAACTTATGCCTGCAGTATCGTTTCTTTTCCTTTGGTGGTGCGATGTTCATTTCACCGGTAGCGGTTCTGTGCCGAAGTATGTACAGATGGCTTCGTAATAAATGCGTGCCACAGTCTTGCAGCCCTGTTCACTGCCAAAATGCTCCACATCCTCATCGTTCGTCACAAAACACTGCTCTGCCAACACTGCCGGACAATCCACATCCTCCAGCAGCGTAAAGCTGCGCTCAGGCCGAACCTGCGTGTAGGTATTCTCCACCAGCTGCTTCTGGTCGTTTTCCAGATAATAAATGTAACGCACTCCCCCTCGCCCGCGCAGCCTTGCGCCGATGCTCTGCATTCCACCGGCCAGCAGTTTTGCAAAATAAAAACTTTCCTGATGCCATGTACGCCCGGGCACTGCCGGATAGCATTCAAACCCGGCTGCCGTAGAGCCATTGGCTGCGGAGTTGCCGTGGATGGACAGCAGCAGCTGCGGGCTTTGAGCGCTGGCTACGGCTGCACGCTGGGCAGGCGTGGCGGTTGCATCAAAGCTTTCCCGGGTCTGCAGCGGAATGTAATTCGGGTCCTGCTCTAACCACTGAAGCAGCGCAGCAGCCGTTGCTGCTGTGACCTGTTTTTCCTCGACTACTCCCCTTGCGCCTGGGTCGTTGCCGCCATGTCCGGCGTCCACTGCCACACGGTACGGCGGGTCGCCCACCACAGGGCGAAAGTCCTCCGCTGAGACTGAGACTGCGGATTCTGCGGGTGCGTTCAGTTCCAGCGCCGCCTTCCATAAAAACAGGCCGAAACAGAGCATCAGTGCCGCAAAAACAAACAGCAAACCGTGTAAAAACCGGTTCCTCATTTTGCAGCGGTGCGTTTTACGTTTGCTATGTTTATTTACTGGTCTGCGCTGACTGGTTGGCATAAAGTTTTACTTCCTGTTCGTTTTACATTTATAATACGAGTATACTCGCCTTTTCCCTGCACTGCAACAAAAAAAGACTGCCAATTTTTCAAAAGGCAGTCCTTTGGGGTTATTTCAGTTCTACAACCGTCACGCCGCTTTCGCCTTCGCCGTAACGGCCAAGACGGAAGCTTTTTACCATGCGGTTGCCGCGCAGATGCTTATGGATGGCGGTGCGCAGTGCGCCGGTGCCGTTGCCATGGATCAGATAAACCACCGTCTGTCCGTTCAGGATGGCGCGGTCAATAAAGGAATCCACCTCCGACAGTGCCTCATCCACCGTAAGTCCCAGCAGATTGCACTCCATTTTGGCGGTGCGCTGTACGCGCTCTACCCTGCCGTTGGGACGGTTGGTATCGCCGGTCAGGCGGGAATACCGCTGCTGCGCCTTTGTCTTAGGCGCAGTGGATTCTTTTACCAGCTTTTCCGGCTGCTTCAGGCCCTTGAGGGGCACCTTAGTCTTGATGATACCGGCACGCACCAGAACATCGCCGTTTTTGTCTGGCAGCGCCAGAACGGTGGCCAGCTGGTTCAATTCTGCAATGCAGACCTCCTGTCCCACCTTTACATCCTTCAGCGGTACAAACTCCTTGACGGGGTTATGCACCACCTCCGTACCGGCAAACAGCTTTTCGGTCTCCTTTTTGGCAATTTCGCGGGCACGCTGCGCCTTCTGCTGGGCGCTCATGCGCTCGTCCTTTTGCAGCTGGCGCAGTTCATCGGTCAGTGCGTAGGCCTGCGTTTCCACCTGCTGTGCCAGCGTGCGCGCCTTGGCACGGGCAGCTTCCAATTCATTTTCGCCCTGCTGGATCAGTTCATCCCGCTTTTTGCGGGCTGCTTCCAGCTGATGGGAAGCTTCGTTGCGCAGCTGCTCCACTTCGTTCTGACTTTCCTTCAGCTGCAGCTTCAAGTCGTCCAGCTGACCCAGAACCGCATCCAGACGCTTATCCTCGGCAGACAGATGCTGCTGAGCCGCTTCAATGACGCGGCTGGGGATGCCCAGCTTTTCGCTGATCAGGAATGCGTTGGATTTGCCCGGTACGCCCACACTCAGCTTATAGGTGGGACGCAGGGTCTCCAGATCAAACTCGCAACTGGCGTTGACCACACCCTTAGTCTCCAGTGCAAAAACCTTCAGTTCCGCATAGTGGGTGGTCGCCATCAGCAGCACACCACGGCGGCGCAACTCCTCAATGATGGCAACTGCCAGCGCGGCGCCCTCGGCGGGATCGGTACCGGCACCCAGCTCGTCCAGCAGCACAAGGGTGTGCGGCATAGCCAGTTCCAGAATACCGGTGATTTTTTTCATGTGGCCGGAGAAGGTGGAAAGGCTCTGCTCAATGCTCTGTTCGTCGCCGATATCCACCAGAAATTCATCAAACACACAGATCTCGCTGCGCTCGTCAGCAGGAATCAAAAAACCGCACTGTGCCATGGCGCACAGCAGACCGGCGGTTTTCAGGGTGACCGTCTTACCGCCGGTGTTCGGGCCGGTGATGATAAGGGAATCGTATTCCCCGCCCAGTGCAATATCCACAGGAACACACTTTTGCGGATCGATCAGCGGGTGGCGGGCACGGATCAGATTAAAGGAAGAATCCGTCCGCACAGCGGGCTTGAAGGCCTTCAACTCCAGTGCAAGCCGCGCCTTTGCCAGCAGGATGTCGATTTCCAGCATGGCCTTGTAGCTGTACTGGAACTGCGGCTCAATGGCGGCCACCTGTGCGGTAAAGGCCACCAAAATGCGCTCGATCTCCTGTGCCTCCTGTGCGCGGTACTGCAGAATGCGGGCGTTTGCCTCCACCACAGCCTGCGGTTCCACGAACACCGTAGCGCCCGTAGAGGATACATCGTGGATGATACCGCTCACCTCGCCGCGGTATTCGCTCTTGACCGGCACAACATACCGGCCGTTGCGCATGGAAACCACACTCTCCTGCAGGTATTTGGAGGTGTCCATATTGCGCACCATGCTTTCCAGCCGGTCGCGGATGCTGTTTTCGGTGGCGCGGATCTTTTTGCGCAGCTCTGCCAGCGTGCGGGAGGCGGTATCCGCCATGGCATCCGGTGCCAGAATGGCGCTGGAGATCTGCTGCTCAAGGCCTGGCTCCGGTGCCAGCGCGTAAAACAGATCATCGGTCGGCAGCGCGTCATGCTCAGAGGAGCCGTACCAGCTGGTCAGGTGCTGAAAATTGCGCAGCGCACCGGCCACCATCAGCAGTTCGCCCATGGAAAGCACGCCGCCCTTTACGGCACGGGCGGCAAGCTGACTGACCCCCTCTACCCCGCCAAAGCGCGGCGAGCCGTTTTTAATCAGCAGGGTGTTGATGGCGTCCGTCTGCTCCAGTGCGTAGCGCACCTCGTCCGGGTCGCACTGCGGCTCAATGGCCAGCAGCATAGCACGGGCTTCCTTGCATACGCAGCCCTCCGCTGCACGCGCAATGATCTTATCCAGTTCTAATGTTTTTAAGTAGCTTGTTTCCATACTGTTCCTTTTTGGTCAGGGCAGCACGCTTTTCAAAAAGGCATAGCTTTTCAGCGGCTTATCCAGATGCGTCAGAGCATAGTTTTCAGCCACTGCGGAAAGCTTTTCCAGACTGCCCACAGAGATCTTGAATGCAAATATTTTTTTGTCCTCTACCAAGCAGATGTGGCGCAGTGCAAACAGCGCAGCCTTGTCCAGATTGCAGTTCTTGCCTGCCTTTGCCGCACAGGACGCACAGAGCAGATGCCCTTCCTGTGCGTCCAGATAAAAGGCATCTCCTTCATCGTAGGTGCCACAGTCCCGGCAGCAGACAATCTGCGGCATAAAGCCGCACTCACTCATGGTGCGCAGCTCAAATACTGCCTTGATCACCCGCAGGTCGGTGCGGTGCTCGTTGATCATATACAGACTGTTCAGCACCAGACGCAGCTCCCGGGCTGCTTCCTCTCCGGTAGGCGAAAGCGCAGCGGCCAATTCGGTAAGATACATGGCAAGGCTTACCCCTTCAATGGAGGAGGAAATGCCATGGAAGATGTTCTGCACATCGGCTTCCCGCACGGTATACATATTGCGTCCGGGCACCAGTGTAAACTCCGAATAGCAGAACAGCCCGCAGGCACTGAACAGCTTGCTTTTCAGCCGCAGGCTGTTTGCAGCCATTGCTGTGATCACGCCCAGTTTCGGGGTAAGGATCGTCAAAATGCGGTCTGCTTCTCTATAACGGGTCTCCTTCAGTACCAGACCCATGGTCACAAATGGTTCCATCGTCCGTTTCTCCTGCCGGATGCTCGGCGGGCAGCTGCACCAGTTGTTTGTAGTCGAGATAACGGAGAATGTTCCCCGTGCAGGCAAAGGCCTGCCAGCTTGCAGCAGCATCCATCTTCAGCACTCCTTCCCTTTTCTGTGCACAGGCTGCTTTTGTTATAGTGTCAGCCTGATTCTAGCACAGCATACAAGGGAAAACTGTCCTGCTTTGGCATCACTCAGCGGTTGGAGGAATTCTGCTTAAAGCCGAAGTTATTCAGCAAAAATTCGTTATCCCGCCAGTCGGATTTTACCTTGACCCAGCACTGCAGATTGACCCGGCAGCCCAAAAACTCCTCGCAGTCAGCACGGGCAGCGCTGGCGATTTTTTTGAGCATGGCACCACCCTTGCCGATGACCATGCCCTTGTGGCTCTCCCGCTCGCAGTAGATGTTCACATCAATGTCGATCAGGTCTGTGCCCGGGCGCTCCTTGAAGCGCTCCACCACTACCGCAATGCCGTGCGGAATCTCGTCCCGCATAAAGAGCAGTGCCTTTTCGCGGATGACCTCAGCCACCAATTCTTTTTCCGGCATATCGGTATAGGCGTCATCATCAAAGTAATGGGGGCCTTCCACGGCATAGCGGCTCAAGGCATCGAACAGTTCCTCACTGCCTTCCTTATTGCGCACACTGATGGTGTAAATCTCATCGAACACGCCCAGCGCCTTCAGCTCTGCCTTGCGGGTTTCCAAATCGGCAGGTTCTTTAACAAGGTCGGTCTTATTAATGACTGCAATGGCCGGGCCGCTGCGGTGCAGCGCCTCCACAAGTGCCATCTCAGATTCGTTCAGCGCGCCGTAAGGCTCGAACAGCATCATGGAAACATCCACATCCGCAATGGAATCGCTGGCGGTCTTATCCATGCGCTTGCCCAGCTTGTTGTGGGCTTTGTGCACACCGGGGGTGTCCAGCAGCACATATTGCAGCGGCCCCCGGGTGATCACGCCGGTAATGCGGGTGCGGGTAGTCTGGGGCTTAGAGGTGACGATAGCCACTTTCTCGCCGACCAAGAGGTTCGTCAGGCTGGATTTGCCCACGTTCGGCCGTCCGATGACAGCAACGAATACAGAGGAGGTGTCGTAATGCTCCTGAACGGGTGTTGTAGTACTCAAAGCGAACTCCTGTCTTGTTTTTATGTTCTGGGATATCATTCCGTATAGCTGACCGTGCGGGGCAGACCCAGCTGCAGCAGCACAGCCTCTTCTTTTTCGCGCATACGCATGGCCTCCAGACCGCCGTTTTCGTGGTCGTAGCCCAGCAGATGCAGCATGGAGTGAACGGTCAAAAAGGCTACCTCCCGCTGCAGCGGATGCCCATACAGATTGGCCTGCTCCATGGCGCGCTCCATGCTGATGACGATATCGCCCAGCATCATGCAGCCGTTATTCTCGTCGATATCGTACTTGCCGTTCTCGCCCAGAGGAAAGCTCAGCACATCGGTGGGCATGGGCTTATTGCGGTATTGGTTGTTCAGCTCGGCAATGGCAGCGTTGTCCACAAAGGTAACGCTGATCTCGGCGGGACGGTCGAAATGCTCATATTCCAGCACGGCATTGCAGGCACGGCGGATCAGAATGCGGAGCCCGGAGGGCACCTTAACAGCTTTCTGGGAGTTGGTGATCAAAACTTTATTGGACATATCGGTCCACTCCTTTCAGGGATTTATTTAAAATTCTTATTGTTTTCTTTATTTTCCGCATCGGCAGCCGGATGTGCGGCACGCTCGTAAGCCTTTACGATCTCCTGCACCAACCGGTGACGCACAACGTCTTTATCGGTAAAGTAGCATTGTGCAATGCCGTTCACATCCTTCAGCACCTTCAGCGCGTCCACCAGACCGCTGCGGGTGCTGCCCGGTAGATCGATCTGGGTCACATCGCCGGTAACGACCACCTTAGAGCCTACGCCCATACGGGTAAGGAACATTTTCATCTGCTCCGGGGTAGTGTTCTGCGCCTCGTCCAGAATGATAAAGGAATCATCCAGTGTGCGCCCGCGCATATAAGCCAGCGGGGCGACCTCAATGATCTGCTTTTCCACCAGACGCTCGTAGGTCTCTGCGCCCAGCATATCAAACAGGCCGTCGTACAGCGGCCGCAGATAGGGGTCTACCTTCTGCTGCAGGTCACCGGGCAGAAAGCCCAGCTTCTCCCCTGCCTCCACCGCCGGGCGGGTCAAGATGATGCGGGATACCTCCTTGGCCTTGAAGGCTTTCACCGCCATGGCAACGGCCAGATAGGTCTTGCCGGTACCCGCCGGGCCGACACCGAAGGTAATGGCATTGGAGCGGATGGCGCTCAGGTATTCCTTCTGTCCCAGCGTTTTGGGGCGGATCGGGCGTCCCTTGACCGTGACGGTAACAAAGTCCTCGGTCAGCTCCTTTACCCGCTTCTCTGCGCCATCATGCGCCAGACTGATGCAGTAGTGCACAGTCTGATCTTCCAGCGGGGTGCGGTTCTCGATCAGAAGAAGCATTCCCTCCACGGCGCGGTTCGCTGCCGCCACATTGGCAGGCTCGCCGGAAATGCGAAGCTGTGTGCCGCGGCAGACAGCGGTAACAGAAAACTCTTTTTCCAACAAGCGAATATTCCGGTCACAGTTGCCAAAAACAGCCGCTGCGATCTCTACACTATCCAGTTCAATACACTTTTCCGCCATGGAGCTCCTCCCGAATTGCAGAATTTGATAACTATATTGTACCACCAAAATCTTCAGAAGAAAACTATGAAAAGTGCACAAAATATTTTCCTGCATTCCATCGGTTTTTCCATACGAACTGCGTTTTAAAGCTTTTTGATGGCCTTTTTCTGAAAACGCTTGACAAAGTATATCGGGAGACGATATACTTTAAACGCAATATATCGGCTGACGATATAAAGACGTCCGATAGAATCCATGGAGTATTTCAGTATGGAAAACCTTGCATTGACCGAATCGACCTATTATATCCTGTTGTCTCTTTACCATCCGCAGCACGGCTATGGCATCATGCAGCAGACGGAGCAGCTTTCCGGTGGCAGAGTCCATCTTGCCGCCGGGACACTGTACGGAGCATTGACCTCCCTGTGTGAAAAAGGCTGGATCCGTCCCCTGCCCGCTGAGAGCGGCAGCCGCAAAAAGGAATATCAGCTTACCGCAGAGGGCGTACAGGTCTTAAAGCACGAGCTTGCCCGTTTGCAGCAGCTTGTGGCAAATGGTGAGAGCATCCTGAAGGAGGAAACCTTATGAGGGAAAAGAAAACCGTTTTCAAGCTTTTCTTTGTGTGGGATTTTGAAAAAGAAGAGCGCTGGCTGAACGAGATGGCGCAGGAGGGCTGGGTACTGGACAATACCGGTTTTTCCTTTTACACCTTTGTGCGCTGCGAACCGGGCGAATATATCATCCGCTTGGAGATGAACCCCAGCAGCGATTACCGCGCCTTTGTAAAGGAACTGGGTGCAGAATATATCGGCGGCTGTGTCAACTGGGTGTACTTCCGTCGGAAAGCGGAGCTTGGCAGCTTTGAGCTGCTCTCGGATATTGACTCCCGTCTGACGCATCTGAGCCGCATCGACCGGATGCTTTCCCTGATCTGTCTGGCAAACCTGATCCTTGGCATAACGAACTCTTTGAATCAGGCTCGCTACGGCTGGCTGAACCTGTTGTGCGCAGCAATGCTCTCCTATGCACTGGGGCGTATCCACGGCATGAAAGCAGCGCTGGAAAAGCAACGCAGTTTGCACGAATGATTTGTCAATCCCTTCTTCGCCACAACTGCAGAGAAAAAAGAGGCGTATCTTTGGATAAAAAGACCATAGCAAACCGTTCTCCATCGTGATACAATAGCAAGCGTTGTGTGCCGCCGCCCGGCGGCCGTTTGGACTGCTTGAACACAAAGGAGAAGGAACCATGGAACAGCTTTTTTTGATGCCCGGTGAAGAACGATACGAGCGCTTCAAGGATGGCAATGGTGTTCCTAAGGTGCACTACTCCTACTGCTCTATGCGCGGTGCCTTCTTTGACTGCGAGAGCCGCAGCTTAGAGGAAGCCCAGCGTCTGTGCGAAAACTGGCTTGTAGGACAGGATCGCTGCTACCGCAACTAACATAGAACCTTAAAACCCCTGCCGTATTTGCAGACCTTTCCGCAAAACGGCAGGGGTTATTTTTATATAGGTTTTACTGCCACACCTGCGCACAGACAAGTTCCAGTACACTGCCGGCAATACAGCGAGATTTATCTGAGATCAGGAAACAGTTGGAAAGCTCCTCCCGCCGGGGGTCGATATCCGCAATCTTAAAGCCCGGCGTAACCGGATAGCCGCTGCGCAGCAATCCGCGCAGAATGCCGGGAATCTGTGCTGTGACCGGGATTTCTGCCCCCTCCGGGGTGCGGATGGTGGCAATAGTCTCACCCTTCTCTACTAAATCGCCGATTTTACGCACATTCATAAAAACACCGGCGGCCTGTGCATGGATCACCCGCTCTGCACCGTACCCGCCAATGACGCCGGGAATGCCGGTATTGGGGATAGCGCTCCCCTCCCGGATGATCCGGCCAAGCCGGTGGCCGCGCTTGGTTTCTACCACGGCATCTACGTCCTGCCCGGCTACAAAGCCGGGGCCAAGGGCAATAGTCAACGGTGCCATATCCCGGCTGGTGCCAAGGTTGCGCTTGGCCAGAATGGCATCCACTACGACCTCCGGCTTTGCCCGGGCAATACAGGCCCCCTCTGGGTCAACGAGCACCGGAACAGCGCCCTGCGCCCAGACGGACTGTGCCTGTTCCAATGCTTCAATGCGGACAGCGCGCAGACCCTCAACAGTGGCTTCGCCTTCATACACTGCTTCACACAGAGCTACCTGACGGCGGATGGCTGCGGGCTGTGTCGTTTCCAATACCAGCACTCGCAGCCCGGCGCTACACAACCGGTGGATGGTACCGGTGGCAAGGTCGCCGCCGCCGCGCACGATAATTAGGGCGTCCTTTTTCATTTTATTTCCTCCCCGGAGAAAAGTGTCTGCAATAGCACCTCCATGGAGCCGCCACAGGCAGCAATGGCTGTGTCCTCGTTTTTGCCGTCAGCCGAAAGCTGTAAGCATTGCAAGGCGGGCACAGCCTGTGCTAACAGCTTCTGAGCCGCCTGTACCGTGTAATGCTCCATAATGCCGCCGCCCACACTGCCCACTATACTGCCATCGGGCAGAACGAGCATTTTTGCGCCCACATCCCGCGGGGTGGAGCCGTGCCGCGCAATAATAGTAGCCAGTACCGCCGGGGTATGGGCTTTTTCTGCCTGCACCATCGCATCCAGCAATGCGACGGGATAGCCCTCGGTCTGGGGGCGGGCATTTTTGACCTGCACGATCTGCGCCAGAATGGAAAGCGCGATCTCCGCAGCCGTCTGTGCGCCAATGGCAAGGCCGATGGGTGCGCAGAGTGCATCGATCCGCTGGCTGTCCAGACCGTTCTCCAACAGCTGACGGCGCACCAATGCGGCACGGCCTCGGCTGCCCATCATGCCCACATAGGCCGCAGGCTTTTGCAGAATCCGGGTAAGGCAGTCCAGATCAAAGACGTGGGAGCGGGTCAGCACCGCAAAATAGGTCTCCGCCCCGCCGGGCACACCCTGAAGCGCCTGCGCAAAGGGAGCGCAGAGCACGGTATCCGCTCCGGCGGCGCGCAGCTGCTGAGCAAATTCCTCCCGATCATCTATGGCAAGCACTGGTATGCCGAGAAGCTTTGCCTGCTTTACAAGGGCAGCAGCAACATGACCGCCGCCGCAGACCACCAGCTGCGGCACCGCACCAAAGCGCTCAGCAAATACCCGCTGACCTTCCAGTGTAAGAAAGCCCGTAGCGGTACAGGCCTGCAGGACGGCAAGCTGACGCTGCAAAAGTTCGGCACTCTGGGTCTGCCACAGGGCGTCTCCGTCCCGCAGCAGCAGCTGACTGCCTGCCTCTGCGCCTTCCAGCACGGTAGCCAGCGTATAGCTGCCGGTCTGGTTTGTACTTTGCAGAACGTCTGCAAGCGTTTGTCTGTTCATTGGTGTTTCTCTCCCTTAATTATTGCTCCACAGGTGTTACCTTATCAAACTGTGTCTGATCCAGTTCTGCCTGCCAGCTTTGCCAGTCCTCCGGCAGCATACGCCATGCAAGCCCGCACCCTGCCGAGATCTCACGCGGCAGCGGGATCAGCCGCCCGGGCACCTGCCGGGCATTGCATTGCTTTTCCCACTCCATAGCCTCTAAGGTGGTGCGGAAGGAAAGCACGATATAGCTTCGTTTTACTCGCATAAAATCTCCCGCGCAAGTGCACAGACTGCCTGCGCTGCCTGCTGTACCTCCTGCTCCGTATTGAAATGGGAAAAGCTGAACCGTACCACGCCCTGCTCCACAGTGCCAAGGGCCTTGTGCATCAGCGGAGCACAGTGCGCTCCGGCACGCACGCAGATGCCGTAGTCCTCCCACAAGATATCTGCCACCCGGGCAGAATCCTCCTGTGCGATGTTCAGCGCCACAATGGGCGCACGAGGCTGCATAGCCATATCACCATACACTGTTACGCCCGGCGCAGTACGCACCTGCTCATAAAACAGGCGGGCAAGGGCGGCTTCCCGGGCAGCAAGGTTTTCTACGCCCTGCTCCAACAGCCAGCGCACCCCGGCGCAAAGCCCCGCAAGGCCGTGCACGTTCAGCGTGCCAGCCTCCAGTGCGGTGGGCATCTGCAAGGGGTGCATTTCGTCAAAGCTGTGCACGCCGCTGCCGCCCACAAGGAGCGGCGCAACGCGCAGGCTGGGGCGCACATAAGCTCCGCCGGTGCCCTGCGGCCCCAGAAGTGCCTTGTGGCCGGTAAAGCAGAGGGCATCAATGCCCAGCTGCTGCACATCAATGGGCTGTGCACCGGCAGTCTGAGCAGCATCTACGATGAACAGCAGACCGTGCCGGTGGGCAAAGTCCGCTGCGCGGGCAAGGTCGGTGCCATTGCCGGTCACGTTGGAAGCCCCTGTCACCACCAGTGCACGGGTCGTGGGGTGCAGCAGCGTTTCCCACTGGTCGTAACAAAGCTGTGCAGCTGCATCCACCCCGGTAAAAGAGACCTCTACCCCCTGTGCCCGCAGCCGGTACAGCGGACGCAGAACAGAATTATGCTCGCATACCGTTGTGATGACATGGTCGCCCGGATGCAGCACGCCGTTCAGTACTGTGTTCAGCGCCATGGTCGCATTGGCGGCAAAAAAGATGCAGGAAGGGTCCGGCACATGGAAAAGTTCTGCCAGCGCCAGACGGGTGTCCAGCACGATCCGTGCGGCGTGAAGGGTGGGCTCGTGTGCGCCGCGCCCGGGGTTGCCTGCCGTGTGCAGTGCCTCCAGAATAGCCTGTTCCACCTGCGGCGGTTTATGCAGAGTGGTGGCCGCGTTATCCAGATAGATCACGGTTTTACCACGTTTCCGGCCTGCGTCAGCTTTTCGGCAATGGTGTACATATTGGTCACGCTGCCCACAGCCAGCTTCTCGGTAAGGCCGTAAAAGTTCAGACAGGTACCGCAGGTCAGGATCTCTACGCCCTGTGCTTCCAGCGCCTTGAGATCTTCCAGCATGGCAGAGCCTTCACAGGTTAGCGCTGCGCCGCCGTTATAGAACAGAATGGTCTTAGGCAGCTTATCCTGCTGGGTCAGCGCAAATACAAAGGCCTTGAGCAGGGTCTTGCCCAGTTCCTCGCTGCCATCGCCCATAACGGCAGCGGAAATAGCCACCACCGTATCAGTGCGGGCATCAGAGGTGCAGACAGGAGCATCTTCTGCTGGGGCGCTTACTACTTCGCCCAGCGTGAACAGCACACGGTATTTGCGCTCTTCCAGCTTTTCAGCGCTGTACTGATAACCCTTTTGCTGTGCCATCTTGGTCAGGTTTTGCACAGCGATCTCGTTGTCCACCAGTACCTCCACCTGTCCCGCGCCCTGCAGCTCGGAAATGGCCTTTTTCGCTTTGACGACAGGCAGCGGGCAGGCATCGCCCAGTGCATCCACTTTGATAAATTCAGCCATGCTGATTACTCCTCTCATTTGTCTGTTACGGTGATCTCAATTTCCTGCTTGGGCAGGATCTCTCCCACGATGCTCGCGGGCAGACCTGCGGCGCGCAGTTCCTGTTCCAGTGTTGCTGCATCTGCCGGGTCTACTGCAAATAGCAGCCCGCCGGAGGTCTGCGGGTCGAACAGGACTTCCTCCATGGCGAAGCTTACGTTTTTAAACCGGACGAACGGCCCGGTGTGGTTGCGGTTGCGCTGCCCGGCGGCGGTGTACAAAAACGCATCGGCTGCTTTTTGGGCGCCCGGAAGCACCGGCACTGCATCCGCATGGATGATGCAGGAAAGCTTGCCGCCCATCATCTCATGCAGATGGCCGAGAAAGCTGAAGCCGGTCACGTCCGTAGCGGCATGGACGCGGTATTTGCGGCTGATCTCTGCCGCTGTTTTGTTCAGAGTGGTCATGGAGCGGATGGCGGCTTCCATCTCCTCCGGGGCGGCTTCGCCCACACGGTCTGCCGTGCACAGCAGCCCCACACCCAAAGCCTTGGTCAATACCAGCTTGTCGCCCGGCATACCGGTGTCGTTCGTATACATCCGTTGCGGGTCTACAAGGCCGGTTACAGAAAGACCGTATTTCACCCCGCTGTCTGCAATGGAATGCCCGCCTGCAAGGCTGCCGCCGGCTTCTGCCACCTTTTCAGCACCGCCGCGCAAAATCTCGCCCAGCACATTCAAGTCCATATCCTCCGGAAAACAGACCAGATTTAAGGCAGTTTTTACCTCGCCGCCCATGGCGTAGACATCGCTCAGGGCGTTTGTGGCTGCGATCTGCCCAAAGGTATAGGGGTCGTCCACCATCGGCGGAAAAAAGTCCACAGTCTGCACCAGTGCAATGTTGTCCGTAATGCGGTAGACTGCGGCATCATCCCGGCTGTCATAGCCGACCAGAAGATCCGGGTCTTTTTCGCCCCGGGGCAGCTTTTCCAGAATACGGCTCAGCACCCCGGCACCCAGCTTTGCGGTGCAGCCGCCGCCGGTACAGAACACGATCTTATCTTCCTTGCTCATGCACGTTCTTCCTCTTCAAAATGCGTCAGCACGCACTTTATACCATGCTGACGCAAAAGCTGTTGTATCTGTATGCCCTGCTGCTGCAATTCCGGCGTGTCGGCCTGATTGAGTACAGCGTAAAACTGTCGGTCGCCCACCGCCTTGCGACCACCCTGCGTGCTTGCAAGCAGCTGTGCCAGCACAGGGGGCGTAAGAGGTGCATCCGGCGCAGCCGCTAAAAACTGCGGACGGATGGTATCGTAGCGGAAGCAGACCTCCCGCAAGGGCCTATCCAGCGCCGAAAGCCCTGCCAGCGCCAAAACGATATCGCTTTGGGGCAGCAGCACCGGCTCGTGCGCCGCCGGGACCTTGCAGGGGTAGTGCTTTGCCCCGTCCGCCTCAATGAATACCGCATCTGTCTGTGCCATCCGGCGCAAAAGCTGCGGCTGCGGCAAAGTCAGCTTTCCGTTTTCAGCCGGGATTCCGATCACTGCATAGTGACCCGCTTGCCATAAGGCGGTAAGCGCTGTGTCATCCGGTGCATAGCAGGCTGCCGGTTGCCGGATGTGGGTAGTCGTGGTCACAAGCACCTGCCATCCCTTGCGGGCACAGTGGTCTGCCATGGCATACAGCAGGGTCGTTTTTCCCCCGGCCGCCTACCAGAGAAACGATATGCCCTTTCTCTGCCAGAAACGGAAGCTCTTTTTCGTTCAGCATCTGCTATTACTGCTTGGCTGCAACTGCCATTGCGATCTGCTCCGGGGTAATGGGCAGCTCGTAGAAGCGGGTGCCGATGGCGTTGTAGATGGCGTCCGAGATGGCGGGCAGCGGCGTATTGATGACCACCTCACCGATGGACTTTGCGCCAAAGGGGCCGTTGGGCTCGTAGCTGTTCTCAAATTCCACATGGATGTGGCCGATATCGTTGCGGGCAGGGATCTTATACTGGAACAGAGAGTTCTCTTCCGGGTATCCGTTTCTGTCGTAGGTGATGTTCTCGGTCAGGGTCATACCGATGCCCTGCAAAATACCGCCCTCTGCCTGCACACGGGTCAGGTTGGGGTTGATGGGGGTGCCGCAGTCCACGCAGGCGTCAAATTCCAGCACCTTCACCTCGCCGGTCTCGGTATCCACCTCTATCTCGGCAGCACCCACCATATACGGCGGCGGCGACAAGGGCGAGGTGTGGGTCTCGGTAAATTCCAGCGGGATCTTATGGCCGAACTGGGAAGCAAAGGCGATCTCGGACAGAGTCTTTTGGCGGGTGGGGTCGGCGCTTTCAAACACGACCTTGCCGTCAAACTCCACGGCATCCGCCGGGCATTCCAGCAGCTCTGCGCCCAGCTTGCAGATCTGTTCCCGCAGCTTCAGTGCACACTTTTCGGTGGCCTTGCCGGTGACATAGGTGGTGCTGGAAGCATAGGAGCCGGAATCGTAGGGCGAAGAATCCGTATCCGCGCCAAAGACGGTAATGTTATCCAGCGGGCAATCCAGCACCTCGGCGGCGATCTGTGCCAGCGTGGTGTCGCAGCCGGTGCCCATATCGGCAGCGCCGATCATCAGGGTATAGAACCCGTCATCGTTCAGTTTGAGGGTAGCGCTGCCCACGTCCATGCCGGAAATACCGGAGCCCTGCATGGCCATACCCATGCCCACGGCACGGATCTTACCGTTGCCCATATCCCGGGCAGGATATTTGTGCTCCCAGTCGATCATCTCGCGCACCTTGAGCACGCACCGGTCCAATGCGCAGCTGGTATTTACCGCGCCGTAATAGGCGGGCATCACATCGCCCTCCTGCACGGTGTTCTTCAGGCGCAGTGCAATGGGGTCCATGTTCAGCTTGTGTGCCAGCTCGTTGACCGCAGATTCCACCGCAAACAGACCCTGCGTAGCACCATAGCCGCGGTATGCACCAGCAGACATATGGTTGGTATATACCACATCGCTGACAAAGCGGAAGGCCTCGGCCTTGCCGTACAGCGGGATGGATTTGTGACCAGACAGACCCACAGTAGTGGGGCCATGCTCGCCGTAAGCGCCGGTGTTGGACAGAGTGTACAGGTCGATGCCCTTCACGATGCCGTCTCTGGTAGCTCCCAGACGGACGTGCATCTCCATCTCGTGGCGCGGCGAAGAGGCCGTCTGGCTTTCCACCCGGCTGAAGATGAGCTTGGAAGGCTTTTTGGTCATCCACGTCACAAAGGCCGGGTACACCTCGCTGACAGCGGTCTGCTTTGCGCCAAAACCGCCGCCGATGCGGGGCTTGGAGACACGCACCATGGATTTGGGGATATGCAGTGCATTGGCGATGTTGCGGCGGGCATGGAAAACGATCTGGGTAGAGCTGAGCACATTCAGCCGCCCGTAAGTATCAATGGAGCAATAGGTGCGGAAGGTCTCCATCATGGCCTGCTGGCAGGCCTTGGTGTGGTACACATGGTCGATGACCACATCACATCCGGCCAACACAGCGTCAATATCGCCGCTGCCGCACGCATCGTGGGCGCAGAGGTTGCGCTTGTTGTCGGCACCCACGGGGCAAGGCTTTCCCATGTTCGTCCTCCGGGTGCACAAGGATGGGTTGTCCTTTGCGGTGGTGGAAATCCAGAATCAGCTTCCAAGCACCTCGTAGCTCTACTTTGATAAGTCTTGAGCGCCTTATCACGCACTTTTCATCTTTACCGGCTACTGATATGCCACCGACATCTCCCACAAAGCGGACCGATGGCGGTCAATAAGCAGGACGGTCGTAGGGGCTGGCCTCCGGGTAGGTCTGGCCGGCCTGTGTGTAGCGGCGGGCATCCTGCGGCACATCCTCCCAAGTGAAGATGGCTTCGATGCCGGGCACCTTTTTGGCAACAGCGGTGTTGATGCTGCGGACGATGGCGTTTGCATGGGGCGAGCGCAGCAGCTTGACGATCAGACAGTCCTGCGGGATGATATCATCCATATAAACAGGCTGGCCGGTGACCAGCTGCATCGCGTCTTTTTTGCGGAACGGTTTGTTGACGGTTTTCACTGTGCGCCCTCCTTCTGCTTTTTCCATGCCAGAAAGTTCATGATGCCGCGCAGCTGGCCTTCGTAGCCGGAGCAGCGGCACAGGTTTCCGGCAAGGTATTCCTTCACCTGCTCTTCAGTGGGGTACGGCTGCTCCCGGAACAGAGCCAGCGCGTTCATGATAAAGCCCGGGTTGCAGAAGCCGCACTGCTCTGCGCCCTGATCTGCGATAAAGGCACCAAACTCAGCAGCCTCTTCCTGCAAGCCCTCCAGCGTGGTGATTTTATGCCCATCGGCACGGGCTGCCAGCACGGAGCAGGACAGCACAGGCTTATCGTCCATAAACACGGTGCACAGACCGCAGTTGGAGGTCTCGCAGCCGCGCTTGACGCTCTTGCAGCCGTGTGCGCGGACAAAATCGATCAAAAGCATATCCGGGGCGATCTCCTCGGATACCCGGACACCGTTCAATGTAAGTGTGATCTGCATTTACTTTTCCTCCTGCATTTTACGCTGTTCCAGTTCCAGCACCGCGCGCTTTGTCAGCACGCCTGCCAGATGCCTGCGGTACTCGGCGCTGCCGCGCATATTGGAGCCGGTAACGATCTGCGCCTTTATGCTTTCCGCAAACTGTGCGGCAAGCTGTTCTGCCGCAAGGGCAGGCTCTGCCGGGAGCTCGAACCGCACAGCGCGCAGCGGACGCGCACCAATGGCGATGCGGTAATCTCCGGTCTCCAACCGGGCAGCGGCGCAGGTCAGCACCGGAATATCGGTCTGACTGTTGCGCACCGACTGGTAATAGAGCTGCATCGGTGTCTTTTTTACGATCAGCCGCACCAGAACATCCCGGTCATAGGGGCGCTGGGCATATTCATGCAGCGGCAGGATACCGCCTTTGTACAGCTCTACATCACAGTCCATGGCTAGGAACATGGTCAGCACATCCGAAAAACCGAACCGGCTGTAAATGCTGCCGCCCACGGTCGCCAGATTGCGCAGCTGTACGCCCACGATATGGCGCACAGTCTCCCGCATAGCACCATGAGTATAGGCGGCAAGCCCCGGGTGCTGTTCCAGCTGGCGCAGGGTGACCATAGCGCCGATGGAAAAGCCCTCCTCGTTCTCCTCAATGGTATCCAGTCCCAGACCGGAAAGGTCGATGGCGGTGCCGACATTGATGGTTTCCATCTTCAGCCAGATCATGCCGCCCAAAATGCGGTTTGGTTTTTTCTGGTTCAGCTGCCACGCTTCCTCCAGACTTTCTGCCCGCTTGTATTCTCGGATCGTCATCATGTGCAGTACCTCTCTTTTCTATCGCTGCGATATCTCTGCTTTTATTTTAGCACAGCTTTCGGTATAATACTATTATAAAATGCTGCTGAAGGGGTGTATTTGTATGAAAAAGTCGCTTACAGTCGGCTGTGTGATCATGGCTTCCGGGCTGAGCCGCCGGTTTGGTGCAAACAAGCTGCTGGCAGATTTTGCGGGCAGCCCATGCTCTGCCGGGCCTTTGCCGCTACCGCTGCACCTAGTATCTCCGCCCGCATCGTGGTGACCCGCTCGGAGGAGGTGCAGGCACTGTGCAGGGCGCAGGGCGTCCCGGTGCTACTGCACAGCCTGCCTGGCCGCAACGATACCGTTCGGCTGGGGCTTTCAGTGCTGCTGGAGCAGCTGCCGGAGCTTAGCGGCTGTATGTTTCTGCCCGGGGATCAGCCCCTGCTGCGCCGGGAGACGGTAGAAGCTATGACCGCTCTTTTCTGCCGTGAGCAGCCCTCCCCGACAGAATGGCAAAAAGAAACAGAACGGGAGATCTTCCGTCTGGGTGCCGTGGCCGAAAACGACCCAGCGCCTCTTGTTGGAAGTCCCGTTCTGTTTGGAAGCAGTTTCTTTCCGGAACTGCTCACCCTGCCGGAAAATAAAGGCGGCAACGTGCTGCTTAAAAAGTATCCTGCGCAGGTGCGCACGGTTTACATTGCGGACAGCGCAGAGCTGCTGGATGCAGACACCCCGGAGGTGTTGCAGCAGCTGGAAGCCCTTGCCCGACAAAAAAGTTAAAATTTATTCTGCCATATCGTTCTTGGGCAGCAGCACGTTCAGCAGAATTGCCACAAAGGCGGCCGGAACAATGCCGGACTCGCCGCAGATCAGCTGGAGGGCCTGCGGAGCCTGTGCCAGAATGCCGCTGTTGGCACCCATGCCATAGCCCACGCCCAGTGCCACAGACACGATGGTCAGGTGGCGCGGAGTCATCTTTTCCTTGGTGATCAGCTGGATGCCGCTGACCACGATGGAAGAGAACATCATAACGGCAGCACCGCCCAGAACGGCCTGCGGCATGATGGAGATCAGCGCGCCCAGCTTGGGAATCAGGCCGCAGAGGATCAGGAACACGGCACCGGAGGCCAGTGCCATGCGGTTGACCACCTTGGTCATGGCCACCAGACCCACGTTCTGGCTGAAGGAGGTATTGGGCAGCACGCCGAACAGTGCGGCAAAGGTAGAGCCGAGGCCATCGCAGATGACGCCGCCGGACAGCTCCTTATCAGAGGGCTCACGGTTCATGCCGCCCTCCATCACGCCAGAGATATCGCCCACCGTCTCCACTGCGGTGACGATGAACATGATCAGCACCGGCAGGATCGCACGGGCGTCAAATACCACCTTGACCGGCATCAGCTTGGGCACTGCGAACCAGGAAGCCTGCGCCACCTTACTCCAGTTGAGCACCCATGCCTTGGTGAACTCTACGCCATCAGCAGTCACGCCAGTGGTGGGCAGTACCAGCCCCATGATGAAAGCAACCACATAACCGGCCAGAATGCCGATAAGGATGGCGGAGGAGCTGAGGAAACCGGTGGTCCAGTGCTTGAAGAACAAGATGACCACCAGCACGAACAGTGCCAGCAGCAGGTTCTCCACAGAGCCGAAGTCCTTGGCCTTGTTGCCACCGCCGAAGGAGTTGATACCTACCGAAATCAGCGAAAGACCGATGGAAAGCACCACCGTGCCGGTGACCACCGGCGGGAAGAACTTGCGCAGCGGCTTCAGGAAAAAGCCCAGCACGCTTTCAAAAATACCGCCGATGATGGATGCGCCCATAATCGCGCCATAGGCCAGCACACCGCCGCCCATCGTGCCCACAACGCTGTTGAACACGCCAATAAAGCCGGAACTGGTACCCATGATAATAGGTACTGCGCCGCCCACGGGTCCGATGGTGAACAGCTGCACCAGCGTGACGATACCTGCCACGAACATGGCGCTCTGCAGCAGGGTGACCTGCAGGTCTGCAAACTCGCCGCCTGCAATGCCGCAGGCGCTGGTGATGATCAGCAGCGGGGTCAGGTTGCCCACGAACATGGCGCAGACGTGCTGCAAGCCCAGCGGAATGGCCTGCCGCAGGGACATTTTGGCTTCAAACTGATAAGCCGCTTCTTCAAGCTTGACTTCCTTCAAAAATTCCACTCTCCTCAAGGTTTTTAAAAGGTTTATGCGGTTCGGATGCTTTGCAAAAAAGCGAAAACATTATAGCAAAATGCAGATAAGATGTAAAATAAGTATGACTTTTTTACATGAAGAAATGCTGCATCCTATAAGCGAACTTTTCTCCGGCAGATAAGCAAAAAAGCAGGGTTTCCGTATGATTTGTCCCACCCTGTCGGGCTGGCAGCATACAGAATCCCCTGCTTTTTTCGTGCTTTTCTCTGTTTTTTGTGCGATACGGAAAAATTTGATTCTCTGAGGTCAGCGCAATCCATAATCCCGCAGACAACGCGTAAGACCGGTCTGTGTGGTGTCAAATACGATGCCCTGCGCCCGCAGCTTGCTGCAATCCATTGCAAGATTCCGTGCCCAGTCGGCTTCCTGAAGATCGACCGTGATCCCCAGTGTCTTAGCAAACTGCCGGGCGGTCAACACCATATTTTCAGCGTTCTCACTGCCGAAGTTATAGACCCCGCCGGGCAGGGTCAGGGCAGCTTCCAGCAGTGTCACTACCTGCCGGACGTAGGTGATGCCCCGGAAATCCCGGACAGAAAAGCGGACAGATTCTCCCCGCTGTGCCGCACGCAGAAGGTTCAGTGGCAGATTGCCTCGGATGGGCAGCCGGTAGCCCGGCAGGTCGTACATCCATGTGGCGCGCAGCAATACGGCACCCGGGCAGAGCGCCTGCACCCGCTGCTCCATTTCCAGCTTGCCCTGCCCGTACACATTGGCAGGCTTTAACGGAATCGTTTCCGGCAGCGGGCCGGACTGCTCCACACCGGCATAGACCTGATCCGAACTGAAGGCCACCAGCTTTGCGCCGATCTCAGCTGCCGCCCGGGCAAGCCAGACCGGCAGCTCCACATTGGCGCGGTAAGCCTGCTCCGGGTGGTCGGCACAGTAACCGGTATCCGAAATGGCTGCGGTGTGCAGAATGCCATCCGGGCGCTGCTGCAAAACTGCCTGCCGCACGGCATCCTCCCCTGCTGTTGCCAGAAAGCCTTTTGGAAAGGTGCACAGCTCGTAACGCCCCGCCCATTGCTGCACCACGCGGGAGCCCACAAAGCCTCCTGCACCGGTTACAAGGATCTTCTTCATTTTGTTCTCCCGCTATAAGGTCTCAGATAAAAAATTCCAGCACGAACACCACGGCGCAGCAGCCCGCGGCCACCTGAAACAGGCTTGCGCCAAACCATGCGGCAGCAATACCAACTACCAGAGCAACGGCACCCGCTGCCGGGCTCTGCGTTGCCTGAATGATGGCCGGAAAGGTCATCACAGCCAGCGTTACATAGGGCACATAGTACAAAAACGACTGGATAAAGCGGTTTTTGATTGGCTTGCGGATCAGCGTCAGCGGCAGGATGCGGATGGCATAGGACACCAGCGCCATGACCGCAATATAGATATAATTGTTATGCGTCATCTTCGTTTTCCTCCTGCCTGACCGGGAACAGCACCGCTGCTGCACCGGAGATCGCCACTGTCAAAAGGATGGTGCGGGTGCCTTCGGAGAGTGCCGAGATGCCCGGCAGATAGCTGCACAGAAAACTCAGCGCAAAGCTGATGACGACCAGCACCGCAACGATCCGATCCTTGCGGGCCGGCGGGATGATGATGGCCAGAAACATTCCGTAAAGTGCCACGCTCAGGGCGCTGACTACCCGCAGCGGCAGCAGGTTGCCCGCTATAATGCCCAGCGCCGTACCACAAGCCCAAGCCGGCGCTGCCAGCAGGATAGCGCCATAGGTATAGTACGGGTTCAGGTTGCCCGGGCGGGCGATAGTAATGCCGAACAGTTCGTCCGTGACATCATAGCCGATGAGCAGCCGATGCCAGAAGGGCGTTTCCGGAGCAAAGCGCTGTGCCAGTGCACAGCTCATCAGCAGATACCGCGCATTGGCGATTAAAGTAATGACCGCCACCTCAAAATAGGTGGCGTTTGCCATGATCAACGCAAATGCGGCATATTCTCCTGCGGAGGCATTGTTCAGCAGGCTGACAAGAAACCCCTGAAACGGCGTAAAACCCGCCTTGCGCGCCGCGATGCCCAACGAAAACGATACCGCAAAATAGCCCAGTGCAATGGGCACACCGTCCCGCATTCCGTCACAGAACACCTTGCGGCTGAACTGATCTGCCCTTCCTGTTTGGACGAGCTGCGGCTCCAAAAGCCTCTGCTTCGATTCCATAGTTGATACTTCCCCTTTCCTATTTTGCAAACAACAGATTCTATTATACTCCCCTGTGGGCGGAGAAGGAAGGGGTTTCGGGCTTTTTTGTGTAAAATACTACGGTCAAAATGCTTAGAGTTTGCGCTGATATAGGAACCACTTTGAATGTTACGGCTTGTTTGATCGTGCTGGAAGATAAAAACACCCCGGAGGTTCCGTTTTCACGGACCCCTCCGGGGTGATGGCGCTATTGGGAATTACTCGAGCTCGATAGTTGCAGGCGGCTTACCGGTGCAATCGTAGAACACACGATTGACGTGCTTAACTTCGTTAACGATGCGGCTGGTGACAGTGCCCAGAACATCCCACGGCATATCATAGCTTTCTGCGGTCATGAAGTCGGTGGTGGTCACGGCGCGCAGCGCAACGGCGTAATCGTAGGTACGCTCGTCGCCCATAACGCCGACGCTGTGCATATTGGTCAGTGCAGCGTAATACTGGCTAATCTCCTTATCCAGACCGGCCTTGGCAATCTCCTCGCGCCAGATGGCGTCAGCGTCCTGCACGATAGCGACCTTCTCGGGGGTTACCTCGCCGATGATGCGGATGCCCAGACCGGGGCCGGGGAACGGCTGACGGCTGACCAGATACTCAGGCAGACCCAGCTCACGGCCGGCCTGACGAACCTCGTCCTTGAACAGGTTACGCAGAGGCTCCACCAGTTCCTTGAAGTCCACGGTATCGGGCAGACCGCCCACGTTGTGGTGACTCTTGATGACGGTGGACTCGCCGCCCAGACCGCTCTCCACCACGTCGGGGTAAATAGTGCCCTGTGCAAGGAAGTCTACCTTGCCGATCTTCTTGGCCTCTTCCTCAAACACGCGGATGAACTCTTCGCCGATGATCTTGCGCTTGCGCTCCGGCTCGGTGACGCCCTTCAGCTTGCTGAAGTAACGGTCGCGGGCATCCACACAGATGAAGTTGATGTCAAAGCCGTTGGCATTGCCCGGGCCAAAGACAGAGCAGACCTCTTCCTTTTCGTTCTTGCGCAGCAGACCGTGATCCACGAACACGCAGGTCAGCTGCTTGCCGATGGCCTTTGCCAGCATAGCGGCCAGCACGGAGGAATCCACGCCGCCGGACAGGGCGCACAGCACCTTGCCCTCGCCGATGCGCTCCCGCAGAGCCTTAACGTTGTTCTCTACAAAGGAATCCATCTTCCAGTCGCCGGAGCAGCCGCAGACGTTGTACACAAAGTTGCGCAGCATCTTCTTGCCCTCGGCGGTGTGCAGCACCTCCGGATGGAACTGCACCGCATACAGACCCTTTTCGGCATTTTCAACGGCTGCCACAGGGCAGTTTGCAGTGTGGGCAGTGATCTGGAAGCCGGGAGCCGCCTGCTCGATGTAGTCGTTGTGGCTCATCCAGCAGATGGTAGAGGGCTGTACATCGGTGAACAGCTTGCTCTCGGTGTTCACGAACACCTCGGTCTTGCCATACTCACGCTCGGGAGCGCGGCAGACATGACCGCCCAGCAGGTGCATCATCAGCTGGCTGCCGTAGCAGATGCCCAGTACGGGCACGCCCCAGCTGAAGATCTCGGGGTCGATGGTGGGAGAGTCCTCCAGATAAACGCTGTTGGGGCCGCCGGTGAAGATGATGCCCTTGGGATTCTTGGCCTTGATGACCGAAAGATCGGTTTTATAGGAATAGATCTCGCAGTAGACATTATTTTCTCGGACGCGGCGGGCAATCAGCTGATTGTACTGTCCGCCAAAGTCCAGCACGATGACAGTTTCATGCTGCATGATGTTTTCCTCCATTTTTAAGTGTGTTTCTACAGATAATTTTAGTATAGCACATCTCACAACAAAAAGCGACAGTTTTTGTGAAGTTTTCTGTCATTTCATTCTGCGGATCGGATGTCGCAGCACGGTTTTCAGCTTCTCCGGTGCGGTGCGGCGTGGATCTCCCAGATAGATCTCGTGATGGAAGCGTGTGTCTGAAAAATCCGGGCAATATCCCTGTTCCGCTGCAAACGCATCCAGCTGCCGCAGGGTCCCCGGCTCGGTATCATAGGAGCCGATGTGCATACACTGCACGCACAGACCTTCATCATAGGTGAAAAATTCCACCTTAGAAAAGTCTTTTTTCTTTTTGGTAGTGGCCTCCTGCACTGCCCAGTCAAATTCGGCACGGGTGACAAATTCCGGCAGACGGATCATAGAGGTCCAGATAAAGGTCTCCTTGTTGGAAAAATCCACACCCTCTGCCCCGGGCTGATGCCACAGTCCCTCCAGCGGCGGAACACAACATATTCGAAATAGCCGTCTATCTTATGGCTGCCCTTATAGCTCATTTTGATAGTAAATGCAATGCCGTACAGCAACTCCAGCGCTGCTTTGTATTCCCTTGCCGGGTCGTTGGGGTCGCCCTTGCCCTGCACCGCAGCAAAATTCATCGCAGGAACGGTGATGATTTGCGGTTTCTTCGGCGGGAGATAGAACTCTTTATATTCTTTCTTGTAGTCAAATGGCATCCTTCTTTTCCCCTTCCAGCAGCACGCGCTGCTTCTTTTTGCTGAAGCTGCCCAGCACCAGACGATAAGATTTTTCCAGCATCTCCCGCAGCAATGCGTCCGGCACATTTCCCTCTGCTTTTACGGAGTTCCAATGCACCTTATTCATATAATAGCCCGGAATGATATCTTCATACTGTCGGCGCAGAAAATCGCCCTCGGCGGGGTCCAGCTTGCAAGTAATATACACCGGCTTTCCCGTGGCATCATCCAGACAGACGGCTGCAAACATTTTGCCACCGATGTGGTATCTTATCCAGTTCCACTCTGCCTGTAAGTCTTTGGTAACGCCAGACTTTTGAAGAAGCTCTGTGTCGATCCAGCAGTATTTCATGGCAGCACCTCCGTTTTTCTCAGTATAACTGATTTGGAGGCACTTGTAAACGAAAAGTTGTTGGTTTTTACTTATAATACGTCAATTCTGAAAAATCGGTAGCAAAAAGAGCCATCCGCTCAGAAAACCTGAGAGAATGGCTCTTGCATTAAATGTTATGATCAGATGGAAATGGTGTTGCACACGTCCACCAGCACGGGGTCAAGACTCTTGGTCATTTCCAAAGCCTCGTCCACGGGGTAGTCCACCAGCTTCTCACCCTTCATGCCGACGATGCGGTTATACTTGCCCTGCTCCAGCAGGCAGACAGCCTGATAACCCATGGCAGAAGCATTCACGCGGTCGCGCAGGGTGGGAGAACCGCCACGCTGCACATGACCCAGAATGGTTGCGCGGGAATCGATACCGGTACGTGCCTGGATCTCGTTGGCGATCTCCTGTGCATGACCCACGCCCTCGGCCACAATGATGATAAAGTGACGCTTGCCGGTCTTCTGGGTCTCGGCGATTTTATCCAGAATGTCGCGCTGCATATCGAATTCCTTCTCGGGCAGCAGCACAGCCATAGCGCCGGAGGCGATGGCCACATTCAGAGCGATGTAACCGGCGTTGCGGCCCATGACCTCGACCACACTGCAGCGGTCGTGGCTCTGGGTGGTGTCGCGCAGCTTGTCGATCATTTCCAGCGCGGTGTTCATGGCGGTATCGTAGCCGATGGTGTAATCGGTGCAGCCGATATCGTTATCAATGGTGCCGGGCAGGCCGATCATGGGGATGCCGCGGTGTGCCAGTGCGCGGGCACCGCGGTAGGAGCCGTCGCCGCCGATAACGACCAGCGCATCAATGCCCAGCTCGCGGCACTTTTCAGCGCCCTTATCCTGACCTTCCTTGGTCTTGAACTCCAGGCAGCGTGCCGTATACAGAATGGTGCCGCCAGCAGAGATGATGTTAGAAACGCTGCGCAGGTTCATTTCAAAGCACTCGCCGTTCAGCAGGCCGTTATAGCCGCGCTGAATGCCGATCATACGGAAGCCCTTATGCAGGCCGGTGCGTACCACAGCGCGCACAGCAGCGTTCATGCCGGGAGCATCACCACCGCTTGTAAGCACGCCAATCGTTTTGATTTGCTTTTCCATACGAGAGATTCCCTCCAATTTACAGTTCAGTTCTTCATTTACCCTTTTGCCTGTACCCTCTTCTTCCAGAAACAGGCCAGTTGCTTTGCAACAGCTTTGATTCGCCTTTAATGATTATAGCACACCATCCAGACAAATTTCAATAGGGTTTTGAGACTTTATGCAATTCCATGCGGTGCAAAATAATGACGGTACATCGCATTATTTTTGCAATTTGTACCACTTGGAAAAATTGAAATCGTCCCATGCAGTGCCATTCGTGCACAAATATGTCATTTTGTTGCAACGTTTTCTGTGCCCAGCAGCCGCTCCAGCTCTTTGAAGAAGAGCGGATGCCCGGAAGTGTACAGCCGGCGCGGTGCGGCCAGCTTCTGCTTGGTATCTTCCAGATACAGGATCACCGGGATATCGCCATCAAAGATCTCCAGCAGGTTCACCACTTTATCGTACTGGGGGCAGCTGCGGGACGGCAGACGGATGAATACCCGCCGGGCAGCTGTTTTGACAGGGTCCGGGCGGCCTTTATCCAAGCGGGTCGGGTCGTAGCTGTCAATGGGCAGAATGCTGTCTGCCAGCAGCTTGGAGGCTTCATCCTCCCGCACGGAAAGCCGGCCATCGATGACCACAACAGCGTTTTCCTGAATGGCATCCCGGAACCTGTCCAGCACCTTGGGGAACACGATCACCTCCATGGTGCCGGTCAGATCCTCCACACTGGTAAAGGCCATCATGCTGTTGGATTTTGTCGTCATCATGCGGTTTTTGACTACTGCACACACGATACGCACCTTTTCGCCGTCCTGCACATGGGCATCCTCGCCGGTGAGGTCTTTGATGGTGTGGGAGCCGATGCGGGCAGATTTTTCCCGGTAAGCGTCCAGCGGATGGCCGGACAGGTACAGGCCGCTGACCTCTTTTTCTTGTTGCAGCAGCTCGGCAGGGGTGTACTCTGCCAAGGGGCGGATCTCGTAGACGTCCTCCTGCGGGCTTTGCTGCACTTCCCCGCTCATCACGGAGAACAGATCCAACTGTCCTTCCAGATTGCGGCGAGAGTCGGTCTCGATACTCTTGAGGATGCCCTCTACCGCCTCCACCATGCTGTGACGGTTGGAGCCGAAGCAGTCAAAGGCACCGGCTTTGATCAGGCTTTCCACCGCGCGGCGGTTCAGTTCACTGCCGTGCATCCGCTTGCAGAAATCATAAAGGCTTGTGTAGGGCTTTTCCTTACGCTCGGTGACTGCGTTCTCGATGAGGTTGCGGCCTACGTTTTTCACGGCGTTCAGCCCAAAACGGATCTGTCCGTTATCATCGGCGGTAAAGCCGCCGTTGGAGATATTTACATCCGGCGGCAGGACTTTAATGCCCAGACGGGCGCACTCGCCGGAATACTCAATGACCTTATCCGTATTATCCAGCACGCTGGTCAGCAATGCTGCCATGAACTGGCTGGGGTAATGGCACTTGAGGTAAGCGGTCTGGAAAGCCACATAGGCGTAGCAGGCCGCATGGCTCTTGTTGAAGGCGTAGGACGCAAAGCTGGACATTTCGTCGTAGATCTGGTTTGCCACCTGCTCCGGGATGCCGTTGGCTACGCAGCCCGGGCATTCGTGACCGGGCTCGGTGCAGCCGTGCACAAAATGCTCCCGCTCTGCCTCCATGACGGCGTGCTTCTTTTTGCTCATGGCGCGGCGGACGTTATCTGCCTGCCCAAAGGAGAAGCCCGCCAGTTCCCGGAAGATCTGCATGACCTGCTCCTGATAGACGATGCAGCCGTTGGTCACATCCAGGATATGGGCGAGCTGCGGGGTCTTGTAACTGATCTTGTCCGGCTCGTGGCGGTTGCGCAGATAGGTTGGGATGGAGTCCATGGGGCCGGGACGGTACAGGCTGATCAGAGCGATGACATCTTCCAAATTCTGCGGCTGCAGGCCCACCAGCACCTGCTTCATACCCGAAGATTCAAGCTGGAACACGCCTTCGGTCTCACCCCGGGAGAGCATTTGTAGGTTTCGGGATCGTCATAATCCAGCTTGGCGATGGAGAAATCCGGTTCTTTTTCTGAATTGCCAGCTCCGCATCCCGGATGACCGTCAGGGTGCGCAGACCGAGGAAGTCCATCTTCAGCAGACCCAGCTCCTCGATCTCCGTCATGTTGAACTGGGTCACGGGCAGTCCATCGTTGGTGGCAAGGGGCAGATAATAATCCGTTGGTTCCGGGGTAATGACAACGCCTGCTGCATGGGTAGAAGCGTGGCGGGGCATTCCCTCCACCTTCATGGCAGTGTCGAGCAGTTCCGTCACCTTCGGGTCCGTTTCATACATCCGCCTGAGCTCCGGTGAGACCTCCAACGCATGTTTGATGGTCATTTTGAGCTCCGCCGGGACCTGCTTTGCCACTACATCCACTTCCTGATACGGCATTCCCATCACACGGCCCACATCGCGGATCGCATTGCGGGCAGCCATGGTGCCAAAGGTAACGATCTGAGCTACATGGTCAGCGCCATACTTGCGGTTGACGTAGTCGATCACTTCCTGGCGGCGCTCGTAGCAGAAGTCCACGTCGAAATCGGGCATACTGACACGTTCCGGGTTCAGGAAGCGCTCAAAGATCAGGTTATAGCGGATGGGGTCAATGTCAGTGATGCCCACGCTGTATGCTGCGATACTGCCCGCACCGGAGCCACGGCCCGGGCCCACCGGGATCCCCTGGCTCTTGGCATAGTTGACGTAATCCCAGACGATGAGGTAATAATTGGTATAGCCCATCGTCTTGATGACACTGATCTCGTAGTTCAGGCGGTCTTTGTTGGCCTGCGGCACATTGGAACCGTAGCGGCGCTCCAGACCCTCCCAGCAGAGCTTTTCAAAGAACGCCTGGTTGTCCATGCCGCCGGGGGCCTTATAATACGGAATTTTGGTGTTACCAAACTCAAAATCAAAATTGCACTGGTCGGCAATGATCTGTGTGTTGGCACAGGCATCCGGCACCATGGCAAACAGATCGTACATCTCATCCGTTGTTTTAACGTAGAATTCGTCAGTCTGGAACTCCATACGGTCGGCATCCTGCATGGTTTTTCCGGTCTGAATGCAGAGCAGGATCGCCTGCATCTTGGCATCCTCCTTGCGCAGGTAGTGGGAATCGTTGGTGGCTGCCATGGGGATGCCGGTCTCCCGTGCCAGCTTGATGAGCTGGGGCAGCACAATGTTATCCTCTTCCAGCCCGTGATCCTGCAATTCAATGTAGTAATTGCCCTCACCAAAGAGGTCGCGATACCACAAGGCAGATGCCTTAGCGCGCTCGTAATCGCCGGACAGGATCGCCTGCGGAATCTCACCCGCCAGGCAGGCAGACAGGCAGATGAGGCCTTCGTGGTATTGCTCCAGCAGCTGCTTATCCACACGCGGCTTGGAGTAGAAGCCCTCGATAAAGGCGGCAGAAACCAGCTTGGCAAGGTTTTTATAGCCTGTCTCGTTCTTGCACAGCAGGATCAGATGATTGTTGCCATCGATCTTGTTCACCTTATCAAAGCGGGTGCGGGTGGCCACATAGACCTCACAGCCGATGATGGGCTTGATACCCGCCTTTTTGGCGGCTTTATAAAACTGCACACAGCCGTACATCACGCCGTGGTCGGTGCAGGCAATGGCAGTCTGGCCGCACTCTTTCACCCGATCCATCAGCTGGTCAATGCGGCAGGCACCATCCAGCAGACTGTATTCTGTATGGATATGGAGGTGGACGAAGTCTCTTCCCTGCTTATTGCCCTCACTGGGTTCGATCATTTCGTTTCCTCCTTTTCGGCGTTTTCTTCCAATCTTCTGCGCAGATCCTCTGCCAGCGCTTCCAGCTTCTTCATCCGGTGCGAAAGCCCCGATTTGCTCACGGGCGGGTCAAAACAGCTACACAGAGCCGTCAGGGACAAGTCCGGATTTTCCATCCGAATGGCCGCCGCCTGCTGCAAGACCTCGGGCAGTGTTTCCAGCGCACCCTGCTCCTGCAAAAAAACGGATTGCACGGGTGGTCTGGGCATTGGCCCGGGCCGTTTTGCCCAGGTTTGCGGTATCACAATTGGTCTGACGGTTGATCTGGTTGCGCAGCTGCTTGACTGCCTTCTGGGCATTCATCCGGGCTGAAGCTTCTGCCGCTCCCATAAACGCAAGGATGCGCTCCACGCTGGCGCTGCTTTTGACGTAAATCAGGTTTACGCCGTTGCGGCGGGTACGGTGGGGCGCAAATTCATGCTCAGCAAGCAGGGCCTCAAAATCCTTTGCAAGGTTGGTGCGTCCGGTCAGAAATTCCAGATTATACTCCTTCTGTGGGTCCGTCACAGTGCCGCCGCACAGGAACGCCGTGCTGATATAGGCACTCACGCAGGTCTGGCACCGGATGAGCCCCGGGTCGATCTGCAAGCTCGTCTCGCTGCCCGTGGTGCCGAACCAGCTCGTGCATCCGGCGCACCTGCTCCGGTTCCCGGATGCCGAACTCATCACACCACACCGCTGGGGCGGGGCTTTTGCCAGCATCCGTACCCCGTGCCACGCCGCAGCGGGGCAAACAACTGTTCGGCCACACGGGCGGTCAATTCCTGCTCGGTCTGCAGCACAAGGCCCCGTGCATCAAAATATTTGGCAAAGCAGGCGATGCCATAGGCTGCCGCCCGCACACAGCAATCCTTTTGCAGCTGTAAACTGCGCTGTGCGATCTCTTCCCGTGCCTGGGATGCAAAACTCATGTCACTCTCATTTCTGTTCTCACGGGCTCTGCCGGGTCAGCGCGCCGCATCACGGTGCTGAATGCCGGTCTGATAGCCCAGTTGTTTGCAATATTCCGCGATTTTCCGCGCAAAGGTGATCGAGCGGTGCTTGCCGCCTGTGCAGCCCACCGCAATGGTCAGCTGGCTTTTCCCCTCCTTGACATAGAGGGGCAGCGCATACTCCAGAAAGCTTTCGTACCTGCGCAGCAGTTCCTTTGCCTCCGGGTGGCCCATGACAAAATCCACCACTTCTTCATCCAGCCCCGTTTTATGCTTGAGCTCCGGGATATAGAAAGGGTTAGGCAGGCAGCGGACATCCAGCACCAGGTTCGCATCCTCTGGGATGCCGAACTTGAAGCCGAAGGACATCACGGTGAGCCGCATTGCTGCCTTTGCCCCGCCATCTGGCGCAAACAAATTACAAATGCGCTCCTTGTTCTGGGCCGTGGAGAGAAACTCCGTGTTGATGGTGTAGTCTGCCCGTTCCCGGAATGGCTGCAGGATCTGTCGTTCCTTTGCCAGCGCTTCCCGGGTGGAAATGCCCTCGGCATGCTGATGGGATGGCGGCGGCGGGTCTCGCTGTAACGGCGCATCAGCACATCATCCGGGGGGCATCGATGAATAAGATCTCGTACTCGATGCCCTGCTCAT
>ENA-OPZZ01000056-OPZZ01000056.1-human-gut-metagenome-genome-assembly--contig:-NODE-56-length-79035-cov-11.059677_pt1 | contig 79035 bp, 58 predicted proteins | sample MGYA00242487_ERZ504511 | MGnify/ENA primary metagenome ERZ504511 (study PRJEB26092, sample SAMD00036241) | human gut metagenome | host: Homo sapiens | study: EMG produced TPA metagenomics assembly of... | reverse complement strand
TCCTCTTCGATCGAGTAGGGGATGCTTTCCTCGGCGGTTTCGCTCGGCTCTTCGATGGCGCTGCCGTCGCCCAGTTCGACCACGTCGCCGTTGTTCAGCTTCGTATCCATGTCGGTAGCGACTTCGCCGTTGACAGTGGCGTGAAACGGCTCGCCCTTTCCTGCTTCGATCACCGAGCCGTCCACGGCAACGAAATCGCCGGGTTTCGGCTTGATGCCGCTGGCGCGCAGCGCGTCTTCCAACGTCTTGTGACCGCCTACTTCCAGGTTGGCTCCATTGAGGGTTATGGAGGCAGGCAGGCTCTGCACGACGAAGTACCCTCCAACGGCGAAAGCGGCCACTACGAGCAGGCTGGCAATGATTCCAACAGCGCGCCGCCTCGGTTGTTCGGGGCTCGGCGGTCGATGGTAACGTCCTGGTTTCTGGTAGGATGCCGCATTGCGCGGTTGCTGTGTTGCGTTCGGGCGGGAGCGGGCGGCAGTGGAACGTGCGGTTTGCCTGGTGTTGTACTGGTGTGGTCGTGAACCTGGAGAAGTCGGCTCATCGGAACGACGGGAAGCTCGCTCGTCATTCGAATGCTGGAAAAAAGCGTCGTCGTAATAGCGTTCGGGCATAACCTTCCTGGGTCGCCGGGTGCATGCGGCCGCGTGCTTCGGCCGACGGCTGCACAATCACTTTATCTCATCAGCATAGCGGCATCAAGCTTAGTTGAGGATAAATCGGGGCGCGGTTCTTCTTTTGGTTGAAGCGGCTGTCAGGTTGACGAGGGGTGACGAGTGAGCTTTGCGCTGGCGCTGCTCGTCCTGAAATTTGTATGGAGGGCGGGTGTCAGTGCGGGCGGGGGCGGCGTGCGGGGTGCGGTGGAACCACTATACTGAACGCAACGTGATCGAAAGGAATGACCTATGGGTTTGCAGTTCGCCGGCGCGCGCGCCGTCAGCGCCGTTTCAACGTGGGGTCTCAAAAACGTGTTCCGCCGTCCCGCCGCGAACTTCCCGGGCAAAATCGCGCTGTACGTGGATCCGCGTCTCATTACCGACCTCGCGCCGAAGCTGGAGCAGGGCTCGGTGTGCGTGGTTGGAACGAACGGAAAGACCACGGTGACGAACCTGCTGGCCGACGCGCTTGAGCTGGCGGGCCAGCGCGTGGTGTGCAACCGGACCGGCGCGAACCTGGACTCGGGCGTGGCGACGTCGCTGCTGCACGCCGGCCCGTCGGATTGGGGCGTGTTCGAGTGCGACGAGCTGTGGCTGGCGAAGATCCTGCCGCAGCTGCAGGCCACCTACGTGGTGCTGCTCAACCTGTTCCGCGACCAGCTGGACCGCTACGGCGAGATCGACCATACCCAGGACGTCATCGCCCATGCGTTGGAGCTCTCTCCGACGACAACGCTCATCTACAACGCCGACGATCCGCTGTGCGCCTCGATCGCCGCGCGCGTCCCCAACACGAGCATCGCCTTTGGCATCGACGGCGCCACGGGCACCGAGTCCGACCGCATTAGCGACTCGCGTTTTTGCTCGCAGTGCAACGCCCCGCTGGAATACGACTATGTGCAGTACGGACAGCTGGGCGCCTATCATTGCCCTTCGTGCGGCTGGGGTCGCCCCGCGCTGCTCCGCCGCGTGACGGGCGTTGAGCTCGGCTGCGACGGCTACGGCTTTGACCTGGCCTTTGGACCTGAGGCCAACGCGCCCGCCGTGCACATCGCCACGCGCTACAACGGCCTGTACATGGTCTATAACGTCGCCGCCGCCTTCTTTGCGGCGCACGAGCTGGGCGTGGACGCGGCGCACCTGCAGCCCACGCTTAATGCCTACGTGCCCGCCGGCGGACGCATGGGCCGCTGGGATATTGCCGGCCGCACCGTCGAGGCCAACCTGGCCAAGAATCCCGTGGGCTTCGATCGCCAGATCCAGTCCATTAAAACGGCAGGTGGCAGGCTCTGCGCCTTCTTCCTAAACGATAACGATGCCGACGGCCACGATGTCTCGTGGATCTACGATGTCGACTTCGAGCGCATCGCCGACACGCCGGGTCTTGTCGCCTTTGCCGGAGGCACGCGTGCGCACGACATGCAGGTACGCCTCAAGTACGCCGGCATCGATGCCGCGATTATCTCGGACATCGCGCAGGCGATCGGTGCCGTGGCAGACGAGGCCGCCGATGACACCTTCTACGCCGTCGCCAACTACACGGCCTTCCCGCCGCTGGTCAAAGAACTCGACGGGCTGAAGGGTGCCGATGCAGCCACGGTTGCTGCCCGCGCCGTAGTCCGTGCCGACGGCAGCGCTCTTCCTGTCGGCATCGCGCCGGTCGAGCTTTCGCGTCCCCTGCGCATCGTCTACCTGTATCCCGATGCCCTTAACCTCTACGGTGACGGCGGCAATGTTATCGCGCTCGAGCGCCGCTGCGCCTGGCGTGGCATTCCCGTGCGTGTAGACGAGGTCCGTATGGGCGAGACGCTTGATTTGACCGATGCCGATATCGTCATGATGGGTGGCGGCTCCGACCGCGACCAGCTAGCCGTGGCACACGAGTTGCTCGCCCAAAAAGACAAGGTCGCGGCCTATGTTGAGGATGGCGGCTCACTGCTTGCCATCTGCGGCAGCTATCAGCTGCTCGGCCGTTCGTACTATATGGGCGAGGATCGCATCGAGGGTCTGGGCGTCATTGCCGCCGAGACAGTGCGCGGCTCCGACCGCCTGATCGGCAACGTCGCCGTCAAGACCGACCTGGCACCCGAGCCCTTTGTGGGATTCGAGAACCACGGCGGCCGCACCCTGCTCGACGCAGAGGCGACGCCGCTCGGAACGTCCGTCGTCGTGGGCACCGGCAACAACGGCGACGATGGCTTTGAGGGCCTCATCCACAAGGGAGTCATCGGCACGTACTTACACGGGCCGGCACTGCCCAAGAACCCCGAGCTCGCCGACTGGCTCATCGCCCACGCCCTCGAACGCCGTGGCGACGCACAGGCCGCCGCCCTGTTGCCGCTCAAACCCCTCGACGACGCCTACGAGCACGCCGCCCACGACGCCGCCATGAAGCTCCTCCCCTAGCACCCCACCACCACAAAGGGGACAGGTACCTTTGTGGTGGTTTTCCAGTTTGCCAACGATATACGCGCCGGCAAAAAAGTCTGCTATACTCTTTCCCGCTGTCCCCATCGTCTAGCGGCCAAGGACGCCACCCTTTCAAGGTGGATATCGCGGGTTCGAATCCCGCTGGGGGCACCACAGAATCTGTGAAGCCCGTTACCAATTCGGTAGCGGGCTTTTTGCTACCCATACGCCGGGATTCGAACCCCGAAGGCATAAAATCACACTGTCATCCAAGGGCCCGTGGACAAAAAATAGCAAATATGAGTACTGTTACCAATTTAGTAACAGCGATTTCATGCCATCAGAAGGCGATTTGGACACAAGGCGTCCTACGGCGGAGGAATTGCAGGCATTTATCAGCTAAGTACTTGGACATATGTTGCGTAACACTGCATATTTTGCAAAAAGATAATGCTACAGGGCTTGTGACAGTACTCATATTTGACGTTTTTTGCCCACGACCCCTTATTGTGTGGGCGAATCAGTTGCAAAGCGGGATCCAAAGCGTCCTTCGCAAACAAATAGCCGGGGCCCGCGCGATGCGGACCCCGGCTCAATACCGTGACGATATGTCAGTTACGCTCTACACGTAGAACAGGATGTCGTCGTAGGTCGGAACCGGCCAGTAGTCGGCGGCCACGATCTCCTCCATGGCGTCCACGGCAGCACGCAGCGTATCCATAGCGGGAACGACCTCGTGCGCGTACACGTTGGCCTGCTCCTGGCCATCGAGAGCCTCGGCCTTCTGATGCACGGCGTCGAGCGCCTTGATGGAGTCGTTGATGGCGGTGATACCGTTGCAGAGCTTGTTGAGCGTGTTCTGCTCGCACTGCATGGCAGCCTCAGCACCGGCGGCACGAATAGTCTCAAGGCCCTTAGCGACCTTGGTGGCATAGGCGGTAATGACCGGGCGATAGGTACGACGCGCCTCGCGAACCATCGTGGTGGCCTCGATGTTCATGAGCTTGTTGTACTTCTCGAGCTTGCAGTCATAGCGGCACTGGGCCTCGGCCTTGGTCAGGACGCCCGTCTCCTCAAAGAGCGCAATGGCCTTATCGGAAACAAAGGCGGGAAGAGCGTCGGCCGTGGTCTTGTTGTTGGCAAGGCCGCGCTTCTCGGCCTCGATGGGCCACTCGTCGGAGTAACCGTCGCCGGAGAACAGGATGCGCTGGTGATCGGTCAGCACCTTCTTGCAGTACTCGAGCGCGGCGTCCTGGAACTTATCCTCGGGCGTACCCTCGAGTGCGTCGGCGAAGGACTTGAGCGACTTGGCCACGGCGGCATCGAGCACCAGGTTGGAGTCGGAGACGTTCTGCTCGGAGCCGCAGGCACGGAACTCGAACTTGTTGCCGGTGAAGGCGAACGGGGAGGTGCGGTTGCGGTCGGTGTTGTCCTGCATCAGTTTGGGCAGGGTATCGGCGCCCAAGTCGAGCACGCCGCGCGTGGCATGGACGGAAGCTTTGCCATCGATGATCTTCTCGACAACCTCGGTGAGCTGGTCGCCCAGGAAGATGGACATAATCGCCGGAGGAGCCTCGTTGGCGCCCAGACGATGATCGTTGCCGGCCGAGGCGACGGAAGCGCGCAGGAGCTCCTGATAGTTATCGACGGCCTCGATCACCGCGGTGAGGAAGACGATGAACTGCAGGTTGTCGAGCGGGGTGTCGCCCGGATCGAGCAGGTTCTCGGACTCGGTGCCAAGCGACCAGTTGTTGTGCTTGCCCGAACCATTGATGCCCTCGAACGGCTTCTCGTGCAGCAGGCAGACCAGGTCATGGCGGGAAGCGATAAGCTTCATCTTCTCCATCATGACCAGGTTCTGGTCGATGGCCTCGTTGACCTCGCCATAGACGGGGGCGAGCTCATGCTGGCAGGGAGCAACCTCGTTGTGCTTGGTCTTGGCGGGAATGCCGAGCGCCCACAGCTCGTTGTCCAGGTCCTTCATATAGGACGAGACGGTGGGACGGATTGCGCCAAAGTAGTGTTCCTCGAGCTCCTGGCCCTTGCAGGGAGCGGCGCCAAAGAGCGTGCGGCCGGTGATGACCAGGTCCTTGCGCTTGCGGTAGGCGTCCTTCTTGATCAGGAAGTACTCCTGCTCGTCGCCCACGGAAGGAACGACCTTCTTTGGCGTCTTGCCGAACAGCGCCAAAACGCGCTTGGACTCACGCGAGAGCGCGGTCATGGAGCGCAGCAGCGGGGTCTTCTTGTCCAGGGCCTCACCCGTGTAGGAGCAGAAAGCCGTGGGGATGCACAGGACATCGTCCTTGATAAAGGCAGGGCTAGTGGGATCCCAGGCGGTGTAGCCACGGGCCTCGAAGGTGGCGCGAAGGCCGCCGTTGGGGAAGCTGGAGGCGTCCGGCTCGCCCTGGATGAGGTTCTTGCCCGTAAACTTGGTGATGGCGGTGCCGTCGTGGTTAGGCTCGAGGAAGCTGTCGTGCTTCTCGGAAGTGATGCCCGAAAGCGGCTGGAACCAGTGCGCGTAGTGCGTGGCGCCCTTGGAGATGGCCCATACCTTCATGGCGTGAGCGACGGCGTTGGCCACATCCAGGTCGAGGGGTTCACCGTCCTCGAGGGTTGCAGCAAGGCGCTTCCAAATGTCCTTGGGGAGGTAGTCCTTCATGACTTCCTCAGAGAACACCATGGTCCCGAAGCGGTCAGTAAGTTCGGCCATACGGAACTCCCTTCGTATCGGCACCGCGTGAGAAGCGGTGTTGATTACTAACGAACGAGCCATAGATTAGGCTCGTCGTGTTTCCGCAACATTACCGTTATGTTGCTGTCACGAAACCAATCAATGAGGTTACCGCATCGCGGCGGCGTTGCCGCCCTCAACAGCCAATCAACTGTATAAATTGCAGACCTCTCCCCATGGTTTAAGGGTAGTCAATTTGGGATGGGGCTCAATTAACTGGTATTTCGCATCAGATACCAGTCTTTATAGCCCGTGTCAAAATGAGCCGCTCTGCTATAGGAAATGCCGATAGCAAGGCATCTTTGATTGGTATCCCCCAAATAGTGAGTGAAACTCCACCGTGGCACAGTGGTGCTGTAGAATCCTTGCAACACATCACACTATTACGTATCTAGAGGAGCACGATATGCGCGTCGACGAGGTTTTTAAGCAGGCAGCATCCCAGGGCACTGCACCCGTTTCGTTTGAGATGTTCCCGCCCAAGGGCGAGCTTACCCTCGACACGGCTCGCGAAGTGGCAGGCAATCTGTGCAAGCTTTCGCCGAGCTTTGTCTCGGTCACCTGCTCGGCTGGCGGCTCGGGCAACGGCGCCACCACCGCCCCCATCGCGCATATGATTACGAGCGAATTCGATACGCCCTCGGTGGCGCACCTCACCTGTGTGGGCCGTACCCACGCCGATATCGCCGCCAAGATCGATGAGTACCGCACCGCCGGCGTGGAAAACATCCTGGCCCTGCGTGGCGATCTCCCTGCCGGCGCGACCGAGGACGACAAGCCCGCCTCCGACTACGCCTACGCCCGCGACCTCATCCCCGAGCTCGTCGACGCCGGCTTTTGCGTGGGTGCCGCAGCCTACCCCGAGGGCCACATTGCCTGCGAGGATCTCAACCTCTCGGTCGAACACCTCAAGCAAAAACAGGACGCCGGCGCGAGCTTCTTTGTGACGCAGCTCTTCTTTGATAACGAGTGCTTCTATCGTTTTCGCGAGCTTGCCGACAAGGCCGGCATCACCGTGCCCATTACCGCAGGTATCATGCCGTTTATGGGCAAGTCGCAGATCAGCCGCATGGTCTTTATGTGCGGCGCGTCACTGCCCTCCCCCGTCATCAAGATTCTCGCCAAGTACGAGAACGACCCCGAGAGTCTGCAGGCAGCCGGTGTAGATTATGCCGCCCGTCAGCTTTGCGACCTTAAGGAGCACGGTGTCGCCGGTCTGCACCTGTACACTATGAACCGTCCTGCAATCGCCGCAACCATTATGGAGCGCTTGGGGTAATGGAAAAACCGCACATCGATACAACCGCTGTCGAAGTGCCGGCCGACCTTGCGTCGCCGGCGCTTTATCGTATCGATGATGCCCACCATCCCCGCGTCGATCGTGCCGAGATGCTGCGCTATCTGGGCTACGGCGGTCAGCAGATTGAGCCCGAGCTGTCGCAGCGTATTGAGCTTGTCGTTGAGCGTCTGGAACTGGACATTGAGCCCCGTGGCGTGCGCCGCGCATTTGCCATCGATGCCATGGGCGTGGACGAGCAGGGAGAGCCTTGCATTCGCTTGGTCGGCACCAACGTTGAGCTGCGCGGTCGCGACATCTATCGACATCTCAAAGACGCCCGCTTTGCCGCGCTCATGGCATGCACACTCGGCATGGACGCCGAGCGTCGTCTGCGCACCACGGGAGCCCAGCAGCCCCTGGAGGGAGCCGTGCTCGACGCCGCATGCTCTGCCTATGTAGAAGCCGCCGTCGAGCAGATGGACCAGCAGGTCAAGGCTGCGGCCGCCGCACACGGACTCGCCGGCAACTGGCGCTTTAGTCCCGGCTACGGCGACTGCCCGCTCTCGGCCCAGCGCTCGATCGTCAATGCGCTCAACGCCACGCGGCTCATCGGCTTGACCGTCACGCCCACCAGCCTGCTTATGCCCACCAAAAGCGTGACCGCGGTGATCGGCCTGTTCGACGTCGAAGTCCACGACACCCAGACCCGCCCCACCTGCAATATCTGCCGCATGCGCGAGAACTGCCGCTTCCGCGCCGCCCACACCACCTGCTATTCGCATTCTGAATAAAATGTCAATTGATGGCACGGTATCGAGGGAATCTCATCCGTAAGTAAGCGGATGTCCTCACAAACAAGTACCATAAGATGCCAAATAACAACTATCTGAAAGCCAGTACATGCACAACATTCTGCAGTTCTCGCCACAACTAACCGCGCTTGAGTTTTTTTCAGGCATTGGCTTGGCTCGTGCCGGCATGGCAAAAGCCGGAATCAAAACAATCTGGGCAAATGACATAGACCGTACTAAATGCGCCATGTACAGCCAGTGCTGGGGCGATGAGCATCTAGTCGAGCAGGATGTCCACACACTCGACCCCGACCTAATACCCCAAGCCGACATCGCATGGGCGTCAAGCCCTTGCACAAACTTATCTCTCGCGGGAAACAGGGAGGGACTTATCTCTGGTAAAGAGTCCAGTGCGTTCTTTGGCTTTATTAAGGCCATCGAAGGAATGAGCGATCGTGCCCCGCGGGCACTTGTTCTCGAAAACGTCATCGGCCTTGCCACGTCTAATAACAGTGATGACTTTAGACTCGTTTGCCAGGAATTTAATCGTTTAGGCTATTCATGCGACGCTTATTTTATCGATGCACGGCACTGGCTTCCCCAGTCACGCCCACGCATGTTTGTCGTCGGATTAAAAAACCCTCTTCCCAACAGCCGACTCGATTCCTCGCTTCGACCTGAAAAGGTCTCCTGGATTCACTCCGACCCTTCACTCATTACGCACATCTCTCACCTAAACGAGCCGAGCCCACTTCGCATGACGGGCCTTGCAACGGTTGTTGAAGATATTCCCGAGGGCGACAAGCGTTGGTGGAACAAAAACCAAGTACAAGCATTTATCGACTCGCTTGCACCGCATCAAGCAGAGCGCCTTCAGCGCTTCTTAAATGCCAAAGAAAAAACTGTTCGCACTGCTTACCGTCGCACGCGATCAGGCGTTGTGCGCTGGGAAATCCGTGAAGAAGAAATTGCCGGATGTCTAAGAACGGCTCGCGGCGGCTCATCAAGACAGGCAGTCGTGATATGCGAAAACGGAAAGATAGAAGTTCGCTGGATGACTGGAACTGAATATGCCCGTCTCCAAGGTGCTGACTCATGTCAGTTTAGCGGCTTCTCGGATGCTCAGATTCGCTACGCATTCGGCGATGCAGTTGCCGTGCCAGTTGTCACTTGGCTTATAAAAAATGCAGTCAAACCCGCGCTTATGTCTTCAAGGAACGGAGTGAACAATAATGGAAATGACCAATTGCTCCTTGAACGAGCCCGATAAAGATATCTTGGATGCCATTGAACTCTGGTACGAATCCAAGCGCAGCAAGCGAGGCAATGTCAACCGTAACGTCATGGCGGTTGGTATAGGCATAAGCGAGCTGTTGCAAAACCGTTTTCCGCTCACCGACGATTATGTGCAATCGGACAAGGGGAGCCAAGTACGAGGCCTAAGTGGAGCATGCATCAAAACAGTTTTAGCCAGGCATGGGGAAACGCGTGCCTTCGCATCAGAGGGCGGCAGGACCTCACGCGGCACACTCCCGATGGCGCTTGAGCTTGCCACAATTATCAACTCTGCCCTACCCAGTGACACTTGCGAAGACGCTCGTCTTGAAGCTGCGAATGCAATCGCCAATTTCTTCGTCGAGCGAATCCAGGTCGATTTCTTTAACCGGCAGAGAATCAAAGTCGAAATTGATCTTCAAAAACCAATTTCTGTCATTGTCGATGATATCCTAGCCGAAGCAAGCCTACGGTCCGATAAGCCAACGGGTACCGTCGCACAGCACCTGGTAGGTGCAAAACTAGAGATGTTATTTCCAACCATAGAAATCGGAAAGGACAACTCAAACGCTGCCGACCAGCAAACAGACCGTTCTGGCGATTTCCAAATCAATGATGCTGCATTTCATGTGACTGTATCGCCAATGGCCAAATTGACCGATCGATGCCGAGATAACATTCGAAATGGCATTCGTCCCATCGTCGTTGTCCCCCACGATAAAGTTTCCTTCGCTTACGGACTGTTCGAAAGTGAGGGACTCGGCAATCGCGTACAGGTTATCGCGCTCGAATCGTTTATCGGCATCAATATTGAAGAATTATCGTTCTACAAGCGAGACCTAATTCGATTAAATGTCGCACGGCTTCTTGCCCACTACAACAAGCGAATCGAAGATATCGAGCCCGACAAATCTCTTCAAATAGAAATTCCTCAGTGGGCTCTAGACGAAATGGATGCACATGGCGAATAGCTCAAACATACTTATCACTCATGATCTGGACGGTACCGCGCTGGCGGCGCCTGTTGATGCCGCACGCCGCAAAGGCGCTGCATACAAGACGCGCACAATCGACGACCTTCGCATTAAGAACGATCGTCTGCGCGCCGCCATCGAGGGCACGGGACACCTGCTGTTCGACGGCGGCATGGGCACCATGCTGCAGGCGGCCGGCATGAAAGCCGGAGCCCCGCCCGAGCTGCTCAACTTTGAGGAGCCCCAGGTCATCACCGATATCCAGCGTCAGTACGTCGAGGCCGGCTGCGACGTGATCACCGCCAACACCTTTGGCGCCAACGCTCACAAGCTCGACGGCGCTGCCACCGTGGCAGACGTCTTTGCCGCGGCAGTCACCTGCGCCCGCGAGGCCGGCGCCCGCTACGTCGCCGGCGACATCGGCCCCATCGGCGCCCTGCTGCGTCCCCTGGGCACCCTCAGCTTTGACGAGGCCTACGACCTCTTTGCCGAGGAGGTGCGCGCCGGCGTCGCTGCGGGCGTCGACCTCTTTATTATCGAGACCATGACCGATCTTGCCGAGATCAAGGCGGCAGTCCTCGCCTGCCGCGAGAACTCCGACCTGCCCGTCTTTGCCACCATGACCTTTGAGGAAGACGGCCGCACCTTCTTGGGCACGAGCCCCGAGGTCGCCGCCATCACCCTCGACGCCATCGGCGCCGACGTCCTTGGCATCAACTGCAGCCAGGGCCCGGCCGAGCTCCGAGGACTCGCCGCGCGCATGCTCACCGTCACCGACAAGCCCGTTATGGTGCAGGCCAATGCGGGACTGCCCCGCGTGGACGACGACGGCAACACCGTCTTTGATATCCAGGCGCCCGAGTACGCCGCGGCCGTCGCCGGCATGATCAAGGATGGCGTGAGCGTCGTGGGCGGTTGCTGCGGCACCACGCCCGCGCACATGGCGGCCTTGCGCACGCTTATCGACAACCACACGCCCAGTCCGCGTCACCGCAAGCCCAGCATGTCGGTCACGAGCGCCCAGACGGTCGTGGACCTTCCCTGCGATGGCCACAAGATTGCCGTCATCGGCGAGCGCATCAATCCCACCGGCAAAAAGCGCCTGCAGCAGGCCCTGCGCGACGGCGATCTGGACTACGTCGTAAGTCAGGGCATCAGCCAGCAAGAACAGGGCGCCGATATCCTGGACGTTAACGTGGGCCTGCCCGAGATCGACGAGGTCAAGATTATCCAGCAGGCCACCGAGCAGCTCCAGGGCTCCACGCTCCTGCCGCTGCAGATCGACTCCACCGATCCCGCCGCTGTCGAGGCCGCCGTACGCCGATATGCCGGCAAGCCCATCATCAACTCGGTCAACGGCAAGCAGCAGATCATGGATGAGATCTTTCCGCTGGTCGCCCACTATGGAACCAACGTCGTCGGCCTCACGCTCGACGAAGGCGGCATCCCCGATACCGCCGAGGCTCGCTTCGCCATCGCCGAGCGCATCGTGGCCGAGGCCGCCCGCTACGGCATCGGCCCGGACCGCATCCTCATCGACTGCCTGGTCATGACCGCCTCGACCAATCAACGCCAAGCCGAACAGATCCTGCGCGCCATGTCCCTGTGCAAGAAGCGTCTGGGCGTCAAATGCGCGCTTGGCGTGTCGAATATCAGCTTTGGCCTGCCCGCGCGCCCGCTGCTGGGCTCGGTCTTTTTGGCCGCCGCCTTTGGCGCGGGCCTGGACGCCCCCATCATGAACCCGGGCTCCAAGCGCTTTATGGACACCGTCTACAGCTATCGCGTCCTGAGCGTTGAGGACGAGGGCTCGACCGGATACATCGAGCGCTATGCCGGCTGGACCGATCCGTACAAGATCGCCGCCAACCCGGCAGCGGCTCAGGCCACATCGACCGACACCGTGCCCGCTGCTGGCACCGCTGGCACCGACGGCAACGACGACCCCATCCGCCACATGGTCGTCTCGGGCCGCAAAGGCGAGATCGCGGCCGAGACCGAGCGCCTGCTGGCCGACCACGACGCTATGGACCTCATCAACAACCACTTTATCCCCGCCCTCGATGAGGTCGGAGTCCTCTTTGACCAGGGAAAGTTCTTCTTGCCGCAGCTCATGGCCTCGGCCGAGGCCGCGCGCGTGGGCTTCGACACCATCAAGCGCCTGATGCCCGCCGGCGAGATTGCCGACAAGGGCAAGATCTGCGTGGCCACCGTTAAGGGCGATATCCACGACATCGGTAAGAACATCGTCAAGATGCTGCTCGACAACTACGGCTACACCGTCTTTGATCTGGGTCGCGACGTCGATCCGCAGGAGGTGCTCAAGACCGTCAAGGAGCGTGACATTAAGCTCGTCGGCCTCTCGGCGCTTATGACTACCACCGTCGTGGCCATGGAGGAGACCATCAAGCTGCTTCATGCCGAGGTGCCGGGCGTCAAGATCATCGTGGGCGGCGCCGTGCTCACCCCCGAATACGCCAAGCAGATTGGCGCGGACTACTACGCCAAGGACGCCGCCGAGAGCGCGCGTATCGCCGAAGAGGTCTTTGGGCAGTAACACAACGGAAACAACCGAGCACTAAAACGTGCCGCACGCGCCACCTGGCGCGTGCGGCACGTTAAAATAGATAAGACTATGCTCGTTTTGGCAGATAGGAGCGCAAGGATGGCGATCACGCCCGCAGAAATCGCGGAAACCCGCGGCATGGTTGAGGAACAGAACCTCGACATCAGGACCATCACCATGGGTGTTTCGCTCATGGGTTGCGGTGACGAGAACCTCGACCGCATGTGCACGAAGATCTACGACCACGTGACGCACACGGCTGAGCATCTGGTCGAGACCGCCGAGAACCTCGAGCGCGAGTACGGTATCCCCATCGTCAACAAGCGCGTCTCCGTTACCCCGGTGGCGCAGATCGCCGCTTGCTGCAAGGATGAGGACCTCACCCCTATCGCGCACGCCCTCGACCGCGCGGCCGAGACGCTCGGCATCGACTACCTGGGCGGCTTCTCCGCACTCGTCCAGAAGGGCATCGGCGACGCCGATCGCCGCGTTATCCAGTCCATCCCCCAGGCGCTCGCTACCACCAGCCGCGTCTGCTCCAGCGTCAATGTTGCTAGCCTGCGCGCTGGCATCAACATGGACGCCGTGCTTATGGCGGCCCAGACCATCATCGATGCCGCTAGACTCACGGCCGACCAGGATTCCGTCGGCGCTTCCAAGTTTGTCTGCTTTGCCAACATGGTCGAGGACTCCCCGTTTATGGCGGGCGCCGTCCACGGCGGTGGCGAGGCCGACGCCGTCATCAACGTAGGCGTCTCGGGCCCCGGCGTTATGGCCGCAGCCCTGGAGACGCTGCCCGATTCCGCATCGATGATGGAAGTCGCCGAGAAGATCAAGCAGACCGCCTTTAAGATTACCCGTGCCGGCGAGCTCATGAGCCGCGAGGCCGCCCGTCGCCTGGGTGTCGAGAAGGGCATTGTCGACCTGTCGCTGGCACCTACGCCCGCCATCGGCGACTCCGTCGCGCGCATCCTCGAGATCATCGGCGTGGGCACCTGCGGTGGCCCCGGCACGACCTGCGCGCTCGCCATGCTCAACGATGCCGTCAAGAAGGGCGGCGTCATGGCCAGCTCCAGCGTGGGCGGTCTCTCGGGCGCCTTTATCCCCGTGTCCGAGGACGCCGGCATGATCGCCGCCGTCGAGGCCGGCGCGCTTTCGCTCGAGAAGCTCGAGGCCATGACCTGCGTGTGCTCCGTCGGCCTGGACATGATCGCCATCCCCGGCGACACCCCGGTCGAGACCATCGCCGGCATCATCGCCGACGAGATGGCTATCGGCGTCATCAACAACAAGACCACGGCCGTGCGCGTGATTCCCGCTATCGGCAAGGGCGTGGGCGACTGCGTTGAGTACGGCGGCCTGTTTGGCCGTGCACCCATCATGCCGGTGAACCCCAACGCCGGCACCGTGCTCGCCCACCGTGGCGGACGCTTCCCGGCGCCGCTGAACTCGCTCAAGAACTAGCTGAGGGGGACTGGCGAGGAGCCCCGGGGAGGGCAAATATATAAGGTCGCCTGCTCGGACAGTCCTGACTCGCACGGAGAGCACATTAAGTGCTCTCCGGCTCGTGCGGAACTCGCGATCGACCTTATATATTTGCCCTCCCCGGGGCTCCCGCACAACGGGACCTCGATTGAGTTCTATCCCGGTTGCAGTCGCTTCGCTCCTGCACCACATGGTCGATACGGCGGTTTGGCGTTGGATCGGTTCTTTCTGATATATGCTGGTTGCGGCTCTTCTTTTGGGAGGAGTCGCTTTTTTGTTGCTAGGAGGTTGGCCCGTGGTTGATGGGGATGCTCGCTCTGAGCTTCTTTCTGCTGATTGGAATGACGAATGGATGCGCTTGCAAGCTGATCGGCATCGGGCTGATGATCCTTTTGAGTGGGATAAGCGGGCTCGGCATTTTCGGCCGTTGGAGACTGCTCCGTATGCCCGGGATTTTATAAAGCTGTTGGCGTTAAAGCCTGGTGAATCCGTGCTGGATATGGGGTGTGGGGCTGGGTCGATTGCTATTCCGCTTGCTCAGGCTGGGCATCCTGTGATTGCTGCTGACTTTTCCCCTGCTATGTTGGGCACGCTTGATGCTGGCATTGAGTACTATGGGCTCGAGGATCGCATTACACCGCTTGAGCTTGCTTGGGATGATGATTGGGATTTGGTTGGACCGGTCGCAAAAGCGGTGGATGTTGCCTTTGCCAGTCGCTCTGTCACCACGACCAACCTAAAAGGCGCACTTGCCAAGCTTGATCGAACGGCTCGTCGGCGTTGTGCCGTTACGATGGTCGCCAACTCGAGCCCGCGTTATGACCTGCACTTGATGAATGCCATCGGCGCCTCGGTTACCTGCAGCAATGGTTTTGTGTACGCCTTTAACATCCTTATTCAGATGGGTGCACTGCCACAGGTCACGTATTTTGAATCACCCCGCCGCGACACCTTCGATAGTCTCGAGGCAGGCGTGGCAGACTTTTCTCGCATGCTCGAGCACGGCAACGAGGACAAGATCGACCGCCTGCGCAACTATATCGCCCACCACATGATCGAGAACCCGCATGCCGGTGAGCCGGGATCCAAGGGCGTACCGCAGGGACGCTACATGCTCGACCACATCCGCAAAGTCCGATGGGCGTTTATCGCCTGGGAGCCGGTCTCCGTACCCCGCCCGTAGCCCATCTAAAGCTTGCATCGTCTTCCCGCCCGGCATCCGCATTCTTTGCGAACTGGGCAAACGCGCTCCACACCACGCCGTTCCTGCGCTATCGTGGGACAGCTCACGTAGATTAAGGCCCCGTCGCGGGGCGCCCCATACATAGAAAGCGAGAACCCATGGCACTGACAGGAGCCCAGGTCAAGCAGCTTCGCAGCATGGCCCATCACCTCAACCCCGCCATCATCATCGGTAAGTCCGATGTCAACGAGGGCACCGTCGAGCAGACGGTCGCCTACCTGGAGAAGCACGAGCTCGTTAAGTGCTCCGTGCTCGATGGCTCCAGTCTTTCCGCCCGCGAGGCCGCCGAAGAGCTCGCTGAGCGTTGCCACGCCGAGGTCGTCCAGGTCATCGGCCGCAAGTTCTCGCTGTATCGCGAGTCCTCGCGCAAGGACATCGAGAAGATCAAGCTCGTCTAAGAGCCAATGATCCGGCGAGCCAACACATAGCAAGCTTACGGGTGCCCAAGTACTTCGGGCGCCCGTTTTTTATCGCTCGACCAGCACGCGATTTAGCCGCCCCTCCACCAAGCGCTCGTATAGATGCCGCGTCTCGGGCTCGGGTACGCCATTGACCTGTTCCCTCAGATGGTGCATATGCCCGCTGTACAGCTCGACGATATCGCGCCGCCGCCCCGCCGCACTGTAGACGCGCATGGCACAGCGCACCATATCCTCGCGCGCCGTTTCCTGCCGAAGCCCCGACTCCGCCAGCCAAATCGCCGACTGCAGATCGTTTTCTTCTAGAGCGGCATTTGCTCCCTTAATCATGCAATCGATGTACTTTGACTGCATAATGCGTCGCATACGCAAAAAGTAGGTGGGGTTACAGCCATTGGGAACATACAGCGGCCCGGCATAAAGCTGCTCAATCTTAAGGCACAGCTCGACCAGATGGGGTCCGCGCGCACCTGTGCGATTTCCCAAAACTTCGCGGCTTATCTGATCAAACAACCGCACGTCAGTCTTGACGTAATCGCCGTTAAGCCCAATGCACTCGTTTTGGATCAGCACACACGACTTGCCGTCCGGTGTCGGCCCCAAGGCCGAACGCAAGCGCGATATCGTCGAGTACAGATTGTTACGAGCGCTATTGAACTCGGCATGGGGCCACAGCTCCATAGCCAGCGTCTCGCGGTCGACGAGCGCATCCATGCCCAGTGCAAGCCGCTCGGCAAGCGTCGCCGCCTTCTTGCGGCGCCACATTTTGTCCGTAATGGGAAACCCGTCGCGCTCGGCGCGAAACGCACCAAACATGCGAATCTCGATATGGTCGATGGTATCAACGGCTTCAACCTCGCCGGCCTGAAATAAGCGCTCGCCCTCCCCTTCCAGATCATCGCGCAGCGAGTACCGCGACAGCTCGCGCACGGGAAGCTTCTTGCGAATCCTGGTCGCCGGCTCGCCCAGACAATGCATGGCAAGGCGCGCAAAGAGCCGATACGATGGCTCTAGAATCCCCGCACGATTCATGGACATCCAGGCCGCAAGATCGCTGTCTCGGCCCGCACAGGCCAAATGCAGCGCCACCATCCAGGCCTCCGCTCCACCAACCTGCGTCTGGCTTATATCGAGTAGCTCCGCTTCCTCGCGCACCGAAACCATCGAGGTGTTACGCAGATACGCCGCGCGCTCCAACAGCAATGCGTTATCGCGCATGTACGCAATCGACTCCTCGACAAGTTTGAGCACTTGGACCGCACGGAACTTTGCATTAACCGGCCGTCCCTCTGCCAGCGACTGCCAGCCTTCTAGCAACAGGCCAAACAGCTGAATCTGGTTGTCGCGCATGCGCACGGCAAAACGATCGAGCTCGTTGAATGCCGCGTCGTCGGTTACCGGCAAGCCGGAAAGGAGCCGCCGTGCCGCCAACACCATGCGCACCCAGATAGCCATCGCCTTAAGCCCACGTACGTCGAGCGCCTCCCGCACCACCGTCATCTCGTCGTCGCGCTCGTCGGTTCCCGCAAACGACCCGTCAAAAAGCTCCACCAGCATGCTATCGGCCCGTATAACAATCCCCGCGATGTCGAGCTCGCAGTCATAGGCCTTGCTCGTTTTGAGCTGCTGTAGAACGCCGCCGTCATCTCCCCGTTCGGTCAGGCATCGCTTGACCTCGATATGCGCGGACAGCATGTCGAGTGCGGTGTGGGACATCTCTATTTCTGGCACGGCCAGGTTCATAGGGAGCCCAAGCCCGTTGTCCCCATAGCAAACAGCCGTCAGTGTCTGGGCCACCCTCCATGAAACAGGGTCTATTTCGCAGGCCGCCCGTTCGCCCCCGCGCTCGATGACCGATGCCATATAGCGAGCGAGCTTTGTATTGGACACGCTGACCGCTGCCAGATATACGCCGAGCGCCTCGGCAGGCGTTGGCTCTGGAGCCGGATCCTCGGCATCGATCGTGCCCAGCGCTGCTCGGCAGATATCGGCCCCGTGCCCCGTCAGAGCCAGATCGACCCCATACTGCCCAGCAAGTTCAAGGACCGCATCACGGTCCAAAAAGGCGTCCGCCAGGCCCATCGCCGCATCGCATCGGCCCGCCTTAAGCAAAATCCGGGCCGCCCTTGGAACAAGTTCGGGGCGAACCTCGGCCACCAACTTACGCAAGCGCAAGCGTCCGTTATCCTCCGTGCCCAGACACGTAAAACTCCGCTCGGCGGGGTCCAAGCCAAAGATCGGGTAGTCGCGTACGAAGTAGGACTGGTCGACCATCGATAGTCTCACCCCGCAAGCCTCGAGTTCTGCGATATTGCCCTCGCCCATCAAAATCATGAGACATGCCACGCAAAACAGCGCATTATTGTCGAGCGAAGCCAGATCGACAAGTGCCGCGCCATATACGTTGACAATCTCGTTTTCGAGCAGACCGGCTACGTCGCCTTGGCCATACAGACCCGTCTGCAATGCCGAAACGAGCTCGGGCACGCCCTGCGTGAGCTGATAAAAGTCGAGCGATGTGCTGATCGAAAACGCCGATGCCCACGCCGAATACTCATAGGCATGCACCTTGAGCATCTGCGCATTGATCTTAACCGAATCGCCCAGCCCATGAATCAGTTGACGATTTGAAGGACGGCAGGAGATAAAGACCCCTACCCCCATAGCGCGCAGGCCGCGAATCCTGTCGATGAGGTCTTCGGTATCGTGCTGATCGAGGTTTGGCACATTATCAATCGCGATAAGGGAGTGCGGTTTGTCTTTGAGTTCTTCGGTAACCACCTCGAGCTGCATAAACACCTCGCGCCCAGTGGCGCGATCGGCCTCGATAATCCGCACGGGGCCTCGCGTCGGGTCGCATTTAACCTCATGGGTGTACTGCAGCAGCACCGAGGTCTTCCCAAACCCGTCGGGCGCATAGAGAACCACGATGCCGGCCTTTCGGCCCTTGGCGAGAAGCTCATTCATCAAGCGTTCGCGTCGCACCATATAGCCTCCGCCCAGCGGCATCAGCTCGAGGTCGTCTATACTGTCCAAATCGTTTACCATGCCCGCTCCTCAACTCGACCGTATGGACACTGTAACCGCAAGACCATACAAGCCGCGCTATGAATAGAGCGACCTTGTGTTCTAGGTTGTCTTTTGGTACGCAAGCGGCAAGTTTTTGTACAGCGAAGGCCGATTGTTATTAATCCCCCGACTAATCGGTCTTTAAGCAGGTAAATGAGCTTGTCAGCTTGTCCCATCTAAGCGGCAGTGTAACGCAGATAAACAAGGTTCAGCTATGTCATTCAACTCGCCTAGCACCCGCTACCGTCTACGACCTTTTAGTGGCATTTTTGCATAGAATCTGGTATGGAATGAATCAAACTGTTTGACATCCGGCATTCGCCAAGCTTGCGGCAAGATTTTGGTCAAGCGGGCGGAAAGGGATAACAAAAAGGCCCCCGCAAAGCGGAGGCCTTAGGCAAGGCTATGTCGAGGTGCAGGATTCGCGCTACTCGCAGAGCGAAAGGGCAGCCTCGTCGGCAACGACAACGCAGTTGGTGTGCAGCTGCAGGATCGAAGCCGGGCACGCGGGCGTAACCGGGCCATAGCACATGTCATGCACGGCCTGAGCCTTGGCCTCGCCGTTGGCGACGACCAGGATCATGCGGGCATACATGATGGTCTGGGTACCCATGGTGTAGGCCTGACGGGGAACGTCGTCGATGCTGTCGAACAGGCGGCTGTTGGCCTGAATGGTGCTCTCGGTGAGGTCGACGCAGTGCGTGCCCTTGGAGAAGTGGTCATCGGGCTCGTTGAAGCCGATGTGGCCGTTGTTGCCAATGCCGAGCAGCTGCAGATCCGGGTAACCGGCGGCGGCGACGATCTTGTCGTACTCAGAGCAGGCAGCGGCGGCGTCGGGGTTGGAACCGTCGGGCACATGCGTGTTGTTCAGGTCGATGTTGATGTGATCGAAGAAGTTCTCACGCATAAAGTAGTGATAGCTCTGGGGATCGTCGTGCGAAAGGCCGCGATACTCGTCCAGGTTGTAGGTGCTGACCTCGGCAAAGTCGACGTCGCCCTTCTCGTACCAAGCAGCGAGCTGCTTGTAGGCACCGATCGGGGTGGAGCCGGTGGCAAGGCCCAGCACACAGTCGGGCTTGAGGATAACCTGCGCCGAGATGATATTGGCGGCCTTGCGGCTCATATCCTCGTAGTCTTTAGCTTTAATGATCTTCATTACGCGTCCTTTCTCGTACAAGAGAGGCAAGGCTCCCCTTACAAGCACTTGCCCGCGGCCCGCGTCGGCCGCAACCAACGTGTGCGGCCACCAGGGCGAGGTCGCGTAATGTATGTGTCTCGTGTCTAGCCGCGTCGAGGCCCCTGCCCGTCCACGGTGACCCGAAGCCTTTTAGCTTCGGACAAATCCCATCTTGCCACTGAGGGCGTCCTCTTTCAAGGGCGCCCTCCGTAAACGTGTTTGAATTGTAGGCTAATGGCCACGTGCACTTGCTAGCGCTCGCGAGCAACGATGAGCTGGTCCATCTCTTCGACATGCACGCCAACGGAGCCCTTGATACTCGAGAACTCAACGGAGTTGCACACCAAGATGGGAACCGTCACATCATAGCCCTCGGCAGCAATTGCCTCGCGATCGAACTCAATGAGCACATCGCCCTTATGGACGATGTCACCCACTTGCGCATGTACGGTAAAGTGCTTGCCCTCAAGCTGAACAGTGTCCAAACCAACGTGGATGAGCACGTCCAAGCCATCGACCGTGTTAAGCGCAACAGCGTGTCCCGTGGGAAAAATGGCCTCGACCTTGGCATCAGCCGGTGCAATCACACGCGTGCCGGTAGGCTGAATCGCCACGCCCTGGCCCAAAAGGCCGGTGGCAAATGTCTGGTCATTGACCTCGGACAACGGAATGACGTCGCCCGAGATGGGAGCATCCAGCGTAAGGACTCGACCACGCATACCAAAAGACCTTAGGACTTTAGTGAACATGCTCCCCCTCGGACATACCAATCGACCAAAATAGCCTTAACAGTTTACCACTTGGCACTCGTTTTTGACCATTAGGGAAGTTCGCGCTTGACAACCTCGACGATGTCGTCAACAACGCGCTGGGTCAGCTCGTGCGTCTCGGCCTCGGCCATAACGCGGACCAGCGGCTCGGTACCGCTCGGACGCACCAGAATGCGACCGCGGCCGTCAAGTTCCTTCTCGGCAGCAGCGACGGCATCCCAGATGGGCTGGCAATCGTCCAGACCAGCCTTGTTGTCGGAATGCACGTTGACGAGTACCTGCGGGTACTTCTTCATGATGCCGGCAAGATCGGTGAGGGTACGACCGGTGCGCTTGAGCACGGCCAGCAGCTGCAGAGCCGTCACCAGACCGTCACCGGTGGTGTTGTGCTCCAGGAAGATGATGTGGCCGGACTGCTCGCCGCCGATGACGGCGCCATCCGCGAGCATACGCTCCAGAACGTAGCGATCGCCCACGGCGGTCTGAACCATCTCGAAGCCCTGCTCCTTCATAGCGATGGAGAAGCCAAGGTTGCACATGACGGTCGAGACAATCTCGGAATTGGCGAGCTTCCCGCGGGCGGCGAGGTCAGAACCGCAGATAGCCAGGATGTAGTCACCGTCGATCTCATTGCCCTCACTGTCCACGAACAGTACGCGGTCGGCGTCGCCGTCGTGGGCCAGACCGATGTCAGCATGGGTGCGCAGCACGAGCTCGCGCAGAGGCTCGAGGTGCGTAGAGCCGCACTCGACATTGATGTCGGTGCCGCAGTAATCGGTGTTGATGGCATGGACCGTGGCACCCAGGCGCTGCAGCGCGGCGGGCGTAGTCTGGCAGGAAGCACCGTGACCGCAGTCGACGGCAACGACCAGGCCATCGAGCCTCAGGCCATCAAGCGTATCGATGGCGTGGTCGACGTATGCCTTGCGAGCGTCCTTCATCTTGATGATGTGGCCCACGCCGGCACCGGTCGGCAGCGTGTCGGCAGCCATGACTTCCTCGGACATGACCCAGGCGCTGATCTCTTCCTCGACCGCATCGGGAAGCTTCATACCCTTGCGGCTAAAGAATTTGATGCCGTTGAACTCCGGCGGATTATGCGAAGCAGAGATGACGATGCCGCCGTCGAGCTCGTTCTGGACGGTGAGCAGCGCCACGGCAGGCGTGGGGATGACGCCGCAGCAGTGCGGACGGCCGCCCTCGGCCATGATGCCGGCAGTCAGAGCGCTCTCGAGCATGGTACCCGAAAGACGCGTGTCGCGGCCGACGCAGATATCCGGACCAAGGAACTTGGTCGCCGCGCGGCCCAGGCGAAACGCGAGGTCGCACGAGAGGTCGGCATTGGCGACGCCACGGACGCCGTCGGTACCGAAGATGTTCTGGGGCATAGGATCGCTCCTTCCCTAGCAGGCGATATGCAACCGCCCACCCTAGTCGAAAAAGAAAAGCGGGACCCGCCGAGGAATCGGCAGGCCCCGCTTGTACATTGTATCTCGAAAGGAGATAAAACCTTAGCGCTTGGAGAACTGGGGAGCGCGGCGGGCCTTCTTGAGGCCGTACTTCTTGCGCTCGACCACGCGAGCATCGCGCGTAAGGAAACCGGCCTTCTTGAGGTCAGCACGGTAATCGCCAGCGTTCAGAAGAGCGCGAGCGATGCCCAGGCGCAGAGCGCCGGACTGACCGGAGATGCCGCCGCCATCGCACAGAGCGATAACGTCGAACTGACCGGCGGTGTCGGTCACCTTGAAGGGAGCAAGGGCGTTCTCAACGAGCTGATGACGGCCGAAATACTGCTCGGCATCACGCTTGTTGATGGTCACCTTGCCGGTGCCGGGGACGAGACGGACGCGGGCGACGGCGTTCTTACGACGGCCGGTACCCTGGTAGACAACGGTGTTCTCAGCCATCTTTAAGCCTCCAGCTCAATCTTCGTGGGGTTCTGGGCAGCATGCGGATGCTCGGCACCAGCGTAGACCTTAAGCTTGGTCATCTGGGCACGGCCGAGGGTGGTCTTGGGCAGCATACCGCGAACGGCGCGCTCGATGACCTTCTCCGGGTGCTTCTCCATAGCCTGGCGGAAGCTCTCAGCCTTGAGGCCGCCGTTGTAGCCGCTGTGGCGATAATAGGTCTTCGTGTCGGCCTTGTTACCGGTAAGCTGGACCTTATCGGCGTTGATGACGACAACGAAGTCGCCGCAGTCGCTGTTGGGCGTGAACTGGGGCTTGTTCTTACCGCGCAGGATCATTGCGATCTGGGTGGCAAGACGGCCCAGGACAGCACCATCGGCGTCGACGAGAACCCAGTTGCGCTGGACCTCGCCCTGCTTGGCGTAGTGAGTCGATTTCGAAATCACTTAGACTCCTCCATGTACAGTACGTGTTGTTACAGAGATTCACGGGGCTCTGCAAGTAACCCGTCCATATTACCCCGCTCGCCGTACGAGTCAACAGGTATTTTGGCTCCGACCAGAGTTTCTGCACATGTCATCCACGAGCCGTGACGTTGCAGCGCTAGCGCTCAACAAACTCCTGGATCTCCGCGAGTAAACGCTTTGCCTCCTGGCGACCCTGAATATACAGATCGAGCAGCTTTGCTGGATCGTGTTCGACATGGCCGACCTCGACCGGCTTTTGCGGAGCGATGACCAGCGCGCGGCCCTCGCGCTCATACTGCCACAGGTGCATGCGCTGGAGGTTATAGCGGTCGTGGCGCGTCTCGATAGCCTCGAGCAGGTAGGGGTAGTCGGCATAGCGGGCGCGCGCGGCAGGCATAAACTCGTAGGGCTTTTTCTCGTACGAGCGGTCCTGCGTGACAATGACAACCGCGCGATCGAAGCCCGCCTCCTCCAGCACGTGCTCGATGGGGACCGAATCGGCTACGCCGCCGTCGACGTATTTGTGCCCGTCGATCTCGACCGGCGGCGTCACCAGCGGCAACGAGGTCGAGGCACGCACGGCGTCGAGGTCGAGCACGGCGCTTTTGACCGGCAGGTACGCGGCGGTTCCAAAGAGCATGTCCGTCGCGACGGCGTACATCTCGATAGGGCTGGCGTCGAACGTCTCGTTATCAAAAGGATCCAGGCGGTCCTGGACGTCGTTGAAGATAAAGTCGTAACCCACGATGGAACCCGTGGACGCAAACGACGCGGCGCCCATGTAGCGGCTGTCGTTGCAGAAGGTCAAATTGACTCGGTTGGTGCGGCCGATCTGGTGCGACTTGTAGTTGACGCCGTTGAGCGCACCGGCCGAGACGCCGTACACCGCCGGAATTTCGACACCGGCCTCCATGAGGACGTCGAGCACGCCTGCGGTAAATTGCCCGCGGAAGCTGCCGCCCTCCAAAACGAGCGCGACCTTGCCGGCATTCTTTGCCTTATCTTCTGCAGTCATATTGACCTCCTGCGATTGCGTTTTGACTTTCTTCTACCCAGTTTTGGAATGGAGGGCGCGCAGGTTTTTCGAGGCGGCAGGTGAAGCGGAAAGCGCGTCCCAGTTTGAGGCGGGATTCCGGGATGCGCTTTCCGCTTGGACCGCCGTTGGGAAAGCGTGTCCCGTTCTGAGCGCAGATTCCGGGATGAACTTTCCGCTAGCCATTCATTTGGAAATTGCATCCCATTCCGAATGAGGATTCCGGGATGCGCTTTCCGCTTGAAACGTCATCCGGAAACCGCATCCCAGTCTGAGTCGGAATTCTGGGATGGATTTTCCGCCTTGGGCGACGTTGATGCGGGGCATGGCAGGCTGCAGTCCGATCGGCATCGCATCTGCATAGGGTTGAAGCTTTGCGCGGAGAATCCGCGTATTTGCTTCGCAAATACGCACCGGCTTCGGCCGCCTGCCGGCGTCCTCGCCCGCTCGCTACAAACGCTCCGCGTTTGTTTAACGCTCGCGCCCTGCACAGAGTTCGATTCTCCGCGGTATCTATAAGTAATAAAAAAGCAGGTAGGTGCGTTTACCTACCTGCTTGTAACTATTGGTGGAGGCGCGGAGAATCGAACTCCGGTCCACGAAAGCCCCCTGATTGGCATCTCCAAGCTCAGTCGCTGGTTTAGTCTCGGACGCTTTGCGCGCAGCGACACGCTCGCGGCATCCCAACCGGTTCGGCCTTAGCCCGCGCCATACCGATTACGTGCGCAGGAGCATTCCCCTAACATGACGTCGCGCCGGTGTCGGGGAAATCACCGGGTTGACGCGCCGCTATAAACTAAGCAGCGAGAGCCATAGGCTCAAAAGAAGAGTTGTTGTCAATTCAATTTGACGGTACCCCTGTTTAACGAGGCGAGGAGACCTCGGCTTGCTTCCTCTCTCAGAGCTATCGTGTCGAAACCAGTCGCCCCCGGATGTCGGGAAAGTCTGGATGGTATCGGGCCTGCAAACACCCGATAACCGTCGACTTTTCAAGGAACATACGGGGCGAGCCCCGCTCGTGGAGTGTTATCTTACCACGTTCTGAAAGCGGACAGCTGTTCTATGCACGAGCTGTGAAGACCCCAATGTGCGCCGCACTTCGCACTTTTGCTACCGATCGCGTCACGTATATTTTCGCCAAGCAGAATTGACCCGTCGAAAGGACCGTTATGGATACCAAGCAGCAACTCGTCAATGCCCTCGCAGGCCTGGGCTCAACCATTACCGAAGCTATGGATGTCATCGAGGGCTTTGTCCCCTGCGGACATCCTGCCCTCACGGTATCGAACGCACTCGTCGCGCTGGACGCTGACGATGATGCAGCTCTCGCCCAGCAGCTTGAAACCGTCGAGGGCTTTATCGACCACGTGAGTGAGAACCGCGGCGTGGCCGCCTACCACGGCATCGAGGTCGAGCTCGCGGGTCCCAAAGCCGATCTGCTCGCAGCAATCCGCGAGGTAGGCGCCCTTATGCAGACCGCAGGCGTCAAGAACACCCAGGTCAACGAGTGGGTCTACCGCAGTCTGGCAGCACTCGACAGCTCCGACGAAAAGGCAGTCGAGCAGCTCGCAGAAAGTCCCGCCATTAAGGCCGAGCTTTTGTAAATAGCAGACGCGGGTCCCTTGGCGCATCGTCGTCCAAGAGGCCCGCAAACAGTTTGCGTCAACCGATAGCCGCGCCGCCGCGTTCGGCCAAAGCAAGAATCGGCATCATTTGGCGCGGGGTCTTTGCTGCAAGATCGGCATGTTCGAGCAGCTTGCGATCGTTGGTCACCAAGTAATCGACCTGCGCGCGTTTGCATGCGGCGAGTACCAAGTTGTCCTCGTAATCGCGATGGAGCGCTAAGTATTTGTCGGCCAGCCAAAGGTCCGACGCATCTGCACCCACGGCCGTGGCGTTTTCGGTCATGTTCCGAACAAACGCCAGCGCCGCATCGCCAATTGCACGGGCAGATGCCTCGTCGAGCGCTCCCCCACTGGCAAGAACGCTACGCTTCAGCTCGTGTTGGACAACGTACAGCACGTCCTTGGCGATATGCACCGGAAAGAACATCAATGCCCCTGCCTCCGCCGCCTGCCCAATAAACGCACGCGCGGCAAGCGACTCGGCATGGTCGACGCAAAACGAATCAACCCATACGTTGGCGTCCACCATTATTTTGAGGGGAGCCCCGCTCACAGGATCATCTCCTTTTGGCGATAGCGCTCGTCCATGGCTTCGGAATAGATTGTGTCCCAATCGCGATCGTCGGATACGGGCGACGTAGCGATGCCCAAATCTGCATAAAGCCGGTCTGCCGCTGCCCATGATGCGGCGAACGGAGTATCGGGCGCGACGGATTGCCGCCGGTCGTCGACGGCCGCAAGCACTTCCTCGCACGAACCACCGCCCTGCGCGACCTTGGCCACCACCTTTTTGATGAGCTCGGGCAGTGACCTGCCCGAAAGCTGCAGCGCTTCCTCGGCGCGCTCTTTAACCGAGCGATCTACGCGAACGTTCACCTGCGCCATGCCGCTAACAGCACCCATCTCAACCTCACCTTCGACTCCTGCTATCTTAGCTAGCACAACTATATATTGCTGCTAGCACACGGTCAAACGCAAAAGGCCTGCATTCTGGCGGCTGCAACACCGTCCGAATGCAGGCCATTAACTCAAGCAAAAGCGCTAACGCAGGTAAGCCTTCGCGTTGCTCAGGCTGTAGGCAATCGTCGAGCCGTTGTGCAGTAACGACGACGTCTGCGGGGTAATCGCGCCGGTAATACCCAATGCCAACAGCGCCGAGTTGGTGAGCATCACCTTAGAGTAGGAGCTCGTCAGACGATCAATGAGGCCCTGACTCATGCGGCGCAGGCGCACGATTGCGGCCAGATCCGTATCGGTCAGGATGATATCGGCGACCTCCTTGGCGATGTCGCTTCCGCCACCCATCGCCAAGCCCACGTCGGCCAAACCGAGCGCCGGCGAATCGTTGACACCGTCGCCCACCATGGCAACGTGGCGCCCCTCGCCCTTAATGCGCTCCACATACGCGTACTTGTCCTCGGGCAGCAGCTCGGCCTTAAACTCGTCGACCCCTGCCTCGCGAGCAATGCGCTCGGCCGTGCGCTCCGAGTCGCCCGTGAGCATAACGACATGCTTAACGCCCAACGCGTGCAGGTCGGCGATGGCCTCACGGACCCCGGCCTTGAGCGGATCCTCGATGCCGAGCACGCCGACGACCTTGCCGTCGACCGCCAGATACAGCGGCGACAGGCCCTGCATCTGGGACTCGATTTGCTCCTTAATGTCGGCCTCGAGCTGCGCGCTCTCGTCCTCAAACACAAAGTGTGCCGAGCCGATAATCGCGCGACGCCCCTCGATGGACGAAGCGATGCCGTGCGCCACGATGTACTCGACGGCAGCATGGCGCTCGCGGTGCTCGAGCCCGCGCTCGCGGGCGGCGTTGACCACGGCACGCGCCACCGGATGCGGAAAATGCTCCTCCAAGCAAGCGGAAAGGCGCAGGACCTCGTCCTCGCTCCAGCCGTCGGTCGTGAGCACGCAAGCTAGGCGCGGCTGGGCCTCGGTAAGCGTGCCGGTCTTGTCAAACACAATGGTGTCGGCCTTGGCAAACGACTCAAAGTACTTCGCGCCCTTGACCATGACGCCCATCTTGGCAGCATCGCTCATAGCGGTCATGACGGCAACGGAACCCGTGAGCTTGAGTGCGCACGAGTAGTCGACCATCAGTGCCGCGGAGGTCTTGATGAGACTGCGCGTGGTGAGCGCAACCAGGCCCGCGAGCAGGAAGTTCCACGGGACGATCTTGTTGGCAAGGTCCTCCATATGCGACTGGCCCTCGGACTTGAGCGAGTCGGCCGTCTGCACGAGCGAGACGATTGAGCGCAGTTTGGTTTGCGCCGTATTGGCGCGCACGCGCACCAAGATGCCGCCGTCTTCCACGACGGTACCGGCGAACACGTCGTCGCCCACGCTGCGCTCGACGGCCAGCGGCTCGCCGGTCAGGGTCGCCTGGTTGACCATAGCGCTCCCCTGCTCGACAACACCGTCGATGCAGATGGACATGCCGGTGCGCACGGCGACCAAGTCGCCGGGCTCGAGCTCGGTGGCGGCAACGCTTACCTCGGTGTCGCCGACGACCTTTTGCGCCTTGTCGGGCACATCGAGCAGCGAGTTGATGAGCTCGTTTTCGCTCATGGCGCGGGTGTAGTCCTCGAGCAGCTCGCCCACGTTGAGCAGGAACATCGTCTGGCCCGCGGTGTCGACATCACGCTTGACGAACGAAATGCCGATGGCCGAAGCGTCGAGCACGGGAACGGTCAGGCGCGGCTGCGCGAGCTCATGAAGGGCAGCGCGCAAAAATGCCATGTAACCGGCCACGACAAACACCGCACGCAGAGGCGTCGGCAAGAACCAGCGACGTGCGTAATGGGCACCGATAAGTGTGGCAAGATCCATGACGAGCTTGTGCTTGCGTGGCTCAAGCTGCATCACGTAGCCTGTCTTTGCGTCGGCAATGGCCTGAGCATCGAGTGCGCCCAAGGCGTCGAGCACGCTCGCGCGGCGCGGCTCATCGTATTCGAGCGCCATCTGGCCGATGCGGCCGTAGACGCGCACCTTGTGCACGCCGTCGATGTCGCCGCCAAGCTTAAGAAGTGCATCGAGATCGCTCTCTGGCACAGGACCCGCCAATTGAAGACGGGTCCTGCCGGGGATCTCGCTAATAATCGAGAATCTCATAGTTTGTGCCTGGAAGCGTTACTCGGCTGCCTCGTCAGCAGCGGCCTCGCTCTGGGTGATGTAAGCCGCCTCGGCAACCATGTCGTCGACATTAGCCTTGGCCTGCTCGACCATGTCCTGGTAGCCGTTCTTGATGCGCATACCGCACGCAATACCCTGCACGCAGACATTCTTGACCGGAGCGCTGGTAAGCAGCTTGATGCCGGCCGTGCCAAGCAGAAAACCGCCACCGACAAGCAGGGTATTGAACGTCGACTTCTTCATGTTGCTTCTCCCTTTTGCCGCATTGGACGCGGCATGGTGCCTCAGCACCCGAGTAAACAAGTTTGCTCGAGCACGCTTTTGAAATATCTCAATTTTATCTAACTATCTAGGTCAGCCATGGCTAACCTTTTGAAAATTAACGATGCGGAGTAACCGATTGTCAATGTGAGAAAGGGACTGTCCCTTTGCCCCTTCTTACAACTGCCAGGTAGCTGCTTCCTTTTGCAGCGCCACCATGCGGGCGAATTCTCCACCTGCCGCCTTGAGCTGCGCCGGAGTGCCCTGCTCGGCTACCACACCATCCTTGAGCACAACGATCTTATCGGCATTTTCTACCGTGCGCATACGGTGGGCGATCACGATAACCGTCTTGCCTGCGAGCAGGCGGGAAAGCGCCTGCTGCACCACGGTCTCGTTCTCCACATCCAAGCTCGCTGTTGCCTCGTCCAGCAACACGATCGGCGCGTCTTTGAGCAGCGCACGGGCGATAGAGATGCGCTGGCGCTCACCGCCGGACAGCTTGGAGCCGTTCTCGCCGATCATGGTGTCATAGCCCTGCGGCATGCGGCTCACAAACTCGTCGCAGTTGGCGGCACGCGCGGCAGCAAGCACTTCCTCATCGGTGGCATCGCGACGACCAAGACGGATGTTTCCCATCACCGTGTCGTCAAAGAGCAGCACGTCTTGGAACACAATGGCGTAGTCGCGCAGCAGCACCTCGGGATCCACGCTCGCAACATCCACGCCACCCACGGTGACCGTGCCTTCGGTGGCGTCCCAAAAGCGCGCAGCCAGGCGGCTCACCGTAGACTTGCCGGAACCCGAAGGACCGACCAGTGCCGTAACTTCGCCTTCCTTGGCGGTAAAGCTCACGTCGGTAAGAACTTTCTCGCCGGCGCGGCCGTCCTCGCCCGCACCATAGCCAAATGCCACGTGATCGAACACCACATCGTGGCCCACGGGCTCAAATTTCTCGCTGCCCCGCGCCACGGGCTCTTCCATGATGGAACGCATGCGCTTGGCCGACGACTCGGCGGCAAACAGCTCGGACATCAGCATCAGCGCCTGATCAAAGGGCGCATAGATGCGGCTCACCATAAGCAGGAAGGCAAACATCACCAAAAAGTCGACCTGGCCGGAGGCGACCATCGCAGCGCCCGTGACCAACGTGGTGGCAATCCCCAGGCGCAGGATGGCAAAGGCGGAGTTGACCAAAAGCCCATTGGCGAGCTCGCCTTTGGTGGTCTCGCGCTCCTCGGCATCGATCACGGCGTTGAGCCCCTCAAGATAATGAGCCTCCTGGTTGGTGGCGCGGATCTCGCGCACGCAGTCAAGCGTCTCCTGGATCGCCTCGGTAACCTTGACCTTCTCGGCACGCACATGGTCGAACACCGGGGTCATGGGGCCGCGTGTCAGATACAGCACGGCAAAGGCCACGGGCACGCTCCAAAACGCCGCGATCGCCAGCTGCCAGCAAAAGAACAGCGACGCCACGAACACAATGGCGCTTGCGATGATGGCACCCCAAAGCTCTCCCAGCACGTGGCTGTAGGCGTGCTCCATGGCCTGGACGTCGCCCATGATGGTTTCGGTTAAATCGGCCAGATCACGACGGCCAAAAAACGACAGCGGCAGCTTGCGCAAGCGCTCGGCAATCTCCATACGCTGCTTGCCGCACTCCTCGTAAAAGATGCAGTAGGTGTAGTAATACTGCTGCCAGTTAGAGGCAAAGAGCAACACGAAAAAGACCAGGAGGCCGCCCACAATCGGCAGGGCATCCGGCAGGTCGGCACCGGTGGCGAGATGTTCGACAAAACCGGCCATGACCAGGAACAATAAGCCCATGCCGGCCATGGTCACAAGATTGGTGAGCGCGGTCCAGAAAATGCCGCGTTTTACGCCGGCGACGCCTTTATCGGATAGGAAGTACTTCTTTTGGAATGAGGCGAACATTTAGGCCTCGCCTCCCTTCGTGACGGCGGCATCCGCGGCAGCAGTGATCTTCCAGCTCGCGGCCTGTTCGTATTCGGCCCACATCTTGGCGTATAGACCGTTTTGGGACAGCAACTCGGCATGGGTACCCGACTCCTGCACGCTACCCTGGTTGAGCACCACGATCTTGTCGGCCCCCACTACAGTCGAGAGTCGGTGCGCAATCATAATGACCGTGCGACCCGCCGCCAGCTTGCTAAAGGCGCGCTGGATGAGCGCCTCGTTCTCGGGGTCGGCAAACGCCGTGGCCTCATCGAGCACCACGATAGGCGCGTCTTTAAGGATCGCGCGGGCGAGTGCCACGCGCTGGACCTCGCCGCCCGAAAGATATGCTCCGCCGGCACCGAGCATGGTATTGATGCCCTGTGGAAGCTTGGCCACAATGTCGTCGCACTGAGCTGCGGAGAGGGCCGCACGCACTTCGTCGTCAGTGGCCGAAGGCTTGGAGGCGCGCACGTTATCGGCAAGTGTTTGCCGGAACAGCTGGTTGGTCTGGAACACGAAGGCGACCTGGTCCATAAGCTCGTGCGGATCCATATCGCGAACGTCCACACCGCCTACGAGCACTCGACCCGAGGAGACATCCCAAAAACGCGGAATCAGGCTTGCGCAGGTTGACTTACCGCCACCCGAGGGACCCACCAGGGCGAGGGTGCTACCAGCGGGAACGCTGAAACTCACATGGCTAACGGCAGGTGCTTCGGCACCTTCGTACGTAAAGCTCACGTCCTCAAAGCGCACGTCGCCGCCGGCAGGGTGCTTGGGTTGCGCGGGCACGGAGAGCCGCTTGGAATCCATGACGCTTCGAATGCGAGCCAGCGAATCGGCACTCATCTGAGAGGCCTCGCCCACAAACATGAGCTTGGTCATGGCCGTCGGTACCACGGCCGAAAATATCGCGTAAAACGTGAAGTTGGCCATAAAATGCGCGAAGTCCGTCTCGCCCGGCGCCAACAGCAACGCCACGGGCAACAGGAATGTCACAAGACCATTGAGCGCGGTAAGGTTGAGTACCTGCGGACCTCGGCAAAACGTGCCCGCATAGCTTTGTGCCATGTCGGCGTATTCGGCTATCGCGTCGTGGAACGCCTTAAAGGAATAGACCGTCTGCTGAAACACCTTGACCACGGGAATGCCGCGTACGTATTCGGTACCGGTCTTGTTCATCTTGACCAGCGCGCCCATGTAGGCCTTCATGAACTCGGCGCCCTTGCCGCTCATCATGGTGGCCATGGCGCCAAGCGAAACGGCGACCGAGATAAGGCATGCCGCGCCCAAGCGCCAATCGAGGGCGAAAAGCAGCACGAGCAGGCCTGCGACCATGGCGGTGGCGCCGGCGATATCGGGTAGCATGTGCGCGAGCAGGGTCTCGGTGGAGGCGGCGCATCCGTCTACGATACGGCGCAGCTCACCGGTGGCGTGCGTGTCAAAGTAGCCGAGCGGCAGCTTAAGCAGATGCTCGCTCGTAGCCTTGCGGATATTGGACGCGCAACGAAACGCGGATAGGTGTGTGCACATGAGCCCCACGAAATAAATCACGATGCTTGCCAGCGCAAACCCCACGGCCCACCAGCCATACGTCGCGATGCCGCAGGCTTCGCTCCAGTTAGGTGCCACGGCGATCAGATCGCGCGCGACAAGCCAAATGCACACGTACGGGCCAAAGCTCAGCAGCTGCGAGAGCGCCGAGAGAGCCATGCCCAAATACGTTAGGAATTTGCGGTCGCCGGCATATGCAAGCAGCTCGCCGATACCGCCGCCTTCCCTTTTTGACCCCTTTGCCATGAGATTCCTTTCTAACGGCTTGAGAGTTAACCGTAATGAACTTATCATTGATGTGTTAGCCATGGCTCACAATTAAGCCAGGCGTGGACGTTTCTGCAAAGGAAAGGGACGCTCTTGCAAATACGGCGGGCAGCGACCGACATAACCGAGCTCTACGCACCGCAGTTTGAGCAGTTTGGCCTGGAGCTTACCGGCAAGGGCGCCGTCTTTACCGGCGAGGTGGCAAACGACCGGGCGCACGGCCGCGCATGGATCATGCCCCTCTCCCCCACCTGCATCGTCATGGAGCATTTCATTACCCCGACGCACGATATGTACCTAGCCGAATACACACCCGAACCGTACGCATGCGTGAGCGAAGTCAGCGCGCCCACGCTCATGTGCATGCCCGAGGCTGGCATAACGCCTGCGAACCTTAAACCCTTGCATGGACCGTGGCCAAACAATGCCGTGTGCAGCTTTATCCAAGATAACTGTGGCGAGGAGTTAAGCCCACTGTTTGCAGGGCGGCTCTATCACTCGCGCTCGGTGCTCTTTTTGCCTGGATATTTTGACGAACTGGAGCACCGCTATCCCACCGAGTTCGCAGGGGTCTTTGAGGCGTTTGCCGAGCCATGGCACGAGGAAGCGACGTCTGCCATCTGCCACACGTTGCGCAGGATTAACGAGGACCGCGCCCGCACCGCAGGCGGACACGTCTATATGCAGGGCATCGTGGAGACCATGGTCGCGGAGCTCGCCTGTTCGCGCGCGGCCCACAAGCAGGCGCGGCAGGCGGCAGACACACGCGTCAGCATAACCATTGCCGAAGAAGCAACGGCAATGATTGAGCGCGCGCTCGACAAAGGCAGGCGTGTGGGTATCAACGAGGTGGCCGAGAGGCTCTACACAAGCCGCTCCAAGCTATGCGCCACCTTTAAGGCCCAAACTGACGAGTCCCTGGGCGCCTACATTCGCAGACGCCGTATGGAGCGAGCACAGGACCTTTTGGCTGATAGCTCGCTCACGATAGCGCAGGTGGCAGAGCGTCTAGGCTACCCTCAGCAGGCTGCCTTCGCCCAAGCCTTCAAGCAACACACCGGCACCACCCCCACCACCTGGCGCTCCCAACATATATAAAGAATGAGGACGCCATCAGCGCCCTCATTCACCAAATTTCATTCAGCCCCGCCTGACCCGAACGGCCGAGTCGTCACGGAACCGAGGGGCCGGGCGCAGGGCCTTGCCTCTCAATGAGTTCCCTTCAAAACAATGGGCGTGCCGACGGCACGCCCATTCACTCTATTCCATCCAGCCCGCCTGACCCGAACGGCCGAGTCGTCTGGCCGGGGAAGCCCCGAGTCGCCGGGGTGTTTGCTCCAAATGAGTTCCGCATGCAAAGAAGGCCACTAAATGTGGCCTTCGTCTTGCATAGGACTGTTTGAAATTTGGAGCAAACACCCCGGCGACTCGGGGCTTCCCCGGCCTCGCAGCTACGAGAGCGACGTTCTCAGCAACTCGTTGAAGAGCTTCGGGTTGCCCTTGCCGCGGCTTGCCTTCATGCACTGGCCCACCAAAAAGCCGATGACCTTCTGGTTGCCGTCACGATACTGCTGCGCCTGATCGGCACAGTTTGCCAGCACTTCGTCCACGATCGGCTGCAGCGCACCGGCATCGCTCACCTGACGCATACCGCGCTCGTCGACGATCTTGTTGGGATCGTCACCGGTCTGGGCCATGGCCTCAAAGACCTCGTGCGCCTGGTTGGAGCTGATGGCATCGGTCGCCAGCAGCTTGGCAAGCGCCGCCACCTGAGCCGGCGCGATGCCGGACTCGGCCAGCGACACGCCCGCGCCCTTAAGGTAGGCGATCATCTCGTTGACCAGCAAGTTTGCGACCGTCTGAGCCTCCTTGCCAGCCATTCCGGCAGCGGCGGCCTCAAAGAACTCGGCAAACTCGGGATCGCCGGCAATCTGCTCGGCATCGGCCGCCTTAATGCCAAAGTCGGCCTCAAAACGGGCGCGCTTGGCATCGGGCAGCTCGGGAATCTCGTCTCGGCAGCGGTCGATGAACTCGTCGTCCAAATCGAACGGCGCCAGGTCGGGGTCGGGGAACAGGCGATAGTCGTCGGCCGTCTCCTTGACGCGCATAACCACGGTTCGCTTGCGGCTGGGCTCCCAGTGGCGGGTCTCCTGATAGATGATGCCGCCCTCCTCGAGCACCTCGGCCTGACGGCAGATCTCGTAGGCAAGGCCATCGTGCAGGCTCTTAAACGAGTTGAGGTTCTTGAGCTCGGTCTTGGTTCCCAGCTTGGTCTCGCCGCGGCGACGCAGCGACACGTTGCCGTCGCAGCGCATGGAGCCCTTCTCCATGGAGCAGTCCGAAATGCCCAGCGTCACAAAGATGCGACGGAGCTTCTCCATAAACAGGCGAGCCTCCTCGGGCGTACGCAAGTCGGGCTCAGTGACAAGCTCGATGAGCGGCGTGCCGCAGCGGTTGTAGTCGACGAGCGACTCGGCCGCGGCGGTAATGCGGCCCTCGGCACCGCCCACGTGAACCATCTTGGCGGCGTCCTCCTCCATGTGGATGCGCAGGATGCGGATGGGCACCGTGTAGGAACCGTCCTCGCGACGCTCGGGCATCTGCAAGTTGGACGCATCATAGCTGGCCAGGTGGCCGGCGCGCTGGTTGCCCTCGCGCATGGTCGACGTCATGGACGTGGACAGGCCCTCGGCGTTGGCCGAGGCGCTCGCCAGACTCTGGGCCTCGGCCTCGCCAAACGCGCAGTCGGGGCGCTCGCCGGCACCGCGACCGGTCACGTCCAGGTCCAGGTGACCGTACATGGCAAAGGCGATCGGACCCTGCGTGGTCTGGAAGTTCTTGGCCATATCGGGATAGAAGTAGTGCTTGCGGTAGAACATCGAGTGGCGCTGGATCTCGCAGTTGGTGGCGAGACCAGCCTTGACGATGCTCTCGATGGCACGCTTGTTGGGCACCGGCAGGGCGCCGGGCAGGCCCAGGCACACCGGGCACACGTTGGCGTTGGGCTCGTCATCGTGGCTGAGCTTGCAGTTGCAGAACATCTTGGTATCGAGTGCGGTGAGCTCGGTATGGATCTCCAGGCCGATCACGGCCTCCCAATCCTGCAGGACCTCGGAAAGCTCCTTCATTACAGCTCGCCTCCCTTCCCGGCAAAATCGGGCGCGACGGAAAGCGCGGGCGCACCCGTGGCGGCATCGGCAAAGCCGCGCTCCAGGGCGCGGGCAAACGTGAGCAGCTGACGGTCCCTAAAGGCAGGTCCCACCAGCTGGGCAGAAACGGGCAGCTTGCTGTCATCGCCCAGGCCCAGCGGCACCGAGATACCGCCGTTGCCGCAAATGTTGAGCGAGATGGTGTACAGGTCGGAGAGGTACATCTGCGTAGGGTCGTTGAGCTCGCCAAACTTAAAGGCCGTGCGCGGCGAGGCGGGCATGAGGATGGTGTCCACCTTGGCATACGCGGCGTCATAGTCCTGCGTGATGAGCGTGCGGGCCTTTTGCGCGGCGTAGTAGTACTTGTCGTACACGCCCGAGCTCAGCAGGTAGGCGCCGAGCATCTGACGGCGCTTGGCCTCGGCGCCAAAGCCGTGGGCGCGCGAAAGCGAGCTCTGGTCGGACAGGTTGGCGCAGCCCTCCTCCTGGTAGCCGTAGCGAATGCCGTCGAAGCGAGCCAGGTTGGAGAACGCCTCGGCCGGGCCGATGACGTAGTAGGCGGCGATGGCGGCGTCCAGGTGCGGCAGGTCGACCTCGACCAGCTCGGCGCCCTGGTTCTGCAGTTCCTGGGCGGCGCGCTGAACAGCGGCCTTGACCTCGGGCGTCAGACCATCGGCCTCCATAAACGCGGGGATGATACCCACGCGCTTGCCCTCGATGCTGTCGTTGAGATGCTCGGTAAAGTCGACGGCGCAATCCTGGCTGGTGCAGTCGTACGGATCGTGGCCCGCGCCGGTAAGCGCGTTCATGGCCAGCGCGACATCCTCGACCGTGCGGCCAAAGGGGCCCACCTGGTCGAGCGACGAGCCAAAGGCAACCACGCCGTAACGGCTCACGGCGCCATACGTGGGCTTAAAGCCCACCACGCCGCACAGCGACGCCGGCTGGCGAATGGAGCCGCCGGTGTCCGAGCCCAGCGAGAGCGCGACCTCGCCCGCGGCGACGGCGGCAGCGGAGCCGCCCGAGGAGCCGCCGGGCACGCGCTCGGTATCCCAAGGGTTGTTGGTGCGGTGGAACGCCGAGCTCTCGGTGGAGCTGCCAAAGGCGAACTCGTCCATGTTGGCCTTGCCCATGGGCAGGCAGCCGGCGTCGAGCATGCGCTGGACGCAGGTGGCGGTGTAGACGCTCTGGTAGTCCCCGAGCATGCGAGAAGCGCAGGTAGTGCGCGTACCCACGAGATTCATGTTGTCCTTGATGGCCAGCGGCACGCCCACAAGCGGGGGCAGCGGCTTGCCTGCGGCACGGTCGGCGTCCACGCGCGCGGCGGCCTCGAGCGCAAGCTCGGGCGACACCTGCAGGAATGCCTGGACCCCGCCCTCGCGCGCCTCAATGGCAGCAAGGGAGGCCTGGGCCACCTCGGTAGCGGTAAAGTCGCCGGCGGCAACGCCTGCGGCGATCTGGGCGGCGGTAAGGGAATCGAAGCTCTGAGCCATTACTCGCTCTCCCCCTCTCCCAAAATGGACGGCACGCGGAAGTAGCGGTCGCGCGCGCTGCCGGCGTTTTCCAGCGCAACGTCGAGCGGCAGGTCGCGCTCGGGCTCGCGTAGGTCGTCGCCCATCACGTTGGACAGGCTTCCGATAGGATGGAACGTGGGCTCCACGTCGGGCAAGTCATATTGCAAGACGGGCTCGAGCATCTGGACGGCGTCGTTCATGTAGGACGTCATCTGGGTGAGCTCGTCATCGGTCAGTGCGATCTTTGCGTACTCGGCGATGCCGCGCACGTCTTTCTCGCTGAGTGCCATAGGCGCTCCCTTCCGCATAACAGATAAACCGCTCCAGTATACAAGGCAACGCCGGCTTGGAGCAGACGCTTTACCCAAATGCAGCGAAAACGTAACCAGGGCGGCGGTTGGCAGGCTGCGGGCCGGCGGTTCTGCAACGAAACCGCACCGTCCATAGTGAATACCGTCCCGCCCACAACGAAAACCATCACAACATTCGACGCTTTTCGTCAAAATCGCGATTTTCATCGAATGTTGTGATGGTTTAGAAGTCCCGACCACCACAAAGGTGCCTGTCCCCTTTGTGGTGGTTCTCTTTGTGGTGGTTCTGAAGAATGTCTTATGCCGAGGCCTTGGCCTTGCGGCGCTTGCGGACCGCGTGGATCACGATGTCCAGCAGCAACAGCACAATGGCCACGACTACAATAAGCACGGCAAACTCGCGCTTGCCCCAGTGGCGGCCGGCCAGCGACTTTTGCTTGTCGACGTCCTTCTTGTTGTACTTGGTGCGCACGCAATGCACCAGCAGGCGATGGTCGTTCACGCCGTAGGGCGTGCAGGTGACGAGCGTCACCTTGTCGGCGCCGGGCTCGATGGTCAGCGACTCCATCTCCTCGGGCAGCACCACCTCGGAGTCCACCATCTTGTAGGCGAGCGTCTTGTTCATGGTGTGCAGCAGCACCAGGTCGCCGGGCTCCAGCGAGTGAATGTCGTCGAACATGCTCAGGTTGCGCATGCCCGAGTGCGCGGTGAGCACGCAATGCGTCGAGGTGCCGCCAACCGGCAGGCTCGTGCCCTCCAGGTGGCCGACGCCCGCCATGAGGACTTCCTCGCTCGTGCCGTGGTAGATGGGCATGCTCACGTCGATGGAGGGGATCTCGACCCAGCTCATCATGGGGTCGCGGTCAAAGATGAGCTGCTGAGCGTAGGGCTCGATCTGGTCGGTGGGAAGCTCGGTGGCCTCGCCCGCCAGCTGCTCGTTAAAGGAGCGCGCCTGGAGCAGAATGCGCTCGCGCTCTTCGGCAGACAGCGCGTCCACGGTGCTGGACACGGTGCTGATCTGGTTGAACACGCCCGAGGCCTCGAGCCGGTCCAAGATCCACGGCCAGGTCATAAGACCCACGCCAATAAGGATGATGACGATGGTGATGAGCCGATCGGCCCAGCGCGGCAGTCGCTTGCGACGGCGTTTGGACTTTGGTTGAGGTTTGGGCTGAGGGCTTGAGCCACCGTTGGCCGCGGCGTTATTGCTCTTCATATGTTTGGCGCCCTGCACCATCGCCGGTCACTCCTCTACAACTCAAGTTGTCTAAACAAATAATAGCCGATTAGCGAACTTCTGCCGCGGGCAACGCAGCTAGGACCGAAACGCCGCCTACGGTTCGAATTCTTGGAGACCTTCTACAGCGCTTCTTGCCATGGATATTCCTTTCCAAACATGCGATCGACTTCGAGCTGAATTCGCTCATCGTCGATTGCCGCCAAAGATAGCGCAAGCGAAATGTCATCGACCCGGGAGGATTCGGCAAACACGGGTGCATAGCGCCACACTTGGATCATCGCCGTCTCGTTATCCGGCAACTCCCCGTCTGCGACTTCGAGGTCGCTCAGTTGACGCCATGTACTTCTTAAGACGGCCTTTTGTTCCATGCCCGGCACAGCGAGCATGGAACGCGCAGCGAGAGCCGTCTCCCCGGCGTCAACAAGATAGTCGATCTGCGGCGTCTTCCTTGCAAAAAAGACCTTCGAGACAGGCGAGGAGAGCTCTGCCATGTGCTCACTGAGCAGAAGATCGACGGCAACAGGGAACACGACGACACGTCGCTCGCGACGCTCGCGCCTCGCGAGTCCCCTGTCGACAAGCTCGGTTATGGCCTCACTCGCGCGGCTTGCCGAGATTCCAAGCGCACGACAAAGGTCATAGGGACGATATGGCTCCTGGGCTGCTCCCCAGATTGCGGCAGCCTGTGCGTTGGGTGACATCTTGGTCGCGTGATTGCGAAACCGGGCACCGCCCCTCTCCGTGCAGGCTGTACCCATAAATGGAAGAAAAGCCTGTCTACCCGGGCAGACAAAGGGAATCCCTTGTGCGACCAATGCTTTGCGCTGACGTGCATCGGCATCAGGAAATGAAACGACAACAGGAGTCTCCGCGCGCAAGGCTAGCTGACTATAGACCCTCTTAGCCTCGGGAAGCCCGACGCCAGTAGGCAAACTTACAAGCAAAAACGAAAAACCGTTTGCGTCAACAGCGCGGACCTCAATCGCCCGCAGATGCAGCGGCAAGTGCGCGGATCCAGGCCAATTTTTGGTCTTGGCGGAGAGGCCTAGTGCTTCTTGTAAGTAGATTAGCGCTTCGTTCATTTCCATCGTTTTCGTTTGATTCCAGTTTATATTGGAATTATACATAATTTTCGGAATTAACGAGCTTCCTCTTATGCATAGGCCCGCATTTGCGTTTTCAAAATGTCCCGAATCGGCTGGGCGATTCGGGATACAATGTCAATAGAAAACGACGCACCCCGCGTAAATGTTTGGGAGCGCGGGCGGCCTAGTTTTCAGCTTTTGTTAAATGCCCGGGCTCCGAACCCCGGGCATTCTTATTTGCGCTTGTTACGGCGCAAATGCCTTCTACCGTCCGCACCGCGCGTGCGCCTACGGACCTTAAACCGAACCTCATACGAGTCAAGAAACGCGATGACGAACGAGCCCACCGCCGCGAGGGCGGCGAGCGCGTTAAGGAATTTCAGCATTTGGGGACCTCCGATCGAGTCGTCGGCCGCCCGCGCACGGGATGCGTCGCAAGGGTATTTTACTGCGAGCACTCGCACTTACAGCTGGTAAACGCAATATTTGCAAACATCTGTTCGATATTCATACGCTTGATACATCGGGCAATGGAGCCTGGCTGCGTTATCCCAAAAAGAACGGGGCAGACTCCAGTGCGGAGTCTGCCCCGAAAAGAGAATGGCAAAGCAAGAACGTCGATGGACGAGAAAAGTGTCCGCAAGTCTCATGGCCATCACATCCCACCTGCCAAAGGGATGGGTGAGTGAGCGTTACTCCTGCTCGGACTCCTCAGCCTGCTTACGGCTGCGGATGAGGTGTGCCACGCCGATGCACAGCACTGCGCTGCCAGCGATCCAAGTGAAGGTCACGCCGTTAAGACCGGTCAGCGGGAGGCCGGAGCCTTTCTTGTTCTTGACGGTAAGGGTAACGGTGCCGCCACCAGAAGAGGAATTGGTGACGAGACCAGAACCATTCTTGGATGTGGTCACCGTCAACGTATTCTCGCCCTCATTCTGATTAAGACCCGTGGCAGTAATGGTGAACGTGAATTTGGGCACGGTGTTATAGCCGGGGAGCGTATGGGTCTCCTCGACCGTGTAAGCGCCAGCATCGAGGCCCTTGACGCTGATTTCGCCCTTATCATCAGTCGTAAAATCATAAGCAGTATTGCCCAAAGAACCGTTCACTTAGACATACTGGGCGCCGGCGCCCTCGTTGATTCCCTTGGAAGAGGTGCCGGGCGGAGAGCGGAGCATGGCCACCGGACCCGCCGAAACACATCTCCACCGTTCCTTCAACTGGGAAAATGCCGCCCCGGAGCCCGGGAGGGACCCCGGGGGCTTTCGGCTAACTGCGGGAACGGCCTATCCGCTCAGTATGTTCAGCTGAGATCAGAAATCAACCGGAGAAATCGACCCTACTAAAAGGAGGCCGTATATGAAGACTGTATATCCCTTTTGCCTCCATATACACAAGAAGCGCCCCTCGGGGCGCTTCTGAGAGGCTCCCCCCTAGGATGGACCCCAGGGGGAGCCTATGGACCTCAAAGGCCGCTGCGAACCGTTCGCAGTCGGGCCGTCGAAGGCCTCGTTACTTAAGCTCAGGCCAGAAATCCTTGTTGGCCTCGATCATGTCGTCGAGAATCTCCTTGGCGACCGTCATGGACGGCACGGTCTTGTTGAGCGTGAACGCCTTGAGCGCCTTCTCATACGAACCCTCGATGCACGCCTCGACCACGAGCTTCTCGGAGTTGAGCTGCTGCATCATGAGGCCCTGCTGGAACAGCGGGATGTTGTCGCGCGAGATGACCTCGGGGCCGTTCTTGCCGATGTAGGCGGGAAGCTCGACCATCGCGTCGTACGGCATGTTCGGGATAGCGCCGCGGTTCTGGCAAATGACCAGGAAGCGAGCGAAGGCGCTGCACTTCGAGCGATATTGAGCACCAATGCGGGCGCTACCGCAGGTGTCGCCCGCGATACTCGGGTGAATAAGCATCGGAATCGGGGGAAGCCGAGGAGGCTGAAGCAGAGGAGGCGAAGGGGGCCGCAGGCCTGGAGGCTCCCACGGCCCACCCGTTTCCGCCATCGCCACCAGCCGCGTCGGCGTCCAGCGTCACCGCGGCGGCAACGGCGGCACGCTGCGCCGCGCGGCGCTTCTTGCGCACGTGCCCGGCCGCAACGAGACCCGCAACAATCGCCAGCAGCGCGCCCAGAACGCCCAGCGCCACCGCGGTGGTGTTGATGCCCTGTGCCTCCTCGGGCACGGGCACCTCATTCGGAATCTCCGCACGCACACCCGATACCAGCAGACGGTGCGAGTTCACGCCGTAGGGCGTGCAGGTCATGAGCGTCACGCGGTCCTCGCCGGCGGTCACGCGCAACTTGGAATCGTCGTCGGGCTCGATCACGTCTATGCGGTCGATCTTGTAACCCAGCTCCTCGCCCATCACCTCGATGTAGAACGAGTCGCCCACCTGCAGCTCATCCAAACGCGTAAACAGGAGCGAGCCCGGCACACCGCGGTGGCCGGTAAGCACGGCGTGCGTGTCCGCGCCACCCACGGGAAGCGACGTTCCATACAGGTGCCCGGCACCCGCGGCGAGCACCTCAGTGGAAGTGCCGTGGTACACGGGCAGGTTCACGTCGATCTTGGGGATACGCACCGAGCACATAAGGCCCGAACCTGCGTCGAGCAGACCCTGGTACGTGGTGTCTTGCGAGGCGATGGAGTCCTTGGCACCTGTTGCGGTGGAGGCGCCGGAGGTGCTACCGAACGGGTCCACGACCTCGCCGATGACGTCCTGACCACCGGCAGCCAGCTGCTCGTTATAGGCGCGAGCGGCCGCGAGGGCCTCCTCGGCCTGCGGGTAGGGCCAGCCGTCCACGGTGTTTTGCGCAGCGGTAACGGCGGCCGTTTGCTCAGCCTGGGAAATAGCACGCAGGACAAGGGGCGTGGCCACGATGGCAAAGCCGGCGGCAAAGCACAGGAGAGAAAGCAGGCGTAGGACGAGGGGCGGTTTGCGTCGGCTGGGGGAAGCCGGGCGCGAACCGCCCCTCGTCCTGCACGACGTCGATACGGGCTTGATTCCTTCCATGTGGTTCACCTCCAAAGGTACGGGTGGAAAGTGGGCGCGGCGCGAGAACGCGCGGCGCATGAGTGGTTGCGGCTCAATGCGCTGTGCCCCGCCGCGGGTCTAGACGCGACGGGGTACGGCGAAAGAGGAATATGGCAACGCGGCGCGCAGGCGCTGATAGGAGACGACGATCGCCCGCTCGCCGCGTCATCAAGCTAGGGAATTAGGCGCGCATACGTGCACTCAGGGCGAAGGCGGCGCCAGCAGCCATGAGCAGCACGCCCACGGTGATGAAGACCTTGATGCCCAGGTCGCCGGTCATAGGCAGCTCGGTGAGATTCTTGGCGTTCCAAATCTTGATGGTCGAGCTATTAACGGAGACGCGAGAGTCGGTATTCTTTGCGTCCTTGGCATAAGAGACAGCAGTGATGGTCTTCTGGCCCTCGGGATCGTCGGACTTCACCGTAGCGGATACCGTAAAGGTGAACTTCGGCAGGGAGACGGCGGTGTAACCATTGGGAGGAACGATCTCCTCGATCTCATACGCGCCAGCGTCGAGACCATTAAAGTTGATGACGCCCTCGTTATCGGTGGTGAACACGCCAGCTTCGGCACCACCCTGAGTATCCTTAGTCGGAGTCGTAGTCAGGATCTTCCATGCGCCGTTCTCGTAACCGAGATAGCTGTTTCCCGCCTTGATCGTGAACTTAGCACCCGAGAGCTTAGTGGTCATGTCCTTGGCGGTCTTCACGATGTTGAACTTATAGGAGTAGACATTCACCTCGTTACCAGGAATGGTCTGCTCATCGGAGATGTTGTTGGGGTTGTGCGACCAGGTAAGTGAGTCCTTGTTGGGGTTGCCCTGGATGGCGGTGGAGTCAGAAAGCTTGGCATCTGCATCAAGGGTAGCACTCACCAGTACGGTCACCTTTGCGCCCTCGTTCAGCGCAGTAGCGCCCGCAACCTGGTTCACGTAGTTGCCAAGGTCGATGACGGTATCTACACCTCCGGCGTACTTACTATCGGTATCAGAAGTGGCAGCATAGGAAACACTGTAGTCGTCACTCACCTTAAGAGTAACATCTCCAACCTTGACCGATTCAACCTTTACGCCCGTGGCGACGTTATCGACAATCGAAGAAATGGCAGAACTAGCAGTGTCGTTGATCTTGAACACACGTTTGGTCGAATAGCCGGTGTAGTACGGAACGGTAGTCTCAAGCGTGTAGTACACGGTGTCGCCCACGGAGAAGGACGGCTCATTGTTGTAGGTGCCGTCAGCATTGGCAAGATGCTTAGAGATGGTCGGAATCACGTTCTTCACGGTAACGGTGCCATCGACATCGGTGCCCGCAATGCTCGTCGGCGTAATGATGGGCAGCGAGAAGGACTCCTTGTCCGCAGCGGGATTGGTAACGTCCTTCAGGAACCAGATACCCGGGACGTTAAAGGTTTTCACATTGGCGTTGCCGGCCGTAGACGTGGTGAACTCGGTTGCAGCAGGAGTACCAGGGAAGGTCTGGTCCTCGAGGTTCTGGGCAAAGGTGCGCAGCGCGGCATCATTGTTCCAAGGCGAGGAGAGGTTAGGGGCTCCGCTATTGCTAAACACCCGCATGATCAGGAAGCCCATAGGGTTGTTCGACGCGTTGCCCTCGGACCCAAAGAAGTTCTTGTCCTGCTTGTAGGCAGTAAGCACGCTCTGGGCATCGCCCGTCCCATCAATGACAGCATTGAAGTTCATCGCGCCCTCGATGGTGCTCACGAGCGCATCGGTGGTATCAATCGTATAGGCAATCGACTTGTCATTGCCAACAACAACGTCCTTCAGCTCGGCAAGCTGCCAGCCGTTGAACTTGTGATCGGCAGCATCCGTCGACTGTTTGTTGATCGTAATGCTGTAGGTGGGATCCGCAGCCTTGGCCGTGGGGGCTGCGCCCAACAGGCCGGTTACGGCGATCGCTACGGCGGCGGCGCCGGCGATCAGCTTTTGTACGAATCGGTTCATGATTCCCCTTTCAGAAATGAGCCCGACATTCATAAACATCTATCTACCAGCGCCATCGGACAGGTCGTCCTGGCGGCGCTTTGTAGCAAACCAATACGCTCCCGCGGCGATGCCGCTCAGAAGCATGAGACCGGCGCCCACGAGGAGCATGGAGTTCTCGGTCCAATCCGCGCCGGTGAGCGGGAGGTCCGTGAGAACTTTCACGTTGGTGAAGGTGGAGGCGGGGATGGCGTTCGCGGGCGCGTCGACATCGCCGATGACCTTACCCGGATCAATCGCGTTGCCCATGTCGTCCTTCACCTGGGTGACCGTGGTGAAGGTGGTGAGACCGGTGTACTTGCCAGCGTCGTTCAGCACGGCCTTCACCGTGACGGCCACCTGGTACTCGGCCTTGGAGTAGCGGAGCTTGTCGATGGCGGATGCGGCGTCGGGCGCGACCTCCTTCACCGTGTAGGTGTAGGTCTTCTCCCCCGTCAGGTTCGAAGCGTCGATGGTGGCAAGATGGTCCTTGTAGAATGCGATCTCCCCAAAGTTCGCAATGATGTGGTTGACCTTGGACTCGTCCGTAGGTGCGACGGAAATGGTCTTCGAATCAGGCATGGGCGCGCTATCCTTATTTGCCCCCGTAGCCTCGATGCTGAAGTCGAACGCAACGTATTTACCGCTGGAATCCTTCGGCCAGTCCGTATTACGGACGGACTTAATCACCGGGATTTTCACGGACGTAACGGAGCGCGAGTCGGAAATGTAGACGTTGCTCCCGTCAATCGTCGGCTTCTTGCCCTCGGTCCACATAATGGAGCCGCTTGTGCTGTCCACCGTGAACTTGTAGGTGTTCTTGTTCAGTTCGTAGCCAAACGGAGCCTGGGTCTCCGTGAGCGTGTACGTGCCCGGCAGCAGACCGGCCAATGTGAACTTGCCATCCTTGGCGTCGGTATCGGCCCAAGTGGTTTCGCTCGAAGCCGACTGATCGCTCACGGTCCAGGACTTCTCCTCAGTCAAGCCATCGGCACCCAGTTTCGCAAGCTTCCACTCGGAACCAGCCAAAGGAGCGTGTCCTGTGTCGCCCTCCTCCACCTTGGTCCAAGACACGGAACCCGTGATCTTGGTGTTGGTGATGACACCTGTGGGGTTATTCTTGAACGGAACATTTTTGCCGCTCTCATCCACGTAACCCTGAACATAGTTCGGCTTCTCGCCAGTATTGTTCATAGTGGCGTAGTAGATGGTCTCGGACTTCTGGTAACCAGCCGGAGCAGTCACCTCTTTGATGTAATAGGTGAATGCCGGATTAGAATCCGAGATCTCCTTACTCGGATCGGCCTTCTGGTTCAGATAGTTGAACTGAAGCTCGCCATCACCCGAAGCGTAATCGTTGGCACCGCCATCCGTTACCGTAACGATGGGATGCGTCTCTTTCTTGGCATCATCGACAGTGCCGTATATCGTCCACGAGGAACCGGGAAGCAGCTTAGTACCATCCGCAGCGTCGACCTTGCTCCATGCAATGGAGGAACCGTCCGGTGTATACGACCCGGACCACGGGAAATTGTGACGCTCCTGGTCCATATCGATGACGGAAGCCGAGTCACCCTCAGTGAATTTCCCCGCGACCATGGGGTTGTACATCTGGAAGTCCCCGTCAACATAAACGCGTCCGTTGGTGGTCACGTGATCCTCGAAGCTGCCGTTGGGAACAACTATGCTGCCCAACATGGCGGCTGCCGGGTCGTCGTCGGTCCACTTCCCGTCTGCGTTAGGATTAAGCTCTGTATTGCCCTCAAGGGCCATGCCGCCTCGGATGGTGACTTGCTTGGCCGTTGCGAAATACCACATGATGCTCTGGGCGGCAGTGGAGTACAGAGACCGAGTCTTGCCGTCGCCATCCTCCTCGTACCCGCGGGAGATTTCCTTACCATTCCACCAGAAACGCCAACCAGTGTTGAACTCGACCGGGGTCGCAGAGTAGCCCTTTTCATCGACGATATTGACGACCACGGAAGCGCCCTCGGGTATGTTCTCGAAGCTGAAGTCCACGCCACGGTAGGTCGTGTCGCCAATGGAGTTGGTAAGATCCGACGCCTTCAGGTTAAAGACTTGAAGCGGAGAACCGTTGCCGCTTTCGTTCGCATTGCCGGTAAACGTGATGAGCTTCTCGTTGTTGACAAGTTTCACCTGGGCGGAAGCGTTGTTGCCGTTTACATCGGTGTAGTTCGTCTTGCGGGTAAAAATCTTAGTGGAGTTATCGAACTTGAGACCGTACGTGGGTCTGTTATCCGAGTTGTTGTACTTTTTAATGGTGTAGTTGAGATTCTCCTTGGCAACCCCAACCGTGTAACTCCCGGTGGGGTCAAGCTTTGCGAGGGGCGTGGATATCTTCGCCTTTACTTCGGACTCCAGGAAATTGGTGTAATCCTTACCGTTGACATCAGCCAAAACATCAGTTCGATTGAACAGATTGCTATCCTGAGGGGTCTCGCCCTCGTGCCAATTACCCTGCGTTGTCACCACGGATTGGCGTCGATCGTTATCTTTCCAGTATGTGATGGGGCCTGCGATCTGCGCGGTGTAGGCAAAGCCGGAAGGAGTCGCGCCCTCAGAAGATTTCTGCTGTCCGACCCAAGCGCCTTTGTTCCAAGCGCCAACGGTAGTCTTCCCCGGCAAGTCGCCGCTGTAACCAACGCTCATGTTGGTGATCGCACTGTCGATTCCAGCCACCGCAAGCACGGTGCTGCCGTCGACAGGACGGAACTGGGAACCAAAACCAACGGTGCCAAAGCGGAAACCAGCGCCAATACCTTCATCATAGGGCCAGCTCTCTTTGAGTGGATTCATGGCAAGCTTGCCACGGACCACGGTAAGGCCCTCCGCCTCAGCGGCATATGAGCCGGCGGGGGCGTTGCTCGCATCAAGAGTTTTAGTGTTGCTCGGTTTACCACCGATGTACATGTCGCGGCCGACGTAGGTGGCCACGCCGGGATCGGGGGTGGAGACATCGATATTCGTACCGATACCGATAGACGTGGGCTTGTAGATGCCCTTGTTCACAGTGGTAGCCGCGCTCGCAGAGGTGGCGGCGCTATTCTGGTTTTCGTCATCCTCGCTGGTGTTGCCTACAGCAGCGAAGTCACTTGAGGAACCCCCCCCCCCATTACAGTTTCCTCGGTAGAAACTGTCTGGGCGTCGCTGGCGATGGCCTGCGAGATCGGGGGCATAACGAGCGACAGCACCAGGCTCAAAACGGAAGCTCCGCACAAAACACCTGCTAGCACACGATGTGCCGCTTTATTGTTCTGTTTGGATTTATCTGAATTTGCTGTCATCGATGCCTCCTCCCCAAGAGACCGCGATCCTGCTCTTCCGCGAATTAACCTTGAGCGCGCAACCTATTAATTGCTCGCGCTCGATGTGCATAATACTACTCATTGTTTAAACAACGAAAAGCCAGATTCTTTCAATTTCTTTTCTCAGAGTCTTTTATCTTGACATTTATTCAAATTATGCAGTGTTATTCGGATTTTCAGTTTTGAAAAACCGCAGGTAGAACTGTTGGCAAATAGAGAAAAATGACATTCTGTTGTAATTTGCACAACATTTTGTTTTAACCCACTCAATCTGTGAACGGTCGATATTTGGCTGCGAGTGGTCGTTTGTTCACCGCGTCGATTCGCCTCGGAACAATAAGCGTCCCGGCAATCGGTTGCCGGGACGCCTGATCGAACCACCACAAAGGTGCCTGTCCCCTTCGTGGTGGTTTTTGTCCAGCGCGCAGTACTACAGCAGGTGCTCCTGGATAAAGATCGCGATACCGTATTCGTCGTTGCTCGCGGTTACAAAGTCCGCCGCGGCACGGGTGGCGTCGCTGCCGTTTGCCATGGCCACGCCCACGCCGGCGTCGGCCACCATGCCGGCGTCGTTGTCCGCATCGCCGAACACGCAAATGTTCTGGAGCCCCATGTCGTTGAGCTCCGCCACGCGCACAAGGCCGCGCGTCTTGGACACGCGCGGATCCATGAACTCGTAGAGCCGCTGCGTGGTCTGCAGGGCAGCCGCCTTAACCGCGTCGTCGGCGAACGTCGACGCCCGCTCAATCACCTGCGGCATCGCCTCGGGCGCCATGGTGAACATCACCTTGGGCTGCGGCTCGCGCAAGAACTCGGCAAAATCGACCACCTTGTAGGGCACGCCGTCGACGCGCGACAGGTGCTCGACGCACGCGTTGCTCTCGGGCACGTAGAACACGCCGTCTCGGGGGCAGACGGGCGTTGCCGGAAGGTCCGCCATGTGCTTGCAGATGCGCGCGATGGTCTCGCCCGGCAGTGGATAGCTCAGCTCGTTGATGTCGTGCGCGCGGTCGATGACCTCGGCGCCGCCGCAACCCACGAGCACGTCCACCAGGCCTTCGATGCCCCAGAGCTCGTACATGGCCTCGGTCGCGTGGGCGTCGCGCCCGGTGCACAGGCCAAAGAGCACGCCGCGCTCGCGCAGGGCGCGGATCGCCGCCACGGTGCGCGGGGACACCGTGTGCTGGCTCGTGAGCAGCGTACCGTCGATATCGCAGAACACGGCTTTGATGTGGCTGAAGGTGGTGTCCATGGGGGCCTTTCTGGGTCGTGCGGCGGTGTGGGGTGTATTCGTGAACGGCGTACATGGTATACCAAGGCACAGGCGCGGCCCGTCAAAGCAAAAACCACCACAAAGGTGCCTGGCCCCTTTGTGGTGATCGCGGCGTCTACGAGCCAAACCATCACAACATTCGACGTTTTTCGGCAAAATCGCGGTTTTCATCGAATGTTGTGATGGTTTTACTGCCTTACGGCACGTTCCAAGTAATTGCGCCCAAACAGCAGCAGCGCCGCGGGAACCGCCGTCACGACCATGCCTGCCCCCACGAGTGTCCGTTGTACGCCAAATGTCGCCGCCAGCCACGGGGCAATCGCCAGCGGCGCCACGCCGGCGAACATATTGCCAAAGCCCATGACCGAGTTCACACGGCCGAGTTGCTCGAGCGGCGCCGTCGTTTGCACGATGGTGTTGTGGAGCGGATTGACGACACCCCAGGCTATGCCCAGGGCGATCTGGCCGACGAGGGCCACGCCCACGTACGGCGTCCCCACATAGAGCAGACTTCCCAGGCCCACGGACATAAGCGCCACAAGCAGCGTTTTAAGGTTGACCAGGTGCGCCGGCAAGCGGAGCGCGAGCACGGCACCCAGCACCGCGCCCACGCCCGAAGCAGACGAGAGCCAGCCCATCCACTCAACGCCGACATGCAGGACATCGCGATAGAAGAACGACTCGAGCGGGTCGAAGGCTCCATAGCCAAAGTTCGAAAGAAAAATGATGCAAAACAGCAGGGCGAGAACGCTGTTGGTAAAGACCGTCTTGATGCTGGTCGCGAAGGTGACGCGGGAGGATGCGCTGGAGTTGGGGCTTTGCCCGACCTTGTCCGATGTGATGTCACCAGCCGCGGGCTCGTCTTCGTACCCGGCCGCCTGACCCGCCCGTGGCTTAAAGCCCCAGCCGGCGATGAGCGCCAGCACGGTAAAGAGCATCATGAGCACAAACACCGCGCGCGACGACGCAGCCGCCGCGACAAAGCCACCCAACGTGGGTCCGACGATAATACTCACGTTTGAGAACATGGCGATGGCGGAGTTGATGTCTTTGAGCTCGACAGGATCGTCGGTGAGGTAGGCCGGATAGGACGTGGCAATGGGCTGGGCGAATCCCATCGTAAGGCCTAAGAACACCGCGCCGAGCAGGACGATGCCGGTCGCGCTACCAAAAGCGATGATCGCCGTGCCAGTTGCGAGCGCGCCGACGATGCTCAGCAAGAAATGGCGGCGCGGACCCCAGACGTCGAGCGCAGCGCCGCCCGCAAAGGATCCCAGGATCACGAAAACGTTCATAAACAGAACGGCCAGCGATGTCGCGACGACCGAGGCATCGTCCGCATAGGTGAGCGTTCCGATGACGCCGATAAAATAACTGGTCTGAAACCCGGTGTAGATGAGAAAGCGCATCGCCACCAAGCGCTTGGCCTGCACGGACAGCAATGATTGAGGCTTTGAGAAAAGAGAGGCGAGCATGGAGACTCCTTGTTTCATACGAATGCGGACGGCGGGCATTCGCCACCGTCTGTCAAATCAATCTATCCGCATGAAACATTAAGGACGCATCAAGCCCCTTCTCTCCGTTTTTCGCCCGTCATGAACTACTTGGTAGATTGTAAGGCATGTCCCACACATCTACTAAAGCAAAATCCACCACAAAGGTGCCTGGCCCCTTTGTGGTGGAAGTGACGTTTGCCCAGATAAAACCTGCTAAAACAAACCTGTCCCTTTTTGGCAGGTTTTAGGCCAGATGATCTTGGATGAGGTCGCAGATGGCCCGGGCGTCGTTTATGTTGATGGCTCGGGTTGCAAAGCCCGCATCGAAGGCCTGACGCGCCAGGGCCTCGTTGCAGGCGAGCGCCAGCGTGCGGCCGTCGACCAGGTCGAGCGAGCTCTTGCCGCGCAGGCGATCGACGCCGGAGCGCGCGACCACGATGTTGTCGAAGCCCTCGGTCTTGTAGCCCTCGATGATCACCACGTCGACATCGTTGTAGCGTGACAGCAGCTCGCGCGCGGGCATCTCGTCCTCCTCGCGCGTGTCGGCGTACTCCGCCCAGCGCGTGGCGCAGATGAGGCCCACGTGCTTGGATCCGGCCTGGTGATGGCGCCAGGTGTCCTTAGCGGGCACGTCGATATCAAAGCCGTGGTGCCCATGATGCTTGAGCGAACCCACGCGCAGGCCGCAGCGGGTGAGCTCGGCAATGACCTTCTCGACGAGCGTGGTCTTGCCCGAGTTTTGGTAGCCGATAAACGCGATCGCGGGGACGGCCGGGGTCAGGGCCGCAGGCGCGACGGCGACGGGTGCGCTCGCGATCGCGGCACCGTCAGCGGCCACGGCCTCAGCAGCAGCGGCCTGACGCTCTGAACGATCCCACACGCCCGAGCGGCCACCTTCCTTGTGCAACAGGCGCACGTCGACAATCTCCATGCCGCGATCGACGGCCTTGCACATGTCATAGATGGTCAGGCACGCGGCGCTCGCGCCGGTCAGGGCCTCCATCTCAATACCGGTCTTGCCCGTCACGCCGGCTGTGACCAGCACATGAAAGCCGACCTGCCCGTCCGCGCGCGACGGCGCCCAGCCCTCGGGCACGTCCTCGACGGGCGTCCCCGCCGGCGCGATGGGCGCAATGTCGCACTTACTCTTGGTAATGAGCAACGGATGGCACATGGGGATGATGTCGCTCGTGCGCTTGATGGCCATGATGCCCGCCACGCGCGCGCAGGCAAGCACGTCGCCCTTTTTGGCGCGGTCCTGCAGCACCATGGCTTGCGTCTCGGGATGCATGAGGATGGTGCCCTCGGCGATGGCGATACGATGGGTCTCGGCCTTGTCGGACACGTCGACCATGCGTACCTCGCCCTTGGCGTCCACGTGCGTCAGCTCGTCGCGACGGGCATCACGGGTGGGCTCGGCTGCAGCGCTGGAAGTCGGCTGTGCGAACGCGTCGGCGTTGCCAGCATTCGCCGCAGCCGTGACTTTGTGGGCAGACATCGCGGCCCTGCGAGCGGCCTTGGTGGCATCGGCGTACCTGCTCTTGGCCATATGATCATCCTCCGATTTGGGACATAAATCGTTGCGTGCCCTCAATTATCGCGTGTTCCTGCGGTTTGTGGGCCACGGCATCGCGCCAAATCGAAAGTACCTGCATATCATCACCACGGCGCAGGGCGTCGCGCACCGAATACTCGGCATCGCTGAACAGGCACGGACGCACGTTGCCATCGGCCGTCAGGCGCAGACGGTTGCAATTCGCACAAAAATGATTGGACATGGCGCTAATAAAGCCGACCGTTCCCGCCGCGCCCGGAAAGTGCCAATAGCGCGCAGGGCCCGCGCCGGCAGGAGCGTCGGTGATGTCAAGCGGTTCGAGCTCGCCCAGACCCATCGCGGCGGCCCCGGCATTGACGCGCGCCCGCAGCTCGTCGCTCGGCACGCTGTCGCTCGCATCCCACAACTCGGGGTTGAGCGTGGGTGCGTGAGGGTCCACGGCGCAATGCGAGCTCGTGCGCTCGTCGCCGATGGGCATGTATTCGATAAAGCGCAGGTGGATGGGGCGGTCGACGGTCAGTCGTGCGAGGGCCGCCACATCCTGGTTGAGCCGGCGCACAACAACGCAGTTGACCTTAACGGGCTCAAAGCCCCAAGCCAGCGCCGCGTCGATGCCAGCCATGGTCTGCTCGAGTCGACCCAGGCGCGTGATCTTTCCAAAGAGCGTAGGGTCGAGCGTGTCGAGCGAAATGTTGACGCGGTTAAGCCCCGCGTCCTTGAGCTGCGGCGCCAGCTTGGGCAGCAGGGCTCCGTTGGTGGTGAGCGAGATGTCCTCGATCCGCGGAATCGCGCGGATGTCGCGAATGAGCGGGATGATACGGCGGCTGACCAGCGGCTCGCCGCCCGTCAGGCGTACGCGGCGAATGCCCTCCCCCGTCACCAAGCGCACAAAGCGGGCGATTTCCTCGGCACTGAGCAGCTCGTCGTGCGCGCGGGGTGCCACGCCATCGGCCGGCATGCAGTAAATGCAGCGGAAATTGCACTTGTCGGTAACGGCAATGCGCAGGTAATTGATATCGCGACCAAAGCCGTCATGTTGCACGTGCCCGTCCACGCAGCCCTCCCCTCACGCGGCGTTTTATTCTTCGGAAAACATAATACCCCACGGGAGAATCATGCCGACACCCGTACGACAGGACAGGTCGCTTCGAGCAAAACGGACTTTCCAAGCCCATCCTCAGCATACAAACCATCACAACATTCGATGCTTTTCCCGTTTTTGGCAAAAAACGTCGAATGTTGTGATGGTTTGCCTGCCCACGGCACCCCGTAGAAAGACCAAAGCGCCCCTAGAGGCCGCCGTCCCAGTGGCGAATCACGAATTCTCGAAGGTCGTTCTGCCGCTTTTGGAACGCTTCGCTTCGGTCGCACTTGAGGCCCATAGCGAGCGCAATGGCGTTCATCGCCCGGTGCAATTGCAGCTGATGGGCAAACTGAGTCCCGGTGAGGACGATCATCCTAAAGCCCAGCGCGCTCAGTACGGTCATACGCTCCGCATCCGACGCGCTGCGCTGTTTATCAAGATGGTCCGAGCCGTTGTATTCAATCCCCGTACCGCTCGCAGGCGCATATACGTCAATCTCGAAATACTCGGCCTTTGCGAGACACTTGAACTCGTTGGGAACATCGACCCTATGGTTGAGCTCGATTTTGGCGTATCCCAGCCCGCCCTGGAAACGTTTTGCTACGACCATGATTGCGGTGGCCGTCTCCATGGGCGACCGCGCGCCATCGTGCACGCGCTTGAGCACGGCGGCCGCGCGTATAGCCCCCTGACGAGATCGGTTCTCATTGCAATAGGCAATCATGTCGGCAACGGTATATCTCTGCCTCATCTCGACATAATCGTCTGTCGACAGATGATTCAAATGGTATCGGGCGCAGATTTCGTAGCCATATTCCAACTGCTCGGGCTCACCCATCCACGAACCCGCTTGGACAAAGCACATGGCCTCATCAACCACCAGAAGGCCCTCTGCCACCTCGATAAGATGGCCTGGAGGTACCGGCGCTCCAAATACGCGGCACCTAAATCCAGCCGGCGTCGAGCGCTCAAAATCGAAGTTGACGAGCGTATCGATATGGTCGAGCTCTTCTCGTGGAACACCAAGCGAAACCAGATAGTCGGCAACGATCCCAACTGCCGTTGAAGCCCTCAGCCCCTTGGCATCGAGTCCCAATTTGGGCAGGCTCGCGGTCAGCTCCGCCTCGCCAGCAAGCGAGTCCTCATCGTATAGGCTGCTTGCTCGCGAGAGCGGCTCGGACGGGCGCGCCACGTTGTGGTACAGCCAGGCAGTCTTATGAGACAGGACGATCGGCAGGTCCATGAGCCCTCCAATGGAGTCGGATAACCAACCTTATTCCCCTGCCCACGGGTCCGCACACCTTCGTGCACAAGAAAGCGATTCCACCCGATCGAGTGGTAGAAAAACCATCACAACATTCGATGCTTTTCCCGATTTTGGCAAAAAACGTCGAATGTTGTGATGGTTTGAGGCGAGGTGAGGGGCACGAAGGGGTCGAAGCATCGTGCTCGAACGGGTTAATCCAACTCTTTTAAGCCATGCGCCAGCTGCCAGTACTCGCCGTGCTGGGCGAGCAGCTCTTCGTGGGTGCCGCGCTCGATGATGCGGCCGTGTTCGAGGACCATGATGGCGTCGGCGTCGCGGACGGTGGACAGGCGGTGCGCGATCATAAACGTGGTGCGTCCGCGCATGATGCGGTCCATACCGCGCTCGATGAGCTTTTCGGTGCGCGTGTCGATGCTCGAAGTGGCCTCGTCCAGGATGAGCACCGGCGGGTCGGCAACGGCCACGCGCGCGATGGCGAGCAGCTGGCGCTGACCCTGCGACAGGTTGGCACCGTCCGCGGTCACGAGCGTGTCATAGCCCTGCGGCAGGCGGCGGATAAACGAGTCGGCGCAGGCGGCCTCGGCAGCGGCGCGCACCTCCTCGTCGGTCGCGTCGAGCTTGCCAAAGCGGATGTTCTGCGCAATGGCGCCGCTAAACAGGTGCGTGTCCTGCAGCACAATGCCGAGCGATCCGCGCAGGCTGGCCTTGGCAATGTGCTTGACGTCAATGCCGTCGTACGTGATCTCGCCGTCATCGACCTCGTAGAAGCGGTTGATGAGGTTGGTGATGGTCGTCTTACCTGCGCCTGTGGAGCCCACAAAGGCGATCTTTTGGCCCGGCTTGGCAAACAGGTTGAGATCCGTGAGCACACGGGTGCCTGGCACGTAGGAAAAGTCCACGGCATGGAAGCGCACGTCGCCGGCAAGTGGGACCAAGCCGCACGTGAGCTCGGTGCCGTCGGCAGCCACCGCACGGCCCGACTCATCAACGGCAGCCACATCATGCAGGTGCCCGTACGCGCCCACGCCCTGGCCCTCGGGAATCTTCCACGCCCACGCGGCGTCGCCCGTCTGCACCAGCTCCACGCAGCCCTCGTCCACCTCGGGCTTAAGGTCCATAGCCGCAAACAGGCGCTCGGCACCGGCCAACGCGTTGAGCAAGAAGTTGCCGAGCTGCGTAAACTGGTTGATGGGCATGGCAGCCTGACGCACAAAGACCAGGTAGCTTGCGAGCGCACCTACGTCGGCGAGTCCCTTGATGCAGAGCATGCCGCCCGCCACGGCAACGATGGCATAATTGACGTAGCCAATCACGACGGTCATGGGCACCATGGAGTTGGCATAGCTCACGGCGGCGGTGCCGGTGCGGCGCAGTTCTTGGTTGCGCACGTCAAAACCAGCCACGTTGGCCTGTTCGTGATTAAAGACCTTGATGACCTTTTGGCCCGAGACCATCTCTTCGATATATCCGTCCAGGTCGCCAAGCGATGCCTGCTGGGCGGCAAAGAAACGCTTAGAACGCGCGCCCGAGTAGCGCGCATACAGCACAATGGCCGCATCGCACACGAGCGTGATAATCGTGAGCTGCCAGTTAAGGATGATGAGCATAGCCGTAGTGCCCACAACCTGAATGGCGGCCTGAATCACGTTGGCAAAACTGTTGTTGAGCGCCTCGGAGACGGTGTCGACGTCGTTGGTAAAGAAGCTCATGATGTCACCCGAGCGCGTGCTGTCAAAATAACTGAGCGGCAGCATCTGGATGTGCGCAAACAGGTCGCGGCGGATATCGGACACCACGCGCTGGGCCGCGCGCACCATAATCTGCGAGTAGCCCAGAGCCGGGAGCACGCCCGCGGCGTAGATGGCAGCGGTAAAGATAACCTGCTTAGCGAGCAGTTCCTCGCCGCCCGTTGCCAAACCGTTGACGATGGGGCGCACCATGTAGGTACCGGCAAGGCTTGCGATGGCCGCAACAGAGGCAAGCACACCCACTGCGAGCAGCGAGAACTTGGCGTGACCCATGTAGGAGAGCAGGCGGCGGAGCGTCTGCGCCAGATTGGCGGGACGGGCCTGAGCGGATGTCTTAGGCATGGCGCTCACCCCCTTCCGTGGCTTGAAGTGATCCGCTGGGGCCAGACGAAGACGGGGCATTTGCGCCGTCTGCGACGTCCGCATCCCCCGCAAACTCCATCTGCGAGGCATAAATCTCCTGGTAGATGTTGTCGCCCGCCAGCAGTTCCTCGTGCGTGCCCACGCCGTGGACACGACCGTCGTCCAACACCACAATGCGATCGGCATCCATGACGCTCGCGATGCGCTGGGCGATGATGAGCACGGTCGTATTGGGAATCCGAGCGATGTGCTCGCGAATCTTAGCGTCGGTCGCCATATCGACCGCGCTGGTTGAGTCATCAAAAATGAGCACGCGCGGATGCTTGAGCAGCGTGCGCGCAATGCACAGGCGTTGCTTCTGGCCGCCCGAAACACCGGCGCCGCCTTGGCCCAACTCGCCGTCCAGCCCGCCGGTGCGATCCAGGAACTCGTCCACGCATGCCGCCCGGCAAGCCGCGAGGAGCTCATCGTCCGACGCCTGCGGATTGCCCCACTGCAGGTTCTCGCGCACGGTACCCGTAAACAGCACGTTCTTTTGCAGCACGATACCCACGGCGTCGCGCAAGGTAGCCAAGTCGTAGTCGCGCACGTCGTGTCCGCCCACAAGCACGGTGCCCTCGGTGGCGTCGTACAAGCGCGCAATCAGCTGCACAAGCGAACTCTTGCCCGAGCCCGTGCCGCCGAGCACGCCCACCGTGGAGCCTGCTTCAATGCAAAGGTCAATATGCTCGAGCACATCCTCGGCTGCATCCGCGCGGTATTTAAAGGAAACGTCGCGAAACTCGATGCTTCCGTCGGCCACCTCGTGCACGGCAGCGGCAGCGTCGGGCGCCTGGATAAGCGAACGCTCGTCGAGCACCCGCGAGATGCGTTCCACGCTGGCAAGTGCGCGCGTGAGCAGCAAAAACACGTTGGAAATCATCATGAGCGAGTTCATGATCAGCAGCACATAGCTCATAAAGCCCGTGAGCGAGCCCACGCCGAGCTCGCCGGCAAGAATCATGCGCCCGCCGATCCACAGAATGGAAAGCGCCGCCACGTACATCGACAGCTGAAACACCGGCAGGTTGAGCACGGCGTTGCCAAAGGTCTTGGTCGCCGTATGCGCGAGCTCGGTATTGGCGGCGTCGAACTTGGCCTCCTCGTGCTCGGCGCGCACGTAAGCCTTGACGGCGCGCACGGCGGTGAGGTCCTCCTGCACCACACCGTTGAGATGGTCCATCGAGGTCTGCAGCTGGCGGTAGAGCGGACTGACGCGATAGGTGATAACGCCCAGCACGATCGCCAGCACCGGCAGGATGATCGCGAAAACGGTGGCGAGCGGACGCGACAGCACCAGCGCATAGACCAAGCCGACGATGAGCGTCACGGGGCCGCGCACCATGGGGCGAAAGCCGTTGCCGATGGCGTTTTGGATGACGGTGATATCGGTGGTCATGCGCGTGACGAGCGAGCTGGCATCGTAGTTGTCCAGATTGCCAAAGGCGAGCGTCTGAATCTTGCGATACTCCGCCTCGCGCAGGTTAGCGCCCAGCCCCGAGGCAACGCGGGCAGACGTGCGCGCATAGCCCAAGCCAAGTACCAGCGAAAATGCAGCGCATATCAACATATACGTGCCCTGCAACAGCATATAGTTGATGTCGCCCGCGGGCACGCCCACGTCGATGATATTTGCCATGATGACCGGGATAAACAGCTCGAGCGCCGTCTCGGCCGTCACAAAGAGCACGCCGAGCATGGCATCGCGGCGGTATGCCCCCAGATAGGAAAACAAAATCTTGAGATTGCGCACGCAGGTTCATCCCCCATCAAACGTTGTTCGCAAACCCACGTATTATGGCGCGCCGTGCGGCGGTGTCAAGTGCTCCGAAATCGATTTCTTCAAGGCTAGTGCAGGCGCCATGCTCACAGGGCGCATGTCCGTATTCAATTGGAAATGAACGCGTGCGTGACTTTTTCGCCCCGCCGCCAATACAAACCTTGACTCTACAATCGTTGTAGGGTTTTCACTACACTGGTACGTAAACGACCCAAGCCAGAAAGTGCCCCGCCCATGGAACACGACCTCACACGCGGCAATGTCCCCAAGACCATCGCGGTCTTTGCCCTGCCTTATATGCTCTCGTACTTTTTGCAGATGCTCTACGGCATGGCCGACCTGTACATGATGGGGCAGTTCAGCGGCGCCGCCGGCATCACCGCCGTAGGCAATGGCGCGCAGACGCTCTATATCATTACCGTGACGCTCGTGGGCCTGGCCATGGGAACGACGGTTATCGTCGGCCACGCCGTGGGCTCGCGCCGGTTTGACCGCGCCGAGACCGCCATCGGCAATACCATCACGCTGTTTATGGGTGTCTCGGTGGTACTGGCAGGCATCTTGCTCGCGCTGTGCCCGCAGATCGTGGCACTCATTGGCACGCCGGCCGAGGCGGTCGAGGGCACCGCCGCCTACCTGCGCATTTGCTTTATCGGCATTCCCTTTATCGCCGCGTACAACATTCTTTCGGCCATCTTTCGCGGCCTGGGCGATTCGCGCTCGCCCATGTACGTGATTGGCGTGGCATGCATCATCAACATCGCGCTCGATTTTCTGTTTATCGGCCACATGGGGCTCGGCCCCGTGGGCGCGGCGCTCGGCACGGTGACCGCGCAGACGGCCAGCGTTGCCCTCGCGCTCGTGTGGCTCAAGAGCCGCCGCACGAACATCCACGTTAAGCGCAGCGACCTGCGCCCCCAGCCCGAGGTGCTCGGTAGCATTCTTAAAATCGGCGTGCCCGTGGCCGTGCAGGACGGCTGCATCCAGGTGGCGTTTATGTTCATCACCGTCATCGCCAACCACCGCGGTCTGGTCGACGCCGCCGCCGTGGGCCTGGTCGAAAAGATGATCAGCTTTTTGTTCATTGTGCCGAGTTCCATGGGCGCTACCGTCAGCGCGCTCACGGCGCAAAATGCCGGCGCGGGCAAGGGCGATCGCGCGCGTCAGGTACTCAAGGACGCCATGACCATCTCGGTGGTGTACGGCTGCCTGATCACGGTGCTGATGTGGCTGGCGGCGCCGGCGTTTATCGGCTTTTTTGCCAAGGACGCTGCAGTAGTCGCCGCCGGTACCGGCTATATGCGCAGTTATATTTTCGACGCGATTTTTGCCGGCATCCACATTTGCTTTAGCGGCTTTTTCGCTGCGTATGGCAAGAGCTACATCGGCTTTGCGCACAACGTGCTGGCCGTGGTGCTCATTCGCGTGCCCGGTGCATGGCTACTGTCGAACGCCTATTCCGACACGCTGTTCCCCATGGGTATCGCCTCGCCGTGCGGATCGATTCTATCGGCGGTCATCTGCGTGATTGCCTTTACCGTGCTCAACCGCCGCGGAACTATTGACAAGCTGATGGCGTAGCGAGGCGACGCATGCCTAGCACCTCTCCCCTGTTTTTACCGAAAGGAGCGGTCCTGTGACCGACATGCCAAGCGAACACACCGAGGGCCTGCTCCGCATTGGCGAGGTGGCGCGCCTGCTCAATTTGAGCGTGGGCACACTGCGTCATTACGAGCAGATGGGGCTGTTAGAGCCAGCATATGTCGATCAGGCGAGTGGGTACCGCTACTACGGATCGCGGCAGCTCTCCACCCTCAACACCATCGGCAACCTGCGCGTTCTCGACTTGCCGCTGGCGCAGATTCGCGAGTTTGTCACTACGCGCGATATGGATTTGATGCAACGGCAACTGACCAAGCAACAGGAGTTAATTGAGCACAGGCGGCGTGAGTTGGAGCGCATGTCGCGCAAGATTGACCAGCGGCTTGCCTTGCTTCATGGCGCTTTGAATGCTGATCTCGACACCATTAGCGAAATCGAGGAACCCGAACTTCGCTGCGCCATGCTGCACGAGCGCGTCAATCCCACCGACGCCTATTCGCTGGGATGGCATATCCGCCAGCTTCAGCAGGGGCAGCACGAAACCTTTGCCTATCTGGGCAATCTGGGTGTGGGTATCGCGCCCGAACGCCTGGCCGCCGGCGACTTTGACGGCTACGACGAGGTCTTCCTGCTGCTCGATGACACCGATGATTACTTGGGCGACGTCGAGACACGGCCCGCCGCGCGCTGTCTGACCATAAGCTTCCGCGGTACACATGGGCAAGCAGCCCCACGCTACGAGCAGCTGCTCGGCTATATGTGCGAGCACGGCCTGACACCCGCCGGTCCCTCACGCGAGATCGCCCTCATCGATGACATCATCAGCGACGACCCGGCAACCTACGTGACGCAGATCACGGTGCCGGTTGCCCCAGCAAAGTAAGAACCGCCCGGAAGGCATCGCGCTTCCGGGCGGTTTTTCAATTTGGTTATCGATGCGCTAAGCCTGGGGCACCTCACCGGTAGCCAAGATCTGCTCGAGCGCGTCCTCGTCCAGCACGGGTACGCCCAGCTGCTCGGCTTTGGTGAGCTTGGAGCCCGCTTTGGGGCCGGCGACCAGATAGCTCGTCTTCTTTGAAACACTGCCCGAAACCTTGGCGCCGAGCACCTTGAGCGCCGCACCCGCCTCGTCGCGTGTGCGGTTGACGAGCGTGCCGGTCAGCACAAACGTCAGACCCGCGAGTGGCTGTGCGTCGGCGAGCTCGCCCGCCACGCCAGCGTCGGCCGCAGCTTGCGCGTGCGCGGCGCCCAGGTCGACCTCGAGCGACAGGCCCGCCTGACGCAAGCGCTCCAGCACGGCAAGGTTTTCGGGCACGGCCAGGAACTGCTTGACGCTCGCCGCAATCTTGGGACCGATGCCCTCGCACTCGGCGATGTCCTCTTCGCTCGCCAAGATGAGCTTGTCAATCGACAGGAATCGCTCGGCGATGACCTCGCCCACGCTTTTGCCCACATGGCGGATACCCAGGGCAAACAGCACGCGGCCGAGCGGCTGGCTTTTGGACTTGTTGAGTTCGGCGACGATCTTTTCGGCCGTCTTGAGGCCCACCGGAATGGGATCGCCCTTCTTAACACCCTTTTTGCTATTGGTGCTCGCGTACACGCGGCCCGTGTCCAGGCCGGCGATGTCGTCGACTGTGAGCTGGTAGAAGTCCGCGACATCGTGGATCAGCCCGGCGGCGATCATCTTGTCGACGATCTCGTCGCCCAGGCCGTCGACGTCCATGCAGCCGCGGCTCACCCAGTGGAGCAGGCGTTCCTTGAGCTGCGCGGGGCAATCGATGGAGACGCAGCGGTAGGCCACCTCGCCGTCCTCGTGGACAACGGGGCTGCCGCACACGGGGCAGACCTCGGGCATGTGCCAGTCGACCGAATCGGCCGGGCGCTTATCGAGCACCGGGCCCACGACCTCGGGAATCACGTCGCCCGCCTTGTGCACGATGATGGTGTCACCCTCGCGCACGTTTTTGCGACGGATCTCATCGATATTGTGCAGCGTGGCACGCGCGATGGTGGAACCGGCAACCGTCACCGGGTCGAACTCGGCGACCGGCGTGAGCACACCGGTGCGGCCCACCTGGATGCGAATTTCGCGCAGGACGGTCTGCTTTTCCTCGGGCGGGAACTTAAAGGCAATGGCCCAGCGCGGCGCGCGGGCGGTAAAGCCCAGGTCGAGCTGCTGTTGGAAGCTGTCCACCTTTACGACCACGCCGTCGATGTCGTAGTCCAAATCGCCGCGGTGCTCGAGCGCCTGGGCACAGAACTCGTGGACCTCGGCCGGCGTGGCGCAACGGGCAACGTTGGGGTTGACGCTAAAGCCGGCGCTACGCAGCCAATCGAGGAACTCGCGCTGACTGTGGACGTGCAGCGGGCCGGTATCAGCAATGGCATAGATAAAGGTGGCAAGGTCGCGGCGCGCCGTGACCTTGGGATCTTTCTGACGCAGGCTGCCGGCGGCGGCGTTGCGCGGGTTGGCGAAGGGGTCGCGGCCCTCGGCATCGGCCTCGTCGTTCAGGCGCACAAAGCTGCCCTTAGGCATGTAGACCTCGCCGCGCACCTCGATGGTGCGCTCGCGGTCGGCGCCCATGTGGACGAGCGCCGGCTCGGACAGGTGCATGGGCACGTCCTTGATGGTACGGACGTTGAGCGACACGTCCTCGCCCGTGGTGCCATCGCCACGTGTGGCGGCGCGCACAAAGGTGCCGTTTTGATAGGTAAGCGCAACGCCCAGACCGTCGATCTTAAGCTCGCAGGTATAGGTGACGCTACCGGCACCGAGCGCATCCTCGGTGCGCTGGAGCCACGCGTCGAGTTCGTCCAGATCCATGGCATCGTCCATGGAATACATGCGTGCCATGTGCGTGACCGGCGTAAACTGCTCGCTCACGTATCCGCCCACACGCTGGGTATAGCTGTCGGGCGTCACCAGGTCGGGATAGGTCGCCTCGATTTCCTGCAGCTCAACGAGCATTTTGTCAAAGGCGGCGTCCGTGATTTCGGGCGCATCGAGCATGTAGTAGCGATAGGCGTGGTAATCGAGCTCGTGGCGCAGCTCGGCCGCACGCGCTGCCGCCTGGGCACGGGCGTCGGTCGGTGCGGCGGTATCCGTGCTCGCGGGCGTTTCGGTATCGATATCCACACCGTCACCAAACAGGCTCGATTGCTCCATAGCGGCACTCCTTCGCTCGATTTCAAACGGATACAAGAGTACCACCGGTCACCATGGCGCCGAATAACCCTTTCGAACCGCACCGAATCGGCAGCCGCCAGACTGGGGTAGATCGCGCGATTAAACCATGCCCTTGCCGTTTCTAAATGATCCGTTTTCCTCCGTCTCCAAGGGATCATCGCGAAAAGAGGGGCTGTCCCGCGCTGGCGGAACAGCCCCTCTGGCTTCGGCATGTGCGAAACGGCTCGTTAGAAACCCTGACCGTTGCCCTGACCCTGACCTTGCTGGCCCAGCAGCTCCTCCAGGTACTGGCGCAGCTGTTCGTCGGTAATACCGCCGTTGCCGGTGTCGGTCGAGCTGTCATCCTGCTGCTGGTTCTGCAGCTCCTCGTCAGAGCCCAGCTCGACCGTGACCTTCTTCTCTTCCTTGCCGCGCATAAGCGTAATCTCGACCTTCTCGCCCACCTCGTGGCTGCGCAGCGCGATGATCAGGCCGTCGGCGCTCGTAATCTCGTCGTCGCCCAGCTTGGTAATGACATCGCCCTCTTGGATGCCAGCCTTGGCGGCGGGACCGTCCTCGACGACGCTCGCCACGTACGCGCCGCTATCGGTGCTCAGCTTGTTGGTGCGGGCGTTGAGCGCGTTGACACTCGAAAGCGTGGCTCCCAGGTACGGGTGCACCGGTGTCTTACCGCCGATGATCTGGTCGGCAATGTTCTTGGCATAGTTGACCGGAATGGCAAAGCCCACGCCCGAGCTGGAGCCCGAATAGCTCTCGATGAGCGAATTAATGCCCACAAGCTCGCCATTGTCGTTAACGAGCGCACCGCCGGAGTTGCCCGGGTTGATGGCGGCATCGGTCTGGATCATGTTGGCATAGATGGTGTTACCGTTGGTAGAGCTCATGGCCGTTGAGCGATACAGCGCCGACACAATGCCCGTGGAGACAGACTGCTCGTTGCCGAACGGCGAACCGATCGCCATGACCCACTCGCCCACGTTGAGCTTGGAGGAGTCACCAATCTCGATCGGCGTGAGCTTGGAGGCGTCGGCGTCCTTGAGCTTGATGACGGCTAGGTCGCTCGAGGCATCGTTGCCCACGAACTCGGCCTCGTAGGTGGTGCCGTCGTCCATGGTCACCACGTACTGGTCATAGCCATCGACCACGTGGTTGTTGGTGAGGATGTGGCCCTCGGTATCGAGCACCACGCCCGAACCGACGCTGCCCGAGTTGTCCGACTCGTCGGCAGACTGCGAAAGCGAGCCATTCTGGCCGCCGCTCGAAGTGGCGGTAATGGAAACCACGGAGGGCAGGGCCTTGGCAGAAACGGCCTCGGCCAGCGTGGTGTCCTCGGAATCGATGGTGATCTTTTGCGTCGATGAACCCGAAGCACCCGCCGTCACGGCATTCTTGCCGCCGCCAATGTTGAGCGTACCGCTCATAATGAGCGCAATGACCAGCAGGGCGCCACAGGCGCAGCCGGCGAGCGCCGTAATAAAGATCGGCAGCTTTTTGGTCTTGGTCTTGACCACCGTGTGCTTGTTTACAACCTGCTGGCTGCCCAGCGGCTTTCCGGTCTGCGTGTCGTAGGCCTGCACGTAGGGAATGTTGCCGTCGGCAGGCGTCGACTCCACCTGCACGCGCGGCTGCTGCTGAGTCTCGCCGGCGTGGCCCGCATCCTGGGGGCGCTGGGAATCGTTCTCGCTCATAGCTGCGATCCTTTCGTCAAATAACCAAAGGCCCGCCAAACACGTGGTGGGCCATCATTGTTCACGTTGAGTTGTACCCCAATATGCGGGCGCAAGTGTATGAGAACGCAATCTTTTAGGAAGGCTTAAGTTCTGTTGCAGGCCCAAAAAGGAACCCGCACCTGCGTCAAAACCACCACAAAGGTGCCTGTCCCCTTTGTGGTGGAAATCTAGTCCTTAAACAGATAGCCCACGCCGCGGACGGTGGTGATGTGCGCCGCGATCTGCGGCCCCACCTTGGAACGGATGCGTCGGATGTGCACGTCGACGGTGCGCGTGCCGCCGCAGTACTCAAAGCCCCACACGCGGTGCAGCAACACCTCGCGGCTGTAGGCACGGTTGGGGTGTGTTGCCAAAAAGCTCAGCAACGAGTACTCCATCAGCGTAAGGTCGATGGGCTCGTTATCGAGCGTCACCTGGTAGGTGGCCAGGTTGATCTCGAGGTTATCGATGTTGAGCACATCGTCGGCGGTGACGGTCTCCTCCTCGCCCATCAGACGCTGCGCGCGAGCCTTGAGCTCGTTGGGCGTCGCCGTAGGGCATACAAAGTCGGCATGCGCGTGATTGGGCAGGCGCAAGGTGCCGAGTGCCTCGTCGTCGACAATCACCAGCATGGGGACACCGCCGCGATCGTCAAGCCACTTGGCAATCTGATCGATGCGGTCGCTGCGGATGCCATCGGAATCGAGGATCAGCAGGTCAAAGTCGTGCGCCGCAGTTGGCGAATCGGGGGTTGCCAGGCTCACCTCGACACCCAGGGTAGTCGTCAAGCTGCGGGCAAACTCGTGGAAGCGCGTCGTGCGCGCCATGAACAGGGCACTCTTTTCGGACATATCGGCCTCCAAAGAAATGAGCTCAATCGTACTGGAACAAGCCAGCGCGATTAGGAGTTCGCCAGGTAGTGCTTGATCTCCCACTCGGTGATCGTAGACTCAAACTTATGCCACTCGTCGCGCTTCTTTTTGAGGAAGAAACTGTGGATGTGCTCGCCGAGGGCATCCTTCATAAACTGCGAGTCCTCAAACACGTCGAGCGCCTCTTTGAGCGAGCGCGGCAGCGGCGTGTAGCCGGCCTCGACCATCTGACGGTTGGTGAGCTTGAGCGTCTCGGCCGTAGCCTCGGGCGGGAGCTCCAGCTTGCGCTCGATGCCGTCGAGACCTGCCGCCAGCGTGACGGCGTTGACCAGGTACGGGTTGGCCATGGGATCGGGGCTGCGAAGCTCAATGCGTGTGGACAGCTGCTTGCCGGGCTTGTAGACCGGAATGCGGATCATGCTCGCGCGGTTGCGCAGGCCCCACGTGGCATACTGCGGCACGGAGTCGCCACCCGTGGTGATGCGCTTGTACGAGTTGACGGTGGGGTTGGTGATGGCGCTGATCTCGCGCGCGTGCGCCAGAATGCCGGCCATGTAGTGCTTGGCGATATCGGAGAGATGGTACTTCTCGTCGTCCTCGCCCCAAAAGACGTTGTTGCCGTCGTGGTCGAACAGCGACTGATGCAAAAACATGGCGCTGCCGTCCTCGCCCGCCAACGGCTTGGGCATAAAGGAGGCATGGCAGCCGCTTTCGTAAGCCTGCTGCTTAATGATGAGCTTTGCCGTGGTGATGGCGTCGGACATGCTCAGGGCCTCGGCGTGGCGCAGGCTCATGCCGTGCTGCGAGCGGCCGGCGGCGTGGAAGGTGTACTCCACGGGCACGGACATCTTCTCGAGCGTAAGGACCGTGTTGCGGCGCAGGTCGCGCGCGGCGTCGCTCACCGAAAGATCGAAGTAGCCCACGTTGTCGAGCGGCTCGGGGGTATGCTCGTCGGGGAAGTAGTAATACTCCAGCTCGGCACCAACGTTGAGTAGGTAGCCGGCCTTCTCGGCCTTATGGAACATGCGACGCAGCGCAGCGCGCGGATCGCCGGCGAAGGGCTCGCGATCGGGAGTGCACACGTCGCAGAACACACGGGCGACGCCGTTATGGCTCGGGCGCCACGGCAGAATCTGGAAGGTCGAGGCATCAGGGAACGCCAGCATGTCGGCTTCCTCGGGCGTGGCAAAGCCCTCGATGGCCGAGCCGTCAAAACCGATGCCCTCCTCAAAAGCGACCTCGAGGTCCTCGGGGCTAATGGCAAAGTTTTTGAGGCGGCCGAGAATGTCGACAAACCACAGACGCACAAAGCGGATGTCACGCTGCTCTACGGAGCGGAGTACGTAATCGATGTTCTGCTGGTTCATGTCGCTCCCCTTTCTTTCGGGCGGGTTTCGACTGGTCTATATCGCAGATACTATCGCAGAAAAATGTTTCCGCAGGGTTAAAGCGTATCAAGCGCCCAAAAAACGTGCGTGGGCAGGCAGGTATACCTTACGCGCGACCGTAGGCTAGCGCGAGGTTGAGGCGCGGTGTTCGATGTGGCCGGGGATCTCGATGCGCTTGGGAGCCAGCCTTGCGGCCTCGCCCACCGTGGTGGTGACGACATCGATGCGCTCGGACAGGCGCTCGACTACGCGCTCGGCAATGGTGAGGGTGTCCTGCGCTGCCGTGGTCACACCGCCAAAGAGCACGTGGTTCCAGGGGTAATCGTCAAACGCCGCAATCTTGAGACCTGCCGGCAGCGAGGGACCCAGCTGTGCTAGCGCCTCGGTCAGGCGCAGGAAAACCAGGCCGTTGACGGCGATAAGGCCGAGTTTTTTGCCCGCATAGTCGCGGATGGTCTCGTCCAGGCGGCCGACGCCCGTGACGCCACCATCGGCCAGGGTAACGACCTCACCCGCAAGGCCGCGTCGCGAAAGCTCGTCGGCAAAGGCCTCGGCACGCTCGCGACGCACAGGGCTGTCGTCGCTTGCCTCGGTGAGCAGGCACAGGCGCTCGCTGCCCGCGACAGCCAAGGCGTCTACCAGGCCGGCGACCAGCTCACGGTTGTTGGAGGTCACCAGATCGACACCGCCGGCGGCAATATCGCGGTCGAGCAGCACGACGGGCAGGCGCCCCGCGGCCGCGGCGATTGCCTCGTCATTGCCGCCGCAGGTGTTGACGACCAGGCCGTCCACGCCGGCATCGATAAGTCTGGTGAGCGACTCTGCTTCCTTGGCGGGGTCGTTGCCGCTAATGGCCGTCATGAGCGAGCAGCCGCGCGCGGCGGCGCTGGCGGAAAGCCCTTCGAGCATGGCGCTGGAGAACGGGTTAGCAATGTCGGCCAAGATCACGCCGATGAGGTTGGTACGCGAGCTGCGCAGATTGCGCGCGGCGGCACGTGGACGATAGCCGGTGCGCTCGATAACTGCCGCGATGCGAGCACGGGTTTCCTCGGTCATCTGCCCAGGGCGGTTGTTGAGATAGCGCGAGACCGTGGCCGGGCTCACGCCCGCCTCGGCAGCAATGTCCTTAATCCTCATCTGCGCCATAGCGCACCCCGTTTCCCAATTGTCGGCAGTCTGAGCCATTTTAGGCATTTTTTTAAAAATCTCGCTTGCAAAACGTTGTAGATGAGTATACTACAACTCGAAACGAAACCGATTTCGTAAACCGATTTCGGCAAGCGTTGGCACGGAGGTGCAAAGATGTACCCTACCGTCTTGGCACCTCCGTGCCAACGCCATATCAAAGGTGTACGCACGAGCAAGAAGGAGCTGCGCGACCATGGGTAAAACGGTTCTTACCTTCGGCGAGATCATGATGAGGCTCTCGCCCAAAGATCATCTGCGCATTGAGCAGGCGACCGAGTTTGATGTCCGCTACGGCGGCGCCGAAGCCAACACCGCGCTTTCCCTGGCCTACCAGGGTGACAAGGCAGCTTACGTCTCCGTTGTCCCGGCCAACCGTCTGGGCGAGTGCGCCCTGCGTTCGCTGAAGGTCTACGACGTCGATACCTCGCGCGTCGTGCGCCAGGGCGACCGTCTTGGCTCCTATGTGTTTGAGGTCGGCGCCTCGCAGCGCGGCAACGGCTGCGTCTACGACCGCAAGTACTCTGCCATCAACATGGCCAAGCGCGACGTCTTTGACTGGGATGAGATCCTCAAGGGTGTCGATGTCTTCTACTTCTCCGGCGTGACGCCCGCCGTCTCCGACGAGATGGCCGCCGCCTGCAAGGATGCCCTCACCGCCTGCCGCGCCAAAGGCATCGCCACCGTGTGCGACGTGAACTATCGCGGCAAGATGTGGTCGCCCGAGAAGTCGCAGGCCACCATGAAGGAACTCCTGCCGCTCGTTGACATCTGCATTGCCAACGACGAGGACGCTCCTGCCGGCCTCGGTATGACCTGCGTCTCCGGCTCCCTTGCCCACGGCATCGAGGAACGCGACACCTACGTCGAGATGGCCCGTCAGATCTGCGCCGAGTACGGTTGCAAGAAGGTCGCCTCGGTCGTCCGCAACATCTCCTGCGTCGAGCGCTCCATTTGGATGGGCATGCTCTTTGACGCCGAGAGCGGCGAGCACTGGTTCTCCCCCGCTCACGACGTGCACGTGCTCGAGGGCGTTGCCGCCGGCGACGCTTTCAACGCCGGCCTCGTCCATGCCCTCATCAACGACTTTGACCCGCAAGACGCCGTCAACTACGCGATTGCGGCCTCGATCCTCAAGCTCACCATCAAGGGCGATTCCAACCTGGTGACCGCAGACGAGATCGCAGCCGTGGCATCCGCCGCCGACGGTGGCACCCGCGTCGCCCGTTAATTCGTTCCCCATTCCGCGGACTGCAGCTTTCCATACCCATACCCCTGCAGCCCGCTCCCCGATTCCTCCGGCCAGGTAGAACCACTTAGTCCCATTCCGGTTTTGTCTGGCATTCCTTCACGACTGGCCTCGTAGCCGGTTCCGAAATTGCTTGTGACCCAAGCAGTGCCTCCGATAACCAATCCGGAACCGGCTCATGGCCAATCTTCTTTGGCAATCACGCGCCCGTGCGCGCCTCACATCGAAAGGAACACTATGTTCGATCAGTTCTACACCACGCTTGAATCCCTGGGCATCGTGCCGGTCGTCGTGCTCGATAAGGTCGAGGACGCCGCACCGCTCGCCCACGCCCTTATGTCTGCCGGCATGAAGTCCGCCGAGGTCACCTTCCGCACCGCCTGCGCCGCCGAGTGCATCGCCGCCATGGCTGAGGCCGAGCCCGAGATGTGCGTCGGCGCCGGCACCGTCCTGACTGTCGAGCAGGTTGAGCAGGCCCGCGCCGCCGGTGCCAAGTTCATCGTCTCCCCGGGTTACAACGAGGACGTCGTGAAGCACTGCATCGACATCGACTTGCCCGTCCTTCCCGGCACCGTGACCCCCTCCGAGGTTACCGCCGCCGAGAACCTGGGGCTCAAGGTCACCAAGTTCTTCCCCGCGGCTCAGTATGGTGGCCTGAACACCATCAAGGCCCTCGCCGCTCCGTTTGTCGGCCATCGCTTTATGCCCACCGGCGGCGTGAGCACTGCCAACGTCGAGGAGTACCTGAGCTCCTCCGCCATCATCGCCTGCGGTGGCACCTGGATGGTCAAGCCCGCCCTGTTCGCCGATGGCGACTTCTCCAAGGTCGAGCAGATTGCCCGCGAGGCCATGGACGTCGTCAAGAAGGTCCGCGGCTAGGTTTAGCTCTCTATCGTGAAAGGGGGCGTGCCCTAGACCTCGCCCCCTTTCTTTTAAAGCGGCTCGGAAGCGCGCCGTTTCCGTCACGAACAAGAACCAAAACCGTCTTGTATGCTGATAGAACGTGACGGAAGCGACACGCGCCCGAGCCGCTTTGCCTACTCGGCTGGCAGTCGCGCCCAGCTGAGCCACTTCGACAAAAGCCGAGCCACCAAAACAGCTGCGGCGCCGTCTGGAGGAATGGACCCTTGCTTCCGGTTTTTTCCTCCAAGCGGCGCCGCAGCCTTTTCATGCCCCGATTGCACCCCCGCACTTGCGGTGAAACACGGACTGCTTACGCCGCCAAAGCCGCAAAACAGCCCCTATTTAACCGCAACTAATGTAGGGAACGAGTTAGATGGCCGAGTCTTTAGGCAGCTCAAAATAGTCGGGATGCAAGGCGATAACCGGTCCCTGTTCCTCGGGCATCAGATGCAGGTGTGTCTCTGCCAGATAGCTCGCCGTGTCGGTATCGCCCCTCTTAATGGACTCGAGAATCCGGCGATGCTGACGACGAATCGGCTCCCAATCCATATCCTGCGACACCATACGCAACCAGTTGTACCGCTCAAAATGCGTATTGACGCTCTTCATCCAATCCCACAACATGTGGCGGCCGGCAATCTCAAAGCACGTCTCGTGGAATAGGTTGTCCAGATCGAAAAAGCGACGCGTTTCGCTATGGTCGAGCGACTCGGACTCGGCAAGAATCTGCTCGAGCCGATGTTTTTGCTCAGGCGTGGCGGCAGAGCAACATTTAATGAGTACGCTTCTCTCGAGTTTCTCACGCAAGAAACAGGCGTTCTCGGCGCGCTCCATGCTGATTTTTGAGACATAGGTGCCGCTTTTGGGACGCGTTTCCACTAGCTCCTGCTCACGCAGGCGCACAAAGGACTCGCGAATGGGCGTGCGCCCGATTCCCGTCTCCTTTTCCAGACCAATCGCCGAAAGGCGCGTGCCGGGCCTGAGCTCGGCATAGATGATCTTAGAGCGCAGTGCGTTGTATGCCTGATCTTGCAGGCTCTGATAATGCTGGTGCTGTTCCATAAAGCCCTCGGATGAAGCCCACGGTTTGTCGAATATCACCACGTAATACTATCGCATCGACACGCCCCAGCTCCCAATCAGTCTTTTTGGGACGGGGCTCTTTTAGCTACCCTGGCCCGCAGATCGGCCCCCCTTGCCACAAAAGTGGCCCATCTACTACGTTAACACGGATAGCCTCGGCCATACCGAAAACCGTGAAAACAAAACCGCAGGTAGATAGCTTGTCGTTTTTCGAAAAAACCGACTATGGTTGACCCCTGCGGCTTAAACGTAGTAGATAGGCCCTTTTCGTGGCGCAGCACTACTGCACCCCAAATTGGCACCCCGAGCCTGTTATAAGTTGCTGTGAAATACGGACGGTTGATAATCAAGGGTTGAAAATCAAGGCGCGCTATACGGCTTGCTATATCTCACTATACTTTGCTGTACGTCGCTGTACTTTGCTTTAACTTGACAATAATCGGCCCGTTACCATCCGGGATATAACGGACCCCAAGCCAACGCTGGCTTGGGGCCCGTCTTGTACCATGGCTCTTTTGGACTATGAGCGCTCGTATTTCGTGGCCCGCCCGGTTCCCTGCCTTACGATTGCATTCCGTTCAAGCAGAGATTCGAGTGCCGCCAACGTCCGCATGCGGCTCAGCCCCGTCTGTTTTTCAATCTCGCTTCGCGACATAATTCGCCCGCCCGACAAGGCCTTGAGAACCTGGACCTCTTCCTCGGACCCTTCAAAGGCATCGGTAACGGGCAATGTGACGGCCACCATGCCGCCGCGAACATCAAAAATTGGTTGATTGATCGAATCGCGATAGGCACGTCTAATGCGCGCGATTCCCGTACCAAATTTCTCGATGTAATCCAGCTTTAAGAAGGCCTCTGCAACGATGGGGTTTCTGAGCACGGATATCTGCCCATACAGGTATTGTTCCGTCGTCAACCCGGCGGGCAGCGATCCAGGGGAGGTCACAACGACACGATCATCGTACAGGGCAATTTGAACGTTCGCTCGAACGTCCCACGTCCGATGCACCAAAGCGTTTGCAACAGCTTCGCGGAATGCCTCAAGAGGAATTCGATCGGTTTGGACGCGCTCCATCCCTTCGATACGCTCATAACGGTAGTAGCGTGCAAACATAGCCACCGCCCTGTCCGCCTGCTCAATTGCGGATACATTTGTCGCCGCCTCGCGATCCAAGATCACATCCTCGGTATCGCCAAAACGGACGCAGTCGATGCCTGGAAAATCATTCTTATCCGCTAAAATCGCCGCGGCATTGGTATAGCCATCCTTGCCGAGCAAGCGGAGCGTACGCATGATATCCGGCGTTAGCTCGGAAATGCCGAGGTGTTCAACACACTTATGCTCGAGCGTATGAAAGCCCAAGTCCTGGCGAGCCGACGTGAGCGCGTCGAACGTCACGTTGCTGCCTTCGAGCGTCAGCCTGCCATACTCAAACCGGTCGACCTCCACCGTTGCCGAATCGTTTCGTCTGTAGGCCTTTCCCTTGCTTCGATAGGGTTTGTCCTGTCCCTCATAAACCGTAAGGATTACGGTCCCGTGTTTCTCATCGGACTCGAGCGTGTAACGGGGAGCGGGATCCAAGCTGTCATTAATCATGTTCTCAATGCGGAGACACTCTGCGACCGGATCTGCAAGGCCGACAGCCACGCCCTCGTCATCAACGCCAAACTCAATCTTGCCCGTCCCGTAGTTTGCATAGGCGCTCACCGTTTTAAGAAACGTCGGCGTAACGCCTTCCTTGTATTCGACTGTAGGGCTCTCTCTAACAACCATATGCACAACCCCCTCGTTTCGTACCATTCATAACCGTATTATAAGACGAAAACCGTTTGCGTACTGATTTATATAAGACGCAAACTGTTTTCGTCTTGATTTGCGTACGGAATTAAGACGCATAATTTCGCTTTCGTATGGCTCAATACCGGACGCAGACTGTTTTCGTCTGTCAATACGTCTGAAATCCAAACGAAAAGAGCCCCGAGCTCGTATGAACTCGGGGCTCTTTGTGCCGCACATCTATGAGAGGAAAAATTCGATGCGTACGGGCGCTACCCCATGAAGCCGCCCTGGGATGGCGGCAACCTCGCCGTTACCCGTCTGATGGGTGTGCTCAAGGCATCCGTTCCCCTCTTTATCGACGTAACGGGCAAAAAAGTTCGTCGAGGAGACCATCCGCACGCACCACGGTGTGGCCGACGCCATTGAGACGCGCAACCCCACCGCCGCTCACGATGCGATGTATCTGCACCTGGTCTACAACCGCAATATGATTGCGGAAGGCACACAAACAAAAGGCATTTAAGGCTCGACAATAATCTTTCTTTGATAAAACGCAGGCAGCGAGCGCTTGCGTTTTATCAAATGGTGCAATGGGGTCAGGTTTACATGCATCAACTTAGCGCAAAGTAACCTGGCCCCCATGCGCCAAGGGGTTGACTAGAGTTCGCAGGCGATCTTGTAGCCATCGCCGATAGCGTCGCGGATGTTGCCGCACTTCTGGGCATCGCCCAGCACGTGGGTGACAACGCCGGCAGCGGCAAGGTCATCGGCCAGCTTGGTGTTGGGACGGTAACCCATGGCAAGCACCAGCGTATCGGCGTCGGCGATGGTATGGACTTCGCCGTCCTTTTCGTAACTGATGGTGTCCTCGGTAATCTCGGTCACCTTGGCCTCGGTCAGCACGTGAACGCCCTTGGAAAGCATACGCGTGATGAGCACCGCGCGACCGGCACCGCCCTCGTTGGCGGCAAGCGTCTTGGTCATCTCGATGACGGTGACATCGCGGTTGGCCGGCGACAGGTCGTTGACCAGCGGGGCCAGGTAGTCGGCCGTCTCGCAACCGACGGTTCCGCCGCCGACGATGACAATCTTCTTGCCCGGGAAAGCCTTGCCGCCCAGCAGGTCATCGGCCGTCATAACTTGCTTAAAGCCCTGCATAAAGGCTGGAGCAATGGGCTCGGCGCCATAAGCCAGGACAACCTCGTAGCCCGCGTAGTCGCGCTGAATGTCCTCGGCCGAAAGCTCGGTACCAAAGACGCACGCGACGCCGGCCTCGGCCAGGCGATGATACTGATACTTGATCACGCGGGTGAGCTCCTGCTTTGCCGGCGGAACGGCCGCGATGCGCATCTCGCCGCCCGGCTCGTTCTGCTTATCCACGAGCACCACGTTGTGGCCGCGCTTGGCGGCAATATAGGCCGCCTCCATGCCCGCGGGACCGGCACCCACAACGAGCACGTTCTTGGCCTCGGCGGCAGGCTCGTAACCGGCCTCGTCGCGCTCCACGTCCGGGTTGACGGTGCAGGAGATGCGCTTGCCAAACATGATGCCGTTCAGGCAGCGCAGGCAACCGATGCAGGGGCGGATGTCGTCGGCGTTGCCGGCAGCGGCCTTGTTGCAGAACTCGGCATCGCACAGATTGGCACGGCCCATCATGCAGATGTCGGCAGCGCCGTCCTCGATCAGCTCCTCGGCGATCCAGGCCTCGTTGATGCGGCCGACGGTGGCGACGGGAATGTTGACGTGCTTCTTAATCTCGCGCGAGCAGGCGGCGTGCGAGGCCTGCTGGGTGCCGGCGGCGGGAATCGCAGAGCCACGCTTGATAGTGGTGCCGCCCGACACGTGAATCATGTCGACGCCGGCCTTCTCCAGGCGACGCGAGACGTAGATCATGTCGTTGAGGGTCAGGCCGCCATCGGTGTACTCATCGCCCGAGATGCGGACGTCGATGATAAAGTCCTTGCCGCAGCGCTCGCGAATCTCGGCGATGACCTCGAGCAGGAAGCGCATGCGGGCGTCGAGTGAGCCGCCGTACTCGTCGGTGCGCTTGTTGTAGAGCGGAGTCAAAAAGCCGCCGAGCATACCGTGGGCGTGCGCCGCATGAACCTCGACGCCATCGACGCCGGCCTTCTGCATACGCACGGCAGCGTCGCCAAACTGATGCGTGAGCTCGTGGATCTCATCTACCGTAATGGGGCGCGGCGCCTCGCGAGCATAGGACGGGCCCACAAAGGACGGAGCGATCAGGCGCGGGGTGCCCGGAATGTTAAAGGCCATGTAGGCGGGGTGGAAGAGCTGCGGCATGATCTTGCAGCCGTACTCGTGGACGGCGGCGGCGAGCTTTTCCCAGCCAGGGATAAACGTGTCGTCGTAGCAGCACATGTCACCCGGCAGATAGGTATAGGTAGGCTCGACCGTCACGACCTCGGTGATGATCAGACCCACGCCGCCCTTGGCACGGGCGCGGTAATGGTCGACCAAATCGTCGGTCACATAGCCGTGATCGGCCAGGTTGGTAGACACCGGCGGCATAAAGACGCGGTTCTTGACCTCGGTCGTACCGACCTTGATCGGGCTAAAGAGCATCGGGTAGGCGGAGGACTCCATACAGGGTTCCTTTCATTTGAGCCGCTCGGCGGCAGTTGCTAACGTACCTATCGTATCAGCAACCGCGCTGTACCCGACCGTACACGCTCCCCCGGCTTTTACTCAACCCACAAAAAGTTGCGGTGGAATACGGAGTAGATAAGGCCTTTGACAGCCAAAACGGTCCGTATTTCACCGCAACTGATGGGCGGGGTGGAATTGAGGGCTCAGATAGTCAGTCATGCCCTCATCCGCCACTCCCTCACCTACAGCGCGCCGTCCAGCATAAGGTTCACCTTGAGCACGTTGACCGTGGGCTCGCCGAACACGCCGAGGAAACGGCCCTTGGTGCACTGGGCGATGATGTCGCGCACCTCGCCTTCGCTCTTGCCCGTGGCCTTCGCCAGGCGCGGTACCTGGTACTCGGCGGCATCGGGGGAGATCTCGGGGTCAAGCCCTGAGCCAGAACACGTCACCAGGTCGACGGGCACGGCATCCATGCCGGCGTCGGGGTTGGAGGCGCGAATCTTCTCGACGCGCGCGTCCACAAGCTGCCGGTACTCCTCACTCGCCGGGGACAGGTTGGACGGGGCACCATACGCCACGAGCTCGCCGTCTTCGCCTTCGACAATTGACACGTTCTGGATGCGGCCCCACATGTGGTCCTCGTCCTCGAAGTTCTGGCCGATGAGCTCGGAGCCCACAACCTTGCCGTCGACCGTAATGAGCGAACCGTTCGCCTGATACGGGAACGCAACCTGGGCGATGCCGGTCACGACGAGCGTATAGCCCAGGCCGCAGACAACGGTAAACAGCGCGAACACGCCAAGTGCGCGCGATGCAACACCTTTGAACATACAAACCTCCACTTACATAATGCCGCAGAACGCGAGCAGCATGTCGATGAGCTTGATGAATACGAACGGGGCAACAATGCCGCCCAGACCCCACACGAGTAGGTTGTGGGTCAGCAGCTGTCCAGACGGGACCTCGCGGTACTTAACGCCCTTCAGCGCGGCCGGGATCAGCGCGACGATAACGAGCGCGTTATAGATGATGGCCGAAAGAACCGCGGACAGTGGGCTTGCCAGACCGAGGATGTTGAGCGCGCCAAGGCCCGGGTAGATCGGCGAGAACAGGGCCGGGATGATAGCGAAGTACTTCGCCATGTCGTTAGCCACCGAGAAGGTCGTGAGCGAACCGCGGGTCATGAGTAGCTGCTTGCCAATACGCACGACCTCGATGAGCTTGGTGGGGCTGGAGTCGAGGTCGACCATGTTGCCGGCCTCCTTGGCAGCCTGGGTTCCGGTGTTCATGGCCACGGCGACGTCCGCCTGGGCGAGCGCCGGCGCGTCGTTGGTGCCGTCGCCGGTCATGGCGACCAGGTGACCCTCACGCTGGAGCTCGCGGGTCTTCTCGAGTTTGCCCTCGGGGGTGGCCTCGGCCAGGAAGTCGTCAACGCCGGCCTCGGCGGCGATTGCCGCGGCGGTGAGCGGATTGTCGCCCGTCACCATGATGGTCTTGATGCCCATCTTGCGCAGGTCGGCGAACTTCTCCTTAACGCCGGACTTGATGATGTCCTTGAGGTACACAACGCCCAGCACGCGGCAGTTCTTGGTCACGACCAGCGGGGTGCCGCCGGCCTTGGCGATGCGTTCGACGGCCTCGTCGCACTCCTGGGAGAACACGCCGCCGGCTGCCTCCACATAGGTGCGCACGGAATCGGCAGCGCCCTTGCGGATCTCATTGCCCTCGTAGTTCACACCGGACATGCGAGTCGCCGCGGTGAAGGGGATGAACTCCATGCCCTTATCCTCGAGTGTGCGGCCGCGCAGCCCAAACTGCTCCTTGGCGAGCACGACGATGGAACGACCCTCGGGGGTCTCGTCGGCCAGCGAGGAAAGCTGAGCGGCATCGGCCAGCTCCGCGGGATCGACGCCGTCGACCGGGATGAACTCGGCGGCTTGGCGGTTACCCAGGGTGATGGTGCCGGTCTTGTCGAGCATGAGGATGTCGACGTCGCCGGCGGCCTCGATGGCGCGGCCGGACATGGCCAGCACGTTGGCCTCGTTCAGACGGCTCATGCCGGCGATGCCGATGGCGGACAGAAGGGCGCCGATGGTAGCTGGGGAGCCAAGCGACACGAGCAGTGCCACGAGCGTGGTCACGGCCGTGGGGTTGACCATGT
>ENA-OPZZ01000054-OPZZ01000054.1-human-gut-metagenome-genome-assembly--contig:-NODE-54-length-79530-cov-6.794617_pt1 | contig 79530 bp, 84 predicted proteins | sample MGYA00242487_ERZ504511 | MGnify/ENA primary metagenome ERZ504511 (study PRJEB26092, sample SAMD00036241) | human gut metagenome | host: Homo sapiens | study: EMG produced TPA metagenomics assembly of... | reverse complement strand
CACCTTCACCCATAGTGAAATTTTTTGTCTCATGGAAACTGTAACAGCCAAAGTCACCAATCGTACCAAGTGCCTTTCCATGATAATAAGCATCCACTCCCTGTGCTGCATCCTCAACAACTTTCAGTAAGGCTATCGGACTTGGATTGAATCCGGTAGATGCAATCTGTATGGCAACCATCAATTCTGCAAAGTGTTATGGATTAACACATCTTGGGGCGATTGCACCTGGATATCAGGCAGATATGCTTGTTGTGGATGATCTTGAAAAGATGACGATCAAGGATGTTTACTATAAGGGCAGAAAAATTGATCAGGACGGAGAGATCATTGTAAAAGAATGTCCATCAGAACTGAAAAATACAGTTCATGTTGGAAAATTCTCAAAGGAAGACTTGCGACTGGAATCTCCGGATGGTATATTCAATGTAGTCGGAATGCAGGAAGGTGAAATCACAACTGTCCGTAAAAATGTACAGATACTTCATGAAATGGGAGTATTCACCGCAGATGAACAGTATCAGAAGATTGCGGTGGTTGAAAGGCACAAAGCAACTGGAAAAACAGGTGTCGGTGTTGTGAGTGGATTTGGTATTCAGGGTGGCGCAATTGCGTCAAGTGTATCCCATGATTCTCACAATATCATTGTAATTGGTGACAATGATGAAGATATGTATCTTGCTGTACAGGAATTGATCCGTACGCAGGGCGGTTATACACTGGTTGCAGATCATCATGTATATGATACACTGGAACTTCCGGTAATGGGACTGATGAGTGATGCAGGTTTTCAGTACAGTCATAGAAAACTGGAACGAATGATTCGCAAGGCACACGAGATGGGTGTGCCGGATGCTATGGCGCCATTTATCACTCTGTCCTTTATGGCTCTGCCGGTCATTCCAGAGATACGCGTTACTCCACGGGGAATCTATAATGTGTGCAGCGGTGAGTTTTATCAGAATTAAAGACAGATAAGTGATTACAGATTCATGGTAATCATTGCAACAATACAAACAATAAAAGAGGAGTAGCAGTTTATTATGCCAGTATTTGATTTCAGCAACAGCAAAACAGAAAAGAAAGATCCGGAATGTACTTATACGACGTTCCAGTCGAATGAAAAAGTACCGTCACCGGAGAAACCGATCCTGATCATTGATAATAAAAGTCGTCAGTGGAAGCATCATTCCTGTGGTGTCTTTTCCAATCCAAACCAGAAATCTTCTTTTGAATTCAAAGAACAGGACGGTGTTTTCCCGGCAGATATTCTCAAAATTGATGCACGTTTTGTGAGCCTCGTAAAATGGCTGGGCGAAAACCATATTAGTGTACGATTATCTGGACAGAATACAGAAGATGGATATGCAATCTATAAGATTCGTGAAACTGCGTTTGGGGGAGCCGGAAAACTTTCAGCAGAAGATGGATTCCTGCAGTTTATGATCGAACGTCTTCTGGCAAGTAATGCACCGGCAGAGCTTCCGGATGGAGATGAGGAAGATGAAGACGGCGATGATATGAAGTTGACCAGTATTCAGAGCATCACGGATTTTATGACCTGTGCAGGAAGGACCATGCCGGATAATATCCGTCTCTGGGCAAGAAGAAACCTTGCTGTTGCGAGATCTCATGAGGTGTCGCAGGAAGAACGCAGACATGCACAGAGAGCACTGTCCATTATGATGAATATTCAGTGGAAAAATAACTATTTTGAATCCATTGATCCAGTAGAGGCGCGCCGTATTCTGGATGAAGAACTCTATGGAATGGAAAAAGTAAAACAGAGAATCATTGAGACGATCATTCAGATTAACCGTACGCATACACTTCCAGCATACGGGCTGCTTCTGGTTGGTCCGGCAGGAACCGGCAAATCCCAGATTGCTTATGCAGTTGCACGTATCCTGAAACTTCCGTGGACAACATTGGATATGAGTTCCATTAATGATCCGGAGCAGCTTACCGGAAGTTCCCGTGTCTATGCCAATGCAAAGCCTGGAATCATTATGGAAGCATTTTCCATGGCAGGCGAGTCCAATCTTGTATTTATTATCAATGAGCTGGATAAGGCAACCAATGGCAAGGGAAATGGTAATCCGGCGGATGTACTTCTGACACTCCTTGATAACCTTGGATTTACAGATAACTATATGGAATGTATGGTTCCGACTGTCGGTGTTTATCCGATTGCGACAGCCAACGACAAAGCACAGATCAGTGCTCCGTTAATGTCCCGCTTTGCGGTTATTGAACTTCCGGATTACACAGCAGAAGAAAAGAAAGTTATTTTCTCCAAATTTGCACTTCCGAAAGTATTAAAACGCATGAGCCTCAAAGAAGAAGAGTGCGTAGTGGCTCCGGATGGACTTGATGCAGTGATCGATCAGTTTGCTGATACGACCGGTATCCGTGATCTGGAACAGGCGGCAGAACACATTGCTGCAAATGCTCTGTATCAGATTGAAGTAAATCATGTATCTTCTGTGATTTTTGACGCGGATATGGTGAAGAAGTTATTTGAATAAAATCGGTAAATACTTATTTCATACACAGTAACTAAAATTTTACTCCGGAATGTAAAAATATACTTGCATTCCGGAGTCCTTTTTGTTATACTACAAAAAGTTTCATAAGTAGATTTTTATGAAATGTTTTATAAATTTCATAACTGGTTCGAAACCCTCCCAGTATAAAAAACTAGGTCATGCAGGTATCTTCCGATCGTCGATACCTTTTTCTGTGGAGGATTTTTATAAAAATCACCTGGAAGAAGGAAAGGTTGGAAGTTTTTTTATGCGTAAAATTATTATAGACTGTGATCCGGGAATTGACGATGCACTTGCAATCATGCTTGCTGCAAATTCTCCGGAACTTGATATTCTGGCAATCACAACAGTATCAGGTAATGTGCCATCTGATATGGGGGCGGCTAATGCACGAAAGGTTCTGAAGCAGCTTGGCAGAATGGATATTCCAATCTATATTGGAGAAGAAGTTCCGCTCCGGGAAGAATATATTGATGCGAGGGATACCCATGGGATGGATGGACTTGGAGAAAGCTTTTTTCCGGAAGTGGAAGGTGAATATGAGAAGAAGAATGCAGTTGATTTTCTGACAGAACTTCTGGAGAGAGAAAAAATATCCATTATCGCACTTGGCCCGATGACGAATCTAGCAAAAGTATTTTCGAGAAAGCCGGAACTGATCGCTAATGTAGAAGAGATGGTATCCATGGGAGGAAGTTTCAAGAGTCATGGAAATTGTTCGCCGGTAGCTGAGTATAATTACTGGTGTGATCCGGATGCAGCTGCCGTTGTGTATGATCTTTTTGCAAAGGCAGGAAGCAAGATTCATATGATTGGACTGGATGTAACGCGTGAAATTGTTCTGACACCGAACAGGCTGGAATATATGTGCCGCCTGGATCCGGAGATGGGAGAATTTATTCGTAAGATCACAGGATTTTATATGGATTTTCACTGGGAGCAGGAGGGGATTATTGGTTGCGTGATCAATGATCCACTGGCAGTGGCATATTTTATTGACCGATCCATGTGCGATGGATTTGATAGCTTTACAGTCGTTGCAACTGACGGAGTTTGTCGTGGTCAGACTGTTGTAGATTCTATGAACTTCTGGAAAAAAGAACCGAATAGCAGGATTCTTACAGAAACAGATTCTGAAAGATTTTTTGCATTCTTTATGGAACGTGTACTCAGAAAAAATGATGGAAGCAGATGGAAGAAGGATGAATTTAAACTTCTGCATGAGCTGTAAAGAGGTGACAGAATGAAGATAACAATGAAAAGAAACAAAAAAGATTATTCAGAAAACAAGATCAATGTTTACCAGATCTGTCTGGTGGCACTGGCAGTAGGAATCAATATTGTCGGGGGACAGATTGCACTCTTTATGAAACTGCCGGTTTATCTGGACAGCATTGGAACTATTCTGACAGGTGCAGTTCTGGGACCGTGGTTTGGTATGCTGCCGAACCTGATCAGTGGAATTTTTATGGGTATGACAGTGGATATCTATTCGTTATATTTTGCACCTGTGGGTATGATCACAGGTATCATGAGTGGACTTGTTTTTCGTAAGTTATCCGTAAAGAAAGTAAAAGTGCTGTTTGCTGCAGTACTGATCACTGTACCGGGAACGATTGTAAGTTCTGTGATCAATGCAGTATTGTTTGGAGGTGTGACCTCATCAGGATCTTCGATTCTGGTCCAGCTTCTTTCCAAAACACCGCTTGGACTGACCGGAAGTATCTTTGCAGTACAGTTTCTGACAGATTATCTGGACAGATGCATTTCTGTATTTGCAGTAAGTGTATTTGTGACGATGCTCGGTGGAGAATTGCGACAGAGACTGACGGGGAATGTGCATAACAGAGCAATATAAAAGAAAAGAGGAGTAATCACACGAAAATTGTGTGAGATACTCCTCTTTTTTTGCATCGCTTAAGAAAGAATTGTCGATTTGCGATACAGTATGCCTTTTATAATATGAATCAGCAGAAGCTCTTGAGCCAGTTGACCAGAGAATCGTGCCATATATTGTCATAAACTGTTTTCTTCATCTGATCGGTGACGGGACCGTTGTTTGCCATCTTTGCGAGGATGCCAGCCTGGAGCTCTTCGGTGGACATGTCTTCCGGAGCTTTGTTCGGATCGAAATTGACAGGCTCCTTTTCAGCAGAGGCAGGAGTTCTATCGGTGTCTCCTTTTGTACTTGCAGCTTCCGGCACAGAGGAAGCTGAGGCTGTTTTGTTTTCTGTAGATTCTTCGTCCTGGACTTCTTCCTGAGTAACAGGTATTTCTTCGACGATAGGGTTCTTGTTTTCAGAAAATGTTTCAGGAACAGATGTTTCTTCTGATGGTATCCAGATTTCGCCACTGTTTGCACTCACGCGTACATTGATGTGTCCACCTTCTACAGAAACTTTCTGCCCGGTCAGTGTGCCAATATATTCAACAGCATTTCCGGCAGGAAGATTCATCCAGGCATCGTTGTCGTCATTGTTGACAGTCACAATCACACGCACGCTGTCCAGATCACGTGCAAATGCAAACTGACGATTGGTAAGCTGCAGTTCTGTGTAGCTTCCATAGCTCAGAGCAGGTGTATTCTGTCTGATCTTACCAAGAGCTGCAATGAGAGCAGTGAAAGGATTATCACTGAGGGCAGATTCGTAATCTTCAAGATTAAGTGCCGGCCTCAGACTGTCATCGGAAGAGCGTTCTTTACGTCCTTCGATCCCAAACTCAGAACCATAATAAATACTTGGAACGCCCGGAAGGGTATAGAGCAGAATATGAACCGGAGTAAAGTGCGCCTTATTGGATAGCTTTGTATAGATTCTTTCTACATCGTGGTTATCAACGAAATTATAAAGATCCAGATTTCCCATATTCTGGAGATATTTTACCGTATGGGCGATCTCGAAATAGTTGTGATCATTATGTCCGCTATAAAGTGCTTTGTGCAGAGCATAGTTTGTAACACTGTGCAGAGTCTCTCCATTTACCCAGCGACTGTAATCTCCATGAATTACTTCGCCCATCAGCCAGAAATCCGGTTTGACTTCTTCTGCAGTACGGCGGAGCGCACGCATGAAATCAAAATCCAGTACATCGGCAGCATCCAGGCGGATTCCATCTACATCAAACTCAGAAACCCAGTAACGGATCACATCACAGATATAATCCTGAACTTCTGGATTTCTCTGGTTTAATTTGACAAGCAGATTGTATCCACCCCAGTTATCATAGGAAAATCCATCGTTGTATTCATTGTTTCCCCAGAAATTTACATTACAATACCAGTTCAGATATCTGGAATTTTCACGATTCTGCTGAATATCTTTGAATGCAAAGAAATCGCGGCCGGTATGATTGAATACTCCGTCAAAGATTACTTTGATGCCCTGTTCATGACAGGCTTTGACAAAAGCAGTCAGATCTTCATTTGTTCCGAGGCGTGAATCGAGCTTTTTATAATCAGTTGTCTCGTATCCGTGACCGACACTTTCGAAGAGTGGTCCGATGTACAATGCATTACAACCAATTTCTTTGATATGGCTGATCCATGGAAGAAGAGTATTCAGGCGGTGCACAGGTTCAGTGTAATCATTCTGCTTTGGAGCACCAGTCAGACCTAAAGGATAAATGTGATAAAAAATAGCTTCATTATACCAACTCATGTGTTATCATCTCGTTTCGTAGTATTTTTCGGTATAGATACAAAAGTATAGATAAAAAGTATGGGGCTGTCGTTAAACGGCAGCCCCTGGATTTTGTTATTTAATATGAAATTATAACTGAGGACCAGCAGCAACAAGTGCTTTACCAGCAGCATTTCCTTCGTATTTAGCGAAGTTCTTGATGAATCTTGCAGCAAGATCTTTAGCTTTTTCTTCCCACTGAGCAGCGTCTGCATATGTGTCACGTGGGTCAAGGATTCCTGTGTCAACACCATTCAGTTCTGTAGGAACTTCGAAGTTGAAGTAAGGAATTGTCTTTGTAGGAGCGTTGTTGATATCTCCGTTCAGGATAGCATCAATGATTCCACGAGTATCTTTGATGGAGATACGTTTTCCAGTTCCGTTCCATCCTGTATTAACGAGGTAAGCTTTTGCTCCGCTCTTTTCCATTTTCTTAACAAGCTCTGCTGCATATTTTGTTGGATGCAGTTCCAGGAATGCCTGGCCAAAGCAAGCAGAGAATGTAGGTGTAGGTTCTGTGATTCCACGCTCTGTACCAGCAAGTTTTGCTGTAAATCCAGACAGGAAGTAGTACTGTGTCTGAGCTTCTGTCAGGATAGATACTGGAGGAAGTACGCCGAATGCATCTGCGGACAGGAAGATTACGTTCTTAGCTGCCGGTGCAGAAGAAATCGGGCGAACGATTTTTCGATATGATCGATCGGGTAGGAAACACGAGTGTTTTCTGTTACGCTCTTATCAGCGAAGTCGATTTTTCCATCTTTATCAACAGTTACGTTCTCAAGAAGAGCGTTACGTTTGATTGCGTTGTAGATGTCTGGTTCAGAATCTTTGTCAAGGTTGATAACCTTAGCGTAGCATCCGCCTTCGAAGTTGAATACACCGTTGTCATCCCAGCCGTGTTCGTCATCACCGATCAGGAGACGTTTCGGGTCTGTGGAAAGAGTTGTTTTACCTGTTCCGGAAAGTCCGAAGAAGATAGCGGTGTTTTCACCGTTAAGGTCTGTGTTGGCGGAGCAGTGCATAGCTGCGATACCTTTCAGTGGCAGGAAGTAGTTCATCATAGAGAACATACCTTTCTTCATTTCTCCACCGTACCATGTGTTAATGATAACCTGTTCTTTGGATGTAATGTTGAACATTACAGCTGTCTCAGAGTTCAGACCAAGTTCTTTGTAGTTTTCAACTTTTGCTTTGGAAGCATTGTATACAACGAAATCTGGCTCAAATGTTTCAAGCTCTTCAGCTGTTGGCTGGATGAACATGTTTGTAACAAAATGTGCCTGCCAAGCAACTTCAACGATGAAACGGATAGCCATACGAGTATCAGCGTTAGCACCGCAGAATGCGTCAACTACGAAAAGTTTCTTATTGGAAAGTTCTTTTTTTGCAATTTCTTTACAAGCGTTCCAAGCTTCCTGTGTTGCAGGATGGTTGTCGTTCTTGTATTCATCAGAAGTCCACCAAACTGTATCTTTGGAGTTCTCATCCATAACGATGAATTTATCTTTAGGAGAACGTCCTGTGTAGATACCTGTCATAACATTAACAGCGCCAAGTTCTGTTTCCTGGCCTACTTCAAATCCTTCAAGACCTGCTTTGGTCTCTTCCTCGAATAATACTTCGTAAGAAGGATTGTACACAATTTCAGTTGTTCCTGTGATGCCATACTTAGTTAAATCGATTTTTGCCATCTTACATTTACCTCTCTTCTTTAATAGAGCCATCTATATGCTGACTTCTTTAACATCTAAGAAGTGGAACGTTCCAACTTCTCATAGAGTTAATTATACATAATTCATCAATAAAAGCAATAAAAAAACAGTGAAATTTTTAAAAAATGATAATAATTTAACAGTTATGAAGGAGAAATGACAAAGCCTACTTATTAATATAGAAGAAAAGAAAAAAATAATCTACAGGATCACAGCTTCCTGTAGATTATTATGAAATAAATGATTTCTGCGATAGATGTGATGATCCATGAGAAGAGATACAGAAGGAATAATGCCGGAATTGTATGAATCCAGGCAAAAATGGTGTAGATCCAGACAATACGGAAAACACAGGATCCCAGAATGATAATGATCGTAGGAATGACGGTTTTTCCAAGACCGCGGGATGCTGCAATTGTGCAGTCCATAAAAGCGGACACACAATATGAAAAGGCCATGATCTTAATTCTCTGCATGCCGGCATCAATAACCGCTGCGTCTGTGGCGAACAGAGACATGAACTGATGACCAAAAATAAAGAGCAGAAGACCAAGGATCAAGCCTGTTGTAAATGAATAAAACAGACTGATGAAATAGCTTTTGAGCACACGCTTTTTGTTTCTGGCACCGTAGTTCTGACTCATAAAGCTGGAACATCCGGTATAGAACGCATACATGACATTAAAAATCAGTGTGTCAGCGTTTGTAGCCGCAGTACTTCCGGAAACCATGACAGTATCGAAAGAATTAACACCGGTCTGTACAAACAGATTGGCAATTGCGAAAATTGCATTCTGGATTCCGGCCGGGATACCAAGCATCAGAATAGAAATGGCGGCGTGTCTGTGAAATCTGATGTCTTTTAAAGAAACACGGCATTCATCTTTGCGACGGAGCAGGTGAATCAGAATCAGTCCGGCAGAAACATATTGCGCAATTGCTGTGGCAGTCGCAACACCGGCTGCTGCCATGTGAAGTACGATAACAAAAAATAAATTCAGAATGACGTTCAAAACACCGGCAATCGCCAGATAATAAAGTGGACGTTTTGTTTCGCCACGGGCACTTAAGACACCATTACCAAAGTTGTATATTCCCATGGCCGGAAGCCCGATCGCATAAATCTTCAGATACAGAGATGCCTGTCCGATCAGATCATCTTTTGTATGCAAAAGCATGAGCATGCGCCCGGAAAAGAAGAAACAGACGGCTCCGATCAGGAGCCCCATCATCATACACAAAAGAAGTGCTGTGTGGACTGTTTCCACGGTATCTTTGTGCTTTCCGGCACCAAGTGCGTGGGCAACACGGACATTGACTCCACTTCCCATACCAATCAGAAATCCGACAAACAATGTGACGAGCAAAGTGGTAGATCCCACGGCACCAAGTGCCTTGTAATCTGCAAAACGCCCAACAACAGCGACATCACTTAAATTGAAGAGAACTTCCAGAAGCTGCGAGCACATCAGCGGAATACTGAATAAAATAATATTTTTCCATAAAGAACCCGTTACCATTTCAATGGAACGGGCCTTTTTTTGCGTATTTTCAGACATAATAAAACCTCAATAATACATTATATTTTCTTCATCCTGTTATAGAATACGTCAGCGTGAAAGGTTTGTAAAGAGAAAGATAGGTAAAAAATATTGACGCAATGGTATAGCTTATTTTACAATAAAAGGTAAAATAATTTGATATTTTGCAGATTCAGTCTGCATGAATTTAGAAAGGAAATGACATAATGCCAGCAGTAAGTATTGATTTAAATATGGTTCGAGTAACCAATGATGAATTTGTAAAAAAAGCAGAGGCATGTACGCCAAAACTTATCGAGACAGTGGTACGTCCTGTTGCTATAGTAGATATTGTAAAAACAGAAGAGATTTTTCCGGAAGTCCATAAGAGAGATGAGATTGAGAATCTTTCTTCCTGTCATCTTGCAAAAGGGGATAAAATCTGCCTGGATTTCGGAGATCATCAGGTAGGCTATGTGACTCTGAAACTGAATTCCGTAGGAAGCCCGCAGGATTCACCGGCGTTTTTCAGACTGAAATTCGGTGAGATCGCAAAAGAAATGACCGAGGATTCAAAAGATTATGACGGATGGATCAGCCGTGGATGGATTCAGGAGGAATTTATCCATATCGATGTCCTTCCGGCAGAATTGAAACTTCCAAGAAGATACGCATTTCGTTATATGGAGATCGAGGCAATCGACACATCTCTGAAATGGCAGATGGTAGTGGAAGATGTATACTGCACCAGTGTTTCTTCAGTCCGCATGGAAGATGTGAAACCGGTAGAGAGTGATGACGAAATAATCCGTAAACTGGACAGGGTCAGCCTTCGTACCCTGCACAACTGCATGCAGTCCGTATTTGAGGATGGACCGAAGAGAGACCGCCGTCTGTGGCTCGGAGACTTAAGACTTCAGGCACTTGCAAACTATGAAACATTCCATAACATGGATCTCGTAAAACGATGCCTGTACCTGTTTGCAGGGCAGGCAAAAGACAATGGTCAGGTAAGTGCATGCCTGTTTACAGAGCCGAAATTCATCGTAGATGATACCTTTCTTCTGGACTATTCCATGTTCTTTGGTGCAACACTTCTAGATTATTATGAAGCATCCGGCGATAAAGATACTCTGCAGGATTTAAGTGAATGTGCATATCGCCAGATTGAGATCGCAGGCGAGCAGTTTGACGAAAAAAATTCTTATGAAAAACGGTGAAGGTTTCTGGGGATTCATTGACTGGACCGAAGGCCTGAACAAACAGACAGCTATGCAGGGTGTTTATATCTACTGCGCAAAGAAAGTGCAGAAAATCGCAGAAATCCTTGGTGATACAGAAAAAGCAGAAGAGCTTAAAAAGAAGCAGAAGAAAAGACTGCAGCAGTCAGAAAATATCTTTTGGATGAGAAAACAGGCCTGTTTGTAAGTGGCGAAGAAAAACAGATCAACTACGCAAGTCAGGTATGGCTGATCCTTGCAGGTGCAGTCAGCATTGAAGAAGGCAGAGCAATGCTTGATAAGCTGGATGAGCTGAAACCGGAAAAAAGCAATGGTCTCTCCATACATGAACCATCATTATGTAGAAGCACTTTTGATGTGCGGCAAAAAAGACCAGGCAATGGATTATATGAAATATTACTGGGGCGGCATGATCAATCACGGTGCGGATACTTTCTGGGAGCTCTACAATCCGGAAAATCCGGCAGAGTCTCCATATGGAAGCAGTATCGTAAACAGTTACTGCCATGCATGGAGCTGTACACCAACGTACCTTCTGAGAAAATATTTCCTTAAATAATAAGATGATATGAGTGACAGAGATTACACAGAATTATATGCATCCTTACAAAAAGAAACTACGATTCTGACTGCGCAGATCCGGGCATTATACCGTGAACTGGATAAGAAATTTCATCTTCGCGGGGCACAGATTCCAATCACTTTTGGATTTGAAACAGATGCACTGGGATCCTATACAAGAACCGGACATCATGAAAAAGAACACTTCCATTTTTCTCTGCTTTTTGTGGGATATGGAGTAAAAAATCCCCTGAGTAAAGAAGACCGTATGGACCTTTATAAACATGAGTATGCCCATTATATGGAACATCATATTGTAATCCCAAGGGAATATCAGTGGCAGCCGGGACTTCATGGAAGTGCCTGGAAATATTGTTGTTCCCTGGTCGGAGCGGCGCCGACACCATACTACAAAGCTGGCGAAGCGTTGATGAAACATGACTATGAAAAGAAACTCAAAAATCCGATTCATGATAAGACAGTGGCGATACGGGATACCTACCGAAGGCAGCAGGAACACAAAAGCAGTCAGGCAAGTATCGTTCAGTATACGGTCGGGGAGCAGGTACAGCATCCCAAGTTTGGAGAAGGCTGTATAGAAAAAATCGAGCAGGCGACAGGATCTGTGACCCTGCATATTCGATTTGGAAATGAAATAAAAGTGATCGATCAGAAGTGGCTTTTGAGAACGAAATATCAGAAGAAAGAATAGGACGTGGGCAAAAAATGAGCCGTTTAATCTTTCATATAGATGTCAACAGTGCGTTTCTTTCATGGGAGTCAGCACGAAGAGTGAAGCAGGGACTGTCAGATTTAAGAGATATTCCTGCATGTATTGGCGGTGATCCGAAGAAGCGTACAGGAATTGTTGTGGCAAAGTCCATACCGGCAAAAAAATATGGGATCACGACAGGTGAACCGGTGGCAATGGCACTTCGGAAATGTCCGGAGCTCGTCATTGTAAAAAGTGATTTTGAACTGTATATCAAATGTTCCAGGGCATTTAAAGAAATCTGCGCGTCGTATGCACCGGTGATGGAATCCTTTTCTATAGATGAAGTTTTTCTGGATATGACAGGCACTTCATTGATTTATCCAGACCCGATAAAAACAGCACATGAGATAAAAGATAAGATACGGGACGAACTGGGATTTACAGTTAATGTAGGAATTTCTACAAACAAATTGCTGGCCAAAATGGCATCCGATTTTGAGAAACCGGACAAGGTACATACACTTTTTCCAGAGGAAATCCCGACTAAGATGTGGCCGTTATCGGTGCGTGATCTGTTGTTTCTGGGAAAAGCTTTTGAGAAAAAACTGACAGAGGCCGGAATTCGCACGATTGGTGATATGGCACATGTAAGTGAGTCAGAAATACAGGCATTATTAGGGAATAAAGCCGGACATCAGCTGCATCAATACGCGCTTGGAATCGATGAATCACCAGTCAAAGTAAAGCCTGAAGAAGCCAAGGGCTTCAGTGTAGAAACAACGTTTAATGATGATATTGTCTCAGTAGAGCAGGTACTTCCGATTCTTTTGGAGCAATGTGATGTGGTCACCACCAGAATGCGCCGAAAAGGAAAAAAATGTACTTCTGTATCAGTAACTTTCCGTACGCTTGATTTCAAAAATAAGTCGCACCAGACAACACTTTCCAATGCAACGGATATGACAGATGAAATCTTCAGGAACGCGAAAAAACTCTTTACAGAATCCTGGAAAGGCGAACCGCTCCGACTGATCGGAGTAGCACTTACAAACCTTACAGACGAGAGCTTCGAGCAATTATCACTTTTTGAAGATAATGAAAAGAAAGAACGTCACCGAAAACTGGACGCAACTATGGACGAAATCCGACAGAAATTCGGCAACGACAAGATCACACGTGCAAGCATTATGAACAGCAATTCCGGAATCGCGCGGAAAGCACGCGCGCAGATGAAAAATGAACTCGAGATAAGTTGCGGAAAACAGGCAGAGAAAGGCAAAGATAATGGAAGAAATATTTGACATCATAGATACACAGGGAAATCCGACCGGCGAGACTGTAACCCGCGAGAAAGCGCATGCGGAAGGCATTCCACACAGGACGGCACATATATGGATCATACGGGAGAAATATGGAAGAACAGAAGTGCTGCTTCAGAAGCGTTCCATGAATAAAGACTCTTTTCCGGGAAAATTTGACACTTCGTCGGCGGGACACATCCAGGCAGGCGATGAACCACTGGAATCAGCACTTCGCGAGTTAGGAGAGGAACTTGGAATACAAGCCACACCGGAGCAGCTTGTATTCGCCGGAACATTCCCGATTTCGTTTGCAAAAGAATTTCATGGCAAAATGTTTCGAGATGAAGAACTGGCTTTTGTATATATCTATGATCAACCGGTAGATATCGCGGATCTGGTTCTGCAGAAAGAAGAAGTCGAGGCCGTGGAATGGTTTGCCCTGGAAGAAACCTATGCAGAGTGCCAGAAGAGCAGAGAGAAGTTCTGCGTACCAAGTGGCGGACTGGAGATTGTACGGGAGTTTATGACGGAGAAGAGAGGCTAGAAATGGAAATCAGTTTATTGTTAATGGAAGAAATCGCGAAGTTGTTTGCAATCATGCTTATGGGATATGCAGTCGTAAAGGCAGGACTTATGAAATCCTCAGAGAGCAAAAGCGTATCTGTGATCATGGTATACCTGGTCATTCCGTGTGTGATTATTAATGCATTTCAGGTGAAATACACACCAGATGTCCAGAAGGGTCTGATTCTGGCATGCGTGGCAGCAGTGGCGGTACACATTTTATTCCTGATTCTTACAGCATTGTTAAAAAATATCCTGCATCTTGATGCAATTGAACGGGCAACCGTAATCTACTCAAATGCCGGTATTCTTGTCATTCCGCTGGTGCAGGAACTTCTCGGACAGGAGTACGTTATTTATTCAAGTGCATACATTGCAGTACAGCTTATATTAATCTGGACACACTGCAAAAATATGCTCTGCGAAGAAGATAAACTGGAATGGAAAAAGGTACTTCTGAATGTGAATATCATCTCCATTATAGTAGGTGTAGTACTGTTTATTGGCAGAATCCAGCTGCCATCCGGTGTACAGGATGTCATGAATATGATGAATAATATGATCGGCCCAATTGGCATGCTGCTGGCTGGGATGGTCATCGCAGAAGTACCGCTTAAAACTGTTTTTAACCGAAAAAGAAACTATGTTTCTACAGCTTTAAGACTTATTGTATATCCGATATTTGTATTGTTCCTGATGAAAATAATCTGTGCATTTATCGGAATAATGGATGCAAAACAGATTCTCCTGACCGTGTATCTGGCATCTGTAACACCTGCCTGTGCGACTGTCACCTCCATGGCACAGCTCTACGATAAAGATGCGGCATACGCCAGTTCACTGTATGTTCTGACGACGCTGTTGTCAATCGTGACCATGCCCGTGATGGTGGGATCGTATGAGATGATGGCGTAGAAAGAATGAATAAGAAAGTTTTTGAAAAGACACTGGCTGGGAGGCTGGTGTCTTTTTTTGTGCACGTTTTTTGTGATGACTGTGCTTAGTTTAATACTTGAAACATATGAATGGGATACATTAAAGGATTATGCAAAGAAATATGAGAATGACCGAGATTCAGGTACAAGATCCCTGATTTCTGGAATTAATCGAAATTATTTTGAACCTTATGTGATGGAATTGGTTTTTGAATTCACAGTGAATGCAAATACAATGATTGAACGTCAGATACGCCGAATGGGAAGCATTCAGGATGATGTAGAGGAAACAATGGCCGGAGAGCTTTACGCAGATGGCTATATTGCAACATCGCAAATTGGAGATTTTGCATTGCTTCATCGTTTAAAAGGTGCAGTCAACAATCTTGTTATGGGAAAGGCTGCTTCACAGGGACTGGATCAATGGCTTTTTGACATTAATAAAGCAAGAACGCCACAGGAAATCAAGAAAATAAGTACATGGCAGAATTCAGATATCAACGAAAAACAAAAAGAAGCGGTAGAAAAAATATTGTCTGTTCCGGATGTATGTTTAATTCAGGGGCCTCCCGGAACAGGGAAAACAACTGTTATTGCAGAGGCAATTTATCAATTGGTTATACGAAATAAGCGTGTTTTAGTTGCATCTCAAGCTAATTTGGCAGTTGATAATGCGTTGGAGCGATTGATTTCTAATCCTAAGATACGTGCAATCAGACTTGGAAGTGCAAAAAAGATCGATTCATCGGTAAGCAATATCACAGAGGGAAATGTGTTTGTAGTATCTGGAATTTTAAATGCGTTTAAAAATTTATTGACTTATAGGGATGAGTTAATGTTTGGCAAAGATACTTTTTTATGTCTAAAAATCAATGATTATTTCGAAATATATGAATGGAAAAAACAAAAATTTATTAGAGTAGATAAAGTAAGTGAATATTTATCTGCAAATTATCGAGATCTTAAAACTTATTCAGTTTATTAGAAGTGGATGCATAAATTTTAGCATAAGCACTGAACAGAAAAAAACGCTCTATTTTTTTGGCATCCTTTTTGTATTTGGAATCTCATGGAAGAGAAGTATCAATAAAAAATGAAATTCATTATTATTCATGTGCGGTGGAATTTCGTTAAGTAGCAAGCTAGAATACTCAAAAGTTTATTATTTAGTAAATCGACAGAGAAGGGGGCAATCTATGTGTTTTTACCACCATTTTTTGAATCAAAGAAATTCAAAATAATATACGCAGTGACCATGGGATTATTATTGCTGATGATTGTGAGCTTGAAGATATATGATAGTTTCTGTGAAATGCCGGGGTGTTGGAATCTAAAAGATGCGGGAACACAGTACTGTTGGGATCATATTAATAGTATTTATGAAAACAGCAAAAAGAAATCTTCAGGCAGTTCCAATGGTGAAAGAATTTATAACAGTTTTGAGCTTTTTAACCAATCACAAAAATATCATTATACACCAAAGAGGAGAAATACTCCTACACCTGTACCAAGAAAATATAATGGTAATTCCTATTCTTCCTGGAAGAGTGATTCGTATGATGTCAGTAACTATGATGACCCGGATGATTTTGCCGATGATTGGGCTGATGAATTTGGAGACGGAGATTATGATGGTGGATACGATGATGCGTATGACTACTGGGAAGAAAACGGAAATTAGGTAAGAGAAGGGACTGTATGAAAATGAAAATCAGAAAAAATATATTAAAAATTGTTGCCACAGGGATTGCAACTGGTCTTGCTTTTTCCGTTTCATGCTGGAGCGTGGCTGCTTCAGATTCAACAAATGAAGCAAAAGCAGAGGAAACGCAGGAATATGATGCTTTGCAAAAGATATTTCTGGAAATTAATAAAGAAACAACAGAAGATAAGCTTCTTAAACTAATAGAAGAACACAGTGTGGAATATACAGCAGAAGAATATAATGGTACACCGAAAAGCAGGAATTATAATATTGCATTTGATTCAGATGTTGTGCTTCAAAAATATGCAGAATCAGGTGATTCTCTGGAGGTATCTTTTAATAAGGAAGATGGCACAATTTTATATGCAGAGTATTTTAATGAAGCATCGTTCAGAAATGCTTTGTATTACAATTATGGAACATATTGGGATTTTCGAGAGGATGAGCTGGATAATACGTACACAGGATATTACTATTACAAACCGGGTGATACAAAAGGCGGCATAACAATGAAATATGATAATGGTAACAGCAAAGAAACTGGATATCACAGTGTTTCCAGAGGAGAAGAGGCGCTAACACTTAATTGACACTCGTACCTCAATCTGCTATATTAAAATTACATATCTGGGAAAGTTCTTTAACCGTTCGGTTGCTTACTCCCCATATGAAAACAAGAAAATATGGCGGAGAAGATGGAACAGAAAAATTTACTCGCAAGATTTTGAAATTATTTGAGAATTATAAATAATCTTAAGGAGGAAGGCGTATGGCAACAGTAAACAGTGGAATCAGAGAGGATGCAAATTTCTTAAATCTTAAGGAAATTGCGCAAAAATAGGTGAAATCTGAAGTTAACAATATGCTGGTTACAGGTGAAAACATTATTCAGTGCTTTCAGACAGTACGTGATCAGGTGGTTTTTACTGACAAAAGAGTTATTGTAGTCAATGTGCAGGGAATCACAGGAAAGAAAACGTCTTACTTTTCATATCCATACTCAAAAGTTTTATATTTCGGAATTGAGACGGCAGGAGTTTTGGATATTGACAGCGAATTAATTATGACATTTGCAAATGGAACGGTTCTTCAGTTTGATTTCAGATCAAAAGTAGACATCAAAGGAATTTGTTCAAATATACAGCAGTATATTTTATAAGATTGATTTTTAAGAAAAGTTCGCAGGGGGGAGTGTGGATAAGATTCACACTCCTCTTTGAACAGAATGAAAAGAGCAATGCAAGGGAGTGGGGTATTGTTAATGAAGATAACGGTTAATTTTACAGTACATATATATGCAGAAGAACGTTTGTGTGATGAACTGTTAATTCCGCATAGTGAGAATTATGGAATTGTTGGGGAAGAAATAATAGAACCGCTTAGAATAATTAATAATAGAAGCATAATGTTTGAGGTAGAGAATTCAGTATCTATAAAGGAATTTTACCAATTAATTCGAAGGCATATTTACTCTGAAAAGAATAATAGGATGGATATGTATGGAGAAGAACAAACAACTCTTGATTTTGTAGAGGAATACGATGTTCTGGAAATATATTTTTTGAAAAATGGTTTGAGGTATTCTATAGTAGATAAAAGCAAAAATTTAGAATTTTATATGCAAAAATTGGGTATATCTAATACGATTGATATACAGATTTTGGTAAGCTCAGATGCTGGGGCGGTGTTCGAGGATCATGGGATTCGTTTTTATATAAATTCTAGAGAAGGAAAACGACATAATGAGCCTCATGTACATGTTGATATAAGACAAGGGGAAGGAAGTGGGAGTTTTTCTTTAAAAACAGCAGAACAGTTGACGGGGTCTAAAATAAGAAAAAAAGATCAGAAGATTATAAAAGAAATAATTGAAAACAATCAAAAAGACTTTTTGATATACTGGAATGAGCATACAGATGGTCTGGATGTGGATTTAAATCAGGCACTGGGACTTATACATTATTAATATATGAGAGAATTGATAAATGAAAATAAAAAGTGAGATTATATATACTGATACAATTTATTACTATAAAAAGCCTGTTCCTGGCTATATATGTAGTATTCTTTCAGCGAATGATCCAGATGGAAAAAATTTAAATATTTTAGAGAGAGACTCTGAGCTTGAATTAGAATATATTTTGGAGCCAAATACTACAATGTCAGATATCCGAAATGCAATATGCGAGAAAACGAATAAGCAAATAGGTGATCTTTGCAGAAGCTGTCCGTGTATTTGCATAAAAAGTCATGAAGATTTTATTGAGATTGAAAATATGGATATTATGGTAGAAACTCTACTAAGAAAATTTCAAATAGAAGGAAATTTGCAATTATATTTTGCATTTTCTGCACTTCAAGGAGATATTTGGCGAGAAGGACAAATTCATTATTATATGCAATCACGTGAATATGGAAAACATAATAGACCGCATGTGCATGTTAATGCAGGTGATAGATATAGCGCAGCGATTGATATACTTACAGGTGAGATACTTGCAGGAGAAATTCCTGGAAAATATATGAAACAAATAAAAAATAAAGTTGAAAAGAATAGAGGGTTTTTGATTGATTGTTGGAATAATATGACAGATGGAATAAATGTGGATATTGATTATAGATTTGGAATCACGTCTTTCAGAAATGTGTTAACAGATTATGAGGGAGTTAAGGAGAGAAATTAATGGATTTACAAAATATACAAGATCAACTAAATACAGAAATTTCTAAATTAGATACTCGTATCATATTCTGGTTTGACGATAAAGGAGCATAAGCAGCACCAAACTATGGATAAGCAGAACGAAGGAATTTAGAATCCGGCAGAGGCAGGTGATCCTGGTAGATATGAGAGGTTAGCTACTGTAGGAGATTTTGAGAGAACAAGAAAGCCTTCATAAGGAAAAAACGACGTTTTATTTCTTGTACCTAAAATCATCAGAAATGGACTCTTAGAAGTTGCTTCATATCCAGAAAACTCTGTTTTGTAAATATATGTAACCTATTAACGGTTTAGCAAATGCCGTAAAATCGAGGCTTTTTATTAAACTTGCACTAAAAAGAATAGAGAGAGATGTTATGAACATGAAAGAACTACAATCCATTTTTACAATCGGAGAAACCGTGGCGGTTGAATTTAAACGCTGTGGCAATGGAATAGAAAATGACACCTATGAAACAGTATGTTCTTTCTTAAATCGTTTCGGTGGAGAGCTTTTTATGGGCGTTCTGGATGATGGAACAGTGGTCGGTGTGCCTGAAAAGGCAGCTCCGGATATGGTAAAGAACTTTATAAAAGTTGTAAGTAATCCGGTATTATTTTCGCCTACCACATATCTAATTCCTGAAATTATAAAATATGATGAAAATCATACTATCATTCACGTTCACATTCCACCAAGTGCGGAGGTGCACAGTTATAAAAAAGTGATTTATGATCGTGTGGATGATGCCGATGTAAAGGTAACTGCAACTGGTGCGATTGCGCAGATGTATATTCGTAAGCAGAATATTTTTACAGAAAGAAAGATTTATCCATATGCAAGAATGGAAGATTTAAGATTGGATTTGTTGCCTAAAATTCGAATTATGGCGCAGAATCATACCGGGGGTCAGCACCCATGGACTACGATGGATGATCAGGAGTTGTTGAAAAGTGCAGGGTTATATGGTCGGGATATTGCTACAGGTGAAGAAGGATACAATCTTGCGGCAATTATGCTTCTTGGAAAAGATGATGTAATTTTAAATGTGGCTCCAGCTTATGTTACGGATGCACTTGTGCGTAAAGTAAATGTAGATCGCTACGATGATCGAGAAATCATTAAAACGAACCTGATTGAGAGTTATAATCAACTTCTGGAATTTGGAAGAAAAAACCTGCCAGATAAGTTTTTCCTGGAAGGCGCGATAAATAAAAGTCTGAGAAATACAATTGTCAGAGAGATGATTAGTAATACGCTAATGCACCGAGAATTTACCAGTAGTTATACAGCAAAGTTTGTAATTGAAAAGAAGCGGATGTATGTAGAAAATGCAAATCGTGCATCGAAAGAGGGCATTATTACAGTTGACAATCTGGAACCAAATCCAAAGAATCCAATTATTGCAGCATTTTTCAGAAATATTGGATATGCAGATCAACTAGGTTCTGGAGTTCGAAAACTATTTAAATATAGTAAGTATTATTCGGGAAGAGATCCGCAGTTTGTAGAAGATGATGTGTTTCGTATCGTTGTACCATTAGATGATGAATATTCGTTTGATTATAGTATAATAATTGATAAGGATAATGAAAACGCTAGTGCCGATAAAGTGACAAGTAGTGCCGATAAAATGCCGATTAGTGCCGATGAAGTGCCGATAAATACTTTAAGTGAGCAGCAGAAAAAGGTATTGCATTTTGCAAAAGAAAACGGGCAGATTACATCGCATCAGGTAGAACTACTATTAGAAGTAAAACAAAGACGTGCTAGAAGTATTCTTGGAAAACTGGTTGATATGGGGGTGCTTGAACGATTGGGTGCTTATAGAAATACAGTATACACCCTAAAAAATGGAAGGAAGAAATAATATTGCAGGGAGTATTTAACGTATGAAGAAGAAAATTATAGCTGTAATAGCTTTCGTATTGGTAGTTACAGGAGTTCCTTTTTGTGCTATCAAGGGAGATGAGGCTGCCAGAGCGAGGGCAAAAGAGGCAGCAGAAAGCCAGAACAAGGAATGGTATAAAGAAGCGAATGCGTGTATAGATGCTGGAGAGTATGAGGATGCGATAAAACTGCTGGAGAAATTGCCAACAGACTACGAAGATAGCAGATATATCATACCATATGCGGAATATTGTAAAGGTGTTGCGGACAAAGAAAAAATTGAGCAGCTGTACAGGCTTACGTGGAATTTCCCGCGAGAAAATGAATATACTGGAAAATATCGGAGAAAATGCAGACAGCGAAAGCGGAAACAAAAGCGCAATATGAAGAGTATACAGAACAGAAAGAGAAGAAAAAAGAGAAGAAATCAAGAAAGATGTACCATATAAAGGGATGGAGCGAAAAAAATTTATGGCGACTTGTCGAAATGGCAGGGTTAGCAATGCTGTAGAGTTCGTGCATTCATCTTCATCAAAACGCAATTACAGCAGAGATGATAAGAGCATGGATATGTACGATGTGTATGATTACGATGATCCAGAAGATTTTTATTATGATCATGTCGATGAGTTTGATGATATACAGGATGCAGAGGATTACTGGGAAGAGAACAGATGATATAAGTATTGGTCGGATAAAGATAAGGAGAGTGCTTTGCAAATAAAGTTTAAATGTGACAAATAAAAAGAAAAGGAGATCAGCTATGAAGATCGTAATTATTAATGGAAGTGCAAGAAAGGGAAATACGTTAACAGCAATCAATACTTTTATAAAGGGAGCAGCTGAACATAATGAGATTGAGATGATTTCTCCTGATAAATTACATATTGCTCCATGCAAAGGCTGCAAAGCCTGTCAGTGCCATAAGGGGTGCGTAGATCAGGATGATACGAACCCGACAATTGACAAAATTGCAGCAGCAGATATGATTCTTTTTGCAACCCCGGTCTATTGGTGGGGAATGACTGCACAATTGAAACTGGTTATTGATAAATGCTATTGTCGTGGATTACAGCTTAAGGGAAAGAAAGTTGGTATCATTGTGACTGGCGGAGCTCCGGTTGATAATGTACAGTACGAGCTGATCAGGAAACAGTTTGAATGCATGGCAGGATATTTATCATGGGAAGTATTGTTTTTCAAGACCTATTCTGCAAATGCTAAGGATGAACTTGAAAAGAATACAGAAGCTATGGAAGAACTGGAAAAACTGGGACAGGATGTGAAGTGAATATTATAAATGAAATCCAAAATTCTACAGAAGAAGAGCAGAAGATATGAATCAAATTGAGAGTCAATGGGACAAATTGTTGAAGATAAAGACGACCGGACGGGATGATTCTCGTTCTGATCAGTACAGATATCCGTATGAGCCGACGCAGTATTTGGTATTAGAACGCCTGGCGAACAGTGGGTTGATCAGTAAGAAAAATACAGTTCTTGATTATGGTACTGGGAAGGGCAGGGTATGTTTTTATCTTTCCTATCAGACGCGATGCAGATCTGTCGGTGTGGAATATGATGAGCGTATTTTTAGTGCAGCAGAATCTAACAGAGAACATGCGGTATCGGGCAGAAGAGTATCTTTTGAGCTGACAGGAGCAGAAGAATATGCAGTACCAACTGATGTGGACAGGTGCTATTTTTTAATCCGTTTTCTGTAGAAATACTGCAAAAAGTTCTTGCCAGAATTTATGAATCATACTATGAGAATCCAAGAGAAATTCTGTTAATGTTTTACTATCCGTCAGAGGAATATATAAGCTGTCTCATGACGGAAGAAGCTTTAATGTTTGTTGATGAAATAAGCACAGAAGATTTGTTTGAAGTAAAGAATGAGCGAGAAAGGATTTTAATTTTTTCAGTAGAATAAGAATAGGGACATACAGCAGACTGCGTAACAGCATTTACTTAATTGTAAATTGTAAAGTTACGCAGCCTTTTTTATAATATAGATTGACAATATCTTAACAAGGCATTACAATAATGGAAACCAGAAAACCAAAAAGAGTTTCCGGGTTTCCAAATGGAGGATTGAATGCGGGATAAAATTATTGATGCAACGGTTGAGGAATTTAAACAGAACGGCCTGAAATTTACAATGAACGATCTGGCGAAGCGGCTTGGAATCAGTAAAAAAACAATTTACACAGTTTTTGAAAGCAAACAGGCAGTTCTGGTAGCAGTAGCGGACCGTTATGCGGCAGATTTAAACAGTATGCAGGAAGAACTGGAGGCGGATGTAAGTCTGAATGTAGTGCAGAAACTGGAGAAGCTTTTGTGCGCACTGCCGGAAAAGTATTACAACATTGGACTGAGCCGAATCTACGAACTTGCGGAAAAGTATCCAAAGCCATACCGACATCTGATGAGGTCAGTAAACAATGGATGGGAACAGGCAGAAAAGTATCTTGAAAAGGGCATGGAAGAGGGCATGATTCGAGAAGTTTCCATTCCGGTAGTAATGGCAATGGTAAAAGGCACTGTATATTGTTTTATGGAGTCAGATATTCTGTATCAAAATGAACTGACTTATGAACAGGCAAAAAAAGAAATGGTAGAAATACTGATGAAAGGAATAAAAGTAGGTGGGAAAAGTAAGGATTCTGGAAATTAAAGAGAGCGTGTTTGCGGACAATGACAGACAGGCAGATCAGCTTCGGATCAGACTGAAAGAAAAAGGTGTCTTCCTGATGAATCTGATGTCGTCGCCTGGCTCCGGCAAGACGACAACTCTGAAAAGAACGATAGCAGCTTTAAAAGATGACCTTCGTATCGGGGTCATGGAGGCGGATATTGATTCAGATGTGGATGCACTTGCAATTGCCGAAACCGGGGCAAAAGCAATTCAGCTGCATACAGGCGGCATGTGTCATCTGGATGCAAAAATGACAGAGCAGGGGATCGAAGGTCTGGGCATTGAAGATGTAGATCTGGCGATTCTCGAAAACGTAGGAAATCTTGTCTGTCCGGCCGAGTTTGACACAGGCGCATCAAAAAATGTAATGATTCTTTCTGTTCCGGAAGGTCATGACAAACCTTTGAAATATCCATTAATGTTTGAAGTATGTGATGCAGTTCTGATCAATAAGATTGATGTACTTCCATACTTTGATTTTGATATGGAACTGGTAAAAAAATACATTCACCAGAGAAATCCAAAAGCGGAGATTTTCCCGGTCAGTGCAAAGACAGGAGAAGGCATAGAAGCATGGACTACATGGCTGAAAAAGCAGGTTACTGACTGGAAATCATAACAAAACAGAAGAGAGAAGGGAAAGAAAAGAGAGATGAAAAAAGAACTCGATAAGGAGCTTTATCCGGATTATGTGTACCCGGAATTTACACCGGATCCGGGTAAACCATTTCGCGAGCCAATTGCGAAACTGGGCAAAAAGATCACAGACCGTATTCCGCAGAAGCTGGGTCTTAAAAAGATCACCAGAAATGATCCGGAGTATTGGGGACTGGCCGGAGTGCTTACTGATGAGGAAGCACTCCTGGCATTGAAGCTTGGGGTAAGAAAGCCAAAAACATTGTCGGAGATCGTGAAAATTTCAGGGCTGGAAGAGAAAAAATGTGAGGCACTTCTGGAAGAAATGTCACGCAAAGGACTTCTCGAATACAACTGGGAAAATGCGGCACATGAGAAGCAGTATGTCCTGCCGATGTATGTACCGGGATGTGCGGAATTCTTTAATATGAATGCAAAAATCCTGGAATCCAACCCGGAAATGGGTACATTTTTTGAACATATGTCCCGTTTGCCACTGGAGAAAATTACTCCATTTGTACCAGAGGGTGGAGCAGGTATTGGCATGCATGTCATTCCGGTAGAAAAAGCAATCGAGATGGAAAATGAATCTGTTGATCTGGAACATATTTCCTACTGGCTTAGTAAATATGAGGGAAAATATGCAGCAAGTCCATGTTCCTGCCGTCGTTCCCGTTTGACATATGACGAAGGATGCGCCGATGATCCGGAAGGATGGTGCGTTGCAGTTGGTGATATGGCAGATTATGTTGTGGAGACACAGAAAGACGGACGTTATATTTCAAAAGAAGAAGCACTGGATATTTTCCGACAGGCAGAAGAAAGCGGTTTTGTACATCAGATCACAAACATTGATGGTAAAGATAAGATTTTTGCTATCTGTAACTGTAATGTAAATGTCTGTTATGCGCTTCGTACGTCACAGCTCTTTAATACACCAAATATGTCTCGTTCTGCATATATCGCAAAAGTAGAGAAACAGAACTGTGTCGCATGTGGAAAATGTGTGGAAGCCTGTCCGGCAGGAGCGGTGAAACTGGGACAGAAACTTTGCGACAAAGAAGGCTGCGAGATTACATATCCACGCATGCCGCTTCCAGGTGATCAGCCATGGGGTGAGCATATGTGGTCACACAACTACCGCGATGTCAACCGTATCAATTGCTATGATACCGGAACAGCACCGTGTAAAACAGCCTGTCCGGCTCATATCGGAATACAGGGATATCTGCAGCTTGCAAAAGAAGGCCGCTATGAGGATGCACTTGCACTGATCAAGAAAGATAATCCACTTCCGGCAGTCTGTGGGCATGTATGTAACCGTCGCTGCGAAGATGCCTGCACAAGAGGCACGATCGACGAAGCTGTTGCAATCGATGAAGTCAAACGCTTTATTGCAGAACGTGATCTGAATGCAGAAACACGCTTCATTCCAAAGAAAACAATTCCGTCACTGAAAGGTGGATTTGAAGAAAAAATTGCAATTATCGGAGCCGGCCCGGCAGGATTGTCCTGTGCATACTTCCTTGCACTGACCGGATATAAACCGACGATTTTTGAAAAGAATGCAGAACCGGGCGGTATGCTTCGCTATGGAATTCCATCCTACAAACTGGAAAAAGATCTTCTGGCGGCAGAAATTGATGTGATCCGTCAGCTTGGCGTAGAAATCCGCTGTGGCGTAGAAGTTGGAAAAGACGTTACGATCGAAGACCTGAGAGAGCAGGGATATAAAGGATTTTATGCTGCAATCGGCTGTCAGAGAGGAAGAAAACCGGGAATCAGTGGAGAAAATGCCGAAGGTGCATATGCGGCCGTGGATTTCTTAAGAGAAGCCGGTGCAAAAGAGAGTTTTTCGCTTGAAGGTGATGTTGTTGTAGTTGGTGGCGGAAACGTAGCCATTGACGCAGCAAGAATCAGCAGCAGATGTACCGATGCGAAGATTTCCATGTTCTGTCTGGAAGCAAGAGAAAAAATGCCGGCAAGCGACGAGGAAATCGAAGAAGCACTTGAAGAGGGAATCGAACTGAACTGTGGATGGGGACCAAAAGAAGTTCTGGAAGAAAATGGCCATGTAAGCGGTGTTGTTTTCAAAAAATGTACCCGTGTATTTGATGCACAGGGCAGATTTTCACCGGAATATGATGAGAACGATACAGTAACTGTGCCGTGCCGCCATGTCATTTTTTCAGTAGGACAGGCAATCGACTGGGGCCATATGCTGGATAATCTCCATGTGGAACTCCGTCCGAACGGCGGTGCACTTGCTAATAAACTGACTTACCAGACTTCCGAACCGGATATCTTCGTAGGTGGTGACGTTTATACAGGTCCGAAATTTGCCATTGATGCGATTGCGGCCGGACGCGAAGGGGCGGTTTCCCTGCATCGATATGTGCATGAACATTGTACACTGACGATTGGACGTAACCGCCGTGATTTCATCGAACTGGACAAAGAAAACATTAAAGTGGAAACTTACGACTCATCCAGTCGTCAGATTCCGCCAAAAGCAGATATAAAAGAACAGGCAAAAACCTTCCGTGATCTGTCACAGAGCCTGACAGAAGAACAGGTGAAAAAAGAAACCTCCCGCTGTCTGTCCTGCGGAGCATCTGTTGTCGACCCGAATAAATGCATCGGATGTGGTGTCTGTACAACGAAATGTATGTTTGACGCAATCCACCTGCACAGAGAGATTCCGGGAGCTTCCATTATGCGTGCTTCGGAAGATAAGTTGAAATACATTCTTCCAAACATGGTGAAACAGTCAATCAAAGTGAAATTCAAAAAGAAAAAATAGGAGCTGTGCAGCAGCTCTCAGATAAAGGAGCAAAAATATGCACGAGCTTGGAGTAACTTTTCATATCATGGATCATCTGGAAAAGGTGGCCGCTGAAAATAAAGTGACACATGTACGAAAAGTCACACTTGAACTGGGAGAGGTCTCGACAGTGATTGAGTCCTATTTACAGAATTGCTGGACATGGGCTGCAAAAAAGCGGCCTCTGTTCGATGAATCTGAATTAGTGGTGGAAACATTACCTGCAATCACGTATTGTGAAGACTGCAAGCAGACATATCCCACGGTAGAACATGGCAAGATCTGCCCGCATTGCGGAAGTGAACATACCTATTTATTGCAGGGAAATGAGTTCAACATTAAGGAAATAGAAGTAGAATAAACAAAAGAGGGAGAGAGTAAAGAGTATGTTTTTTCAAATCTACGGAGAGACAGCCGGATGGCAGCTTCTTGGATGGCTGCTGGTATTTGCCGGGCTTGTCGTAATGAATGAAATCGCAAGAAGATCCAAAGCAGGCGGTATTGCATGTTTTCTGATTCTGCCTGCAGCACTTAGCGTGTACTTTATTGCTATCTATGTCGGAGCAGCAATGGGAGCCGATTGGGCACTGAATAATGACACTTATGTACACATGAACAGCTGGTTCCATTATGCAAAACTGTATGCAGCAACAGCTGGCTGTATCGGATTTATGATACTGAAGTATCACTGGGGAAAACTTGGAAAATCTCATGGATTTAAAGCTTTTCCATTTATCATTGTTGCAATCAACATCCTGATCGCGGTAGTATCAGACTTCGAGTCAGCAATCCGTGCCGGTTCTCTGGCAGGTGGCTGGTGGCTTTCTTCCGAGGGAGTGTGGCTTTACGGAGGATGGTGGAACGTATTAAACGGACTGGCAGGTATTTTGAACATTTTCTGTATGACAGGCTGGTGGGGAATCTACTCCTCAAAAGATAAAAAAGATATGCTCTGGCCGGACATGATCTGGGTATATGTCCTTGCATATGACATCTGGAACTTCCAGTATACATATCTGAACCTGCCGACACATTCCTGGTACTGCGGACTGGCACTTCTGCTTGCACCTACATTTGCAGCAGCTCTCTGGAATAAAGGTGGCTGGATCCAGAACCGTGCAAACACACTGGCTCTCTGGTGCATGTTTGCACAGGTATTCCCGCTGTTCCAGGATGCGAGCCGCTTCACAACAGTCACTTCCGTATACGGACAGGGCGGTATTGCAGCAGCTATGGGAAACAACATGCCGACCATCGCAGAACCGACTGCCCAGGGAATCATTTCCGTACTGTCATTTGCAGTGAATGTATTCGTCTTCGCATACATCCTGAAACGCGCAAAAGCACAGAAAAAGAACCCGTGGAAGAACGAGATCTTCACAGATACAAAAGATTACAAAGAAGCAATGGAAAGAGCATAAAGATGAGAAAGGCACTGACGGAGGTCGGTGCCTTTTTTTTGACAATATAAACAACAAAACGGTAATTGAGGTGTGAGTGGTTAAATGATATAATTAACCCAGAGAAACTTTTGAAACCAAATCTAAAGAATCTTATTATAGTACGAGAAGGTAACAACCGTAAGGGAAGATGGGTTATAAAAAACGATAATGAGCATGAACATCACAAAACCAATCATTAGAAAGATAAAAGACAATGAAACTGCACTGGCTGAATTTGAGAAAGAAATCAAAACAAGTGAGGCAGAAGATACAAAGGATATCATCATGAACTTTCCGACGGTATACATCCACAACTGGCCGGAAACGAATAAGTATGATGTATATGTCGGGGAATCCAACAATATCTTTGCGCGTACGAGACAGCATTATCAAAGTAGAATCAAGCATGAGACATGGCAATATAGAATGATGAAAACAGATGCTTCACTATATATCATCGGCCATGAGCATTTCAATAAGTCCCTGACATTGGATGTCGAAAATCGTCTTATGCATTATCTTATGAGTGTGGATAAAGTGCACCAGGTTCACAATGGAAGAGGAAATCCTCAGAAACATTATTATCCATCTGCAGAATTCGAAGAAATATTTCGAAAAATATGGACGGAATTACATGAGTCAGATGAAGAACTTTTTCCGGATGAAAATATCGTGAAAGATTCTGCGATTTATAAAGCATCTCCGTTGCACAAATTAACGGATGAGCAGGAGAATGCCAAAATCCAGATTTTGGAATGCATTGATCTTGCCAGACAAAAGCATGAAAAGCAGATCATATTTATAGATGGTGAAGCAGGAACTGGAAAAACGGTTCTGAACAGCAACATTTTTTATGAATTGTACTGTCAGGAAGAAGAAAAAGACAATGCAGAATTCAAATGCTGCATGGTAGTCAATCATGATGAACAGGTAAAAGTGTATTCTGACATTGCAAAGAAGCTGGGGATTACAGAAAAATATGGTGAAGTAGTAAGTAAGGCTTCCACTTTTTTGAACAGGCATAAGGATCTGGATTCTGTAGATGTCGTTTTTATTGATGAGGCACATTTGCTTTTTACCCAGGGAAATCAGGGATACAGCGGAAAAAATCAGTTGGATGATATCATAAAAAGAGCAAAAGTAGTTGTCATTGTATTTGATGAGAATCAGATACTCAGAATGGACCAGTACTGGGAAAAACAGATGATTGACAGATACCGTAATAAAGCAATCGAGCAGCAGAATTATATTACGCTGACAAAGCAGCTACGCATGCAGGCGGATAATGAGACACTTGCATGGATTGATGCCTTTACGAAGAAACAGATTATAAACAAAATCCCACATCATGATTATGAAATAAAAATATTCGATTCGCCGGAAGCGTTAGACCTGGAAATAAAAAAGAAAGCAAGCAGCGAGAAGAGTCGATTGTCGCGTGTTATTGCCAATTATGACTGGGATTATAAGAAAGGCAAAAAGCCGGAGGATACATCAAAAAAATACTGGGAAGTAGATGTGTGGATTGAAAATCAGAGATGGCATAAGCCATGGAATTATGAATTGGAACAAAATCTTAATAAAGATGAGAAAAAGAAGATAAAAGAACAGGCATGGGCAGAGCAGGCACACACAATTGCCGAAGTTGGTTCAACTTATACAATTCAGGGATTTGATCTCAACTATGCAGGAGTGATTCTTGGAAAATCTGTAAAATATCGAAATGGCAAAATTGTTTATGATCCAAGTGAAACCAGTAATGGAAAAGTAACCAAGAACAGAACTATGGAAGATGGTACAAAGCAGAACTTTGCAAAAGAATTACTGAAGCATGAGATTCGTGTCCTTATGACACGTGGAGTAAATGGTTTGTACATATATGCATGCGATGACCAGTTAAGAGAAGCATTAAAAAAAGCAGCGGAACAGGAGTAAGAAAAATGACAGAAGAAACAATAAAACAGATTTTGAAATTCCGAGATGACCGTGACTGGAAACAATTCCACAATCCAAAAGATCTGGCGATTTCCATTTCCCTGGAGGCCGCAGAACTCCTCGAAGTATTCCAGTGGAGCGGTACAGATGTTTCCAATGAGGGAAAACAGGAAAAAATCAAGAAGAACTTGCAGATGTATTAAATTACTGCGTCCTCATGGCAGATGCCTGTGGACTGGATATCGATGAGATTGTGCAGGAGAAGATTAAGGTCAATAATGAGAAATATCCCGTGAGCAAGGCGAAAGGGAAGAAAGAGAAATATAATAAATTGTGAAATATGTTTATGAAGCATCTATCAGAAATATTGGATACGTGGAGTAGATTGGCTCAGGTGTGCGAAATCTGTTCAAATACAATAAATTCTATTCAGGAAAAGAACCAGAGTTTGCAGAAGGAGATGGGTTTGGGAGGGGCTACTGGATGAGTAGCACTCATACGATTTTGGGGTAGGATAATGAAAGTCAAGTTGCGACTAAAGGCGGTGAGGTTGCGACTATGGGGAGCAAAACTGCGACTAAGAAAAATGACAAAGTCAGGTGTGAGGTGAAAAATGGAAAGACCTGAAATATATACCGACAATTACAATTCACTTGAAGAGTGGATTGAATTGAGAAAGCGTAATGAAGAGTTTGTTTATCCACAGTTTTTTGTTCCCTTTAGAGAGTGGATGAAAGATATTGAGCAGAAAAGTGATATGGAAATTAAAGAGTTATTGAGAATACTGCTTCAGCCATATACTTTAGGAGTAGATACAGTTGACACATATGAATTCTACAAAGAATATGTACAGGACAAAGTAAATAAAGAAAAAAATTTACAAACATATGAGTTATGTATGAATCAATTGAAATATAATGAACGGATTTATCGTATAAAAATAAACAAGAAGCTTGGGAAGGATTAACCTGGGTGCTTCCGTTATTAAATATTAATCCAATGAAAGCATTAAAAGCTTTAGGTATGTATTTTGATGCCGAGTGTATATATATGCCAGATGATCGAATATATGGCATTTCGGATGCGATGGATATTATCGAGGAAAAATATATAAAGAGTGCTTCTGATAAAAATGCATATATTTTTTCATTAACTTCGAGAGAGTTTGAAATTTTAATTGCCATATTATATGAAGCGTTAGGATATAAAGTGAATTTGACGAAGGCAACGAGAGAGGGTGGAAAAGATATCATTGCAGAAATTAATGAGAATGAAAGAAAAGAGAAAGTTTTTGTAGAATGCAAGTTGTACAAAACTTGTGAGTTAAAGAAAGAAACAGTGCGTGCGTTAGGATATACCATGCTAAGTGAAGAAGCAACCCGAGCAGTTATTTTTACATCGGGTTACGCTACAAAAGCATTAAAAGAAATGGATACAAGAATACAGATTTTTGATATGGAAGAAATGATTCTTTTGTTAAATGCCAATTTAGGGGAAAGATGGTACACAGATTTCGAGAGATTGAAAAGTAATTTTATGAAGGAGATGAGTTAGTCTTCGTACATATCCTGAGCGTGTAAAAGTATAGAAAAAGGTTACAAGGAAGCAACGAAAAGAGCATAAAGTGAGAGGGGAAAGGGCATTGACTGCGGTCGGTGTCTTTTTTCATTCGTTAAACAGAAAGAATAGCGCAAAAACTGTAATTGTGATGCTGATAGTTAAATGATATAATTATTTTAATAAATAAAATTGATATAGGAGATCAGATATGATTTTTAGAAGGTCTACTGGTAAGGCAGTTAGATCAACAATGAAAGTAATACACAGACTATGTCATTTAGTTTCTTATTTTGAAGAAAAGATGAAATAATTTCAAAATTAAGTAGTTGTTATGGAGGCATTTGGGGTGAATGGAGGTGACGGCATGATTATATTTTATGAATATCTAATTAATGAAGCTCTTAGAATTGTGGATTTAAAGGGAACTGTAGATGATATTAAGGCGGGGAATGATCTGAAAGAAATAAATAGAATAATTAGTTGTTTGGAAGTAAATATAAACATATCGCTATATATTCAGAAAAATATAAAAGAAGGCATAGCATTGAATAGAAGATTAAGAGAAGAATATCCAGAAATTCAAAATATGTGTGATGTCATCAATAATATGAGCCCCAATAGAAACGAAAACATCAAGTCAGTGAATGCTTCAATAAGTGATGAACTTAAAGAAATTTTGAGAACAGATCAATTTGGAATTATGACAGGAGTTTTGATAAAACATAATGTAGTATCAGATATCAAAGAGTTTGTTCAGGAGATCACATGATGAATTAATAGAAAAGATAATAACTGGGCGGATACGTTTTGGAGAGAAACGTTATTAGTGAAATTAATAATGGGTTACAGACTGCTTTAGTGGACAGTGATATAGATTCCAATCTTGCGTACAGACCGCAGTTCATTACCAACGACCATAAACGAGGAATTAAGGTTCTGACACATATTGAAAATCAGTTGATGCATTGCGATGAATTTTCAATTAGTGTAGCCTTCATTAGTAGAAGTGGTTTTGTTGAGCTGTCGGAAACTCTTAAGGAACTAGAAAGAAGAGGCATCAAGGGGCGGATATTGACTACGGATTATTTACATTTTAGTGATCCGTATGCGTTGGACAGGCTTGCTGCACTAAATAATGTAGAGTTAAAAATGTATCATGTCGATGAAGCTGGCGTAGGATTTCACACAAAGGGCTATTTGTTTAGAGAAAGTGGAATCTATAGAATTATTATAGGTAGTTCTAATATGACACAGACTGCGTTGTCAACGAATATGGAGTGGAATACACAGCTTGTAAGTACGGAACAGGGTGAGATGGCCCAGTCAATCGTAAAAGAGTTTGAAATGCTTTGGACAGATGATGTTTCCTATACTTATGAAGAATTTAGTGAAGTATATAGGAAAGAATATAAGCACAAAAAACAGATTGACAGATTGGTACGTGAGCAACAAAAAATTGCTTTACAGGAAGAGATTATAGATTATGATGCATACAAATTAAAGCCGAATAAAATGCAGGAAGAATTTATTTGCAGTGTGCATGATTTGATTGAACGTGGAGCAAAGAAGGCGTTGTTAATTAGTGCCACTGGTACAGGAAAAACTTATGCATCTGCGTTTGCTATGCGAAATGAAAAGCCTAAGAAAGCTCTATTTATTGTGCATCGTGAATTGATTGCAAGACAGGCATTGAAGAGCTATAAAAAGGTGTTTGGAAGTACGAAGAAATTGGCTTTGTTGTCGGGAAATTCAAAAGAATATGATGCAGATATTTTATTTGCAACGATGTCTATGATGGCGAAAACAGAAACTTTGGAAAGATATAAAGTTGATGAATTTGACTGGATTTGTATTGATGAAGTTCACCGTGCTGGATCAGAAAGTTACCAGAAAATTATGAATTATTTTCAACCAGATTTCTGGCTTGGTATGACAGCCAGCCCGGAAAGAACGGACGGATTTGATATATTTAATTTGTTTGATCACAATATTGCCTATGAAATTCGTTTACAGCATGCGTTGAAAGAAGACCTGCTTTGTCCATTTCATTATTTTGGTATCACTGATATAGAAATTGATGGCGAGACCGTAGATGATAAGACGGATTTAAGAAATTTTTCTTACTTAGTTTCAGATACAAGAGCTCGATATATTCTGGAACAGGCAAATTATTTTGGACATAGTGGTGAAAGAGTAAAAGGCTTGATCTTTTGTAGTGGTAAGAAAGAAGCACAGGAACTTTCTACGAAGTTCAATGAATATGGTTATTATACAACTGTATTGACTGGAGCAAATTCGGAGAAAGAGAGAGAAAAAGCAATTAATCTTCTGACGAGGGAAGTTTCCACAGATGAGATAGAAAAACATGAAAAAGATATCTGTAATCATGTGAAAAATGATACAGATGAGATGCCATTTCTGGATTATATTTTTACAATAGACATTTTTAATGAAGGTGTAGATATTCCTGAAATTAATCAGGTATTGATGTTAAGACCGACAGAATCACCAATTGTTTTTGTACAGCAACTGGGACGTGGATTGCGTAAAGCAGAAGGCAAAGAGTATGTTGTTATCATTGATTTTATTGGAAATTATACAAATAACTATATGATTCCGATTGCGCTGTCTGGGGATAGAAGTTATAACAAAGATTCTATTAGAAGATACGTTTCAGAAGGAACCAGAATTATTCCAGGCGCATCAACGCTCCACTTTGATGAGATTTCAAGAAAGAGGATTTTTCAATCAATTGACAGTGCAAGAATGAATGATGTGAAGCTACTAAGAGAGTCATTTGAACAGTTAAAATATCGACTGGGGCGGATACCATCAATATTAGATTTTCGTAAATATGGTTCAATTGATGTGAATAAATATTTTGTGAAATTTGATTCGTATTATGCATTTTTGGTCAAATATTATTCAGACGAATATAAAGTAAGATTGACTCCTGAAGAAGCAAGTATTATTGAATTTCTTTCAAAAAAAGTAACGAACATGAAGCGTATTTATGAATTAGCATTGTTGCAGCAACTTTTGCAACAGCGTAGAAGAGTTTTTACATATTATGAAAAAATTCTTGAAATGACATATCATAAAAAATTGAATTTACAAACAGAGGAATCGGTAGTAAGGAATCTTACTAATGAATTTCCAAAGGAAGAAGAGCGGAAAAAGTATAAGGATTGCGTTCTGATTAAAAAATCTTCAGAAGGATATGTATTGGAAGACAAGTTTGAAAAAATGCTGAATGAGAATTTGGAATTTTTGAAGATGGTGGATGAATTGATTCAATATGGTATTGAAAACTATCAGGAGAATTACTCGGATTCTTACAAAGATACAAATTTTCAGCTGTATCAGAAATATACATATGAAGATGTATGTCGATTGCTTAATTGGCAGCGGAATATGAATGCGCAGAACATTGGTGGATATTTTTATGATGCTACGACGAAAACATTGCCGGTGTTTATCAATTATGATAAAGCAGAAGACGCAATAGCATATGAAGATAGATTTGTAACGAGGGAGAATTTGATTGCGTTATCAAAGCATCCAAGAAAGGTAAATTCCAGTGATGCGGATCATTTTTTCAAAAGAACAGAATCAGATAAAGAAAATAAGATTCTATTATTCGTAAGAAAGAATAAGGACGATAAAGAGGCAAAGGAATTTTATTTTCTGGGAGAAGTATTTGCTCAAGGTGAACCGATTCCGATTAAAATGGAAAAGACTGGAGACGATGCTTTTGAGATTAATTACAAGCTGGATGTACCGGTAAGAGAAGACATCTACGAATATATAGTGAGTGAGGCATAAAGATGAAAACAGTACGAGTAGTGGCTGCCGTAATAAAGGCGGTAAATGAAAATGGAGAACCAATTATTTTTGCAACACAGAGGGGATATGGCGAATTTAAAGATGGCTGGGAATTTCCAGGTGGCAAAATTGAAGAAGGGGAAACTCCACAAGATGCATTAAAAAGAGAAATTAGAGAGGAACTGGATACAGAAATTTCAGTAGGGGAATTAATCGATACAATAGAATACGATTATCCGACATTTCACCTTTCTATGGATTGTTTCTGGTGTGAAATTGTAAAAGGTGATCTTGTGCTGAAGGAGCATGAGGCGGCGCAATGGCTGAATAAGAAGTCGATGAATGATGTAGATTGGCTGCCGGCGGATATTACTTTGATTGAGAAGATTAGAGAAAAGATGTAATAAGTAAATAGAAAGTACTTATATTGGGAGTTGGAGAATGGAACTCTTATCGACTAGGGAGTGGGCGACTGTAATCTGGGGATTTGTATTTTGGGTATATGCAATGGCACATAAACAGATTAGAGAAGCACTTTGGAATGTTGTAAAGATATTTTTTGGCAAGAAGTTAAGGATATTATGGAGTATTATTTTACTTTATGTTTTGGGAATAACTTTAATATTTTGTCAGTTACCATTTTGGGATAATATTTATATTAAGGATATTATAGTATGGTTTATTTTTTCGGGATTAATATATTGTATGAATGCTGTTTCAAAAGATGCTGATGAGAAATATATAGAAAATATTTTAAAAAATAATTTGAAATTTACAGTAATTTTTGAATTTATTATGAATACATTTACATTTAACATATGGATTGAATTGATAATAGTACCAATTATTACAGTAATTGTTATGATGAACATAGTTGCCGAACATAAAATGGAATATAAGGCAGTACACAAATTGTTAGATATTGTTCTTGCAATAATGGGGTTCGGAATATTATACGAAACTATAAAGATTGCAGTGCATGAATATAAATACCTGAATGCCGTGAATACTTTTATTAGTTTTATGATTCCAATAGTATATTTAATAATGATTGTACCATTAGAGTATATACTAGAGCTTTATTCTAAATATGAAAATTTATTTGTTAGAATGAAATTAAGGGAAGATGAAAATAAAGAAATTCAAAGCAAACACAGACGACTTATTCTAATAGCTTGTAAATTATCAGTACATAAAGTGATGCTTTTTCAAGAAAAATATTGGAATAAGGTGTATAAGAAAATGTCGATGAAAGAATTTGAAAAAATAATAGAAGAATTCAAAAATGAATGTAATAGCGAAAGATAATTTGGAAATATTCGTGAATAATCCTGCTTCTGTGTTCATGCTGTCCGGACTTTGGAAACCACAAATCAGTTTTTTTAAGGAAATCTCTATTCTGGTAATGGAAATCGTTAATCAGGAAACGGAAGCAATAATAGAATTGAAACTAAAAGTATTGATAAATGATAAAAACGGCGTGGTCTGTGAACATAAGAACTATTTAAATTGTATTGAGGATATCGAGGGAGGAAGCTATGAGAAAGAATATAATAAAAATCAGTTTAGCAGGAGTTGTAGCCAGTGTTGTCGTATCTACAGCATCTTTTAGCGTGGCAGCGTCAGCTGTTCCAACTGAATCACCAGTAGAGTCAACTAAGGAATACGATGATATACAAAAGATGTTTCTGGCAATCGATAAAGATACAACAGAGGATGATCTTCTAAAATTGATCGAAGAGTATGAGGTTGCATATACGGCAGAAGATTATAATGGAACACCGAAGAAAAGATGCTATAATATCGCGTTCGAAGAAGGTGCAGCGCTTCAGAGGTATGCAAATCCAGGAGATACTCTGGAGGTATCTTTTGATAAAAATGATGGCACGATATTATATGCAGAATACTTTAATAATGAGGCTTTCATGGATGCGCTTTATTATAATTATGGTACGCATTGGGATTTTAGTGAAGATGAGCCGGGTAATGTGTATTCGGGATATTATTACTATAAGCCAGGAGATACAAAAGGTGGCATTACTATGAAGTACAGTAATGGCAACACGAAAGAAACAGGATATCATAGTGTTGACAGTGCAGAAGATGCATTGGGAGATATTTTATCATAAATTAAAAAAGTATACTTAACGGTTGATTTTTTCCTTAAAATGAATATAATAATAATTAACAGAACCCAACACGCCTCTCAACGATGCGGACCACGTTGGGTCTTTTAATTTAAGGAGAATGTTGGATGGGAGAAGTAAAACAACATCAGCCTCCTATGACAATTGATGAACAGATAGAGAATTTAAAAAATATTGGGTTGATTGTCGAAGATGAGGAGTATGCGAAAAGAATATTAAATGACATTTCATACTTTAGATTGATTAAAGCCTATAGTTTAAATCTTAAGACAAATGAAGGAAGATATAGAGAAAACATTACGTTTCAACAACTGGTAGATTTATATCTTTTTAATGCAAATTTTCGTCAAATTATATTCCCTGAAATCGAAAAAATAGAAATAAATGTGCGATGTAGAATTTCGAATTATTTCGCTGAAAAATATGGTGTTTTAGGTTATTTAGAAGCAGATAATTTTGTGAATGTAAAATATCATCAAGAGTTCTTGAAGGATGTTCATGAAGAAATAAGAAGAAATTCTAAGGCTCCGTTTGTTAAGAATTTTCGGATGAACTATGCAGGTGGGATGTTGCCAATATATGCGCTGGTGGAAGTTTTCAGTTTTGGTACATTATCTAAGTTTTACAAAAATATGAAAAACCCAGATAAAAAAGCAATAGCGAAATCGTTTGGGATAGGATATACGTACTTAGAGAGTTGGTTAGAGAGCATTTCTTATGTTCGAAATATATGTGCACATTATGGTCGCTTGTATAATGCAAAATTATCAAAAACACCAATGTTGTACAAGGAATATTCAGAAGCTGGTATTGGAAATAATCGTATTTTGGGAGTGTTGTTATGTCTTAAACATATTTTGAAAAATGATAATCATTGGAATATGTTTGTAGATAAGATAGAGATATTGTTCGATAAATATGAGAATGTTGATATAACAACAATGGGATTTAAAGAGAATTGGAAAGCACTTTTAGAAAATGATAAATAAAATAGTATGAGACAAAAATGTACTAAAGTGTCTTAAGGTTAGAGAGTCGAGAAAACGGCTCTTTTCTTTTGTTATAAATTTGTACACGATAAATGTTAATTCTCGTATACGGTAAACAATTCATATACGAAAGTGTTATGATTTGCAACGGAAACTATGTTCTGGAATAAATTCCCAAATGGGAATATAAGTATTGAAATCCTAAAATAAATTCCGAAATGGGAATATATTTTGAAGTATCGAAGAGAAGATATATAAAAAATAATAAAAAAGTTTTGGAAGTACAGATTTTTGCATTGCCATTCTGAGATAATAGGTATATCAAATGAATCAACAGTAAAAGATTTCAGAAAGGCTGCGGTGAATTTCATGAAAGGATATTTCGTTACAGATGGTTACATGGGGCTGGTAGATGGTGTGTACAGATTATTTGCAGATGAATCGTACTACTATGAATACATGAATGACTGAGAGATATCTGGATTATTTTGGAATCCTGTATTAAAATATTATTTAGATTAAGCTATCGAAGGAAAACCAGAAGATTAAAGGTTAATAAAAGGAGAGAGCAATGACGAATCTTGGAACATTAAAGAAAATTACAGATTTAAGAAGTATATGGCCGCATGAGGCATTGAATTTTACTCCATGGGTAGCTGAGAATGTAGATCTGCTGGCAGATGCTGTAGGTTTGGATATTACTGTGGATGAGACTGAATCTTCGGTTGGTGATTTTAATGTAGATATTTATGCTTCTGAAACGGGAACAGACAGGAAGATTATAATTGAAAATCAGTTAGAGGATACGGATCATGACCATCTTGGAAAATTAATTACATATGCATCAGGAAAAGGTGCAGATGTGGTTATCTGGGTGGTGAAACATGCTCGTGAGGAACATAAAGCAGCAGTAGAATGGCTGAATAATCATACAGATGATAAAATTGGATTCTTTTTGTGTGAAATAAAATTGTTTCAGATTGGAGATTCACAGATAGCACCAGCTTTTACAGTTGTTGAAAGACCAAATGACTGGACAAAGGAAATCAGAAAAACAGCGTCAGCCAATTCAACCCAGCAACAAAGACTGGAATACTGGCAGGCATTCAATGATTATGCGTTTACTGATGCAAATTTTTCAAGGATTTTTAATAAAAGAAAACCGACAACGGATCATTGGATGGATTTCAGCATCGGTTCATCTGCCTGCCATATCGCTGTGTCGCAGATCCAGAAAAGAAAAGCGGTTGATGTTGAGCTGTATATAAATGATGACAAAGAATTGTTTAAGAGTTTGTTTGCTCATAAAGATGAAATAGAGAAAAATATGGAAATGGAATTAGAATGGAAAGAATTGCCGGAAAGAAAAGCAAGTCGTATTTTGATTGAAAAAACGGTTGATTTGGATGACAGAGCGACATGGCCGGAGCAGTTTGATTACATAATGGACACTTGTATAAAAATGAAAAGGGCATTTAAACGTTATTTATAATGAAGCTGAAACAGTGAAGGGAAATGATGATTATGGAAATAAAAAGTATACTGATTAAGGATACAACAAAAGAAGAGAGAATTCGTATTGTTCAGGAGGGCCTGAATCAGTGTGGTGGTGCATGTGATTTCTGTAATGGCTGTGACAATCTGGGCGGCGGAGCGGTAGATGCTTTTTATGAACCGTACATTAATGGAGAAAAAGAACTGCGTGAGCTTAATGAAGAATACAGAAGCAACACAGGGCTCGTGAAGTAGGTGTAATTATGAGACCACCGGAAATAGAAAATTCTACAGAAGAACGCAGAGAATATATAAAAAATACTTTCAGATGCATTGCAGATTGTGATATGTGTGGTTTATGCACGGTGTTTCGTGGAAAAGATCCGGAAGTTGCCTATGCAGATTATATCAACGGTAAGCGGGTTTATCTGGATGTATCAAAGGATTATAGATAATGAAACGGCAAAAACACGAAATATATTGAATGTATTTGAATATTTTTGCCGATAATATGATATACTATATGCAACTAAATTATGAATCAGAGGTGTGCATATGAAGTATATTTCAGTGGCGGAAACAGCGAAAAAATGGAATATCTCAGAGCGAAGTGTGCGGAATTATTGTGCCCAGGGACGTGTACCGGATGCTTTTCTTACAGGAAAGACCTGGAACATTCCGGAGAATGCGAAAAAACCGGAAAGAGCAAATAAGAGAGTGAAATCGCCGCGTACTTTATTAGATATTTTACAGGAAGAGAAAGCGAAAAAGTATTCTGGAGGAATTTATCATAAAACGCAGATTGAGTTAACATATAATTCCAACCATATGGAAGGAAGTAAGCTGACTCATGATCAAACCAGGTATATTTTTGAGACAAATACGATTGGTATGGAAAATGAAGTTTTCAATGTAGATGATATAATTGAAACAGCAAATCACTTCAGATGCATAGACTTGATTATTGACAATGCAAAGGTAACTTTGACAGAGAAGTTTATCAAAAATATACATCTGATTTTGAAGAATGGAACGAGTGATTCGAGAAAAGACTGGTTTGCAGTGGGAAATTATAAAAGGGTTCCAAATGAAGTAGGAGGTATGGCTACAGCATCTCCGGAAGAAGTTTCTACAAAGATGAAAGTATTATTGGGTGAGTATGCCCGTAAAAATGAAATAACTTTTGAAGATATTTTAGACTTCCATGTAAAATTTGAGCGTATACATCCGTTTCAGGACGGAAATGGACGGGTTGGAAGATTGCTTATGTTTAAGGAATGCCTGAAACATAATATTGTTCCGTTTATCATCGAAGATGATTTAAAAATGTTTTATTATCGTGGTTTGAAGGAATGGAACCGTGAAAAGGGATATTTGATGGATACGTGTCTTACTGCGCAGGATCGTTATAAGGCATATTTGGATTATTTCAGAATTCCGTATTAGTATCTAAAAAAAGACAGGAGGAGACTATGAACATACAGATTTTTGGTACAAAGAAATGTAATGATACGAAGAAAGCGGAACGTTTCTTCAAGGAACGTGGCATTAAGTATCAGTTTATTGATATGAAAGAAAAAGGCATGAGTAAGGGCGAGTTTACATCCGTTGCACAGGTCAATGGTGGTCTTGAAAATATGGTCAACTGGAATGGCAAGGATAAAGATACACTTGCGTTGATCAAATATATTGCGGATGAAGATAAACTAACAAAAGTACTTGAGAATCCGCAAGTGATTAAAACGCCTGTAGTTCGAAATGGAAAACAGTCTACGCTGGGGTATCAGCTGGATGTGTGGAAAAGCTGGAAATAATAGAATATTAGTGTGAGAGGCATCTGTCTTGATTGACAGGTGTCTTTTTATCTCTATACTATATACAAAATGCACAAAAAATATAAAATAATATAAAAAACTATTGTATAGCACAAATAAAAATGATAGTATCACTATCATAAATGAAAAATGATATTTAAAGCAAAATCAGCATTCAAAAGAAGGTGGTGAGAAAAATGGATACAACAGAAAAAGTACCTTCAACGAGAGAACGTCAGGCACAGCAGAGACGTGAAAAGATCATTCAGGCATCGATGCAACTGTTCTGGGAGAAATGTGTGGAAGATACATCTATGGAGGAAGTGGCGAAGTGTTCAGGGGTAGGTGTTGCTACGGTATATCGGTATTTTTCTACGAAAATAGAATTGGTGATAGAGACGGCTGAATTTTACTGGCAGAAAGTCGCGGAGAAATATCTGACAGAACTGGAGCAGACTGACACAGGATATGTGCAGCTTCAGAAAATCATGAATGTTCTGGAAAGAATATTTCAGGAAGAAAAAGCATTTCTGAAATTTCTACAGGAGTTTGATGTTTTTGTAAAGAAATATCAGATTTCTGAAGAGCGGCTGACAGATTATGAGAGTGGTATCTTACGACTGAAACCGTATGTGACAGATGCACTGGAAAAAGGGCTGGCAGATGAAAGTCTGTTTTTTACCTGTTCAATAGACGAGATGTATTTTTCATTGACGCATACTCTCTTGGCAGTGATGCAGAAACTGGCGGTGGGAGGAGAAATTCTCTCTTCAGACCAGGCGGTTGAAGGAAATCGGCAGTTCCGTATTGTCACGGAGCTGCTGTTGGGGGGAATCAAGGGATAAAATTACAATGTGTAGCAAGATAAAAATAGTATCAGGAGGTATAACATGAAAAAGTTAACAACAGCAAAAATATGGCAGTTTGCAGCCGGACAGTTTGGATGGGCGATGTTATCTGGAATCATATCCAACTGGCTTGTGTATTTCTATCAGCCGGATAAAACGGCAATCAGTCAGGGACAGACGGTGTTTATTCCACAGGGACTGGTAGTTCTGGGGATTTTTACGATCATTGGCGGAATTACAGCGTTTGGAAGAATTTTCGATGCATTTACAGATCCTATGATTGCATCCTGGTCTGACAGATGTACATCAAAGAATGGCCGGAGAATTCCTTTTTGAAATGGGCATCTTTGCCGCTGGTGCTTTCTACAGTATTGGTATTCTGGTCACCGGTCAATAAAAACAGTTGGATCAACGCAGTTTTTCTATTGGTAATGATCCTGGCATATTATCTTTCCATTACTGCATATTGCACGCCATATAATGCACTGATTCCGGAGCTTGGACACACGCAGCAGGAGAGACTGAATATTTCTACCGTGATTTCATTTACGTTTATCGCAGGAACAGCAGTGGCTTATCTGGCACCGATGATCTGGGGTGTATTTATTCCGGCATTTGGCAGAGTTGGAGCAATTCGTGTGACGTTTACATTGATGGCTACGGTAGCTTTTATCTGTATGTTGGTACCGGTATTCTGCATTCGTGAAAAAGATTATGTGGATACAGTTCCGGCAAAAGAGTCCGCGTTTCGTTCATTGGTTGCTACATTCAAAAACGGTGAGTTCCGTAAATTTGTGGGTTCGGATATTTTTTACTGGATCGCACTGACGATGTTTCAGACGGGCCTGCCGTTTTTTGTTACCAGTCTTTTGAAACTTCCAGAGACAATGACAACATTATATTTTGTTGGAATGACTGCACTTTCACTGGTATTTTACGTACCTGTAAATAAGCTCACTCCAAAACTTGGAAAGAAAAAGATGATTCTTTTTGCATTTGCCGTATTCAGTCTGGCTTATTTTTATACAGGGTTTATGGGAAAAATGATCTTTATTCCGGCAACCGTACAGGGACTGATCCTGACAGTTGTGGCGGCACTTCCTATGGCAATTTTCGGAATTCTTCCACAGGCAGTAGTGGCTGACATTGCACAGAGTGATTCGATTAGGACCGGAAGTAATCGTGAAGGAATGTTTTATGCAGCAAGAACGTTTGCGTTCAAACTTGGACAGAGTCTTTCTATGCTGATTTTTACAGCTGTGTCTACGATTGGTGCAGGAGATGGAACAGGGTATCGTGTGGCTGCTTTTGGCGCAGCAGTATTTTGTTGTATTGGCGGAATTATACTGGTATTTTATAATGAGAAAAAGATTAATGGAATTATTGGTGGGCAGAGATAATGAAAATTATACAGGAAGATAACTTTGCGGACATTATGAAAGATGAAGTGGAGCCGTATTTGTATGCACATTGCAGGGAATGTTATATTACAGGAGCAAAAGAGCCTGAACGAAGAGAAAAAAACGGCAAACTTCATGTGAAATTTTATGAGACAGACAGGCCAAAGGGGTTATTATCATAAGTCATGGTTTTACGGAGGGTGCACAGAAATATGATGAAATGATATATTATTTTCTGAAGGCTGGATACCATGTGTGCATGCCAGAACATATGGGGCACGGTTTGAGTTATCGACTGACAGAGGATCCATCACTGGTACATATTGATACATGGAAACGTTTTGTACGAGATTTTCTGAAGGTGTGTCATGTAGTAAAAGAGCAGTATTCTGAGCTTCCGTTGTTTTTGTTTGCACATTCTATGGGCGGGGCGATTGGCACGATCGCAGCTGCATGGGAGACGGAGCTTTTTCAGAAGATCATACTCAGTTCGCCGATGATACGGCCGCTTACCGGAAATGTGCCATGGTCGGTGACTGTTGCAATTGCACAGGTAGAATGTCTGGCGGGAAGAAATGCAAGGTATGTGATCGGTCAGAAACCTTATGACGGAAGTGAAATTCTTGAGACAAGTGCTGCAGTTTCAGAAGCAAGATTTACCAGGTATAACGAGATCCGCAAGCAATCCAGAGAAATCCAGACAAGTGCAGCCTCTTATGGATGGCTTCTTGCTTCAATAAAAATGAGCTGGTATCTGAGATATCATGGATGGAAAAAACTTACTGCACCGGTACTTTTATTTCAGGCAGAGAAAGATGCGTTTGTTTCTGTCCGTGCGATACAAAAATTTGCGAAGAAACTGCAGCGAAAAGGGCGGACTTCATGTGAATATATGTATATGCCTGGAAGTAAACATGAAATATTTGGAAGTGATGACGAGACGATGCAGGCATATGTAGAACGAATTTTGAGTTTTTTGGAATAAAGAAATTGAGAAAAGCAGGAATTGGTATGGACATGTAGCAGTGAATTTTTTGGATATGTTTACAACGAAATAGAAAAGGAGAACACGATGAACATACAGATTTTTGGTACAAAGAAATGTAACGATACGAAGAAAGCAGAACGATTTTTTAAAGAACGTGGTATTAAATTTCAATTTATTGATATGAAAGAAAAAGGCATGAGTAAGGGTGAATTTACTTCTGTTGCACAGGCAAACGGTGGTCTTGAAAATATGATTAACTGGGAATGCAAGGACAAAGATATGCTTGCATTGATTAAATATATTGCCAATGAGGATAAACTGGAAAAGGTACTTGAGAATCCGCAGGTGATCAAGACACCGGTGGTCAGAAATGGAAAGCAGTCTACGCTCGGATATCAGCCGGATATATGGAAGGATTGGAAATGATTTTATGAACCAAAATGAAACACAATGGGATAAATTGCTGAAGATCAAAACCACCGGACGGGACGATTCTCGTTCGGATCAGTATCGATATCCATATGAGCCGACGCAGTATTGTGTATTGGAGCGGCTGGCAAACAATGGCTTGATAACGAAGAAAAATGTGCTTCTGGATTATGGTACAGGAAAGGGACGAGTATGTTTTTATCTGTCTTATCAGACGCGATGCAGATCTATTGGTGTTGAGTATGATGAGCGAATTTTTGAGAGTGCCGAAGCAAACCGAGAACATGCTGTATCAGGCAGGAAGGTTTCGTTTGAACTGACCAGTGCAGAAAAATATACAGTCCCGTCTGAAGTGGACAGATGTTATTTTTTTAATCCGTTTTCTGTGGAGATCCTGCGCAAAGTTCTTGCTAGAATTTATGAGTCATATTATGAGAAACCAAGAGAAATTTTACTGATGTTTTATTATCCGTCAGAAGAATACCTTGGCTGTCTCATGACCGAAGAACAATTGATGTTCTACGATGAGATCAATACAGAAGATTTGTTTGAAGGGAAGAATGATCGAGAGAAAATACTAATATTTTCAGTTGATTGAATAAAAAATTAACCTCAAATGCCTTTGATCCACTTGTATAATAAAACTATAAACAATACTTACGATTTATATAGGAGCTGAAGAAATTTGAAATGTTTTATGGGATATGAGACAAATTGTCTTGTATCCTTTTTTCTATATTTCACCGGGAAAAGTTATAGAAAAAAATCTGTAGTTTTTTTGTGTTCTATCTTGACGAATAGTAAAAAGATTGTATTATATAAATATAAAGTAAAAACGTTGTACTAAATAAAAGCATCACAATGCATGGAGGGGATTTTATTCTCGAAGTAGGTGGCGGCGATTGGGCAAGTCATATGATGGAACATGAACTTGGAGGAATGTTTGATGTGGCACATGGTGCAGGATTTGCGACAATCTGGGGAATCCGGGCTATGGAAGAATACGATGGCGAAATGATTTTGTGGTAAGATAAGACCAAAAGCATAAGGAAAGAAGTTTTAAAAGAAAAATGGTGCTGGGCATAACACCCAACACCAAGTTTGTCTACAGTCTGAGACAGATATAGTGAAAAACTATATTCTGTCTCTTTTTGCTTATTTACAGATGAATAAGTTCAGTATATTATGAAAATATGAATCGATTAATTTTTCATATAGATGTAAACAGTGCATTCCTTTCATGGGAATCTGCACGCAGAGTAAAAGAGGGATTACCGGATCTCAGGTATATTCCAGCCTGTATTGGTGGTGATCCGAAAAAACGTACAGGAATCGTTGTGGCAAAGTCAATACCAGCAAAAAAATTTGGAATACAGACAGGCGAACCAGTGGCAATGGCACTTCGTAAATGCCCGAATCTTGTAATCGTGAAAAGTGATTTTGAGTTATACATCAAATGCTCCAGGGCGTTTAAGGAGATCTGTGCGTCCTATGCTCCGGTGATGGAATCCTTTTCGATTGATGAGGTGTTTCTGGATATGTCAGGGACTTCCATGATATATCCGGATCCTTTAAAGACTGCTTTTGAGATTAAAGACAAGATCCGAAATGAACTTGGATTTACAGTAAATATCGGAATATCTACCAACAAATTACTGGCAAAAATGGCTTCGGATTTTGAAAAACCAGATAAAGTACATACTCTTTTTCCGGACGAGATTCCGATTAAAATGTGGCCGCTTCCAGTAAGAGATTTATTATTTCTGGGCAAAGCATCTGAGAAGAAATTAACAGAAGCCGGAATTCACACGATTGGAGATATGGCACATTCCAGTGAAGCGGAAATTCAGAGATTACTGGGAAACAAAGCCGGACACCAGCTCTATCAGTATGCCTGTGGAATTGATGATTCAGCGGTCAGAGCACAGCCTGAGGAGGCTAAGGGATTTAGTGTGGAAACCACTTTTAATGATGACATTGTTTCAGTAGAACAGGTGCTTCCGATTCTTCTTGAACAATGTGATATTGTAGCAACCCGAATGCGGAGAAAAGAGAAAAAATGTACATCTATATCGGTGAATTTCCGAACTCTGGATTTCAGAAATAAATCACATCAGATGACTCTTCCAAACGCTACAGATACGACTGATGAAATATATAAAAATGCTCAAAAGTTATTTGCAGAATCCTGGAAAGGTGAACCTTTGCGGTTGATTGGAGTGGCACTTACCAATCTCACAGATGAAAGCTTTGAGCAGCTGTCTTTATTTGAAGATAATGAAAAGAAAGAACGTCGCAGAAAACTGGATGCGACGATGGATGAGATCCGTAAAAAATTTGGTAATGATAAGATTACTCGCGCGAGTATCATGAATAGCAGTACAGGTATAGCAAAGAAGGCTCGTGCGCAGATGAAGAACGAGGATGACAAGGAAAGTAGAACAGTAGAATGAAAGACACCATGAAAACACAAAAAAGATTATGGATCGCATTGATTGCGTTTGGTTTATTTGCCATCATATTTTGCAGGTGGGTATATGTTAAGGATACAGCCAGAGAAAACCTGAGTTTTAATGAAACTGTACACCTTGAGACATCACAAGCCTTTGAAAATGAAATTAAGACGGAAAGAATGATATTGCCTGATGAGTTCAGAGATCAACAATCACTCTTATTTAAAACAACACATACCCGTGTGGAGATTTTCCTTGATGGAAAAGAAATCTATCAGTATGGAGAAGATAAGAATGCCCCTGAGTTTATGAAATCGCCGGGGTCCTGCTGGCATATAGTAGATATTCCGAAGAACAGCAGTGGAAAGACATTGGAATTAAGGATTCTCCCGACATATCCAGGATATTATGGAAATGAACTTACAATTTCCTACGGAACAAGAGGAGAATGTGTATTACGAATTCTGAAGGACAGTTTTGGAACACTTCTTATCAGTTGTGGAATTTTGTTTGCCGGAATGATCAGTCTGATCTTGTTTTTATCTTGTATGAGAACAAAGAACAAGATGAAATTTGAGGTGAGAAATGAGATTTTACTTAATTTGGGGATTTTTTCATTGCTTATCGCGATATGGTCATTGGACCAGTGCGGATTTATGCAGTTCCTGGTTCCGGATGGAAGAACTTTGTATTATATAGATTTCTTCTCATTTCTTCTTTTTCCGATACCATTCACTTTTTTGATTCATGATATCTGCAAAAGTAAATATCGTAAGGGTGTGATGTGTCTGTCGATCCTCTTTATGGTGAATATAGCGCTGGAAGTTATACTCCAGTGCGCAGGGATCATAGATATTTTTCAATTGCTGTCAGTTACTCATATATTGATGATGTTTTCGGTAATTTACACTTTTATCATAATCCATTACGAAGCAGTAAAACTTGAGAATAGAGCTGCCCGTGAATTTAAATATCCAGTATATATTATAATGACGTTTGGCGTGATGGAAATGCTCATGTATTATATTAGGGATTTTAAAAAGACATCGATTTTTCTTCCTTTGGGAACTCTGATATTTATTATTTCTTTAATTTGGATCCAGGTGTACAGATTTTATGACCAGTATGTCCGAAAACAGAAACTGGTATATCTGCAGAAAATGGCTAATATGGATATGCTGACAGAAGCTATGAACAGAAATGCCTATGAAAATATGAGTAAATATCTGGATGAACAGGAAATTGAACTTAAGACGACAGGTGTAGTGTTGTTGGATGTAGATGATCTGAAAGTGATCAATGACACGTACGGACACGAGAAAGGAGACGAAGCACTGAAACTGTGTTATCAATGTATTCGTCAGGCTTTTAAAAATGAAAAAAACTGTTTTCGAATTGGCGGCGATGAGTTTGCATATGTGTACCACAGTGAGGAAAAAGATCAAATCCCGAGCTGTATATCTATACTTGATCGGATCTTAAAAGAGAAAACTCGCGATTTTGTTTATCCGTTAAGTATTTCATCCGGATATGCGTACTACATACCTGACACAGATATTGATTTTAAAGATATTGTAAGACGAAGTGATACAATGTTATATCGTCAGAAACGAAGAAAGAAAGTTGTAAAGACTACAGAGTTCGAGAATTCTCTTTCTTATATGGAAAAACATTCTGCTGATGATATGATCGACGAGGTGATCTTCAATGAGAAAAAGTATCAGGATATGCCATTGGATGAGCTTTGCAGGATGATCGATCTTATAAGTCCAACCTCAGATAACTATCCGTATATTGTGGATTTTCGGACAGATTTTTATTATATTGCACCGCAGGCAATGGAAAGATTCTGTATCCCGAAGAATGCTTTTCACAAAGTTATGGAATATCACAGAGAATTTGTTTATGGACCAGATTATGAAAGTCTGAAGGATGAATTTAATGATCTGTTAAGTACAGAACGCTGCAGTCACAGCATGGAGTATCGTTGGCTGGATCTGAAAAGAAGGCCTGTCTGGATCAAATGCAAAGGCTATCTGGTGCGGGACGATGAAATGAATCCTATTTATATGATCGGCTGTGTAAATGAGATCGGAGAAAAACAGAAAGCCGACAATATAAGTGGTCTTCTGGGAGAAGCGGGATTCCGGGAATATATAAATGAGCCGATTCCAAATTGGAAAAAGGGTTTTCTTTTGCGAATCGGAATTGATTATTTTAAAGAGATCAATGATAATTCCGGAATGGAATATGGCGATTTTATATTGAGAGAAACTGCAGCATGTATTTCAGGGTGTCTTTCAGAAAAACAAAGAGCATATAAACTGATGGGAGATGAATTCCTGATTCTGGATGTGACAACGGATGACAAAAAAGAAGCAGATAAACTCTTCACAAAAATAAAGGATTCTATTGATGAATTTATTGAAGAGAATGATTTTGAAGTTTTGTTTACAATTTCGGGGGGAAGTTTGTCATTACATAGCTCAGAGAATATTGAGTATTCAAAAGTTATGAAATTGACAGATTTTGCGCTGAATGAAGCCAAGAAGAGAGGAAGAAACCGGTGTTATACTTTTGATGAAAAAGACTATGCTCTGTTTCTTAGAAAGAGAGAGATTGCTCAGGAACTGAGAGAATCCATAAGAATTGGGTGTCAGGGTTTTGTAGCATTCTTTCAGCCGGTATTTAAGGCGGAGAACGGAAAACTTAGTGGTGCAGAGGCTTTGATGCGTTTTTCTTCTAAAAAGTTTGGAATGGTATCACCAGCAGAATTTATTCTAATTTTGGAAGAAACCGGTCTGATCATTCCAGTGGGACGATGGATGATGAAGGAAGCAATGGAAAAATGCAAACAAATCAGAACTGTAATCCCAGAGTTTAAAGTCAATATTAATATATCACAGGTACAGGTAGCAAAGTCAGAAGTAATTCTGGATCTTGTTGATGAAATAGAAAAATCTGGCCTATCAACAGAGGCAGTAAATATTGAACTGACAGAAAGCGTTTTGTTGGAGAATAATATAAATACGCAGCATTTCCTTAAAGAATTAAAGAGAATGAAAATCAAACTGGCGTTGGATGATTTTGGTACGGGCTATTCCAATTTCCACTATCTGAGTGAGCTTAATCCTGAAATTATTAAAATCGACCGTACCTTTACTGCAAATGCTGTCGCAGATGAGAAAGAGTACTATCTGTTAAAGCAGTTCTGTGAGATGATTCACAGACTGGGATTGAAAATATGTATTGAAGGTGTCGAAAATGAAGAAGAATGGGCAAAGATCAAAAAGCTTAAGCCAGAGTATTGCCAGGGATTTTATTGGGGAAAACCTTGTGAATATGATGATTTCATAAGGCAATTTGTTGATAAAGCTCAGAATAAATAACTTGTATATTAAATTTTTGGTTACTTTTCCATGATTCTATGGTAAACTATCAATGCATATTAAATTTAATGGAGGGAAACTCGAGTATGAGCAAAAAAAAGGGAGATGGCCTGAAGTCATTTAACAAGGGATTCCAGGTGCCGGATACCTACATTATCATCTTTTTTGTAGTTGTTATCGCGGCAGTTATGACATTCCTTGTGCCGAAGGGATACTATGAAACACAAGACGTTACGTATATGATGAATGGTGTTGAGAAAACCCGTACTGTAATCAAGGACGGTAGTTTCCAGTATCTCAGAGATGATGCTGGAAAGGTTGTAACTGAAGGAGTTGCGCTTTTCAGTGGAGATGGTGGTACAGGATTTTTTAACTACATGTACAATGGAATTGTAAACAGTTCTGCTATTGAGATCATTGCGTTTCTTATGATCGTAGGTGGTGCATTTGGAATCATGATCCGCACCGGTGCGATTGAAGCTGGTCTGATTGGATTGATTCGTAAAGCAGAAGGAGCAGAGAAACTGTTGATACCGGTACTCTTTGTACTGTTTTCTCTTGGCGGTGCTGTTTTTGGAATGGGAGAGGAAGCACTTCCATTTACTATGATCCTTTGTCCGCTGTTTGTTGCAGTTGGATATGATACAGTTATTGCAGTCCTGGTCACATATGTTGCAACTCAGATTGGTTTCGGTTCATCCTGGATGAATCCATTTTCTGTAGGTATTGCGCAGGGTATCGCTGGTATCGATGTATTTTCCGGTGCAGGCTTCCGTATGGTGATGTGGGTTGTTTTCACAGCACTTGGTTGTGGAATGACTATTTTTTATGCAGCCAAAGTAAAGAAAAATCCAAAAATATCTGTTGCATATGAGTCAGATCAGTATTTTCGTGATCAGAACGAAAAAACAGGTATCGATGAAGGGCATTCTTTTGGTATTGGCCATATTTTAGTCCTTCTGACACTGGTTGCTACAGTAATCTGGGTAATCTGGGGCGTTATGACAAAAGGCTATTACATGCCTGAAATTGCTACACAGTTCTTTATCATGGGAATCGTTTCTGGTGTGATCGGAGTTATCTTTAAGCTGAATGATATGAGAATGAACGACATTGCCAGCTCCTTCAAAGATGGTGCAAAAGATCTGATCGGTGCAGCTCTTGTTGTTGCTATGGCTCAGGGTATCATGCAGGTTCTTGGTGGTTCTGATCCGACTACACCAACGGTTATCAACACGATCATGTATAATATTGCAAATGCACTTTCAGGAGTTTCAGGTGCAGTTGCAGCGGTACTTATGTATCTGTTCCAGTCTGTATTTAACTTCTTTGTTGTTTCCGGAACAGGACAGGCTGCAATTACAATGCCGATCATGGCTCCGCTTTCCGATCTGTTAGGTGTTACACGCCAGACTTCTGTAGTTGCATTCCAGCTCGGTGATGCATTTACAAACCTGATCGTTCCGACATCCGGATGTCTGATCGGTTCTCTGGCTATTGCAAAGATCGAATGGTCCAACTGGATCAAATTTATGTGGAAATTCCTTGGTGTACTGATGATTGGTGCTATTATAACAGTATTGATCGCTGTAGGTATTGGATTCTAAGCAGGCATTTTTAAATTGAGAGTGAATTTATGATGAAGTTAATTCAGAATATCGATGTATATGCACCTCAGCATCTTGGTAAAAAAGATGTACTGACGATCAATGACAAGATTGTAAAGATTGCAGATGCAGGTACAATATCAGCAGATGGAATTCTTGCTGATGCAACAGTGGTTGACGGCAGCAGCCTGATCCTGACACCAGGCTTTATTGACAGTCATGTTCATGTACTTGGTGGTGGAGGCGAAGGTGGATTCGCAAATCGTACCCCAGAAGCAACGCTGGAGGGACTCACTAAATTCGGAGTAACTACAGTAGTTGGCTGTCTTGGTACAGATGGAATCGGACGTGATATGTGTTCACTTGTTGCAAAAATCAAAGGGTTAAACGAACAGGGAATGTCAGCTTACTGTTATACAGGCAGCTATCAGATACCGGTTCACACATTGACCGACAGTATAACAAAAGATATTATGATGATTCAGGAAATCATCGGAACCGGAGAGATTGCCATTTCAGATCATCGCTCTTCACAGCCTACATTTGAAGAATTTGCACGTGTTGTTGCAGACACCAGACTTGGCGGTGTACTTTCCGGAAAAGCAGGTGTTGTAAATGTTCACCTCGGTGACAGCCCAAGATGCATGGATCTTATTGAGCGTGTTATCGATGAGACAGAAATACCAGCTTCACAGCTTCTTCCAACGCATGTCAATCGCAATGAAATGCTCTTCTGTAAGGCAATCGAGTATGCTTTAAAGGGTGGAGCAGTTGACTTTACTGGAAATGAAGATATTGATTACTGGGAGACAATCTGTGATGAGGTACGTGTGTGCAAAGGTATGAAGCGTATGCTTGAAGCAGGTGTAAATCCAAACAGGATGACGATTTCTTCTGATGGACAGGGCAGTCTCCCTATGTACAGTAAAGATGGAGAATTTCTTGGGATGGGAGTTGGACAGTCCAGCTGTCTTCTGAAAGAAGTCAAAGAATGTGTGTTTAAAGCGGATATCCCGTTGGAGATTGCACTTTCTACGATAACATCCAATCCGGCAGAAATCCTTCGCCTTAAGGGAAAAGGAAAGATTGAAGAGGGCTATGATGCGGATCTTTGTATCCTGGATCAGGACCTGCAGCTTGTTGAGGTAATCGCAAGAGGCAAAAAAGTGTATACGAAATAGAATCAGAAATATCCGGTATCAGGAATCGAGAGTTCCATACCGGATATTTTACTAGCTTGAATTATGGTAAATGGGGGAGGAAAATCATGCTGACTTATACATATGTTTCAAAAGGGAATTTTAAATTAATGGAAAAACCAAAACCGGTGCTCCTGCATGAGCGGGATGCCATTGTAAAGGTAACACTTGCGAGCATCTGTTCAAGTGACCTGCATATTAAACACGGAAGTGTTCCGCGTGCAGTCCCGGGAATTACCGTTGGCCATGAGATGGTAGGTATTGTTGAGTCAGTCGGTTCTAAGGTGACTCATGTAAAACCTGGAGACCGGGTGACTGTAAATGTAGAAACCTTTTGCGGAGAATGTTTCTTCTGCAAGAAAGGCTATGTAAACAATTGTACAGACGAGAATGGCGGCTGGGCACTTGGCTGTCGTATCGATGGGGGACAGGCAGAATATGTCAGAGTGCCTTTTGCAGATCAGGGCTTGAATAAGATTCCGGATGGTGTCACTGACAGACAGGCTTTACTGGTAGGTGATGTTCTTGCCACCGGCTATTGGGCAGCACGTATTTCCGAGATCACAGAGGAGGATACTGTACTGATCATTGGAGCCGGTCCTACAGGAATATGTACTTTGCTCAGTGTCATGCTGAAAAATCCAGCGAAGATCATTATATGTGAAAAGGACGAAACTCGTATTCAGTTTATTAATGAGCATTATCCGGAGATTCTTACTGTTTCACCTGAAGATTGTATAGAGTTTGTTAAAGCTAATAGTGAGCATGGTGGAGCAGATGTAGTACTTGAAGTTGCCGGAGCAGAATCAACATTTAAACTGGCGTGGGAATGTGCCCGGCCAAATGCAATCGTGACAGTGGTTGCGCTTTATGACAAAGCGCAGACTTTACCACTTCCGGATATGTATGGCAAAAATCTCACCTTTAAAACCGGTGGAGTGGATGGATGTGATTGCGAAGAAACTCTGAAACTGATCGCAGAGGGCAAGATCAATACAGAACCGCTGATCACACATACTTATCCATTAGAGAGAATCGAAGAGGCATATGAACTGTTCGAAAATAAGAGAGATGGTGTGATCAAAGTCGCAGTGGAATGTTAATAGCTTTATGGAATTTAAACTAATCGGATCAAACAGAAAAACAGTAGCAATTCAGGTGAATCCAGATTTAAGTATAACAGTGAGAGCTCCACGGTATGCTTCAAAAAGAGAGATAGACAGAATTGTTGAAAAGAATGAAACCTGGATATATAAGCATATTGAAATAATAAAGAAGAACAAGGCTGATTATGAAGCTTTAAATGTTGAAAAACTGACGTCTGAAGAGATCAAAACTCTAGCAGAGCAGGCACTTAAGCTCATTCCACAAAGAGTAGAATATTTTGCCAGGCAGGTAGGCGTTGATTATGGCAGGATAACAATTCGAAATCAGAAGACTCGCTGGGGAAGCTGCAGCAGCAAGGGGAATCTGAATTTTAACTGCCTGCTGATGCTGGCACCGGCAGAGATACTTGACTATGTAGTGGTTCATGAGCTATGTCACAGAAAAGAAATGAATCACTCCAAAGCATTTTGGGCAGAGGTTGAGAAGGTACTTCCTGATTATAGAGAGTCAGTTAAGTGGTTAAAAGAAAAAGGAATAGTCAGATGATCACAGAGCATATGGAGAAATCCGTATGCTCTGTTTTTTTGTAATAGGAAATTACTCCGTAATGTTCCTGTTATAATAATTGGTATGCATCGGAGAAAAGTGTTATACTGATGAAAATAAGATTGAGGTGAAAATACCTAAATCATTCAGGAGTATAACAAATTATGATTACAGATTTTACAAAGGAGCATCCTGACCGGACATTGTGGAGATTCTGGATTCCGATGATGTTTAGCGTGATGTTTCAACAGATCTACAATATTGCGGACAGTATGATCGCAGGAAAATTCGCTGGTGAGGATGCGCTTGCAGCTGTAGGTGCTTCTTATCCAATCACAATTATTTTTATGGCATTTGCAGTGGGAATGAATCTGGGAGCTTCTGTGGTAGTATCCAGATTATTTGGCGCAGGTGACAGAAAAGGAGTAAAGCGTGCAGTAACGACAGCTTTTGTCTCTTCACTCGGACTTGCGGCGGTACTCACTGTTTTTGGATATTTCTTCAGCAGTAATATGATGGAATGGATACATACACCACAGAATATTATGGCAGATGGAATTTTGTATCTCAAAATATATGTATTCGGTATGATTTTTCTGATGCTTTATAATGTATGTACTGGTGTATTTACTGCGTTGGGCGATTCCAAAACTCCATTGTATTTTCTACTGGGATCATCCGCCGGCAATATTATCCTTGACCTGATATTTGTGGCTCAGTTTCACTGGGGTGTTGCAGGTGTTGCATGGGCTACTTTTATCGCACAGGGAATCTCAGCAGTGCTTGCATTGGTCACTCTGTTTTCCAGACTCAGATCTTTTGCAGGAGAAGAAAAGCAGCCATTTTTTGACAGAGGATATTTTACCCAGATTTTTGCAATTGCAGTACCAAGTATTTTACAGCAGAGTGTACTAAGTGTCGGAAATCTTTTTGTACAGGATATTGTCAATCGCTATGGCTCGGCAGTTGTTGCCGGTTATTCAGGCGCTATTAAGCTGAATACCTTTGCCATAAATATTTTTATGACATTGGGATCCTGCCTTTCAAGTTATACTGCCCAGAATATCGGAGCTGGCAAAGCTGAAAGGATTCCGCTGGGATTTCGGACAGGTCTGAAACTCTCAGTAGTTGCATCTGTTCCATTTGTTGTTCTGTATGTTGGCTTCAGCAGACAGATGATGGGATTGTTCCTGAATGCAGAGAGTGGAGCGGCGATCACAGCAGGAATGGAGTTCCTTCGGATAGTCGCACCCTGGTATCTTATGATCGTAGTAAAACTGATGACAGATGGAATCATCAGAGGAGCCGGTGCAATGACATATTTTGTTGCTGCAACTGTGCCGGATCTGATCATCAGAATTTTATTTGCATTGATGTTCAGCAGAAATTATGGAAGTACTGGAATCTGGATGGCATGGCCATTTGGCTGGATTGCCGCTACAGTGCTGACATTGGTTTTCTATAGAAAAGTCAGAAGACAGTCGGGAGATCTAGCATGAAAAAACGAGCATATTACCATCTTCCGGGGCTATTTGAGTTTTATGAACTGTACCGAGTATTTCTGCCGTTGTTCCGGGAACATAGAGAATATTTCTATGACTGGTGTGAGATTGGTTCAATATACGGGGCTCCGTCAGACTGTATCTGGGGCGGAGGCCGTACATCCTTTGGAGAGGCAGATGCGGAAAAAGTACTGGATCTGATGCAGGAATATCAGATATCCGCCCGACTGACATTCAGTAATTCACTTTTGCGGGAAGAACACTTGCAGGATCGGAAATGCAATGAACTCTGTGCGTTGTTGGAAAAAAACAATAAACCTCAAAATGGTGTGATCATCCATTCGGATCTACTTTCATATTATCTGCAAAAGAACTATCCGGGTCTTTATCTGGTCTCATCAACTACAAAAGTACTGACAAATTTCAGTGATTTTTTACAGGAAATAGACAGAGAGGAATTCAGATATATAGTACCGGATTTTCGTCTTAATAAAAAGTTTGATCAGTTAAATCAGATGAATACACAGCAAAAAGAAAAAGTGGAATTCCTGTGTAATGAATGCTGCTGGTTTGGATGTAAGGACAGAAAAGCCTGTTACGAAACAGTCAGTCGGAAAAATCTGGGAGAAAATTGTCAGGAACATATCTGTGCAGCACCTGATTCCGGAGAGGGATATCTTTTTTCAAAAGCAATGGCAAATCCTGGATTTATTAGTGTGACAGATATCAAAGATATTTATCTGCCAATGGGATTTTCTAATTTTAAGATTGAAGGACGCGGGCTGGGAAGTGCACTGATTTTGGAATTCCTGCTGTATTATATGACAAGACCAGAATACCAGATTCATGTCAGAGAAAAGATATATCTGGATAATATGCTGGATCTTTTTTGAGTACGAAAAGATGAAGTTATAGGGGCAATATCCATATATAGAATTGCAAGAAAGAGCATCAGGAAACTGGTGCTCTTTCCTGGTTTCTATAGTCAGTAGGAGTCATCTTATATGCTTTTTTGAAAGTTCGGCAAAAATGATCTACGTTGTTAAATCCGGTGTTATTAGAGATTGTGGCTATTTTTTCTTCTGTATTTATTAGAAGAAGTGCTGCTTGTTTAAGGCGATAGTTGATAAGATACTTAACCGGTGTCAGTTTAAGGTTATTCTGAAAAAGATGAAGGGCAGTACTCTTGCTGATATTTGCAGTTCTGGCAATATCCTCAAGTGTTATATTTTCCGAATAATGTGCATGAACGTATTGCATCATCAGCTGAAGCCGTGTTCTGGAAATTACAGCGCCCATGTTTTCAAATTGATCAAAAGTCAGATTTTCTAAAAGTAATATCCAGAGTTGCTGAACTGACATAGATACAATAATCTCACGGTTAAATTCTGTTTCCTGTACTGTAATTATTGTTTTTATGATTTCAAGAGCTTTTTTCTGCCAGGGAATATCTGGTTGAAAAACGAGATATTCAAGAGAAGATGAAATTACAGGATTGATATATTTTTTATAAATGAGACTGTCCTGTGGTGCAATAAATGAAGGCTGAAACAGAAAATTGGGAATGATGGCATCGCTTGAGGACTGTAATCGATGGAGAATTTTGGAATTGATCATTATGCCGTTACCCTCATTAAGTTCAAAGTGAACCGTACCAATATCAAAAACCACATTTCCGCTTTCGATATATATAAATTCCAGCTCACTGTGCCAGTGCCAGTCGATGCACTTAAAATCAAACAGAGCTATATTTTCATAATAGTAGCGAAAAGGATACTCGGCGCTTCCATGATGGACGGTTTCCATTAAGTTGGCATCCGTTGTTGTTTTAGTGAATTGATTTTGAAAACTCATGGCTATTAATACCTCATATAATTGAATAATACGATATATTACAATAAAATATGAAAAAATTACAATGAAATTAGTATCCACATATTATATAATACAAACAAATATTATTCAAGGAGCATCTTACATGAAGAATTATAAAAAAACCAAATTGGCCTGTTATCTTGGATTTATAACACAGGCAATCGCTGCTAATTTCGCACCGCTTTTATATTTGAAGTTTCATGCGGAATACAATATTACACTTGGAAATATTGCACTTATTTCCACCTGTTTTTTCTTTACTCAACTTATAGTTGATTTATTTTGTGCCAAATTTGTTGATAAAATAGGGTACAGAATATGTATTGTAACTTCAGAAGCCTGCTCAGCCATAGGCCTTGTAGGACTTGCTTTTCTCCCGGGAATTCTTCCGAATCCTTTTGCAGGAATTATAATAAGTGTAATTATATATGCAATTGGCAGCGGGCTTATTGAAGTGCTTTGCAGCCCGATCATTGAGGCATGTCCATTTGATAATAAAGAAGCAACTATGAGCTTGCTTCATTCTTTTTATTGCTGGGGAGCAGTAGGAACAATTCTTGTTTCAACAATTTTCTTTGCAGTATTTGGAATCGACAGCTGGAAATGGCTGGCAGTTCTGTTAGCCTTGATTCCGACAGTAAATATCTATAATTTTGCAACCTGTCCTATTGAATATCTTGTAGATGAGAACGAAGGAATGAGTATACCAGCACTTTTTAAAACACCATTATTCTGGATTGCTATTATTTTGATGGTATGTTCCGGTGCTTCTGAATTATCTATGGCACAATGGGCTTCTGCATATGCTGAAGCAGCGCTTGGCTTAAGCAAAACAATGGGAGATCTTCTGGGACCATGTTTATTTGCTGTCTCCATGGGAATCAGCAGAATACTATATGGAAAATACGGAGAAAAAGTAGATCTGTCAAAGTTCATGCTTGGTTCAGGTGCATTATGCGTAGTATGTTATGTTCTTGCATCACTCTTTTCAAATCCTGTAGTCGGACTTACAGGATGTATCCTGTGTGGCTTTTCTGTTGGAATCATGTGGCCGGGTACATTAAGTATCTCATCTAAGAAGTTTCCGGCAGGTGGTACTGCAATGTTTGCACTTCTTGCCATGGCTGGAGATCTGGGAGGAAGCATCGGTCCTGGTATTGTTGGACGAGTAACCCAGATGGCGGGAGATAATATAAGGAGCGGCATGTTGGTTGGTCTGATCTTTCCCGTGGTAATGGTAATCGGACTCTTATTTTTTGATAAGATAAAGTCCAGATAACTTTTCAAAATTTGTCTACAGAAAAGAGATGAAAATACGAATGGAAACAAAACAAATTATTCTTGAAACAAGGACGGATGAGGATGTTATAGAAATAACACTGGCAATGATTGATCTACAAGTGCCTGTATTACATGAACCACGATATACTGATTTGGGTTATGAAAGTTGTTTTTTGTGTGGGAAAGACCTGCAAATGCGTATAATTCATAGAAAAATAATTATATAAGAACTCTTTTGAAGAATGTCTGATTTACAAGGCTTAGGAACTTTTTGACAGTGATATTGATTTGATATATGATTGTACCAAATAAAGGGGAGTAACCTATGCTTTTAAAACGTGCGTTTGTGGTATCGTCAGTACGGTGGAAACATCCGGTGCCGCAAGAAAATGGTGAGACTTTTATTGCATTTTTGTTATGCAATAAAGGTTTCTTTTTTTATACATTTTTATCGAAAAGATCTTTCATTGCATAAAAATCCAATAGACATTTATGAAAAGAGGAGGCATAAGTGATGAAAGAAATTTATCAACAGACAGTAAAAGATAAAATCCAACGTCAAAACCAGGAGTTTTCGATGGAAGGTCTGCGAGTATTGGATTTTACTTATCGTGAAATTCCAGAGAATCACACATTAACTATAGAAGATGAGAATCACCTGGTATTTCTTGGTTTGGTCGCGATGATGGATCCGCCGAGAGAAGAATCATCTGGAAATTTTGGCGCAATCTTAGCAGTTCTTTGTGCATCAATTGCAGGGCTGCCGGTTCCATTTGCCCCGGTACATCTGCTGTTTATTAATCTTTTGACAGACAGCCTTCCGGCAATTGCATTAGGAATGGAACCACATAGAAGTGAAGTGATGAATGAGAAGCCAAGATCAGCAGATGAATCGATACTGACAAAAGATTTTCTTAGTAAGATCGGTCTGGAAGGTTTTGTGATTGGAGCTATGACAATGATTGGATTCTTAACAGGATATCATCAGAACGGAGCATTGCTCGGAAGTACATATGCGTTTGGAACTCTTTGCCTTGCTCGACTGTTTCATGGATTCAACTGCAAATCAGATCATCCGGTCATTTTCACAAAAGTATTCTTCAACAATAAATGGTTGCAGGGAGCATTTGTACTTGGTGGCGCAATTGCATTTGTGATCAATGTGCCAATGAGCTTTTTGGAAAAGATAATTCTTGGAAAGACAAAAGAAAACAATAAATTGGCTAAAAAATTAGCAAGACCGGTAAGTTTGTTTCTTACAATTATATTACTGGTCAGTGTGATTGGTTTGGTTATATTTGGAGTAATTCCACAACTTACACAGACAACGAGAAATCTGATGACAAGTATTGCTGACTTTATCCCACAGATGAAAAACTGGATCCGTGAGTTTTCACATGATAACCAGGAGATCATGAAACTGGTAAATCAACTTCAGTTCAATCCTGACCAGGCAATCAAATGGGGGATAAGTATTCTTGGGAGTGGAGCCGGAAATATGATGAACACAACAATGTCAGCATTAGGTTACATTGCAAGTGGATTAGCGACCTTTTTTATTGCATTTACGGCATTGATTCCTATCTTTGGAGCTTTTATTGGATGTGCAGTGGGTGTTTTTTTGATCTTCATGGTAAGTCCAAAACAAGCAGTTTTATTTATTATTATATTTTTACTCTTACAGCAGATTGAAGGTAATCTGATTTACCCGCATGTTGTTGGCGGATCTGTTGGCCTTCCGTCGATTTGGGTGCTGGCGGCAGTGACAATCGGTGGAAATCTTATGGGAATAGTAGGTATGCTCATTTTTATTCCGACTGTATCGGTGTTTTATACTATTTTTCGCGAATATGTCTATTTGCGTCTGAAAAAAACAGAATATAAAACGAGTAACGCGGACAGAAGTGGAAGAATATGATAAGAGGGTATAATTGAGTGATGAAACTGGCAGAATTAAGACGTAGGGAAACTTACGTCTTTTTTTAATGTGACATACATCACGGAAAATGATAAACTTTTTAATTATAATACAAAAGGAAAGCAAGACAGAAGCAGTTTATTATCAATGACTGTAAAAGTTATGCCAGCGAGGTTGATAAAATGGGACAGATAACGATCAGAGAACTGGAGAATATGGATTTTTTTAAAGAAATACCAAAGGATATTCTGCAGAATCTGCTTAATGAAAGTAAGGTTGTTTCATATAAGAAAAAGGAAGTGATTTTTCATTCACGCAGCAGAACGAAAACAGTATATTTCGTGTATTCTGGGGAAGTGATGCTTTACAATCTGACCAAGCACGGAAATAGAAAGGTGATTTTTATCCTGGGAAAAGGACAGCTTTTAAATCAGAGTATTGTAAGCAAAAAGCCAAATGCACTTTTTGGTGAGGCTGTCTGTCCAGTGAAGGTAATAGAAATTGCAGAAGAACAATTCCTTCAGCTTATGGAGCAGAGCCATGCTTTAACAAGAGCTGTTCTGAGAGAATATGAAAGAAATCTCTGGCGAATGGGTCACCAGTTAAAAAATACGACCGGAAACATGCAGATGGAGCGAAAAATAGCTGCAAAATTATGGAAGCTAGGTCGTGATTTTGGTGTGGATACGGAAGACGGGGTGATGATAGATATTGATCTTACTATTACCCTGATGGCGGACTTAGTTGGGGCACCAAGGGAAAATGTGTCTCGTGCCTGTAAAGTTCTTACGGATAGAGGTCTGATCCGTTATGGCAATAAGCGGTTTATATTGACGGATTCTGATGGTCTTGCAGAATTTTATAAAATGTGATTATGAGAAAGGGGTATCTGATGGGAAAACGACTCAACAGTGATGAGATGCAGACGATTTTTGAGATTTTGCAGAAATCCTATGATGTGTATGGACCGAAAATTTATCAGGGAACAGGATGCTTTTCAGATACAGATATAGTTCGTTATGGTCTGCTGAACAGCTGGGAAGAACTTGTCTGGGATCAGAAGTCGGATTACAGTTTCAAGGAAGTGCTGTTTCCAGTCTCAGAGACGATTCTTTATTTTACAGAGGATGAAATGAAAACAGCAGATGGAGTGGCACGACAGAGATTGATTTTTTTGAAAAGCTGTGATTTTCATGCTTTGAAACGTCTGGATGAGATGTATCTGAAAAACGGTGCAGAGGATTATTATTACAGAAGAATGCGGGAAAATACAGTTTTTGCTGTGATGGGGTGTAAGGAATCCGGTAAAAATTGTTTTTGTGTAAGTATGGGTACAAATCGTTGTGAAGAATATGATATGTATATTTTTCCGGATGAAAAGGGCTGCTATATGGAACTGAGATGCAGAGAACTGGAAGTATTATTATGGGATTATGGACAGAATGCACAGGAGAAACTGAATTTTGTGGAAAAGAATGAGATTCATGTAGAGATCCCGGAGAATCTTCCAGATATAATTCATCAGGATTCTATGTGGCAGGAATATGGCAGCCGCTGTATTGGCTGTGGTCGCTGCAATTTTGTCTGTCCGACATGTACCTGTTTTACTATGCAGGATATTTTTTATAAAGATAATCCAAAGGCAGGAGAGCGGCGCCGCGTATGGGCTTCCTGTCAGGTGGATGGATATTCTGACATTGCAGGAGGACACAGCTTCCGTCAGAGCCAGGGTGAAAGAATGCGCTTTAAGGTATTACATAAAGTTGCAGATTATAAGAAAAGATTTGGATATCATATGTGTGTCGGCTGTGGACGTTGTGAAAATGTCTGTCCGGAATATATTTCCTATGTTGCATGCCTTCAGAAACTGAAAGAAAAGGAGGGAAAATAAGATGACAAATGAATATATTCCTTTCTTATCTAAGATAAAAGAAATCGTGAAGCATACAGAGACAGAATATACATTTCGTATGACATATGTGGGTGAAGTAAGACCAGGACAGTTTTTTGAAGTTTCTATTCCAAAATATGGTGAGGCACCTATTTCGGTCAGTGGTATAGGAGAAGATTATGTTGATCTGACGATACGTAAGGTTGGTAAGGTGACCGGAGAGATTTTTGAATTAAATGAGGGAAGCAGCTTTTTTATGCGTGGTCCTTATGGGAACGGGTTTAAAAAGGAGAATTATCAGGGAAAAGAGCTGATCGTGGTAGCTGGTGGAACAGGAGTATCTCCTGTGAGAGGTGTGATCAGTTACTTCGGTGAGCATCCGGATGAGGTAAAAAAATTACATACAATACTTGGATTTAAATCTCCGGAAGATATTTTATTCCGTGACGATCTGAGGAGATGGGAACAGCAGATGAATCTGGTCCTGACGGTGGACTCATCCGATGACCCTTTCTATAGAACGGGGCTAGTTACAAAATATATTCCGGAACTTGAATTGGATAACATTCATGAAACTGCAGCTATTGTTGTCGGACCGCCGATTATGATGAAATTTGCAGTGGCAGAGTTTTTAAAACTGGGAATGAAGGAAGAACAAATTTGGATATCACAGGAAAGAAAAATGTGCTGTGGACTTGGTAAATGTGGGCATTGCCGAATGAATGACACATATATTTGTCTGGATGGGCCGGTATTCTGTTATTCAGAAGGTAAAAAATTGTTTGATTAGGGAGGAAAATATAATGGATATCAATACAAAGAAACTGAAGAAAAATGCCTTCCGTGTATCAAAAGTCCGTGGGCTTACGGCTTCCAGAGTGCGTGTTCCGGGAGGCTGCTGTAATGCGGATGTCATGCAGCAGGTAGTAGATATTGCCAGAAAATATGGAAATGGCCAGATTCATGTTACCACCCGTCAGGGATTTGAAATTGAAGGAATCCATATGGAAGATATGGATGAAGTTAATGAGATGCTTCAACCGATCATTGATAATCTTCAGATCAATCAAAATGAAGCAGGTACCGGGTATCCGGCATCAGGAACCAGAAATGTCTGTGCATGTATCGGAAACAGAGTCTGTCCTTTTGGAAATTATAATACAGCAGCCTTTGCAAAGAGAATTGAAAAGGCTATATTTCCTAATGATCTTCATTTTAAAATTGCACTTACAGGTTGTGCCAATGATTGTATCAAAGCAAGGATGCATGATTTTGGAATTATTGGTATGACAGAGCCACAATATGACCCTAACCGCTGCGTTTCCTGTGGTGCATGTGTAAAAGGCTGTGATAAGCTTTCGGTGGATGCATTAAAGATGGAAAACTATCGAATCGTGCGCAATGAGGAAAAATGTGTGGGATGTGGAGTTTGTGTAACAAAATGTCCGACCAGAGCATGGACCAGAAGTGCAAAAAAATACTATCGTCTGACACTTATGGGACGAACAGGAAAGAAAAATCCACGTCTGGGAGAAGATCTTCTGATCTGGGCAGATGAAGACACCATCATCAAAGTTATCCTGAATACCTATAAATTTGTGAAAGAATATATTGATCCAAATGCGCCTGGCGGTAAGGAACATGTGGGGTATATTATAGACCGAGTGGGTTTTGCAGAATATAAAAAATGGGCATTGGATGGTGTAGAGCTTCCACCTGAAACAATCGTGAAAGACAATATTTACTGGAGCGGTATATATTACAGATAATAAAAAAGACAATTATAATCATAAAGCCGATGCAGGATTTTGGAATCCGGTATCGGCTTTGTTGATTCTATATAAAGATCTTGAAAAATTTATTTGCTATGATTCATCAGTGTTTTGATGTCTTCTTCTGGTGTGGTAATAGGTGCAATACCATAATTTTCCACCAGATAGTTCAGAATATTAGGAGACAGGAATGCCGGAAGAGAAGGACCAAGACGAATGTTTTTGATACCCAGGTGTAAAAGTGTCAGTAGGATACAGACTGCTTTCTGTTCATACCAGGAGAGAACGAAGGAAAGCGGAAGCTCATTCACAGAACATCCAAATGCATCTGCAAGTGCCACAGCAACCTGGATCGCACCATAAGCATCATTACACTGACCCATATCCATCAGTCGTGGCAGACCACCGATTTCTCCCAGATCGAGATCATTGAAACGGAATTTTCCACATGCCAGGGTGAGGACGATACTGTCGGAAGGTGTCTGCTTTACAAATTCTGTGTAATAGTTTCGGCCTGGTTTAGCACCATCACAGCCGGCAACCAGGAAGAAATGGCGGATTGCACCTGATTTTACAGCTTCTACTACAGTATTCGCATGAGACAGGATGGCTGCATGACCAAAACCGGTTGTTACTTTTGTTCCGCCATTGATGCCTGTGAGTAGCTGATCTTCTTTGTAACCACCCAGTTCCAGTGCTTTTTCAATAACCGGCGTAAAATCTTTCTTTTCATCAATATGAACAGCACCTGGGAAAGCAACTACTTCTGTTGTAAATACTCTGTCAGCGTAGCTGTTTTTTGGCGGCATCAGACAGTTGGTAGTGTAAAGAATAGGAGCAGGAAGATGATCAAACTCTTTCTGCTGATTCTGCCATGCGGTTCCAAAGTGTCCTTTTAAGTGAGAGAATTTCTTTAAAAGTGGATAGGCATGGGCGGGGAGCATTTCACCGTGGGTATAGATGTTGATTCCTTTTCCTTCTGTCTGTTCAAGTAAAAGCTGCAGGTCTTTCAGATCATGACCGGTCACGACAATAAAAGGTCCTTTTTCTATGGTAAGAGTAACTTCGGTTGGCTCTGGCGTTCCATAGGTTTCTGTATTTGCCTTGTCAAGAAGTGCCATACACTTCAGGTTGATTTCCCCTACTTTCAGTACTGTAGGAAGCAGAGCCTCCATACTTTCTTCATAGCCAATCTTAAATAATGCCTCGCAGAAGAAACGATTTACTTCGGCATCTTCGAAATTCAGAACATTTGCGTGATAGGCATAGGCTGCCATTCCGCGAATCCCGAAAAGAATCAGAGACTTCAAGGAACGAATATCTTCGTTGGCATTCCACAGCTGCTGCATGTCGTATTCGTCTGTTTTACCGCACGGTGACTGACATCTGCCGCAGTCAGGAACCAGTCGTTCTTTTTCAGCTCTGACTTTTTGTATCATTTTTTCGATAGCTGTATTATCAAAGCTTACATTTGTAACTGTGGTAAATAGTCCTTCAATTATGACCTGTCCGGTTCTTTTAGAAATAGTTTCTGCGCCATCGACGGCTCTTGCAAGACCGATCAACGCACCTGTCAGTTCATCCTGTAATTTAGCTGTATCCGCCTTTTTTCCACAGACACCAGCATTTCCTGTACAGCCGGTACATCCGACTGTCTGTTCACACTGAAAGCAAAACATTTTTTTATCCATTGTTGTATCCTCCTTTATTCCATAATGTTTCCATCAATACTTATCGTTATAACCTGCCATGGTAAGAATTTTCCACTATTTTGAAGAGCTTTTTTTGCTGCCATTTCCAGACCACCACAGCATGGAACTTCCATTCTTACAATTGTCACACTTTGAATGTTGTTGTTTTGAATAATCTCGGTCAGTTTATCGCTATAATCTACCTGATCTAATTTTGGACAACCAATTAAAGTCACCTTATTCCGAATAAAATCCTGATGGAAACTGGCATATGCGTAAGCAGTACAATCGGCTGCGATTAAAAGCTTAGCGTCGTTAAAATATGGTGCATTTGCAGGTGCCAGTTTAATCTGTACCGGCCAGTTCTGAAGTGTTTTTTTCTGTGCTTCTTGCACGGCTTTTTCATCATATTCAGGGGCTTCTCTTTCTTCAAAAGAAATGGCGCCTGTGGGACATTCTGGGAGACAATCGCCTAGTCCGTCACAGAAATGTTCTCTTACCAGTTCGGCTTTTCCGTTAATGATATCAATAGCACCTTCGTGACAGGCACTTGCACAGGCACCGCAGCCGTTACATTTGTCTTTATCAATCCTGATAATCTTTCTTATCATTTTATCCTCCGTCAATAGTATTTAACTTTTGTTTCTGCTAAAATTATAGTATGATAAATACAACTTGTATGTTTGATTTCCAACAGGAGGAACGATTTTGGAGAAATATTTGCCTATTCTAAGAAACAGTCCGTTTTTTAAAGGTCTTAGTGATAACGAGATATTATCCATATTGCATTGTGTAAATGCAACCGTAATTTCAAAAGAACGAGCTTCTTATATTTTCAGAGCAGGAGATTCTACTGAGGTAATGGGCCTTGTGGTGTCGGGCTGTGTTCTTGTAATGCAGGAAGATCTTTGGGGACATCGGAATATTCTGTCGAAATGTCATGCCGGAGATTTTTTTGGAGAACCATATGCGGCAAGCCTGGGAGCTGTTCTGAATATCAGTGTGGCAGCAGATGAGGATTGTGAGATTATTTTCTTAAATGTCCAAAGGCTTTTGGTTACTTGTCAAACTGCATGTGAGCATCATCAGAAGCTGATACGTAACCTGGTCAGTGTCCTGGCAAATAAGATACTAATCCTGAACGATAAGATTACTCATGTTGGCAAGCGAACGACAAGGGATAAACTATTGTCATATTTGTCGGCAGAATCCATCAGACATTCGTCGTTATCTTTTGACATTCCCTTTGACCGGCAGCAGCTGGCAGATTATCTTTGCATAGACCGTGCGGCAATGTCTACGGAGATATCAAAGTTACAAAAAGAAGGCTTTATAAAAACAAATCGAAATCATTTTGAGCTGATTGCCTGTAATGAAACAGATTTACAAGCTGACAAATGATGGTATAATTCTTTTGTTGAGCGGATAGAAAGGGTATAGATATGAGAAAAGCAATCGTATATGCATCAGTACATCATGGAAATACAGAAAAAATAGTAAAAAGCATAGCAGAAAGATGTCAGGTTGATTTGATTGATGCAGTAAAACAGTCAGATGCAGATCTGAGAAGTTATGATATGATCGGGTTTGCATCAGGAATCTATTTTTCGAAATTTCATCAGTCGATATTAAAATTTGCAGAAAAGAATTTGTCAGATGACAAAAAGGTATTCCTGATCTGCACTTATGGTGGAAGTGCGAATTATAGATCCATAGAGCAGATTCTGGATAAAAAACATGCCAGCGTAGTAGGGAAATTTGGATGCAAAGGATATGATACATTTGGTCCCTTCAAACTGGTTGGAGGTATTGCAAAAGGACATCCGGATGATAAAGATATCCAAAATGCAGTGGAGTTTGTAAAAGACTTATAAACACGTAAAGAAGAAATAGAAATTTTCTCTGTTTTCACCACAAAATATATAATTAAGTGAGTAGCTCATTGAAACCTTTATTGCAGGAATCAATGATGTGGATGATGGACAGAATAATACAAAGGAGCTGCAGAACAATGAAGACTCAAGTTCTGCAGCTTCTTTTGTGTAAATATGATGTGTCTTTTGCGGTTGAGATACAGCTATAGATTTTCCGGTCTGCAAAATAACGGCAGAGGGGACCGGGAAATCAGATATGGCTTCCTTCGGTCAGGGAACAGCCATCCATCATGCGGATTCCGTTTATGGTATCCAGACAGGTGTCATACATTTCTTTCCATTCGTCAGAGGCATCTTCAGAGTACTGGCTGATGGTGGACAGAAGATCATACTTTTTGCCATCGACTGTTTCGATGCGGCCGAGATAGCCTTGCCATACACTGTCCAAAGGCTGGTCTTCACCATCGTAATATCTGGCTTCCAGGGTCAGCACAGGAACATCCTCATTGTAATAAGTCAGTTTATATCCACCATTTTCGGTTTTGGTCGTTTCATAATGGCAGAGATATTTCCAACGCTCCGGAGTAAGAACCTGGAAGTAATCCGTCATGGCCATATCCACATTCTCTGCGTAAACAAAATCTATGGATTTGATCAGCTCTGCAGCTTCCTTTTCAGCGGTCTTATCATAGGTGTCTGACGGAGTCAGGATAAAAAGTCCAAATGTATAATCGTCAGTCTGGCATACAAGCGCATCAACATTTTTTTCTTCTTCGTTGACTGCGGTTAAATATTGATATTTCGTAGCAGGATAAGATTCAAAGGTAAGATCCTTTTGAGTGATGATCTCACCCTTTACCGGATAGTATTCTGCCAGAAAACCCTTCAGGGAAGAATCCTCCAGAGAAGAATTAGCTACTTTTAAAGCAAAGGCAGTACTTTTTCCCTCATTTACGGAACGTTGCTCGAAATAACCTTCTTTTTCAGGCATGGATTCTCTGATCGTATCATCAGCAGTGAATCCAACCCGCATATGAAGTTCGCCACGCTTTTCTGATTTAGAGTATTCTTCTGAAGAATCCCCGGAGGAGGAAGCAGCTTCTGATTCGGAATATTCCTGAAGATTGCCGTAGTCATCAATATAGTATTTATCTCTGGAGCCAATATAAGTGGTTCCGGTAGCGTCCTCCAGCCACACACTGCCATCCTCATAATAATAATGAGGTTCAAAATAACCGTCCTGTTCGGTCCAGCCGGCATCGTTGCCTTCCATCAGCTCACCGGAATCCGGATCAGGGGCATAATTACCTTCGCCGATATATTCATCCTCGGAACCATTGCGGTACCAGTAATCTCCTTTTTCATCCTGCCAGATGTACTGACCATCATCAGTTGGAGGGTCAGAAGCGAGGGCTGGGATTGCAGATATGGAAAGAGCGATCAAGCCTGTTAAAAGAAATAAGATTTTTTTATGCATAGGCACCTCCTGATAAAAAGAACTTGTCTGTTAAGTATATTGTAACAGACAGATTCTGATATTCAGAAATGTGAAGAAAAAGAGACATTTACCGGCAGGTAAAAGATATCCCTTACCATAAACCGAGACAATGTCATATTCATCGGTATCCTCGGCACCGATCTTGACACGAAGATTAAAGATATGCCGCCGTACTGTGTTGGTATCTGTTCCCGCACAGCTGCCCCATACTGCTTCATAGAGCTCCTTTGCAGAAAAAATCTTCTCCTGGTTTTCGGCAAGGAGACGCAGCAGGGAGAATTCGGTACGGGTAAGACCTGTGTCGGTATTATTGAGATATGCGTGACCGTCCGAAAGATCCAGCCGCAGGCTTCCGATGGTGATCTGGCGGGAAGCCTGAAATTTTTCTTTTATTTTTTCTTCTATTCGTTTCTGGCGTTCCAGAAGCATCTGGATCACGGCCAGAAATTCGTCAAAATTATAAGGTTTGGTGAGATAATAGTCGCCTCCCTGCTGAAGCCCTTCTACCTTATCGCGGATATCGCTTTTTCCTGTGAGAAAAAGAACAGGGTTCATGGTTTTTTCGCGGAAGTGGCGGCAGATATCCAAGCCGTTTCCGTCCGGAAGCATAATGTCCAGGATGAGAAGATCCGGCAGCTGTTCTTCAAGCTGATGACAGACTTCGGAGACTGTCTGTGCAGTGCGAACATCGTAGCCACGGCGCTGCAACATCCGGCAGTTGGTATTCAGCACCTGTTCTTCATCCTCAACCATAAGGATAAGCGATTTCTTTTCATTCATTTATGATACCTCCTCCGGAAGTGAGAAGAACACCTGAGTTCCCTCACCTTCTTGGCTTTTCAGCCATATTTTGCCGCCGTGGGCAGTGATGATCTGATGACAGACATAGAGGCCTATGCCGTGCCGCCAGTAATCTTTATCTGCAGAAACATAACCCTTGAGCGCGTTTTTTCGCATTTCTTCTGACATGCCGGTTCCGGTGTCGGAAACGCAGATGGTCTGCCAGCCCGGTTCGCCTGTAAGGGAAATGGTGATGGTTCCGTTTTGAGTGTGACGATCTGCATTGGAGATCAGATTGGTGATAACCTGGATCAGCCGTTCCGGGTCTGCAGAGATTTCCGGGAGGTCAGATTGTATCGTAAGGACCAGCTGGTTATTCCCGGAACTTGGATGACTGCTGAAATCTTTTTCTACAGAATGTAAAAGTGCTCCCAGATCTGATGGTACAAGAGAAAGGGCCAGCCGTCCCTGCTCAATGGAAACGGTATCCATCAAATCCAGCACGATCTGGTCGATCCGCATTACCGACTGTTCAATGGTGCGGAGATTTTCCTGCATAAGAGAGAAATCCAGAGGTTCTTCCTCAAGGAGCTCGGAGGTGTCCCGGGCATGGAGGGAGATGGAACTCAGAGGATTTTTGATCTCGTGGGCAACGGTGGTCAGGAAAGTAGACTTGGCATTGTCAAGGGAGCGCAGCCGCCGGTTCTGTTCCTCCAGAAGGAGCTGCTGCTGGTTATATTCCTTCAGATGAAAATAGAGAACAATGCCACAGACAGTACTTACAGAGACAAATGCCAGAAGAATATCTGCCAGCCGGTCTACTTCCGTAGCAAAAGGAGTTACAATGTGCGGAAAATGGTATGCGACCAGACACAGTCCTATATATAGGACAATCTCCAGCAGAGAAACGATCAGAGCCCGTCTTTTTTCCAGCATCAGCACGGTAAAAATAATGGCAAACACGAAGAAAGCCGGCATACCGCCATGATATCCGCCGCTGGTAAAAAACATCACCGGAAAAACGATCAGAAAAATCATGACAATGGTGATCAGATAACATCGTTGATATTTCTCACTGTAATAGGAATAAAGAAAAAGTCCTCCTGAGACGGCGACCAGCACAAGGTTGATCAGGACATTTCCCCAGGAACCGGTTCCTAGACTGAGAAGGGCCATGATCAGGCTGATCACAGTGCCTCCTAAAGCCAGGATATTAAACAGCCGGACACGAAAATCAAGGGTGAGACTGAATAATGAGTGAAAAAAATGATGTATTTCCTGCATTGAAAAATCCTCCAGTAAAAAGAAAACAATGGGAAAGCTTCTGAAGTTACTGTGATTTTATCACAAACAGAGTAAGAAAAACAGTCTGGTTATGTGAAATCGGAGGAGGCGTGAAATGTAATGGAAACTGGATTGGAAAAAATATGGAAAACTGGATAACCGTTAGAGTGAAGGATTAAGATGATTGTAAAACATGCACTTTGTAGGCTATGATTCCTGCCCGATATTTTGTATAATATTACCATAAAATATACGGCAGGAGGTAAGTGTTATGGCATTTTCACTTGACAGCAAAGTAAAGGATATCCTGAAAAATCCGGAAGCGGCAGCAGTTCTGGATAAGTACAGCCCTGACGCTTCAAAAAATCCACAGATGAAACTGGTTGGTGGTCTGACCTTACGGAAACTGGCATCTTTCCCGCAGTCGGCATTTTTGAAACCACATCTGGAAGAACTGGAAAAAGAGCTTCAGGCAATCGAATAATCTTCAAAAAAGAAGCAGCCTCCAATTTGGAGACTGTTTCTTTTTTTGAACTCAAATCTGGAAACATTTTTCTGTGTGAAGTAGATCACAAACTTTTTAGACATGGCATAGGCCAGACCAGCGCGGAAAAACTCACCTTTGACCATATTGACGGTTCCAATTGCATTGATGCGGATGATATTTTCTGTTGTTGTGTCGCTCGGTGAGACTCATATATATCCTCCCTTATTTTTTAGAAACATGTCCAGCCGCCGTCACATTTAAGTTCTTCACCGTTAACATAGCGGGACTGGTCGCTTGCGAGAAACAGGATTGCGTCAGCCAAGTCCTCCGGCATAGCAAGCTCACCGGAGAAGTTCAGCAGCATGCTGGTTCGGCCAAAGCCGAACTCGTCGGAAGGAGGCATGACCAGAGGAATGTCAGTTACGACACCACCGGGTGAAAGTGCATTACAGCGGATGCCTTCTTCCATGTACATGAATGCTGTGTTTTTTGTTGCTGCCAGCACAGCACCCTTGCTTGCACAGTAGGCAGCACCGGAAGTCTGGTGTGTTGCGCCGACGGAGCAGATGTTGACGATTACGCCACCGTTGCCCTGTGCAAGATACTGTCTGCATTCTTCACGCATTCCATACATGAGACCAAATGTGTTGATGCGGAATGTTTCCATAAGCATTGTGTCAGACATGTCCGCAATAGCGGTGTTGTCATCCATGATACCGGCATCGTTTACGGCGATATCCAGTTTTCCGAATGTCTCCACTGCTTTTTTTACCATGTTTACAGCAGTTGCCGGATCACCGACATCACCTGCATGCCAGATTATCTCGCCAGGTAGTTCGCTGCATTCTTCGGCCAGGTCTCTAAGACGCTCTTCGCGGCGAGCAACCGCCACGACCTTGGCACCTTCACGGCAGAACAGTTCTGCTGTGGCACGGCCGATACCTGCAGATGCACCTGTTACGATACAGACTTTTCCATCTAATCTTCCCATAATGTCCTCCTTTCTCAGCAGAAAACTTTGTTTACCACGATGGCCGGAGAATCATTGCAGCCAACGGTCAGCTCCGCACCATCGGGTATGTCAGCGCGGACGGTGGCAAAACCAATGTTTTTGTCGACTGTATAGCCGTAGATTGTCTGTGCACAGCGGCCGACTTCCACACCGTACCAGTATACACGCTCCCAGATGGAGATATCTTCTGTTGATTCACGTGAAAATTCAAGACCGACCATACGATATTTCGGATGTTCTTTACGCGCCAGTGCTGCCTCTTTACCAATGAAATCTTTATCAGCGGCAACGGCCCATCCGAGTCCACACTCATATGGACTCAGGTGCTTAAAGTCCTGTTTGAGCGCGAAGCCTTTTTCCATTGGGATAGATCGGACATAGACTTCAAGAGTTTGAAGTTCACGTCCTCCGACAGCTTCGACAGCTTTCAGTGCTAAATTGTGAATTTCTGCACTCTTATCAAATGCAGAATAGATTTCATAGCCATTTTCACCGGTGAAGCCGGAACGGTGAATATAGACAGGAATATCGCCAATCTTACGCTCGCAGATGCCAAACCGTTTGAGTTCGTCAATCGGTTTATCTAACATGGCATTCATCGCATTGATACTATCAGGTCCCTGTATGGCATACATATCCCAGTCATAGGTGATGATTTTTGTCTGAATATCAGCTGTACCTTTGTGCTTCTCAATCCACGGTAGCAAACGTGGTCCATAGAGGTCGGAGACCCAGTACAGACCATCTGCCATGTGCATGACGATCACATCGTCAATGATTTCACCGTTTTCATCCAGCGATGCAGTGTATTTTGAACGTCCGACAGCAACTTTGGAAATGTTGCTGATATAAATCTTTTGAAGAACCTCCAGTGCGTCTTTGCCGGTAATCTCTACGATATCGTGTGTCCAGCGGTAAAATCCCACACCCTTACGTATAGCATCAGCGTCTGCGCGTGCGACGTTATCTTCTCTAAACAGCATATTTTGTCCTCCTCCTTTACAGCATTCGCGAGTCTTCCTTGCGGATGACCTTGATGTACATTTCTTCTTCGTCACGATTTTCGATTACACAGGACCATTCCGTGCTGACCAGCGTTTTAGCTGCACCATTCCACTGTGCCTCGTAGGCATCTACCAGTTCATCCAGAGGTGCCATCTCATAACGGGCAGTAAAGTCCTCTGATTTGACCTTGATCCAGGTTTCATCCTTGGTCCAGCGAACCATCTCATAGGGGACCTGTTGTACGTCCAGCATATAGCGGATATATCCGCCGAGAATACGGCCGTCGTTCTCGTCCATATCATGAGGAATGCCCAGAAAACTCCGCAGACCTTCTTTTGCAAAGGGATCGATAAACTGATTTTTACCGGCAGTAGCAAAGATAATGCGGAATACTCGCATGAATTCATCTTCATCAGGCGCCATCTCTTTAATAGCCATCATTGGGAACTGGATAGACCATACCCAGCCCATTTGCGCAACCCAGTGATATGCTTTTTCCAGCGATGTTTCCTCGCCGAAGTTCTGTGTGTATTGACCATTACGCAGACACTGACCATCTTTGACCATGCGTTCTCGAGGCGTATCATGAATAGGATCTACAGGTTGCTGCATATGTTCCAGCCAATCCTGCTTCGGCAGTCCATAGACATCCCGTCGTTCTGCCACGACACGACAGTGCTTGTTACCACAGCCTCGTGCCTGGCACATATTCAGTGCCACTTCGTTTCCTGTTCCGTTGGAAGAAGCCAGATCGAAGTTTGCAGTGAACATACTGGTGGTCATATTGCACAGTTCGCTGCCCACAATATCCCAGGGACAGGTATCCAGCTCTTTTTCCACTCGATTTCGGGTAAACTGTATTACTCGACCGGCCATATTTTCCCATTCATCGCCGGAGTCACCGGTAATGCCACCAAGCCAGCTGGATTTTTCACAAAGCTCCGGGATGTTAAATGCTTCATAGAGAGCAGCATTAACATAGTTTTTCTGTTCATCGGGGCTTCCTGCAACTGCCATATTCATCATATTGGCAATATTGCAGATGGCTGCGGTGCGTTTTTCCCAGTTAGGTTCAAAAATGCGCATGACCTGAAAAAGATTGGCAGTCATAGCGGCAATTTGGCGATTCAGCTGTCGATAGGCTTCTTCCTCCGTAATTAGTCTGCCCCAGGCAGTTGAAAAGCATTTTTTCGTCTCCAGTTTTTCTTTTAGCATGGTATACCTCCTGTCTACTTTTGTTTTGATTTATTATAGTCAAAAAAATACTGCATCGAACATTCTACAAAAAGATGGTTTTTATCTTCTTCTTTACATACAATTTGTATTCTAAAAAACCATACAATTTATATGGACATTATTTGTGAATAATGCATATAAAACAGATGCCACCCATACAAAACGTATGGGTGATATCTTGACAGCTTTTTTTGAAAAATTATAATATTTTTAGAATAATTTGGGAGGCTGGTTATGAAGTTATGCGCGGATATTCTTTATTGGAGGCTGAAAGAAGAACTGACAGGAGTTTTGTTTCATGGCAGGAAGAACAGTACACTGATCTTGAACCGACCGGAATTTTATCTGGATCGATCTCAGTCCTTTGAGGAAAATAGTGTCTATGTCTGTTCTGCAGATCATTTACCACAGACACCAGAGTTGGGAGAAAATGTCTGTCTGGTATGTTTGGGAGAACACTGGAATCTTAATGCCTACTATGAGCGGTGCAGCGTTATTCTTATACATGGCAGCCAGGACATTTTTCGAATATTCAATTTGGTGCAGGAGGTATTCAATCAATATGATACCTGGGAGGAAAGGCTCTGGTTCATCCTGCGCCATGGTGCAGCTTTGTCTCAAATGCTGGATGCCAGCAGAGGCATCTTTGAAAATCCAATGCTGCTTATAGGCTCGGATTTTCGCTATCTGGGAGTGACGGAGGAAGAGTACCTGAAAAAACAATTGGGATTGCAATTGGATACGCAATCTTTCGATGTTGAGAAAATGGCAACATTTCTGTCTTTGCATGATATGTCCAACTATGTTCGCGAACCTCTGTTGCTGGAATTACAGGGAAAGCGTTCTCTTTCTGTAAATATTTTCGATCAGGAAGAATACTTAGGATGTCTGACTGTTTTTGAAGAATCTCGTCCATTCAGGTCCTCTGACAGGGCATTGGCAGTTTTCTTTTCCAAACTTCTGCGACAGGCTATTCAGCAGAATCCGATTTTGTCCAGTACCCGTACCGCTGTACGACGAGCCTTGCGCAGCGTCATTTCCGGGCAGCGTATTGATTTTGAATATCGTCGTGCTTTGAGTATGGAAAATGGAAAGCATGATTGGATCTGTATGAAGCTGATTCCGGAATCCAGCGGTAGTCATCTTTCAGGAACCTATCTTTCTGCTGCTTTGGAGGAGCGACATCCAGGATCATTTGCATTTGAATTTGAGGATGCTGTTGTAGAATTTCTGCCTGCTGATCAGGTTCAAAAGGAATCAATGGATTCGCTGACTTCCGTTTTGGAAAAACTTGGAGCCATTTGTGGTGTTTCCTCCTCATTTAACAATCTCTACGATGGAAATCATGCCTGGTTTCAGGCTTCTGCGGCGTTGCAGAACGGACTTTCTCAGGAAGATAATTCTATCATATTCTATTTTCAGGACTATTTGCTTCCGCAGCTTCTCAACAGTGCTCTGGCGGGACGGCCAAGCTGGGTTTATTATACGGAAGGCCTGAAACGCCTGAAGAAACATGATGACAGTTCACAGGTTTCTTATTTACATACTCTGAGGGTGTATTTGGACAATAATCTTTCTGTTACAAAAACTGCTGCGGCGCTTTATCTGCATCGTTCTACTCTGCTCGATCGGTTATCTCATATTACTGCCATGCTTGGCAGTGATCTGAGGGATCCGGACTATTGTCTGACACTTGGGATTATTCTTAGGGCCGAGTTGGAGCAACGACGAATAGAGAAAATTTATCTGAAATAACTTATCACATAAGACTGTAAAATGTCACATTAAAGATATAGATGATGTCTGGGATGCAACATGATAGAATGGTTAGAATAAAAAAATTGTAGGAATATAAAAACATGGAATTAAGACTATTACGCTATTTTTTGACAGTAGCAAAAGAACAGAGCTTTACAAAAGCAGCAGAACAATTGCATATTACCCAGCCAACGCTATCCAGACAAATGGCGGCATTTGAAGAGGACCTGGGAATAACATTATTTATTCGAAACGGGA
>ENA-OPZZ01000053-OPZZ01000053.1-human-gut-metagenome-genome-assembly--contig:-NODE-53-length-79710-cov-22.650139_pt1 | contig 79710 bp, 73 predicted proteins | sample MGYA00242487_ERZ504511 | MGnify/ENA primary metagenome ERZ504511 (study PRJEB26092, sample SAMD00036241) | human gut metagenome | host: Homo sapiens | study: EMG produced TPA metagenomics assembly of... | reverse complement strand
TTTCGATAAGTTACATCAATTATAGCAGAAAACGAGAGAATTTAATTAAAAATCTCTCGTTAATTCAATAAATTTTAAATAATAGTGGAATTTACTTTTTCACTGGAATTTAATTTTTCAATTCAGCATTTTATATATTTATACAATCTCTTAGCAAAAAAAGTCGAAAAATAGACACTTTCGTCATTTTAATCTCCTTTTTTGGATGTTTTTTATCTATTCGCCGTCAAATTTATGGTCAATTGTCAGTCAATTTACAAGCTACCAGATCTGAAAATCAAAAATATTTATTTCATTTTATCTAATCCACCCGTACCTTTAAAAACACGTGTATTTAAAAATTAATCATAATTATAAATTTTACAGCATTTATTTACCGTCAAAATTATGGTCAACGTTCTGACACCCCTTGATTTATAAGGCTTTTTCAAAAAGTTCGTAGAGTAATGTACTCTACGAAATACGTTCTGAAAGAAAATATATCTGAAAAAACATTTCCTGTTCAGCAAGTAGAATACAAAGAAAGGACGGCCCACCTCCCGGTGGAACCGTCCTTTCTTTGCGTTTTCCTGATATTCTTTTTAATTTTTCTATTTCTCAAAAAGTGCTTTTTTTCGTTCTATCATCTCATCAATACGGTCAATATACTCTGTAATATTCTTCACATTTTCTACACGGATCAGATTTGTTTCTTTGCCACTGCTTATCTTGATCTTCTCCGGCAAAACAAGCTTTGTCGTAGAGCCGGCACCGCAGGCAATAATTGTCTGGCGTTCTTCCATGATCAAAATGTTATACACCCCAGCCTTGTCCTTCTCTGCATATCCGACATTCTCAAAGTTTCCGGCAATATTCTTCTGGCGATACAGGTAATATGGCACAAGCCCCATGCGTTCTGCTGACGCTGCTGCTGCCTCGACCATCTGTGTGATCTCTGTTCCCGGATCCATCGTTCTTCCTTCCTGACCGAACTTCGCTGCACGTTTGATCGCGAGTGCGTGTACTGTCAGGCTGTCTGGATGAAGCTTCTCGATCTTCTCAAGTGTATCCTGCATATCTGCCGCATCTTCTCCCGGAAGTCCGGCGATCAGATCCATATTAATATTATCGAATCCAAACTCACGTGCAAGGTGGAAGATTTGTTCTACATCTTCTACCGTATGTTTTCTTCCTACAAGATCCAGCGTCTTCTGCTGCATTGTCTGTGGGTTGACAGAGATGCGGGTTACAGGATATTTGCGGATCACTTCAAGCTTTTCTCGTGTGATACTATCTGGTCTTCCGGCTTCAACTGTAAACTCAAGCACATGCTCCAGGTCAAAATTCTCCCGGATTGTTCCAAGCAAACGGTCAAGCTGATCTGCCTCGAGTGTTGTCGGTGTTCCTCCACCGATGTATACCGTATCGAGTGGTTTTCCCTGCATCAGCTTTGCTGTAGCTTTCAATTCTTTGATCATCGCATCAAGATAACGATCTACCTGATCTTTCCACTCAGCGATTGGTGAAGAGCTGAAGGAGCAGTAGGAGCAGATGCTTGGACAGAATGGAATTCCTGCATACAGGCTGTATCCATTCTGACAATCCAGTCGATCCAGCAGTGCTTTCTCCCGGCAGGCAATCTCATACGCAATCTGTGCTTTCTTATCTGTGACACAATATTGTTCTTTTAGAAATTCAAAGTTTTCTTCTTTTGTCATTCCCTGCTCGATTTTCTGCATTACAAGCTTTGTCGGACGGACTCCTGTCAGCATTCCCCAGGCAAGTTTCTGTCCTGTCTGCTTTGAGAGAAACTGATAGACTTTCTTCGTTACATCGCGTTTCTCTTCCTGCACATCTTCTGTCTGCACGCATTCTTCCGGTGCAAGGGAAAAGCAAGTCCCTTCCGGCAAATGTATCTTCACCAGTGGTTCTTGCTTCTCATCTACTGTCTGCACGATATCCTCTTTTGGATAAAATGCTTTTGTGACATGGTATACGTTATAAGTAAATTTGTTCTTCTTACTTTCTATCTTTATCATATGAATGGATTATGCTCCTTCTCAAACTGAACTGATGTCTCTTCCATGTGTCCCGGATAGATCTTTGTATCATCCGGAAGTATCATGATCTTCTCCTGTACAGAGCGGACCAGCTGGCTGCTGCTTCCTGTCGGTAGGTCTGTTCTTCCGATGGAAGCACAGAACAGCGTATCTCCACTAAACAACCTATGTTCTTTTGGTAGGTAATAGCAGCATCCTCCTACCGTATGTCCAGGTGTATGAAGTACATCAATTTCAATTCCTGCGCATTCGATCACCTGACCGTCTCTTACAGGCTGTGCTCCGTGGAATGCGTATTTCGGTCCGTACATACAAGAAACATTCAGTCGGTCATCCTCGATCACCGGAAGTTCGTCTTCGCCTGCGTAAACCGGCACAGGAAATGCTTTGAGGAAATCATCAATTCCCATAATGTGGTCGAAATGCCCATGTGTCAGAAACAATGCTTTCATTTCTAGTCCATTGTTCTTGATATAATTGACATATTCCTGCGGACATTCTGCCATATCCACTGCAAAACATTCCTTCGTCTCTTCATTGGTTACAATATAGCAATTCGTTCCAATTGACCCCAGTACAATACTTTCAACCTTCATTCGTTTTCCTCCATCAGCCTGTTGTTCTCTCAATATCAATTACATTTTCAATCTGTCTGAGCTTTCCGATCACACGATTCAATTCATCTCTTCCGTGTACAACAAATCCCATCTCCATTGTCGCTGTACCCTTCTTGCTCGTTCGGGTATTCATGGACTTCACATCAATCTTTTCTTCAGTAAATACCTTTGATACATCCAGCAGAAGACCTCTTCTGTCATCTGCAAATATCTTCAGTTCTGCAAGATACTGACCGCCTTCTTCGAGATCATTATCCTCCCATTCTGCTGTGATCAGACGGGATCTCTCCACATCAGACAGATTGATGATATTGATACAATCTGTTCTGTGGATTGACATTCCACGTCCTCTTGTAACAAAACCGACGATTTCATCTCCCGGTACCGGATTACAGCACTTTGAGAAACGTACTGCCATATCATTGATTCCTTTCACTACGATTCCACTCTTTGATTTGGCAATGTGTACTCTCTGTTTATTTGCTTCTGAAATCTTCTCTAAAATATTTTCGTCTGTGATCTCTTTTTTATGCTCTTTCTCATACTCTTCGAGCAGACGGTTTACAACCTGCCCTTCTTTCAGTCCGCCGTGTCCGATTGCTGCAAGTACTGCATCCCAGTCACGGAATCCGTACTTTTTCTGAACGATCTGCTGATATTTCGGTTTAAGCACATCCGGCAGATTAATCCCCTTACTCTTACAGTACGCGCTGATCAGATCTTTTCCGCGGATAATATTATCTTCTTTAAATTCTTTCTTAAACCAGGAATTGATCTTACTCTTTGCCTGTGTACTCTTGACGATATTCAGCCAGTCACGGCTCGGTCCCTTGGAGTTCTGGGATGTCAGAATCTCGATTCGGTCTCCGTTCTGAATCTTATAATCAATGTTCACAAGCTTGCCATTCACTCTGGCGCCAACCATCTTATTGCCGACTGCACTGTGGATCGCATAGGCGAAGTCAACCGGTGTGGAGCCATTCGGAAGGTTCTTCACATCCCCGTTCGGTGTGAAGCAGTATACATCTTCCTGGAACAGATCCAGGTCACCCTTGAGCAGGCTTAAGAACTCACGGTTATCAGACATGTCTCTCTGCCATTCCAGGATCTGACGCAGCCAGTTCAGCTTCTCTTCCTGTGTGTTCAGTCCTTTCGTGTTGCTTCCGCCTGTCTCTTTATATTTCCAGTGTGCTGCGATACCATACTCCGCTGTCTTATGCATCTCTTCTGTACGGATCTGGATCTCAAACGGCTGTCCGGAAGGTCCAATCAGCGTTGTATGCAGAGACTGGTACATATTCGCCTTCGGCATAGCAATATAATCCTTGAAACGTCCCGGAATCGGCGTATACATCTCATGGATCACACCAAGTGCTGCGTAACAGTCTTTCACTGAATCTACGATAATGCGGACAGCGAACAGGTCATACACCTGATCAAGTGTCTTGTTCTGATTCACCATCTTCTTATAAATACTGAAGAAATGTTTTACACGTCCGTATACTTTCGCTTCAATATCAGCATTCTTCATATGCTTTGATACTTCAGCAACGATCTGTTGCACAAATTCTTCACGTTCCGTCTTACGTGCATTCAGATCATGAACCAGCTGATTATAAACTTCCGGCTGATAATATTTCAGAGAAAGGTCATCGAGTTCTGTCTTGATCTTTGAAATACCGAGACGCTGGGCGATCGGAGCGTAGATATCCATCGTCTCTCTTGATTTCTCTTTCTGCTTCGCCGGTGTCATAAACTCCATTGTACGCATATTATGCAGACGGTCTGCGAGTTTTACAATGATGACACGGATATCTTTCGCCATCGCAAGGAACATCTTTCTTAAGTTCTCTGCCTGGGCCTCCAGCTTGTCTTTGGAATAGTTCAACTGTCCCAGCTTGGTAACGCCGTCTACAAGAAGTGCCACCTCTTCACCAAACTCTGCTGAGATCTCATCGAGTGTCATTGTCGTATCTTCTACCACGTCATGAAGCATTCCAGCCACGATCGTTTCTTTGTCCATCTCGAGATCTGCAAGTATGATTGCCACCCAGAGTGGATGGATGATATAAGGTTCTCCGGATTTACGGAACTGATTCTTATGCGCTTCTTTGCCTATCTGATAGGCCTTCTCGATCATCGTAATATCTGCAGAAGGATGATACTTACGCACACGAGCTATTAAGGCCTGATATAACTCCTCCGGATCCTGATAATCCTCTGGTGCTTTTACTGCATGTCCGTCCACCATCTCCAGATTTTTATTCAGATCTTCATATTCCCGAGTGCCTGCCATATCGTCTTCCCCCTTCATTCATCCTTAGTTCTGAACAATTAATATGATTTAGTATATCACTATTTTTTCCTTTTTCAAATAAGAACTTCCCATTCTTCTGCATTTTAAGCAATTTGTACGGTTTTTTCGATATTATCTACTGATAATTGACAATTGTAAGCTGAATTGTTCTTCGTCCCATGTACTCATTGATGGATGGATAGTATGTAAAAGACATAATCTGCTTCTTTTCCATCTGCTGCAGACAGTCTTCCACTTCTCCGAAATAAACTGCTTCCATCTGATTTCCCTGCTGGTCCTCCAGTCTGCATTTCAGCACATTCCGGTTCTTTCCGAAGATCCTTGGCTGGATTACACGCAGTTTACTTTCTGCAAATAACGGTTTCCCGTTGCCTTTTCCAAAAGGCTCCAATATCTTAAGTTCATGGATCAGCTCTTCATTAATATATGGAAATGGAAGCCGCATGTCGATCGACACCTTCATCTGAAGATCGTCTTCTGTCAGATCTGCAAGTTCATTGATCCGTTTCCGAAAAACTTCGACATTTTCCTCTTCTAAGGAAAGTCCTGCTGCCAGCTTATGTCCTCCAAACTTCGTAAATAATTCCCTGCAGCGGCTCATTTCTGCAAACATATCATATGCTTCGATCGACCGTCCGGAGCCTTTTACTCCTGTCTCTCCCCTTGTCAGTACAAAGGTCGGACGATAATAACGTTCCTTGATCCTTCCCGCAATAATTCCGGCGATACTTTCATGACACTTTGGAAGATACACGACCAGCACCTGGTCGTCCTTCCAGGAACTTGATTCAATCTGCCGGACAGCTTCTTCTACACCTTCTTCGGTCATTTCTTTCCGACTGTCATTTAATTCTTTCAGATCTGCTGCCAGTGTCACTGCCTCTCTCCGGTTTGATGCATTAAGGAGTTCCAGTGCACGCTTGGCTGTATCCAGTCTTCCACCGGCATTGATGCACGGTCCGAGCACAAAGCCGATATGATAAGTATTCAGGTTCGCTGTATCTACCCCGGTACATTGCATCAAGGCGTGAAGCCCTTCATTCTTCGTTGTCTTCAGAAGCTCAAGTCCTTTTTTCACAAAGACTCGATTCTCTCCAACCAGATCCATCACATCCCCGATCGTGGCGATCGCAACATTTTCCATCAGGTTATCCTGCAGATGTTCTACCTCCTGCTCTGACTTTCCAGACACTCTGTACAAAACCTCAACCAGCTTATACGCTACAGCTGCGCCGCACAGCCCTTTAAATGGATACTCACAGTCTGCTCTGTGCGGATCGACCACTGCATCCGCCGGTGGCAGGAGATACTTTTTCTTCCCATTTTCTTCCAGATACGGAACTTCATGGTGATCTGTCACAACGATCGTCATCCCATTTTCTTTTCCATAAGCGATCTCGCTCATTGCCGCAATTCCATTATCACAGGTAACGATCGTGTCTACATCATCCTCCAGTGCACGGTCGATCAGCATCTGATTCAATCCATATCCATCTTTGATCCTGTCCGGAATATCCGTATCCACATCTGCCCCAAGTCCTGCAAGCCCCTGTTGCAAAATATACGTTGCATTGACTCCATCAATATCATAATCACCGATCACACGGATTTTCTTTCCCTCTTCTATTTTCTCCTTAAGAATATCTACCGCACGATCCATATCTTTCATCAGTAAGCCGTCATACAGATCCTCCACTGTTCCATTCAGATAAAAATCAATTGCTTCATCTCCGATCACATCACGGTTTCTCATCAGTCGTGCAATGATCGGGGAAATCTGATATTTCTCTGCTATTCCATTAAAATCCGCCTTTTTCATCGTGACGAACCATTTTTCCATCCAAACATCCTCCCTGTCTGTCAGTATCGTATCTTCTTATTATAACAAAAATCTGCCGTATCGAAAATCATTTTTCATTTCCGATACGACAGATTTTATTTCTTAGCGCTTTTTACTCTTTTTGTTCTTGAAAGAGGTCTTCTTTCCTTTTTTCTTCTTGGAGCTGTCGTCTGCAGATGTATCTGCTGCGTTACTCTCTGTGGAAGTAGCTCCTTCTTTCTTGTCTGCTGCTTTTACAGACGCTGTCTTTGTGCCAGAAGCTATTCTTGCAGCCTTCGCTTCCTCGCCAAGTCTTGTCTTCATCACATACCACAGTGCGCCTGTGATACATACGGATGTATATCCACCGCAGATGATACCTACCATCAGTGGTGCTGCGAATTCCTTAATGGAGCTTACACCAAGGATATACAATGCAACAACCATGACAAATGTTGTAAAGTTTGTGTAGATTGTTCTTGTCAGTGTCTGAGTGATGCAACGGTTTACAAGATCCTTCAGATCTTCTGTGCGGCTCTTTGTTGCAAGTGCCTCACGGATACGGTCAAAGATAACGATCGTACCGTTGATAGAATATCCGACAATCGTCAGCATACATGCGATAAATGTATTTCCGACAGATACTCTTGCAATTACATAGAATCCAAGAACTACAAGTACGTCATGCATCAGTGCAATAACAGCACTTGTTGCGAAACGAATATCTTTGAAACGGAACCAGATGTAAAGCAGCATACAGATTGTAGCAATGATCACAGCTATAACCGCATCTCTTCTCATCTCGGAACTTACTGTTGAACTGATATTTTCTGTTGCGATATCAGATGCCTCTACACCGTAGTTTTCATTTAAATATGAAGCAAGTGCTTCACGTTTCTCAAGATCAAGTGTCTGTGTCTTGAAGACTACCTGGTTGCTCTCTTTTACTGTCTGAACCTGAATATTCTTATCTCCTGTGATCTCTTCCAGACTTGGGATCATCTGGCTGTCGATCTCTTCGAGTGTATATTCTTTATCAAATGTTACATTTGTTGAAGTACCGCCTACGAAATCAAGGCTGTAGTTCATCGCACCGATTCCTCTTGCATGGTTCACACCCATCATGACCGGTCCGGCCAGACAAAGGATAATGGAAACAATGAAGAAGATCTTTTTCTTTCCAAGGAAATCAACCGGTTTACGTTCTTTCAGATGTCTTCCGTATACTTTCTCGCTACGGATACCTGCTCCATAGAATGCAAAGATGATCAGTCTTGTGATCACGAGTGCTGTAAACATGGATACGACGATACCAAGTGCAAGTGTCTGGGCGAATCCCTTTACAGTACCGCTTCCGCGAAGCCACAGCACACCGGCTGCGATCAGTGTTGTGATATTTCCGTCAACGATTGCGGACATTGCTTTCTGGAATCCTGATTTCAGAGAAGCATGTACGCTCTTTCCTTCTGTCAGTTCTTCTTTCACACGGGCGAAGATGATAACGTTCGCATCTACTGCCATACCGATACCGAGGATGATACCTGCGATACCCGGAAGTGTCAGTGTAATGTCAAATGCATTCAGAAGGATCAGGATCAGCTCTGTATAAAGGATCAGTGCAAGGCTGGATGCAAGTCCCGGAAGGAGATATACCCAGCACATGAATACACATACGATCGCCAGACCAATTGCTCCGGCGATCAAACTGCCTTTCAGTGCATCCTGTCCAAGCTGTGCACCAACGACTTCTGAACTCAGCTCTTCAAGTTCCAGATTCAGTCCACCGATACGGATCGTAGAAGCGATGTTATCAGCCTCTTCGTAATCCATGTTTCCTGAGATCTGAGCTTTTCCATTCTCGATCACTGCATTTACACTTGGCACACTGATCAGAGCACCATCATAGTAAATAGCAATTGTATCATGATTGTTGTTATAAGCTTCCTCTGTTGCTGTCTTGAACTTCTCAGCACCTTCATCTGTCAGTTCAAGATCAACCCCATATTTTTTATTTCCTGTTGTTGAGTCGTTGAGCACTCCGGCTGAAGCAGTCTTTACTTCTGTACCTGTCAGTACGATGGAGTCTGTATCTTTCAGTTCGTCGATCGACTTATTCAGTGTATATCCGGAAGCTGTCAGGGAATAGTTTTCATTTCCCTCGCTGTCTTTATGCTTGATAAAGTACAGTGAACCCGGCTGTCCAAGTTCTTCCAGGATCTTGTTTGCGTCGCTCACACCCGGAATCTCGATACTGATACGGTTGTCTCCAACCTGATAAGCCTGTGCCTCTGTGCTGTACTGCTCCACACGTTTCTGAAGCTTGTACACGGTGTCATCCATGTCTGCCTGAGATGGCTTGTCACCTTTTACCTGATATGTAATGCTGACTCCACCTTCCAGGTCAAGACCAAGATTGATGTTCTTTGCAGCTCCCATTCCCTTTAAATCAAGTCCAAGCACACAGGTCATACCGAAGAGTGCTGTAACTGCGATTACGAGAATGAGGCTGAGAATACTCTTACCTTTCTTCATCTCTTTCTTCCTTTCTTGACTGCTGCTCTCTAACTTTATTGTTCTTCATCCGCCAGGGCAGCCTTTATCATGATCGCACATTCCACACGTTTTCTCTCCATCTCACAGCTCACTTCGTAAGTATCATGGATCGTATTGTGGAACTTGTAAGAATTCGCCATACAGCCGCCACTGCAGTAGAATCTGGCAAAGCAGGTTCTGCAGCTTTCCTTGGAATATACGCTGCATCCACGGAATTCTTCCGCAATCTCCGGTTTTGTAATTCCCTCATCTACATTTCCCATGAGGAATTCTTCCTGTCCTACAAACTGATGACATGGGTAGAAATCTCCCCAAGGTGTCACTGCTAGATACTCTGTACCTGAACCACAGCCGGACAGACGCTTGGACACGCACGGTCCTCCTTCAAGATCGATCATGAAGTGGAAGAAATTGAATCCTCTTCCGCTCTTCTCACGCTCGATCAGGAATTTTGCGAGTTTATCATATTCTTCAAAGATCTGTGGAAGATCTTCTTTCTGGATTGCATATGGTTCTGTGTCATCACCTACTACAGGCTCGATTGACATCTGCTTGAATCCAAGATCTGCGAAATGTTCTACATCCTTGGAAAAATCCAGATTATTTCTTGTAAATGTACCTCTAATGTAGTACTTCTCCTGATTACGGCTCTCTGCCAGCTTCTGGAACTTCGGAACAATCAGATCATAGCTTCCTTTTCCGTTACGGAACGGGCGCATCTGGTCATTCACTTCTTTTCTTCCGTCAAGACTGATGACAACGTTGTCCATCTCTTTGTTCACGAACTCCTGAACTTCATCGTTCAAAAGAACTCCGTTTGTTGTCAGTGTGAAACGGAAATGCTTGTCATGAAGTTTCTCCTGCTCTCTTCCGTAAGCAACCAGGTCTTTGACAACCTGCCAGTTCATCAGCGGCTCACCACCGAAGAAGTCAACCTCAAGGTTTCTTCTTGTTCCTGAATTCGCGATCAGGAAATCAAGTGCTTTCTTACCAACCTCGTAAGACATCAAAGCCCTGCGGCCGTGGTATTCTCCCTCTTCCGCAAAGCAGTACTTACAGGCAAGGTTACAGTCATGTGCAATATGAAGACATAAAGCCTTAACAACTGTCTTACGCTGCTTTACAACGTCGATAAAGCTCTCATAAATGTCTTTTGTAAACAGACGTCCCTGTTCCGTCAGTTCTGTTACTGCCTCTAAAATATCCAACAGATCTTTCTCAGAATATTTCTCTCCAAGCTCTTTTTTCAATGCTTCTGCTGTTTCCGGAGATTTCAATGTCTCCACTGTATGATCTTCATTCATGCGATTAAGCACTTCGATGACATCATACGCTTCCTGATCCACAACATGTACAGCTCCGCTGTTCACGTCGAGGACGATATTATATCCATTGTTCTGGTACTGATGTATCACGTGGATACCTCGCTTTCTATATGTATTTGTAAATCTATTTGTAACTGTTCAAAGCCCGGCATTTTCACAATGCAACTCTAAAGCAGATACGTCTAAAACATGCTTAAGGCAGCGATTTGCACCGCTGCCTCACCTGTAATCCTGTTGCTGTTTTCGCATAATTGCAGGCAGTATCACCGCTCAAAGCAACTCTGCAGCAACATTATCTTCACTTTCAGGTTTTCTTATTTTGCGTTTTCGCAAGTCTGGTTTCCTACTGTACAGGATGTCTTACATGCAGACTGGCAAGATGTCTGGCACTCTCCGCATCCACCTTTTTTAACTGTGTTGTTCAGTGTCTGTGTATTCAGTGTTTTAATGTGTTTCATTTTTACTCCTCCTAACTTCGCACATATTGCTTTCGCTATTATAGCACACACAGCCAGGTTTTTAAAGTATTTTTTCACACATCTGTCTGGTTTTTCTTCATGCGACCATCCCACCAAGCATTCCGCCTCCGGTACAAAGTACAAATGTCAGAAACAAATCGCCTGTCCCTGACGAAACCTCACGGTACATTCCAAATGAGATGAGCAGTAATAGAACAAAATAAACCACACCGGTTCCAAACCCCCAGAGGAACTTCTTTTGGCCTTCCAGTTTTCCCATCACAAAACCACCGGAAAAAGTTCCTATTACATAAATGAGAATAATTCCCAGATTTACATTTTCTTCACTCAATCCTGCTTTATAAAGGAGAAGTGCAAGAATTAACAGAAACATTCCTGTGACCAGATAGGCGCAAAGTAATGCCTTCACTAAATTTTCTGCGTATATTATCCCTTTTTTCCCATGATTTTCTCTCATTTTCTTTTCCTTTCGATGCATGTCCGGTTTCCACTGATACTATTCTATGCATCCTCCTGGAAAAATATGACACTTTTAACTTAACTGCCTCCCAAGCAGATCTGCTGCGCCTGCCGCAAACTTCTTTTCCATTTCTCCAAAATGCTTTTTCTCATTTTTCTGCAGAAAGATCACTCCACCTGCAATATCACCTTCACTGAGAATCACACTGATTATTTCCTCGCTGTATTCACTCCTGTCTTTTGTAATTGCTACAAACTCAGCGTCACCGCTCTTTTTCAACACGGTCTTTCTTTCTTGAAACACTTCTGTCAGCTCTGCACTCAACAGCATTTCCTGAAGTTCTTTCTTCCCGTTTCCTGCTGCCGCGATCACCTGATCCGTGTCAGTGATACAGACTGTACAGCCAAGTGTCTTTGAAAGACTATCTGCATAAATCCCTGCCAGTGATCCTAGTTCACCGATCGGAGAATATTTCTTTAAAATCACCTTTCCTTCTCTGTCTGTAAAAATTTCCAGTGGATCACCTTCGCGGATCCGCAATGTCCTTCTTATTTCTTTCGGAATTACGATTCTTCCAAGATCATCTATTCTCCGGACTATCCCTGTGGCTTTCATGGCACATCTCCTCCATAATCAAATTTGTAACTGTTCAGAGCCAAGCAAAATTTCATAAAACAGGCGTAAAATGCTTGCATTTTTAAGACTGTTTTTGAAATTTTATTTGGCGGATACGCCACACCGACGAAATGCGTAGCATTTTGGAGGTTGGCTCTGAACAGTTACATTAATTTTTGATTAGTATGTGGTAAAATATAGGAAATTATGTTCTTTTTGTGCTAGAATAATTACGCTGTGTAATACTGATTATGAAACAAGGAGATTTTAAATGAAAATTGTATTTTTAGATGTCAAAACAATTGGAGAGGATATTGATCTTTCCGCATATGATGAACTCGGCGAAGTTGTAAAGTACAGCTTTTCTTCACCGGAAGAAGTTCCGGCGCGTGTCACGGATGCCGATGTGATTATATTAAATAAAGTTCCGGTCAATGAGCAGACAATTGGAACTGCGAAGAATCTGAAACTTGTCTGTGTCACAGCCACAGGCACGAACAACCTGGATAAGGAATATCTTGATTCAAAAGGAATTGCCTGGAGAAATGTTGCCGGCTACTCTACAGAGACTGTCGCACAACACACATTTGCAATGCTTCTCTTTCTATTAGAAAAGCTGCGCTATTATGATGATTATGTGAAAGAAGAGCGCTATGTAAATGATGTCTCTTTCACTCATTTTGCAGAACATTTCACAGAAATCCATGGAAAAACCTGGGGGATCATTGGACTTGGAGCGATTGGCAGACGTGTCGCTGAGGTTGCGCGTGCGTTCGGAGCGAAGGTCATTTACTACTCCGCCTCCGGTGCTCCGGCGCAGGAAGGTTATGAACAGGTTGACTTTGAGACATTGCTTACGCAGTCTGATATTATTTCCGTCCACGCTCCACTCAACGAGCATACGGAAGGACTGATCAACAGCAAAGCGTTTGAAAAAATGAGATCTTCCTGTATTTTCCTGAATCTCGGAAGAGGACCGATCGTCGATGAGCAGGCATTATATAATGCACTGGTCAGGAATCAGATTGCCGCAGCAGGATTAGATGTCCTTTGTGAGGAACCAATGTCCGCAGATAATCCATTGGTTCAATTCAAAGACAGCAAGCGCCTGCTGATCACGCCACATATTGCCTGGGCAAGCGTGGAAGCGAGAACTCATCTGATGGAAATTATCCACGGACAAGTCAAGGATTTTTTTGCTTAAGATCAACATTTTGTTTATCCCTACAATTTTTCTGCAATTTGCAATCAATATTTTTCTGTAAAGTTTAAAGAAAATAATTGTAAACTCCGGGTAAAGTGTTTTATAATAGCCATGTACGTAATTTTTGCAAGACGTAACATGTCAACTTAATAACTTAAGAAAAAGGAAAAAAGAAAATGGGAATTACAATGGTTTTGTCCTTGCTCAGCGGAGTTGCCCTCTTCCTGTACGGAATGGCACTCATGGGAGACAGTCTTAAGAAGGTTGCCGGTAACAAACTGGAACTTATCTTATACAAGCTCACAAACTCCCCAATCAAAGGATTGCTGCTGGGTACAGTCGTAACAGCGATCATTCAGTCGTCATCAGCTACTACTGTTATGGTCGTAGGATTCGTAAACTCCGGTATGATGAAAGTTGCTCAGGCAATCGGAATCATTATGGGTGCCAACATTGGAACAAGTATCACAGGCTGGATTTTATGTCTTTCTTACATTGATGGCTCCAGTGGCATCGCGCAGCTTCTGTCCACCGCGACAATCTCTGCGATCGTTGCGATCATCGGTATCATCTTCCGTACATTTGTAAAGAAGAAACCTTATTCCGATATCGGTGACATTATGCTTGGTTTTGCGATCCTGATGTTCGGAATGCAGACAATGAGTGGTGCGGTTTCACCTCTGAAAGAGAACCCACATTTTGTCAGCCTTCTGACAATGTTTAAGAATCCATTCATGGGTATCCTTGTTGGTATCGCATTTACTGCAGTGCTTCAGAGTGCATCTGCATCTGTCGGTATTCTTCAGGCATTATCAATCACAGGCTCTATTACATTTGCTGCCGCACTTCCTATTACAATGGGTATCGGTGTCGGAGCTGCCTGTCCTGTACTGCTTTCTTCTATCGGTACAAACAAGAACGGAAAGCGTACAGCACTTATTTACCTGCTGAATGACTTGTTCGGAATGATCTTTTGGTCTATCGTATTTTACTCAGTAAATGCTGTTGTCCACTTTACATTTATGGACATGGTCATGAGTCCTGTCAGCATTGCTTTATTGAACTCAGTATTCCGTATCGCTACGATCCTGATCCTTGCTCCATTTATCAGCAAGATTGAGAAGCTTGTCTTCTTCCTGATCAAGGATACAGACGAAGACAACGAAGAGCAGGCTGATTTTGATCTGCTCGAGGAACGTTTTCTGGATTACCCGCCGCTGGCGATCAGTCAGAGTCAGATGGCTGTTAACGGTATGGCGAAGAATGCCCGCAAGAATCTCATGCGCGCTTTCGAACTTCTGACAGACTTTAGCGACAGCAAGTTCAATAAGATCCAGGAAAAGGAAAACATGATCGACAAGTACGAGGATAAACTTGGTACTTATCTGATGCAGTTAAGTATGCATGATATGACACCTGATCAGGCGAAGCAGACCTCCAAGTTCCTTCATACGATCAGTGACTTCGAGCGACTTGGTGACCACGCAGTCAACATTTCCAGAGTTGCCCAGGAACTTCACGAAAAGTCCCGTACATTCTCTGAATCTGCTACTTATGAGCTGAATGTGCTTGAGAAGGCATTGGTTGAGATTGTTGATCTTACAGTAAATTCTTTTGTAGATGAAGATCTTGAGACTGCTGCAAAGGTTGAACCTCTGCGCGAACTGATTGGTATTCTCTGTAATGATCTGAAACTTCGTCACATTAAGAGACTTAGAAATGGTCAGTGTGATCTGAATACCGGATTTGCTTTTAATGACCTGCTTACAAACTACGAGCGTATCGCAGCGCACTGTTCTAACATTGCTGTAGCGATTCTCGAGCTTGATTCTTCTAACTTTGATATTCATGAATATACAAAGAGTGTCCGCAAGCTGAAGGATGAAACTTATCTTACAGCCTTTGAGGAATATGAGAAGAAATATGATATCAACGGATATCAGCCGGAAGCTGAAGCAGATAAGAAAATCTCTGTGAAAGCAAAGGATAAAGACAACGAGAAATCTTCCGGAAAGAAGAAAGACAAAGACAAGAAAAAAGATAAAAAGAAATAAATTCCTTTCTATTTTATTTGAAAAAGGAACAGTTCACAAAGAGCTGTTCCTTTTTTGTATGTATTCTCCTTACGTGCAATACCGAAATGTCTTATCCGTAAGAATTCTTGCAAAGATCAACCCTAACGGAAGAGCTGCAACAATCAATATTGCCGCCGCAAACCAGGAAGCTGATGTAGAAAGATTCATTGTTCCCAGATTATAAAATCCACGGTACAGATACAATCCAGGAACCATGATTACAATCGACGGAACCGTGACAGAAATTCTCGGATATCCAACCTGATTTTTAATCATAGTTGCCAGAAGTCCGGCTGTTAATGCTCCGACAAATGCTGCTGCCGCCGGAGGCAATGCCGTCAGATCAACCAGTTCCAATCGCAGTGTATTGGCAATCGCACCGATTCCTGCCGCCACTGCCGCAAGGCGCGTAGGGCTGTTGAACATAATCGAGAATCCAAACACACCACAAAAGCTTGCAAGCAGACGGAAAACAATCCATTCTGCCTGCGTCAGGTCAAGCTTCAGAAAATCCACCGGCTGTAATCCTAAGATCAACGCCATGATCCATGCAGACATTGTAGCTACCAAAACAATAATCAGTGCATACATGAGTCGTTCCATGCCAGAACGCATGTCCAATTTTGCAAGGTCAATTCCACTTGTGATGAAAGGAAAACCAGGAATAATAAATAGCATTGCGCAAATATAGCCCGCCTCATGCTGAATTGAAATTGCCCACAAAAGTTCTGCTGCTTTCAAAAGTCCCGCATAAACCAGACAGGCTGCTGAAACAGATGAGGCTATGCACAAAAACAATGTAAAATGATGTTTACTCAATTTACACCTGATAAAATTTCCAATCCCTGCACCGACAAAAGCACAGAACATTTCAATCAATCCACCGCCAAGCAGAAATGTAAATCCACCGCATGCCAATGCTGCTGCCATTCCCAATGCAGTTGGAGAATAGAGTCCATGAATCTCTTCAATCTGATCTAGCAGCTTATGCAGTTCTTCTCCGGACATTTCCTGTTCTCCCTGCTCAAATTCACGGATAAAGTGCTCCAACCTGTTTAATTTTGATGTATTCACGCCCGTATTCGTCAGACACAAGGACTGCGTGAATCCGTCGTCACCGTCAAAACAGGTATACTCAATCGACATCAGACCAATATCCGCTGTACACGTTATCCCCATCTCTTCTGCCAGAGCATTCATAGAACTTCTCACTCTCCAAGCTCCGGTTCCACAGGAGAGAAGCATAATCCCCACTCTTCCGACAATTGATGCTTTCTCCGTCAAACTTGCTTGTGTTACCGGTGTTTCTTCTCCACCTTTATCTGTATATTCATGCCAGAGAATATCCATATGATTTTTTCTTATTTTCTGTGTCTGCATCTCATTCACTTCCTCTTTATTCCAGGTCAAGGCTTTCCGCTCCGGCCTTTTTCATCATCTTCTCTCTGCATGAAAGAACAATCCCATCAATCTCATCCAAATGATGAAGCATTCGTTTCTCAAATCCATGAATTGGAAGTAAAACCCCTATCTCGTCAAATCCTTTCTGACGCTTCTCACCGGTATCCTGCCCATAATAAACTTCTACTCTCGGAGCCTGTTTCTGAATCTTCTGGAAAGTATCCCAGACAACTGCATAGGCCTGTGCTTCTGTCAGTCCAAGCTTTCTGGTATCCGGTAATGCATATAACGCCATCACGCCACGCTTCTTGTTCTCTTTTTTCTCCTGAATCTGCATGCCCTCTGTATAGGAACGAACTATGTCATATCCGTCAGCAAGATACAGTTTTGATCTCGGTGCACATTGATGTTGCCTGTATGTCTCATGGAACTTTTCATATTCACGAGCTGTTACTTCCCTTTTCTTACTCTCCAGAAGCTTTCCCTCTACATCAGTCAGGAGAACCGGATTCTCTCCTGATTTTCCATGAAATTTCTTTGGAATCAGATATGCGTCCCGAAGCAGATCAAACATACTTCCTCCGCACAATTCAAGTAGCAACGCGCTGACATCTCCATTTTTATACTCCTGGAGCAAGACCTCTGCAAAATGTCTGTCACCATCGTCATTTATTTCCTGATAATTCTCCAAATGCTCATAAAATACTTCATTTAGCCGATCACAGGCCTCTTGTGACTCAAGAACCTTAGATATAACTCCTTCTACAGCTTCTTCACGTGGTAATACTGTCTGCATACTCACACTTCCTTTGTTATTTCTTGTTTTTCACCTGTTAAAACAGAATAAAATCCTACTTATTAATATAGAAAGCGCCGGTTCTAAAGTCAAACCGGCGCATACTGTTTTATTCACATATCTGATATATATTTTCTACATAGGAATAGATTGAATCCATAATATCTTCTTAAACAATACCTTATTTCAGAACTAACATTTTTTTGAACATCTCCGCCGCAATACTTGGCGGAAATGTATGATTCTCAACCAGACAGATTTTTCTCTCCGGAATATTCTCCTTTAGTGGAATCTGACAGACCTTTCTTTCCTCGATCACTGGTCTTACGAACAGCTCCGGAAGGAATCCAATGCCCAGTCCATTCATAATAAGCGGCAACACCTGATCGATCGTCTCAACTTCCGTATCCGGAGATAGAACCAGATCGTTCTCCAGGAAAAATTTGGAATAGAACTCATAGGTTGTGCTTCCCTGCCCAAGAGAAATCAACGGATTCTCAATTAAGTCTTTCAGCCTTATTGGTTTTTCTTTCCCCTGAAAAGAATGATCTCCCACTGCAATTTCCTTAAAAGACATCAAAGAAGTACTTTTCAACGGCTTCTTTGCCTGAAGCGGCGTAGTCACAACTGCAAAGTCCGCCAGTCCATTCTTGACGGACTCAACTGCCTCCGGCGTGGAATGATTCAGAAGTCTCAGCCGAACACCCGGATATTGCTTATGAAAGCGCCCCAGTATAGGAAGAAGTAAAAGATGAAGTGCAATCTCACTCGCACTGATCGTGATACTTCCGCTCTCCATGCTTCGCTCCATTGCAAGCTCCGCTTCAGCCGCATGAAGATGCTGATATGCAACAGAAACATGCTGATACAGCTTCTCTCCTTCCGCTGTAAGCGTAACTCCTCGATTAGATCTGACAAACAATTTACACCCAAGCTGATTCTCCAGATTATTCATAAAATGAGTAATATTCGGCTGGTTGCTCATCAATACTTTCGCCGCTTTAGAAAAGCTCTTATACATTGCTACATAATAAAAAATCCGGTAATAATCATAAGTAATTTCCATAAGTCCCCCCTAAACTGACACTAATCTGTTACTCTCCACCTGCAGAGGTGGGAGTCAAACCACATCTGATAACTTATATAAAAAATGTATATCTGTCATAGCAAATATGTATTTTTATTTCTTTGTTATTTATTATATACTGAATGACGAAAAAATCAAACACATTCATTTACGAGGGGCGATATCATGATCAAGCAAAACATTAAATTTCTCACAACCGGACAATTTCTCACTTTTTCACACACTTGTAAAAATCTTTCTTCGGATGTGCGCATCCAGGATCTTGAGAACCACAATCGCGTAGATATCAATGGAAAAGAGCTTTCTGAACTTGCCACGATCCAGCTTGGTCTTCCGTTTCTCCTCGTTATTCATGGAGAAGATGAAAAAATGGCCAGAAGAATGTTGAAGAAGTATTGTGCATAAAAATTGAGTTGCCGTTTACACTCTGTATAAGCAGCAACTCAACTCTTATTACTCTCCCCAGACTTCTTCTGCAATTTCTTTCACAAGCTTTAACTTTGCCCATTGTTCCTCTTCTGTCAGTTTGTTTCCGATTTCACAGGAAGCGAACCCACACTGTGGACTGAGATAAAGTCTGTCTAATGGGATATATTTTGTAGCTTCATGAATTCTCTTGATCACAACTTCTTTCTCCTCGAGCTGAGGTGTCTTCGTTGTAATTAACCCTAATACCACTTTTTTATCCGGAGATACCTTTGCAAGCGGAGCGAATCCACCGGATCTTGCATCATCATATTCAAGGAATAATGCATCCACATTTTCTTTTGCAAAGACATAATCTGCTACAGAATCATATGGTCCGCTTGTAAAAAATGTTGAATGATAATTTCCTCTGCAGATGTGGGAAGTGATTACCATATCCTCCGGTTTTCCTTCCAGTGCAAGGTTATTCACTTCAAGAAGCTCTTTTTTCACATCTTCAATATCCGTTCCAAGAAGTTTGTATCTCTGCTTTGCCGCATCTCCGACAATTGCTCCCCAGGTACAGTCGTCAAGCTGAAGATTTCTGCATCCTGCTTCATAGAACTGACGGATCACTTCCTGATAAGCTGTTCCAATGTCATGGATCAGTTCTTTGTTTGTCTCATAATATTTTCTCGTATTTTTATAGTTGACCGGAATAATCATCTGCTGGAACATCTGCGCCGGCGCCGGAATTGTATATTTTGCAACTGTGTTCTCATCCTCAAACTGTTTCAGGAATTTGAAATGTTCTACAAACGGATGCGCCTTTGCCTTTATCTTTCCTGTCAAATAAGTATCTTCCAGTGAGGCCAGCTCTCCATCAAACTGTACCCCGCTGCCGGTCTGTTCATGACCGACACCTTCAAATCCCCACATAAAATCCAGATGCCAGTAAGTTCTTCTGAACTCTCCGTCTGTGATCACATGAAATCCAAGCTCTTTCTGCTTTGCTACAACTTCTGTAACCGCTTTATCAATGATCTGATTCTTTTCTGCTTCGCTGATCTTTCCTTCCTGATAATCTGCATTCGCTTTTTTAACCTCTTCCGGTCTCAAAAAACTTCCCACAAAATCGTATCTGCATGGTGTCTGATATTTACTCATAAATTAATTCTCCTTTTATTTTTGTAAGTGATGTTTTATCGTTACTGTTCACTCCCGTGTCAATCACTTCGCTGATTGACACGGAGGATGCATGTTTTGGCCTGAATGCATCTCGCCCCATCGCCAAAGGCGATTTAAAATGGCGAGATGCGTTGCTGGTCGCACATCGTGTGAACAGTAACGTTTTATCTGCAATCATCTTATCATCCCATGCTTATTTTGAAAAATATATAAATTTATGCATTTGTCATAGTTTGAAACTATGGTGAACTATATTCCTTTTACCCCTGATCAAATCACAAGAATCTCATCTTGCACCGGTCCATACACTTTCGTTTCTCCCTCCGAAGTAATATGAACATCATATTCCAGTCTTACACCGTACTTCTCTGTATACAGTCCCGGCTCTATGGAAAACATCGTCCCCGGAAGCAGACAGCGATCATCATGTGTCTCATAATCATCCAGATTTGCGCCGATTCCATGACATCTATGACCGATATTATGTCCTGTCCGGTGCATCAGATACTGTGCACATCCAAGCTGTTCAAACCGTTCTTTCAGCCTGCGGTCTACTTCATATCCTCTGACAGTTTCTCCTTCATCTAATCTCGCCTGAATAAACTGTCTTGCATCTTCACGGGCATCATATACTATCTGAAACCATTTCTTGTACTCCGGCTCAATCTTCTCTCCGACATTCATACACCAGGATACATCATAATATACCGCATCCTCTTCCGGAAGACGTCCGGCAATATCTATGATCAATCTGCTGCCTTCACGGATCTGCTTCGAATCATTTTCATTCGGTTCATATCCCGGATCACATGTATGTTCATCAATACCGAAAAATGGCGGAGAATCCATATAAATGTTTTCCTGTCTGATCAGCTCCTGCATCTTCTGAAGCATTGCATACTCATCAATATAAGTTCCCGCATCTATCTTCTCTCGGATCCAAGAAAATGTATCCGTAAGGATCTTATGTATGATAACTCCGGCCTGTCGGTGTGTCTCTATCTGATGTTCCGATAATACCGCGCCAAAATGCTGCATCAGATCTGCACTTGTAACCGGCTTGATCCCATAAGTTCTAAGATACTCGATCAGGCCGGCATCCATAGAGCTGATCGTCGGAACATTTCCGCCTGGAGAGTACTGGCAGGCAATCTTCATACCCGGCTTCAATAATTCTGACAGCACTTTCTTCTGTCCTTCGATCCCTTGATATAATATTTTCTTTCCCGGTAGATGTTCGAGAAGAAGTGGTTCAATCGCTGAGAGCACCTTCACCGGTTCGCCCTGCGCCGGAATCAAATAGAACAGCCTTCTTGTGCAGAAACGATTTTCAAGCTTAAGAAACTCTTTCGTGATAAAGTCATGGCCTTGGAAATCTGTAAATAACCAGCCGTCCATTTTTGCTTCCCTCAATAATTTCTGTATCTTTATAATATCCAACTTATGAAATCTCCTTAATAAGCGCCTGGCACAAATGACCTTGAAACTACCTCTATAAGTGCCTGGCACAAATAATCTGAATCCTGATTCTTATGCTCCAAGGATTCTCTTGTAAGCCTTCTTTACTGGAACATACAGAATCGCAATTCCCACTACTGTGAATCCGGCATTGATGATCGTAGCCGGGATAGATGTGATCTCTGCTGCCAACGCTGCACTCCAGGAACTTCCGAGAACAACCAGTTCAACTGTTGACCAGATAAAGTCTACGATGATGTTCGTAATGCCGTAGATAGCCGCACAGAGGACTGCATAACCATATTCCTTCTTCGCATCTCCCTGCGCTTTTTTCTTTAATGCCTGGAAAATCATTCCAACAAGCAGACATTTGATAATTGTGCTGACGAATACATTCGGGATTGCCTGAATATAACCATTCAATACATCAAAGACGAGAAGTCCGAGGACTCCTGCCACAGTTGAAAGCTTAGGTCCAAGCATTAATACTGCAAGCATTACGAAAATGTGTCCGAAATGCAGAAATGGTGTTCCGACAGCCGCCGGAAGCGGAATACGGAAAGACTGGATTCCCAGATAAATAATAGCTGCAAAAAATGCAGTCATTACGATTTTCTTTGTACTGATACTTTCGTTTTTCATATTTTGTAAATCTCCTGTTTGTTATCTCTTATGTTGAGTAATTACCTGACGGATAATGTCAGACTTGTAAGTGAATTTTCCCAACATACCGCCTTATTATATCAGCGCCCTGGTCTGTTAGATATATCCAGTTTTAAAATATTTATACAAGCCAGTTTTATAGTTATATAACAAAACAAGTAAAAGCAACACAGAAAAAAGAAAACGTCCCCCGGGGAAATCCCCGGAAAACGTTTTCTTTCAACTTATATTCTTAATATCATCCATATATGGATTACAAAGGTATTACAGAAGTCCTCCGATAGAAAGGAACAGTGGAGCGAATACAAGTGATACAACTGTCATAAGTTTGATCAGGATGTTGATGGACGGACCTGATGTATCCTTGAACGGATCTCCTACAGTATCTCCAACAACGGCTGCCTTATGAGCCTCACTACCTTTTCCGCCGTGGTTTCCTTCTTCGATATACTTCTTAGCATTATCCCATGCACCACCTGCATTTGACATGAAGATGGCCATAAGAACTCCTGTTACGAGGGATCCTGAAAGAAGTCCGCCAAGAGCATCAACTCCAAGAAGAACACCTACTACTACAGGAACGATAACTGCCATCAGACCTGGAAGAAGCATCTCGTGAAGTGCTGCTGTTGTAGAAATAGCAACGCATGACTTGTAGTCAGGTTTCTCTTCACCTTTCATAATGCCTGGTTTCTCACGGAACTGACGTCTAACTTCCTCAATCATTGAGTATGCAGCCTTAGATACAGACTCCATAGTAAATGCTGAGAAAAGGAATGTAAGCATACCACCGATAAAGATACCGATGATTACTTTGTAGTCAAGAAGGTTGATGGATTTCAGACCAACTGTCTCTGCATAAGATACGAACAGCGCAAGAGCTGTAAGTGCTGCAGAACCGATAGCAAATCCTTTACCCATAGCTGCTGTTGTATTACCTACAGAGTCAAGCTTATCTGTGATGTCACGAACGGACTCATCAAGACCAGACATCTCTGCGATACCACCAGCGTTGTCTGCGATCGGACCATATGCATCAACTGCAACAGTGATTCCTGTTGTAGAAAGCATACCAACTGCTGCAAGAGCAATTCCATACAGACCAAATACATTATAAGAAACAAAAATACCAACACAGATCAGAAGCAGCGGGATAGCTGTTGATTTCATACCAACTGCAAGACCACTGATGATTGTTGTAGCTGCACCTGTCTCAGACTGCTCTCCGATTCCTTTAACCGGTTTGTAATCTGCTGATGTGTAGTACTCTGTGATGTTACCAATGATAACACCAACAACCAGACCAGCGATAACTGCGATTGCTGCGTTCATGTTTCCGAAAAGCACCCAGCTAAGTGCTAAAGAAGCAATAATTACAATTGCTGAAGAAGCATAGCTTCCTTTTGTAAGAGCTTTCTGAGGATTTGTGTTCTCTCCGCCTCTTACGAAGAATGTTCCAAGGATAGAAGCGATCAGTCCGCATCCTGCGATTGCAAGTGGGAATAATACTCCTGAAACTTCGCTTACTGCAACACCAAGTGTCAGTGCTGAGATCAGAGATCCACAGTAAGACTCGAAAAGGTCAGCTCCCATACCTGCTACATCACCTACGTTATCTCCAACGTTGTCAGCGATAACAGCCGGGTTACGCGGGTCATCTTCCGGGATACCTGCTTCTACTTTACCTACAAGGTCAGCTCCAACGTCTGCTGCCTTTGTATAGATACCACCACCAACACGTGCAAACAATGCGATGGAAGAAGCACCAAGGCTGAATCCGAATAATACATCTACATTCTTAGTTACGATGTACACAAGGCTGACACCAAGTGCACCAAGTCCAGCAACACACATACCCATAACGGCACCACCGGAAAACGCGATGGAAAGAGCTTTGTTCATTCCGCTCTCTTTAGCTGCGTTAGCTGTTCTGACATTTGCCTTAGTAGCAACTGTCATTCCGCAGTAACCCGCGATTGTTGAGAACAGAGCACCAACTACGAAGCAAACTGCTGTTACCCAGTTACCTACTCCTAATCCGATCAGTACAAAAAGTACTACTACGAATACAATAAGGATCTTGTACTCTGCTGTCAGGAAAGCACGTGCACCTTCTGCGATCGCACCGGCAATTTCCTTCATTCTTTCTGTTCCTGCATCCTGTCTGCTAACCTTTGCTGCAAGATATGCTGCAAAAAGAAGAGCAATGACAGCTGCAACTGGAACCAGATACATATAATTGTTCATTCTTAATTTTCCCTCCTGAATTTCAATATCATATGTTTGTATTACACTATATCACATTTTTTTAGGTTTTTAAAGGAAAATTTTATATTTATTTAACTCTCTTTACATAAAATAGTATTTTTTTCACATTTTTCTTTTCAAATTATATGATAATCTAAAAAATTTTTAGGTCATTTTTACCATCCTGTGTTGTTTTTTACGCTGTTACTTCTTATTAAATATAGTAGTATATAAGATTTCAATCTTATTTATAAAAAAAATTATTCAAAAAATCGTTCAATAATCATAAAAAATAATCTCCGGAAAAACAGTCTTTACTGCTTTTCGGAGATTATTTTTTTTACTCAAGTATTATTCTACATCTTTCAATGCTTCAAGATCTTCTTCTCCTGTACGTACTTTTACTACTTTCTGCACGTTGTATACAAAGATCTTACCATCACCGACATGTCCTGTATACAGTGTCTTGGATGCTGTTTCGATGACTTTCTCAACCGGAATATTTCCTACGATAACTTCTACTTTTACCTTTGGAAGAACGGTTACGTCCATCTCAACTCCACGATATTTCTCGCCGGCACCTTTCTGGATACCACATCCCATAACCTGAGTCACTGTCATTCCTGTTACACCAAGATTATTCAATGCTGCTTTCAGGCGCTCGTACTTGGAAAGTTTTGCGATAATAACTACTTTATGCATTCCTGTATCTGCATCTACCGGTCCGGCTACAGGTACAGCTGCTGCTCTCTGGATTGGAGATGCTGCGTCATAATCTGCTACACCAAGATCTGTGTTTTCATTTTCATTCATTGCACCTTCTGTAATATCCATGATGCTGAATCCTGCATATGCTGATGCAAGACCATGCTCCTTGGAATCCAGACCAACAATCTCTTCTTCCTCTGAAACACGAAGTCCAATTGTCATATCAATTACTTTGAAGATAATTGTCATTGTTACAACTGTCCAAGCAAGAACTGTTACTACACCAAGAAGCTGTGTTCCGAGAAGTCCGAATCCACCGCCGTAGAACAAACCTTTCAATGTGCTTTCCGGCGCATTTGTTGTTGCAAAAAGACCAACTGCGATTGTTCCCCAGATACCATTTAAGCAATGAACTGCTACGGCACCAACCGGGTCATCTACATGCACTACATTATCACAGAACCAAACGCCAAATACTACGAGAACTCCTGCAACTGCTCCAATGATCAGTGCACCGAGACCATCTGTTACATCACAAGGTGCTGTGATTGCTACCAGACCTGCGAGGGATGCATTCAGACACATAGACACATCTGGTTTTCCATAACGAGGCCATGTGAAGATCATACATACAACGGTTGCTGTTGCCGGTGCGATTGTTGTTGTCATAAAGATAGATGCAAGCTGTGGGCCTGTTGTTGCTGCCGCACCGTTGAATCCATACCATCCAAACCAGAGGATGAAACATCCAAGAGCACCTATTACGAGGTTATGTCCTGGAAATGCGTGGACTTTTGTTACTTTTCCATTCTTATCTCTTGAGAATTTACCAATTCTGGCTCCTTCCATTGCAGCTCCGATAAATGCTGTTACTCCACCTACCATGTGAATTGCACAAGATCCTGCAAAATCATGGAAGCCAAGCTGTGAAAGCCATCCGCCTCCCCAGATCCAGTGTGCTTCGATCGGATACACAACTGCGGAGATCATTGCAGAATAAATACAATAGGAAAGAAACTTTGTTCTTTCTGCCATAGCTCCTGATACGATTGTTGCTGCTGTCGCACAGAATACCAAATTGAATACGAAATAGGACCAGTCAAAGTTTGCATAATCTGTGAAGATTCCGAGTGTCGGAACTCCTACCAGTCCGCCAAGTGCATCTTCTCCAAGCAATAATCCAAAACCAAGGAAAATAAACACGATTGTTCCAATACAAAAATCCATCAGATTCTTCATGATAATGTTACCGGCATTCTTTGCTCTGGTGAATCCTGTCTCTACCATAGCGAATCCTGCCTGCATAAAGAATACAAATGCAGCTCCGATCAGGAACCAGATGCCGAACACTTCTGTTCCGACTGTGTCTGTAATCTGAGTAATAATTTCTTGTGTCATACTACTTCCTCCTCATACCTAGAAACTAAAAAGACGTATCTTACAGTTTCGTTGAACCATCCCCCTGAATCGGTTCTTTCTGTAAGACACGCCTTTGTGTCATTGAGACTTGCTGCTGTTCGCGGCAAATCTATAGGTAGCATATTTTATTAAAAGAAAAAGGCACTCTGAGATCTGTTTCTCAAAGCGCCTTTGCTTTTATGTCACGTAGTTTACTCCCCTAGCCCAATGTTGTCAACCTATTTTTTTACTTTTCGTAAATTTTCTGATTTTTTATACTTTTCATGCATTTTTTTATATATTTTCACAAAACAGAGTGCACTCTTGCAATATAAACCACCATCTGCTAAAATTTATCTTAATGAATCAAGAGCAATCCGCTCTTTTCAATAATTGTAACTATTTCAAGCATATTAAATTATAAGGAGGACTCTAAAATGAGCAAAATTGATGAAATCAGAAGCGCTATGGTCGCTGCAATGAAGGCAGGAGACAAAGAACGAAAAGCCGCTCTTTCCTTTCTGCTCTCCTCTCTGAAGAATAAAGCTATCGACAAACGTGCCGACCTGACAGAAGAGGAAGAAGGACAGGTAATCTTAAAAGAAATCAAACAGTTAAAAGAAACAATTGATATGACACCTGAAGATCGTACAGATCTGATTGAAGAGGCTCAGAAGCGTCTTGCTGTTCTTGAAGAATATGCACCAAAGATGATGAGCGAAGATGAGATCAAAGCAATGATCACATCCGTTCTTGCGGATCTTGGTATCGATGCTCCTACAGCAAAGGATAAAGGTAAGATCATGAAAGAACTCATGCCGAAAGTAAAAGGCAAAGCTGACGGTAAAGAAGTCAATCAGATTCTTGCCGGCATGATGAAATAAATACAGATTCCAGAATAAAGACGTAGCAAAGAGGGTGTCGCACTAAACGACACCCTCTTACTTTTTGTTAATTATTTCATTTTTTCTGCTTATTTTGTCATCTGTTTTCCCACTTATGATAAATCGCCTCAAGTGCATCTACCGCACCATCGATTCCAAGAAGACTTGTATTCAGCAGGATTGCATTCGCATCAATGCTTCCCCACTTACGGTCTGTTCTACCTTCATAATACAGGCGTCTCTCTCTGTCAATCTTCTTAATCTTATCTACAGCCTCTTTCTCGGAAAGCTTATAGATATCCATGATTCGATTGATTCTATCATCCTTATAAGCATAGATAAATGTATTCACAACATTTGAATAATCCCCAAGAACATAATCTGCGCAGCGTCCCACGAAGATTCCAGGTCCGCGTTCCGCAAGCTTGCGGATGATTGCCGACTGTGCGTCAAAAAGTTGATCACTTAATGGTTTCTCCACTTCCGGACTGAGCATAAATGTAGTATAATCACCCATTCCAATATAATAGCTTGATAACACATTTCCAAGTCTCGTCTCATCTACTCTTCCAGCATCTTCGTTCGAAATTCCAAGATCTCTTGCTGCCATTCGAATCAGATTATGATCGTAAAGAGGAATGTTCAGTCTCTCTGCCAGTCTGTTTCCTACTTCATGACCGCCACTTCCGAACTGTCTTCCAATTGTAATAATTGTGTGATCCATCATAAGCAAGTCCTCCTTTTTCTGATAATTCTATTCTATCACTCTTTGAATTAAGAAAAAAGACTTTCTTCCTGTTTTCCGCTAACAATTTTGTAATACTGTTTCGAAGTCACCATATAGACAATGATATAGAATAATGCAAATACTAAATAGGAGCACACTGTCACCAGAATCAGGAATTTTCTGTCAGAAAAAGCAAGCAGATGCACCATTTTTTCTATCATTGGAAATGCAAATGCCGTATGAATTCCGGCAGCCACAAGTGGCAGGAAGAATACTGTCATTACCTGAGAATTGATCGTCTGACGCACTTCTTTCTGTGTCATCCCCACTTTCATCAGAATCTGGAATCTGTCCTGATCCTCATAGCCTTCTGTAATCTGTTTATAATAAATGATCAGCACCATTCCAAGAATGAATACGACTCCAAGAAGGATTCCAAGGAAGAACAGACCGCCGTACAAAGCCTGGTAATCAGCCCTTGATGCGGCTCTGCTGTCTGTAGAAGCTCCAAAAAATAGGGTATCTGATTCCTCTGATTCCTGTTCAGCCAATACATTGATCTTCTTGTCAATCTCGTTTTGAATCTGGATCTGCTCTTCATCTCCACAGGACAGATCAAAATTGTAGTACCATTTCTCATAAGAACCATTGACACCGTAAACGGAAACATTTCCTTCTTCCAAAGCTTTTATATCTTCCAGTCCGGAAACCACCAGATAGAAGCTGCTGTTCATATTTGCCATATTATTTCCATTTGAAATCATTTTATCCAAATGTCCTTTAATCCTCCATGTCCCGGAATTCTCCACCGTGATCTGATCATAGGGGAAATCGGAATCTTTCGCATACAGATACGCTTCCCCGGGAGCAAGCTCCAGATTCGTCCCCATGATCCGATTATACGCTTCCAACGGCAGAGCATAGAACATTTTTAAATGATCAAATGTATTCACTTCATTGACTCCCGGAGCATTCTCCGGATTAAAATAGATTTCATTTTTTGAAACAATTCCACTGACTGTAAGCATCCGGTAATTCTCCGGATTCTCCGCGGTCTGGTTATGTTCTTTCAAAACCTTCTGTACAAGCTCTATAATCTGTCCATTCTGATTCTCTTTCATTTCTTCCGTCTGCTCCGGTTTCGTGTACATCTCAATCTGGACAGATTTCGGATATCGAAGATTCAAGCCATGTTCCATACTCAGATACAGGCTGGTTGTAGAAGATACCATAACCAGAACCATTGTGGACAGAATACAAATAGACGCTAATCCTGCCCCATTTCGTTTCATACGGTAAATCATGGATGAAAGTGAAATAAAATGATTTGTTTTATAATAATATCCTTTCTTTTTCTGCATTATTTTACAAAATGTGACCGAGCCGGCAATAAATAACAGATACGTTGCAAGGATTACCAGCACGACGGCAACCATAAACCAGATCATCGCTACAAGCGGATCTTTGATTGTCAGGGATAAATAATAAGCCACACCAAGCAGAAGCAACCCGAGTACTGCAAAGATCCAGTTTGCCTTCGGAGGTTTCTCTCCTGTCTTTTCACTTTTTAAAAGTTCTACAGGTTTTAACCGATAGACGGACACGATCATCCGAAGCATGATTAATGCAAAAATGACCAGGAATAACAGTGCCGTAGCCACAAGTGCCGGAACACTGATTTTCATAGAAAGTCCGGCATTACTTCCAAGTATCTTCGCTGCCAGAAGTTCCCCCAATTTAGAAAACAGGATTCCTCCCACGATTCCTCCTGCAATCGTCAGAACACTGATGATCAGATTCTCAAGAACCATGATTTTTACAAGGTCAATTTTTCCCATTCCAAGGATGTGATACAACCCAAACTCTCTCTGTCGTCTGCGGATCAGAAATGAATTTGTGTAATACAGAAGGATCAGAGAAAAGATTGAGATCACACCAGAACCAAATCCAAGGATCATCTGCATAGTATCCCCACCTTTGATCTTGGCAAACTGCGGACTCACTGCAAGATAATCGATCAGATAGAACATCATAACCATACAGATACAAGTGATCAGATAAGGAAGATACAGCTTCTTATTTTTCTTAATTCCATTAACGGAAAGTTTCAGATAAAGTCCACTTTTCATTGTCTCTCACCACCTGTCGCAAGCATTGTCAGTGTCGCTGAGATATTCTGATAGAACTGTTCATCTGTCTGTTCGCCTTTATATACCTGGTGGAAAACTTCTCCGTCTTTAATAAATAACACTCTCCCGGCCTTGCTCGCTGCTTTGACAGAATGTGTTACCATAAGGATCGTCTGTCCCGACTGATTGATCCGCTCAAATACCCCGAGCAATTCATCCGTTGATTTCGAATCGAGTGCCCCGGTCGGCTCATCCGCCAGGATCAGTCTCGGATCTGTGATCAGCGCTCTCGCCACTGCTGCACGCTGCTTCTGTCCTCCTGACACCTCATAGGGATACTTCTCCAGAAGTCCTGCAATTCCAAGTTCTTTCACGATTGGCATCATCCTGACATTCATTTTCCTGTAATCAACTCCCTGCAGTACCAATGGCAGTAAGATATTGTCCTTTAGATTAAATGTATCCAAAAGATTGAAATCCTGAAATACAAACCCAAGATGATCTCTCCTGAACTTGGACAGATCCTTCTCACGGATTGCAGATAACGGTTTTCCATCTAGATAAACTTCCCCTTCGGTTGGTTTATCCAATGCTGCCAGCATGTTCAGTAATGTCGTCTTCCCCGAACCACTCTCTCCCATGATTGCTACATATTCGCCCTCTTCTACTGAGAATGTTACCTTAGAGAGTGCCTGTACCTGATTACCGCCAAAACGCGGACGGTATATTTTTTTCAAATTTTCTACTTCCAAAACTGTCATTTCTTACGACCTCCTCTTCTTTCAACATCCTCAGTATAACAATACAGCCAGAATGCCGACATTGATTTCTGTGACATTCCAGCTGTCTGATGTGACAATTTTGTCACTTGCTTCTCTCTGTGTGATTTAGCGTTTTACTCTGATCTCAACGGATACTCTGCCAAACCAATCGTAAAACTGCTGCCTTCCCCTAACTTTGACTCAACTGTAATCTGATGCCCCAGTTTCTTTGCCGCCATCTGACTCAGATACAGACCAATTCCCGTTGATTTCCGTTCCATTCTTCCATTATATCCCGTATATCCTTTTTCAAAGATTCTCGGCAGATCTTCCGGTGCAATTCCCATTCCGGTATCTGTAACCGTCAGTTTCTTTTCTTCACTGACAGTGATCGTCACTGTTCCTTTCAGCGTATACTTCACTGCATTGGATAACAACTGTTCAATAATAAACGAAAGCCATTTCTCATCTGTCAGAACAATCTGATCTGTCCCTTCATAGATCAGACGGATTCTCCTTCGAATAAACTGTCCTGCATATTTACGGATCGATTTTCTTACAATTTCATCCAAAGGATACCATGCGATTACCAGATCCTTCGTGCCACTGTCAAGACGCACATACCCAAGTGCCATCTCCACATACTGCTCCACCCGGAACAGTTCAGCTTTCAGATTCTGATTCGTCTCGGTATCTTCCTGCTGGAGTAATACATTCATCACAGCAATCGGTGCCTTGATCTGATGCACCCAGGTTGCATAATAGTCCTCCATGTCCTGACCGGACTTCTCCCATCTGGCATGTTCTTTTCTTTGCTGTTGTTCTTCTTTTCTGATCAGCTCCTGATATCCTAACTCAATTCCATCTTGTGCCACCGGAAGTGAATCCTCATAAGGTCCTTCTCCTTGCAGCAAATGTTCCAGCTTCTGCCCGGTTTTCTTATACCGCAAATATCCACAGAGAAGAAAAAGTAATCCAAATGCCAGACACAACACTGTCGGATAAACCGCTGCCTTCAGATTAATCTCTTCCAACACAAAAATCAGAAAAAAGATTCCCGCACACAGCAAACTCCACAGAAGCACAAATCGGATTCTTTTCAAATATTGTAAAAACATTTTTACTCCTTCTCGATGATATATCCACCGCCGACTTTCGTCTTGATAAAGCCTTCCATTCCCGCTTTTTCCAGCTTTTTCCGAAGTCTTCCGACATTGACTGTCAATGTATTCTCTTCGATATAATTGTCTGTCTCCCACAGCTTTGTCATTAGCGTGTCTCTGCTGACCACGCGTCCTTTATTCTCCATCAATGTCTGCAAGATACGAAATTCATTCTTTGTCAACTCTATTTTTTCTCCATTATAAGTCATTGTTGTATCATAGAGGTTCAGGATTGCTCCTCTATGTTCCAGCATCGGTACTTTTCCTGATAGATCATATGTTCTCCTTAGCAGAGCCTGAATCTTCGCTGTCAGTACACTTAAGTCAAACGGTTTTGCCACAAAGTCATCTCCGCCCATATTCATCGCCATGATAATATTCATATTATCCGCTGCTGAAGAGATAAAGATCACCGGCACGCTCGATATCTTACGGATCTCGCTGCACCAGTGGTATCCATTATAAAAAGGAAGCGTGATATCCAAAAGCACCAGATGTGGACCATACTCTGCAAATGTCTCAAGAACCTTTGCAAAATCTTCCACATAACGTGCTTCATTTCCCCACGCTTCCATCTCTTTTTTAATTGCCCCTGCCATCACAAGGTCATCTTCTATGATTAGAATCTTATACATTCTGCGGATTCCCCTTTCGCTCTTATCCACTACTATATATCATAGTATACAGTATTTCAAGAGCACACGGTCATACCGTATCCGGCGAGACAACCCTCTGGATATGGATTGCAAGAAATCCGATCTCTTCTTTTGCGACCGGTTGTTTCAGTTGTCTGGACATATAGTCACACACTCTCTTCGCCGCCTCTCCGGTCCTTGGGTAATTCTGAAAAATGAAATCATTAAAGTCTGCGTTCGTCCCTTCACCCTTACGGGTTCTCAGAATCATATAATACATATGACTCATCAGACGTGTACATCCAAGTGAGCCGCTCTCCAGCTTCTGATCGAATTCCTGTTCAATCATGGCAATCCCTTCATTTACAATCCTGGTCGCATCCAGCGTCTGGGATACTGCCTCATCTGAAAGACCTGCATGGATATGTAGCGTAATGAATCCGACTTCATCCTCTGAGATTTCATATCCTGTCAGCTGCTGTATAATTTCCCGCCCTTTCAGGGCCACTTGATACTCCTCTCCAAACAACACACGGATATCCGGTGTAAATGGATTCAGAAGCTGACGGTTCTCCTTCGCTCTCTTCGCTGCAAGCGCAATATGATCTGCCAACGGAAGCAGCATCTCATGATTGATCTTCTGAAACACGTTCTCTGCTTCTTCAATGATCTTTCCTGTTGCCTCAATAAACTCCGGGCGGATTCCATTGACCGTTTTCAGAACAGACTCCTGCTTCCTTCTTGTGACAAGGGAATATACTTTGGCTCCGGGAAGTTTCTCGATCTGTTCTGTAGGCTTCTTTCCAAATCCCACACCGTTTCCGAGAAGGATCATCTCCTTCCCTGTCTCAACATGATATACAAGAATCCCATTATTATTCAGAACTTTAATGACTCGATACATCCCCCCGGAGCCTCTCTTTCTTTTCTCTTTAATTCAAGCTTACGATTTCTGCTGTCTTCTCAAGCTTCTCTACTTTTCCGCTCTTAGACATTCTGATCTCTTCACCTTCCTGAAGACTTGTAAATACAACCATACATTCATCGGATTTTGCATGCTCTTGGATATATTTTATATCAAAACCTATCAGTTTGTCACCCTTTTTTACTCGGTCTCCGTCATTTACAAAAGTTTCGAATCCTTTTCCATCCAGATTTACAGTATCCACGCCAATGTGAAGCAGATATTCGGTTCCGTCATCACTAGTCAGACCAACTGCATGTTTTGATGGGAAGATAAAAGATACAGTTGCATCTTCCGGCGCATAAGCCATTCCCTCTTCCGGGCGAACCAGATAACCGTCTCCCATCATTTTCCCTGCAAATGCTTCGTCACACGCTTCTTCGATCGGTGCTGCCACTCCTGTGAATGGAGAGCAAAGCTCTTTCTTTACAGTTCCGGCTGCAACAGTTTTGTTCTCATCTTTCTTCGCTTCATCTTTTGTTTCTGCACATTTATTCGTTTCTTCTGCGCTGTTTTCGTTTTCTTCCGGAAGATATTCCACATTCGGAGCTTTCTCCAGATAATCTTCCAGATTGGATTTAATCACAGAAACAGCCGGTCCGTAGATTACCTGGATTCCCTGTCCTTTTCTTACGATTCCGGATGGGGATGTCATTCTTAAGACATCTTCATTTACCAGTTCCGGCTTTACTACCGTACAACGAAGTCTTGTCGCACAGCAGTCTACATCAGAAATGTTTTTCTTTCCACCAAGTCCTCTTGTGATCAGTGCGCTCTTCTGATCTTCCGGTGTCATTTCATTTTCAGAATCTGCATCATTTCCATCTACTTTTGCTTTATAATCAGCTTTTGTATATAGCTTCGTTTCCGCATCATCATCTTCTCTTCCCGGTGTCTTCAGATTCAGCTTCAGAATCAAAGTACGGAAGATGATATAATATAAGAAGAAATAAATAATTCCAACCGGGATGATTCTGATCCAGCTTGTCTTAGCATTTCCCTGAAGGATACCGAAAAGGAACAGATCAATAAATCCACCGGAAAATGTAAGTCCTACTGCAATATTTAACATATGTGCGATCATATAAGCTGATCCGGCAAGGATCACCTGTACCACAAAAAGGATCGGTGCTACAAACAGGAATGAGAACTCCAGTGGCTCTGTGATTCCAGTCATCATACATGCAAGTGCTGCAGAAAGCAGAAGTCCGCCTGCCTGTTTCTTCTTCTCCGGTTTTGCACACTGATACATTGCAAGTGCCGCACCCGGAAGACCAAAGATCATGAAAATAAATTCACCGGAAAAATATCTTGTCGCATCCGCACTGAAATGTACTGTGGACGGATCTGCAAGCTGCGCAAAGAAGATGTTCTGACCGCCCTGTACAAGCTGTCCCGCAACTTCCATTGTTCCTCCAACCGCTGTCTGCCAGAATGGAAGATAGAATACATGGTGAAGTCCAAATGGAATCAACGCTCTCTTAATAATACCAAAGATCAATGTTCCAATATAGCCTGTTCCTGTTACAAGTCCGCCGAGTGCATAGATTCCATTCTGAACGGTTGGCCATACAAAATAGAGTACGATTCCGACAGCCACATAAGTCAATGTTGAAATAATCGGAACAAATCTTGATCCACTGAAGAATGACAGTGCATTCGGAAGCTGGATTTTGTAAAACTTATTATGAAGTGCTGCTACTCCAAGTCCAACGATAATACCGCCAAATACACCCATCTGTAATGTCTGGATTCCGCAGACACTTGTCACAGTTCCTTCCAGAACTCCGGCTCCAAGCGTTCCGTCTGCAAGAAGATCTCCACGGATCAGAAGCATGGCATTCATTGTTGCATTCATTACAAAGAAAGAGATCATTGCCGCAAGTGCCGCAACTTCCTTCTCTTTCTTCGCCATACCGATTGCTACACCGACAGCAAAAATGATCGGCAGGTTATCAAAAATAATACTTCCCGCTTTGCTCATAATTGTGAGCAGGGAATTCAGAATTGTCCCCTCGCCTAAAATTGCCTGAAGATGATATGTCTCAATCATCGTTGCATTTGTAAATGAACTTCCTACTCCAAGCAGAAGTCCTGCTACCGGAAGAATTGCGATTGGAAGCATAAAACTTCTTCCGATTCTCTGCAATACTCCAAAAATCTTGTCTTTCATCTGTAATCCTCCTAGTATCATTTCTTATAGAGTTGACGCATCCCATAGTTTCTTGTGCTGGCACAGTTCTGCAACTTACTTATCCTATACTATAATGCGCAAAAAAGGCATAAACTAATCCTCAATAACCAAGTCCACCTTATCTGGTGAACTTATTAAGGATAGTTTATGCCTGCTTTACCAGTAACACTCTATCGTGCGCTTTTCTCTTTTAACCACGTATAGTATAACCATACTCACTTCCAACAGTCAATCTGTAATATTCAACAATATTTATCCTGTTTTTTTGTTGAATATGTTACTTAGTGATCATTTTAGTAAATTAAAGTTTTTCTTTTGATTTAAATTAACTTCTCTTCATTTTACGCTTCTGGATTTTGCTTATTTGCTTTTGTAATATCCAGACGTACATTCACACCAAATGGATTGATTGCAACTCCCTTTGCATCCGGAATCAGTATCTCCGGAATCTTATCCGCCGGGATTGCTGCTGTCTTCATCTTCTTGCCCTGTGCAAATCTGGTAAATTCTATCATATCTGTAAAGATCGGCTGATACAGACTTCCGTCCGGCTGTCTCAGAAGTGGAACCTGATTATCTTCCTGAACTCCTACGATAAAGGTTCCTTTCTTATAATGCGCCATCATCTCTTCCTGAAGTTCCTTCACATTCTCCGGCATCTCCGGTCCGATACTGCGGTGCATCTCCTGCATCAGATACATTGCTGTCAGATGAAGCTCCGGATTCTCGATCAGTTTCTTTCCTTCAGGCAGTTCTTCCTTATTCTTACGAACTACAAGATGCTCCAGCTGAATCCTGATCTCCTCCTCTGTACCAACATTCACTGCCAGTGCATTCACGCCCATTGTATACAGGTTTGTAAAAAATCCAAGTCTGGCATTCTTTTCAATTTTGGCAATTCCTACATGATAACGATCTTCTGCAAGCGTCTTTGCCTTTTCCTTTGCAGACTCTTCCTGATAATAAACCAGAACCTCGTCATCAAATGTCTCTTCATCACAGAGGACAAACGGCATCTTCGTCACCCCTGACATGATCACATAAATCTCTTCGAGATTTCGCAGATTCACCAATGTCTGCTTCATCTCTGTACTGACAATTACTTTATTCTCATCCATCTCTTTGTTTTCCTTTCTGGTTGCTTTTCTTTCCATTACAGTAGTGCAATTAAATGAGGTATAAATATGATACACCCTATGATCACAGCCATGATTGCCGTAAAAAGCACTGCACCAGCTGCCGTATCCTTCGCGATCTTAGCAAGTGGCTTTCTCTCTTCTGTCACAAGATCGACAACAGCTTCCACTGCCGTATTCACAAGTTCCAGTGAGATCACCATTCCAAAAAGGAGAAGACAGATACACCATTCCATCGGTGTTAATCCTACAAAGGTCCCAACTGCTGTTACAAGAATCACTGCAATGCAATGAATCTTCATATTCCTCTCTTTTGAAATCCCTGTCCAGATTCCTTCAAAGGCATAACCAAAGCTTTTGAATAAAGGCTGTTTTCGATTCTTCATTCGTAGTCTCCTTTCGGATTCGTATCATAGATCAAGCAACAAATCTAATATCTATGATACCACATCTGGCTCCTTATCAAAAGAGGTATTTTCCTATTATTATCAAAAGAAGACTCGGATTTCGAATCTCATATCCTTTTCACTTATTTACAAGCTTCAACCATACTCTTTACATATTCTGCAACATACGGCACGCAGTCTTTTCCGTATTTCTCACACAACTTAACGATTGCACTTCCAACGATCGCACCGTCTGCGCTCTGACACATCTTCGCCGCCTGCTCCGGAGTAAATACATTTTGCACGATTTCTTTCAGATACTCTCTTTTATATCGATAGGAAATATATGTTTTACAGCCGCAGTGTGCATCCTAAACGGAGCATTTTTTATATATTAGGAAAGCACTTTCCTAATATATAAAAAGTCCTTGACAGAATATTCCTATTCTGTCAAGGACGGTAAATCTAAATCTTTTCCGCGAAATTGTCAAAAAATTTTCTCAATTTTCTTGTCTTTATTTTCTTTTTCTCTTCCATGCAAATCCGCCAACTCCTGCTCCGAGTGAGGAGAATGCAAGTCCTAATAAGCCAAGAACATTTGCCGGATCACCTGTCTTTGCGGCTTTTGATCCACTTGTTCCTTTGGAGGCTGATCCATCCGTAGTTGTTCCGGCCTTCTTTGTAACAGTTGGAGTTGCACTTCCATTCTGGCTTCCATCCTGTTTTCCATTCTTTACAAGTGCTTTGATTGCTGAATTCAACTTATCTGTTGCTTTATCAACTTTTTCCTGGCTTTCTTTTGCATTTAATGCGCTCTTAGCGTCTGTCAGTGCACTCTGCAATGCCTTCCAGCTGTCAACTGTGTAATCAGCTTCTTTCAGAGCTGCCGCATCACTGATTACTTTCTCAAGGGAAGAAGTATCAACTGCTGCCGGCTCTTCTATCTTAACAAGTGCTTCAATAGCTGCGTTGAGGTGGCTTACTGCCTCGTCTACAGTTGCCTGAGTTTTTGGATTTTTCAATTCATCTTTTGCTTCCTGAAGTTCCATCTGCATAGATGCCCAGCTTTCCGCTGTGTATTCAGCTTCTTTCAGGGCTTCTGCTTTTGCAATAGCTGCCTCAAGTTCTGTTGTTGTGATTTTTTCATTCTCAGATGCTTTTACAATGTTCTCCTCTGTTGCCTGGAATTTGTATGTCACGTCATTATATCCCAGTGCTGTCAGTGTAATGGTCCAATATCCTGTTCCATCCGTTCCTTCCGGAAGTGTACAACGAAGAGAATCTGTCAGTCCAAGCTGGATTCCCATTGCTTTGTGCATCCAGTTATCTGCTGCAAATTTTGTTCCATAAGTAGCTTTTGCATTTGTATATGTGCTGTCATCTCCATAGTAAGTCCATGTAACAGTCTGGAGATTTGATCCAAGATCACCATATTTTCCTGTCAGATCAACTCTTAAGAATTCTCCATAAGATCCGCTTGCTTCTTTTACTTTCAGCCCTGCTTCCTCTGCTGTTGGTGCTGTCTTGAGTGCCTGATCTTTGATTCCGGACTCTGATCCATTATTCACTCGTGCAGAGAAACTGAAAGATCCATTCTCATTCTTTGTTGCTGTTTTCAGACCGTTTGTATTCTCTGTTACATTGGCAACCAGTCCTGTATAGCTTACCAGATTCTTTTCTGAATATCCTCCTGCAAGTTCACTTCCGTTTTCGATCACACGATAGCTTGCTTTCAGTGCATCCAGATCAGATGTTTTTACTTTCACCGGCACATATTTCAGTCCGAGTACATCATACTCTGTCATCTTTGTTGTTGCACCGGATTCTTCTGTGATCTCTCCTCTGTTAAATGTAATCTTACTTCCGTCTGTCAGAACTGCAGTAGTTCCATCTGTCCAGTACTCTACTGCATACTCTTTTCCATTTTCCGCCTTGATTACTGCGTTGCACTGGAAAGAACCTCTGTGAAGTCCATGATTTACGGTAGCTCTTGTTACAGTATCGAATGCACCCTTGTCAGACTCTCCTTTTGCATCCTTAGCATCTGAAGAAGATGTATCTCCTGCTGCCTGCACATTCTCAGCAGCCCAGTACTCTGCCCAGCTAAGTCCTACATATGCGTAAGTATACTCACTCTCCTGGGCTACAGTATAAGTAAATTCACAATCCTTTGCATAGCCTGTTGCTTTCACTGTAATCTTAAATTCCTGTCCATTTTCTGCATTCTTAAACGGAGCTGCAGTTGTATCAATTGTTCCATCTTCTTTAATGATCTTCACTGCACGTTTTCCTGTTGCTGCATACTCTGTTCCGTCAACTGTTACGGATTTGATCTTCTTTACATAAGATGTTACATCATCTGCTGCATATCCTTCTGCCGCTACAAGTGCTGCACTTTCACTATTAAATACAACCGGTACAGCTTCTGTTGTTAATTCAAAATCTGTCTTAAGATCTGCATATTTTCCAGATTTATCAGATACTTTCAGAGTATATCTTCCTGTCTCAGCGCCCTTTGTCTTATAGGTAAGTACTCCTTCTTTTACTTGAACATCCTCAAGACCTTTAACTGTATATTCTGCCTGATAATCACCAGGAAGGCCTTCTACAGTTACATTTACTTTTCCACTTTTAACATCTGCATTCTCTGCTGCGATAGTTCCATTGAATTTAATTGGCACATACTGATCTGCATCAATCTCATAGATTCCATTATCTGTGTAATATGTGATTTTATTGATCGTCTGGCCCATCATCTTTTCATAATCTTTTGAGTTCAGTGTATTTCCATGAGATGTTGTCACAAATCCGGTACTCCATGCCAGTTCTTTCTTTTTCCAGATATTTTCAAGATGACGAAGTCCGTAGTTGTCTCCTTCTTTTGTACTGATCACAACTCCGTATACTGTATTAACTGTATCTGGGAGTCCATTTACATCTAATTCATAATCTCCATACTTCGTGTCTGTTGTAAAATCGATTGATGCATCACTCAACTTCTGTGCAGTTGCACCTTTCACTTCACTAAAACTGAATGAACCATCTGCATTTACTGTTGCTTCTTTATAATAGGAAGGAGTCTCACTTAAAATATAGTAAGAATAGCTTGCACTCTCGAATAACGCATCTTTTCCGTTATATTCCGTTGTTGTTTCCTTTCCTTTCATGTTCACTGTGATAGAAAGCTTGCTGTCATCTGTAATCTGTGTATAGTTTTTCAGCACAGATGCATCACTGATCTTAACCGGATATGTAATACCTGTAATATCTGTTCCATCACTGTTTACATGATAAGATCCAGCTACAAGTTTTGATCTTGTTTTCGCTTTTGTAGCGGAGGATACACTGTCTGCTCCTGCCACCTTATCTGCTGCATAGAATTCAGAATATGGAATATTCATCAATACATACGTTTCTTTCGCAACTTCTGCCTTTTTCAATGCCTTCACTGCTGCATTCAACTCATCTGCCGCTGTGTCCACTGCACTCTGGGATTCCTTTGCTTTCAGAGCCGCCTTCGCTACAGTTAATTTTGTCTGCATTGCACTCCAGCTGTCTGCTGTATAATCAGATTCTGTCAGTTTCTCAGCCGCTGCGATTGCTGACTCAAGCTTTGCTGTGTCAATGGTAACTGTCTCCCCTGCTGCCGGAGCTGACTGGATTGCTTCAAGTGCAGCTTTTTTAATCGCATCAGAAGTACGTGTTGCACCGGAAACTGTATCCCAGCTGTTAATTGTATCTTCTGTAGCAGCCTGTCCTTCAAGCTTTGTTTTAAATCCTTTTGGTTTGGAATATGCTTTCTTGAAATAAGATGCATTTTCTTCGTCATATCCTTCTTTTGGTGTGACTGTAATCTCAGAGAATTTTCCATCCTCTACTTTCAGGCTAACTTCTACATCATATTCATTCCACTCATCATCACTGTCATCTTCTGTTCTGGTTACATGAGCCGTCTTTGTATAAGTTCCATCCTTCGCAGTCTGACTTCCTGTTGCCGCAAAGATGGTTGACGGACAAAGTCCTACTACCATAGACATTGCCACTGCCATAGACATTGCCTTTACTTTCATTTCTTTGTTTTTCATAGAAACCTCCTTTTTAACTAAAATAGTTACATACAGATCCTGCCTGTCGCAGTTCTGCTTTCCTGCTTCCGCATGGATATATTATCAAGTTAGCTTTTGCTAACCTATAACCCCAAAAAATTTTTACATCTATACTGTCCTTACAGCTTCTTTCTTCACAACCGGTAAAATCTTTCCTGCGACAATTCCTATCACGAATCCTGTTACTGTCCCGGCTACAAGAAGAACCGGCAGATAATAAATCAGTTTCAGATTCTCCACCACTGCCATCGCAACAAGAATCTGTCCTATATTATGAAAGACGCCGCCAGTGATACTGACTCCTACAATGGAAATTCCATCCATCTTCTTTACAAGTACCATGGCAAGAAGGCTGACAACCGCCCCTGCCAGACTGTAAATGATCGACATTCCATTTCCAAAAATAAATCCTGTCAGAAGTACACGCAGTACAGATACCGCCAGTACCTCCGGCGTTTTCAGAAAATAAAGACCTGTTACAGTGACCAGATTGGCCACTCCAAGCTTCATCCCCGGCACTCCAAAATTAATTGGAATCAGGCTTTCTACATAACTAAAAATCATTGCCAGTGCAACAAGCATTGCCATATTTGCAAGTTTTTTATTTCTATTCATACATTCTCCTTTACAGTCGAACAATTGATTTATTTAGAAATTGTATCCGGTAGATCTTCCTTTTCACTTTGAGAATCATCAGAATTCTCAACCTCTTCTATTTCTACAACCAACTTATGTGGCAGGCAGACAATTGTCTGCGTCCGGTTATTGATCTTCCCCTGCTCTTCGCAATATCCATCTGGACAGTCAGCCTCTTCCATATACGCTTTTCCATCCTCGATCCGGACACGGTTGTAAAAGTCTCCTTCTTCTATTTCGACTACCTGGTCTTCATCCAACGAATATCTTCCGTAAACTTCACCGTCTACCTTGATCACAACCTGTTTTTCCTGATTTTCTTTTTGTCCGCTTTCCTTTGCCTGTACATACTGCATCAGATTCATCACAAGAAACAGTACACATGCCGCAAATAGGATTCCGCCTCCTAAAAACAGATCTTTTTTCTTCATCTATTACACTCCTGCCCAGATCATAATTACAAGTAACAGAATTGCCCGAAGAATCGTAAACCAGAATTCATTTCCCTTCAGACCTTTGATTCCTGTATGGATATGCTTCTTTGGACAGGTATCAATACATTTCTGGCATTGGAAACAATCTCCCTCGACTTTGATCGAGCCGTCTTCCGGGAGTCCGATCCCGGATGGACATTTCTTCGTACATCCACTGCAACCTTTGATGCAATTTTCTCTGTCGCGGTGCAATGCAAAGAACGGAAGCACCGGAAGTAATGAGAATACTGCTCCCATCGGGCACAGATTCCGACAGAAAAATCTTTCTTCCAGACACATCCCCACAATAATAAGAAGTAGTAATATCACTCCCGGCAAATATCCCTGCAAGTGAAGATTTCCTGCATGCAGCATAGAAAAAACATCCCACGGGCTTGTCCCTTTTGCCTTTCCGTATACTCCCGCAAAACAAAGTACTGCGATTACGGTCAACACCAGATATTTCAAATAGCTTAACTTCTCTGTGATCTTTTCTGAAAGTAGCACCGGCTTTTTCTTTCTCTTCTTAAAACACCAAAGATAAAATGCATGAATTCCATCTCCAAGACTTCCGAATGCACATGCGAATCCACAGAAGAATCTTCCGAAAAGAATCGTATACGCACAAAGAACTATAAGCACCGTTACAAAAGAGGTCAGCCCGATTGCCTGGCCTGCTCCTATCTGTGTAAAAATGTATTTCACGCCGGCAAATGCCGCTGTATACACAGATGGCAGAAACAGAAAATAGAGAATCTGAATCAAGGCACGAAGCCAAGTATGTAATTTTTTAATTTCTTTTGCTTTTAAATTGTGTATATTCAACTTCTTCAAACTACTTTACCGCCTGTTCTAATGCCTGTTCTGCTGCATTTTTAATTCCTGTCGAACTGAACGTTGCGCCGCTGATCGTATCAACTTCTGCACTCTGCGCCTCTATGATCTTCGGAATGATATCTTCCGCCATCGCAAGATATGCACTGTCTTCTTTCTCAGCGGAGGTCACTTCTACCGCTTCGATCTTTCCATTTTTTACGGTAACTTCTACCGCAACCGTTCCGCCAAATCCATCCGCTTCTCCGGTATAGGTTCCATCCTTGTATCCTGCTCCATCTCCTGAATCATTCCCTGACTCAGAATCACTGCCGGCACCAGATGACTGTACCTCTAACTGTGCATTCAGTTTTGCGATTTCCTCATCCTTCGCACGGACATCCAACACTTCATTATATCCGAAAAGGACACCGACGATTGCCAGCAGACTAAACAGTCTTACGATAAACTCTTTCATCCTACTGCGCCTCCGTCTCTTCTGGTCTCAAAGCCGTTTCCAGTGCCTTTTTGCATCCGTCAATAATCGCATTCGAAGAACAGGTTGCTCTGGACACCGTATCGATTTCTTCCGGCATTCCTTTGGTAATAATCTGAGAAACGACACCTTTTTTACTGGACGTTCCATTTGCCGCTTTTTTGATGTAACTGTCGTTCTCGCTGCCTCCATCTCCAGCAATTTCCGTAATGGATACAATTTTGTCATTTCGTATTGTCACCTTCATAGAAAGCTGATACTCTGTAAAATCTTCATCCTCATCCGGTTTACACGGTACACTCACCTCATAAGTTCCATCGATGTATTTTGTCTTCACTTCTTCCTCTTGATCTGACTTCTTTTTCTCAAGCTGTGCAACTGCAAGGTTCAGATTCTCCATCGCTTTGTCTACCGTCTCCTGTTTCACCGAAGTCTGTCCTGCTGTTTCGAGCATTTCTTTTGCGTCCTGAAGACGAACCGCCAGTACAGACCAACTGGCTTCTGTATATTCTTCTTGCACCAGTGCTTCTGCTGTCTTGATTGCCTCTTCCAGCTGCGTTGTATCTGCCTTCTCCTCGATGGTTTCCCCATTTGTTACTTTTTCTGCCTGCTTTAATGCATTTTGGATTGCCCCGAGAATTCCTTTTGAACTGTAGGTTGCACCTGACACAGTATCGACTTCCGTCCTCTGCGTCTTAAGTACATTTTTCACAACTCCCATTGCGCGCTGGAAGAATGCCTCATCGTCCGAAGTCTCTGTGATCAGAATTGCTTTGATTGATTTTTCCTGAATCACAACCGCCACCGAGACATTTCCGCTGTAGCCTTCTGCTGTTCCGTAATAAATTCCTTCTTTATACGGGAAGTTTCCTGTTGCGGCGGATGTGTCCTGATTCTGGTTTCCACTATTTCCTGCATTCCCAGCTTCTCCGGAAGTCGTTGTCCCACTTGTACTTACTGCCGCCTGACTCAGCGCATTCCGAACTGCCTGGATGATTCCGACCGAACTATAAGTTGCCCCCGACACAGTATCTACATTGGTACTCTGATTCTGTATGATCGTATTGATCAGAGCAGATGCCTTAGAAATGTATTCGCTTCCGTCCTGATTCTCCATAATCTGAATTGAAGTGATCTTTCCGCCACTAATCTCAACTTTTACTTTCAGTGTTCCGCCAAATCCGGTTCCTGTTCCGTAATAGGTTCCATCCTTATATGCTGATGGGTCTTCCACTGCTTGGACAGAAGTGGAACTTCCAGCTGCCGCGCCGCTACCAGACTGTGACTGACCTGTTGTTCCGCTGTCTTTCTCTCCGGTCAGTGCATTCTTCACCGCACTGATGATTCCCCGGGAACTATAGGTTGCACCGGATACCGTATCGACATCCAGTGTCTGACCTTCTATGATCTTGTCAATCACTGCCTGTGCACGTTTAAAAAATGCCGCATCATCCGAAGAACTCAGAATATCGATTGCAACAATCTGTTTATCTTTAATTTGGACGGCAACTGTGATATCTCCCGCATAACCTGTTCCGGTTCCTTTATAAACACCATCTGTCAGATCAAAAGAACCTTTTGCCACTTGTGCCTGCTCTTCTGACTTTGTAGTCTCTTCTTTTACAAAATCCGTTTGCTCCTGCGCTGCATAAACCGGTGGCTGATATCCACCCAGGGAGCCTGCTACACAGGATGCCACAACTGCTACCGAAAGTACCGGTGCAAATGGTTTCAGCTTCTTTCCTGTCTCTTTTAAATCCATTTTTGTCCTCTCATCTCTGATTTTGTCTTATACTTTCTATCGGATAATCTCAACCGTTCTCTCCGTTGAAAAATCATTTTCCAATCCTTCTGTTACATATAGCATCCCGTTATCACTCATAAGGATTGCATCAAAATCATCCTTATGTTTTCTCCAGAAATCTGCCGCTTTCTCTTCTCCCATAATAAAAAGTGAAGTAGACAGTCCATCTGCCAGTGTTCCATCCTTACTTACAATTGTTACAGAGACAAGTCCACTTTCTGCCGGGTATCCAGTCTTTGGGTCAATGATATGATGATACGTCACACCATCTTGTTCAAAATATCTTTCGTATCCCCCCGAAGTAATAACTGCCTTGTCCTGAACACTCAGAATCCCCAGATAGTCTTCTGTATCATCCGGGCTCTGCACTGCAATCTTCCATTTCGTTCCATCTGTCTTTGTTCCAAGTGCCTGCACATTTCCGCCAAGATTCACTAATCCGCTTGAGATTCCATTTTCTTTGTAAATGTCCATAATTCTGGATGATGTATATCCTTTTGCAATTCCTCCGAGATCAATTTTCATTCCTTCTGCGCCAAAAGAGATCTTTTTCGTTGCTTTGTCATAAGAAATGTTTCCCGCATCAGTAAGTGGAAGAAGTTGATCCAATGCCTCCTGTGAAGGAACCCGGAAATTCTGTGTCGGGAATCCCCATGCTTCCATCACCGGATAAATCGCAATGTCAAACGTACCATCTGTCTCCTGATAAAGTTCTAACGCACGTTCCACCAGATAGCCTGCATCTTCGGAAAGCTTTGCATTTCCATCTGCATTTAGTTTTGCAATCTCGCTGTCTGCATCTCCTGTCGATAAAAGTGCGTCCAGACGCTCAATCTCTACTTCCGCTGCATCAACGGCTACTTCTGCATTTTCTCCATATGCAGTCACTGTCATATAGGTATCCATAGCAAAAACATCCCTGGATGCTTCTTGTATATCATCCGACTGGTTCTGTGAACTTTCTGACGCTGTTTCGGATTTCTCTGCTGTCTTCTGTCCGCAGCCGACCAACAAAGCCGACACACAGAGACAGACTGCAAGTAAACAATTTATATATTTTAATTTCATGTAACCACTCCTAGTTATTTTCTACTAACTTGTGTTAGTTTAACTAACTTCGTAAGTATACAAGATGTCTTTTATCCAGTCAATTAGATTTTTATTATTTGAGAAGTTTTCTCATTTACAGTTTTTCTAAGCAAAAAAGAAAAAGAGAGACGAAAATCTCATCTCTCTTCTGCTTCCACTTTATATTGCTTTTATCTTTTTCCAGACTTTTGTCTGTAATCGCTGAAATATTTTATCCTGTGACCCATACAGTACTTCATATCCGTTTGGAATTACAGAACTCGCCAACAGCATTCCCGGTTTTCTTCTTTTTGCCATTTTTCACCTTACTTTCTTGAGAAAATATGTTTCACAAAAACATAAATCATTATCACCACTGCCATCAGATATCCAAACGCACCAAGTGCCGGGATTCCCATAAACTTCGGTGTCATATCCGTTGTACAGATAATACTTGAACTAATCAGAAGTGCCATGACCCACAGACCCATAACAATATTTCTTACCAAGCGTCTCAAAAGAAATGCCAGATCCTTTGACACACGCAGATCAAGGTTCACCTTTGTCTGGCCTTTCATGAATTCATCCATTAAGTCCGTTGTCATGGATGGAATGTCAATCATCTTCCGCACAGATTTCAAAAGGCTTCTTCCTGTGCTCTTCAATTCCTTCTTAAAGTTAAAATTGTGAAGAAAATCCGCAGCTAGTCTTGCTTTGGCAATCTCCACCATATTGATATCCGGTGCGATATTGGCAAGTACACCTTCCATATGCGTAAGTCCTCTGGCAAGCATCGTCAGTCCATGTGGCATCATGATCTTATTTTCTTTCATAACTTCCATTAAGTCCGTCATGACCTCTGCCACATTAATCTTGCCCATATCGGTACTTCCGTATTTCAAAAGCAATCCTTCAATGTCTTCGTAAAGTTTTCTCTGCTCCGGTCGTTCTTTGAATTCGCCCAATCCGAGAACCGCCTTCAGGATCAGACCAACATCATTGAGTGCAACGCCTTCGATTGCAAGCGTGATCATCTCACGGTCATGCTCTGTCAGTCGTCCCATCATTCCCATGTCGATCCAGACAATCTTTCCATCACGGATCTTAACATTTCCGGAATGCGGATCAGCGTGGAAGAACCCGTCATCCATTACCTGCTTGATATAGTTATCTACAAGTTTGCTTCCGATTTCTTTCAGGTCATATCCATCTTCGAGCAGCTTATCCTTCTCATCAATCCCGCAACCATCAATATATTCCATCACCAGCACGTGAACGGTCGTATATTGCTGATACAGAACCGGTGTCTGAACGAAATTGACATCCTTGTTTCTTCTGGCAAATTCTTCGATGTTCGCTGCTTCTGTCAGGAAATTCATCTCATCTCTTGTCACTGACCAGAGTTCATCAAGCACAAGATCAAAATCAGCCATTCCTTTCAGACTGATCGGCGGCATCAGTTTGATCGCTTTACGGATAAACTCAATGTCCCGTGCCATCATTTCATAAATGCCTTTTCTCTGGATTTTAACGACGACCTCTTCTCCTGTCTTCAGAACTGCTCTATGTACTTGCGCAATTGATGCAGAACCAATTGGTGTCTCTTCAATCGAAGAAAATACTTTCTTCCAAGAACGTCCGTAAGACTCGTCGATTACTGCTACTGCCTCCTCGAAAGGCATCGGCCTTGCATCTGTACATAACTCCATCAATTCGTCACAATAGGCTTTCGGAAGAACATCGGAATGAAGTGCCATAATCTGTCCGATTTTTACAAATGTCGGACCGAGATCCTCCATGATCAAACGAAGTTTCTTCGGACTTAGTCCATGTGTGATATTGTGCTTGCGAAGCACCGAAACAATCTCCCTAAATCTTGAACCATTCGTTCCCTTTTCTTTCTCACTCATTCCTCAACAACTTCTACTTCTTCTGCTGTATCGTCTGCGTCCACTTCTTCTGCCTCCGAATCTACAGTTGACTCTTTCTCCTTGATCTGGGCCTTCAGTGCTTCTAACTGCTCCGGTGTCATCTTATCAAGAAGTTCACTCAATTCCTCCGGTGTAGTAACTTTTACCTTCACATTCACATTGTTCTTTACAGTCTGTTTCAGATTGTGCTTGAGTTCTTCATTCAGAACCTTTCCCTGCTCCACTGTAAGCTCACCCTTTTTTACCATATCATCAAGAACATCCTTTGACTTCTCAGCAGTTATAGCAACTGCTCCGATTCCAGCCAGTATTACCTTCTTTAAGTTGTCTGTTAATTTCTCCATAATGCCTGTCTCCTTCCGTAAGTGATCTGTTTCCAGATTCAAAACTATAATTAGATTTTACAACTTTCTCGTCATCTCGTCTAGTATTCGAATCCATTTTCTGTGCTTGTTTCACAATAATTTAATAAAGACTTTATAATTTTCAAGACTTTTTCACAAAGAAATGCTTAAAATGTTACATTTTCAACCTTTTGTAACTTTTCTTTTTTATTTGTGCTTGTTAAAATAAAGACATAGTACATCGGGAATACCTCTAAAGCTTCCCGAAAATCTATTTTTAAAAAAGGAGATCGAAAATCATGGCAAACAGAATTATGTTAAATGAAACATCTTATCACGGCGCAGGCGCAATCAAAGAGATCGCTACAGAAGCAAAAGCAAGAGCCTTTAAGAAAGCTTTTGTATGTTCTGACCCTGATCTGATCAAATTCGGAGTTACAAAGAAAGTAACAGATATTCTTGATGAAAATGGACTTGCTTACGAAATTTATTCTGATATTAAAGCAAACCCAACAATCGAAAATGTACAGCACGGAGTAGAAGCATTCAAGAAAGCTGATGCAGATTACATCGTTGCAATCGGTGGTGGTTCTTCTATGGATACTTCTAAAGCAATCGGTATCATCATCGCAAACCCGGAGTTTGAAGATGTAAGAAGCCTCGAGGGTGTTGCACCGACAACAAAACCTTGTGTACCGATCATCGCAGTTCCAACAACAGCCGGAACAGCTGCTGAGGTTACAATCAACTACGTTATCACAGATGTTGAAAGAAAGAGAAAATTCGTTTGTGTTGACCCACATGACATGCCGGTTATCGCAGTTGTTGACCCGGATATGATGTCCTCTATGCCAAAGGGACTTACAGCTTCCACAGGTATGGATGCCCTGACACATGCAATTGAAGGATATACAACAAAAGCTGCCTGGGAAATGACAGATATGTTCCATATCAAAGCAATCGAGATCATCGGAAAATCTTTAAGAAGCGCTGTTGCAAATGAAAAAGAAGGCCGTGAAGGAATGGCTCTTGGACAGTATATCGCAGGAATGGGATTCTCTAATGTAGGTCTTGGAATCGCTCATTCTATGGCTCATACACTCGGTGCTGTATACGATACTCCACATGGTGTTGCATGTGCTATGATGCTTCCAATCGTTATGGAATACAATGCAGATTGTACAGGTGAGAAATACCGTGAAATTGCAAGAGCAATGGGCGTTAAAGGTGTTGACGACATGTCTGTAGAAGAATACAGAAAAGCTGCTGTTGACGCTGTTCAGAAACTTTCTGTTGACGTTGGAATCCCGACAAAGCTGGAAGCTCTGAAAGAAGAAGATCTGCAGTTCCTCGCTGAGTCTGCTCATGCTGATGCTTGTGCACCTGGTAACCCGAAAGATGCAAGCGTAGAGGATCTGAAGGCGCTCTTTAGAAAGCTTATGTAAATTGATTTCTGGTACACGGGCGAAAATGCTGAAATGTGATAAGGTGTAACTCCTTCGAAGGGTGACGCATCGAATCTGGCTCAGGGTTACGTGTACTGATAATTCTAGGAAAAACTTAAGATTACTAAATACAAAGAAAGGTTTGGAAAACTCGCTGCCGCTCAGACAGCTTCCAAACCTTTCTTTAACGTAATCTTAAGTTTTTCAAGTATTATCAAGCACACTCCACATTCACCATCTTCGATGCATCACCTTTCTGCGGTGATTCACTTTATCCTCTCATTTCCGGATTTTCTGTGGGCTGAAATAGATTTACGGAACGTGCAACGATTTAGAAGGATTCGTATAAATTTTCTGTGGACAGAAATGAATCTTTCTGAATATGAACTACAGTAATCCTCTTTCTTTAAATACCTGACATAATTCTGCGGGCATGGATTCGGAGAGGAATCTAGCCAGGGTTTCAGGGGTGGCTTTGTGGTTTCCGAGAACCCACTGGACCGTCATGTAGATGGAGCCCTGGCAGTACATTTCTAACTGGAAGCGAATCTTGTCAGACATCTTTTTCCCTGTATTTCCTTCAATCCGATCGGTGTAGAATTTTGTGATCAGCTCGAAATCATGATCACGCAAACAGTTCTGGTCGTCATTTTTAAATGCCGCACGAAAGAAAAGTGTTTCTTTCTGAATGTATTGGAATTTATTTACAAGGCTTTCATAGACTGTTTGTCCCTCTCCCATATGCTCAAAAGATTCAATCAGTATCTTATCAAAATACCAGTTGATCAGATCGTATTTATCCTGAAAATTCCGGTAAAAGGTCTGACGAGTCACTCCGCATTCTTCTGTGATCTCTTTCACAGTGATCTTCTCAACCGGTGCTTTTTTCATGCATTCTTTCATCGCCTCTGCCAGCCGATATTTTACTTTTTCTCCTGACTTGCTTATTTCTGCCATAATTTTTTCCTCTCCACTCCAAGCAATTCAAGTAATTCATTATGCGGATATTCTTCGTCTTCCTGATAAATATCCACATAGTTCATCGCCGCACCTCCGTCTACGAATGCCGGAAACAGAAATCCACATTGTGGTTCGCCCGGTTCGTATTCCCCACTCAACGGGCAGATCACACACAAAATGTATTCATACATTTTTTCGGATTCTCCCTGACGTATATGATCCAATCCCTTCGCCGGAATGTCATATCTGTCATGAAAAACATAGATCGCATAATCCTCATCTGCCTGATAATGTTCTCCGACAATCTCATAAAAGGTCTCCATCAGAGCATCATTTTTCAGACCGCAGGCACGCATCCCCATTAGAAGTTTCCACATACTGTCCGGATTTCTCCGATCATCACAAAACTTATATTCCTTCAAGTTTTTATTCGTCTTTGCAAACGGTACTTTCTTCGCAAGGGCCAGATTTTTCTCCTGTTCTGCAGGATTTAAGTTTAGAAAACTGGTGTTAAATGTTCCATCTATAAATCCGTCTATATCCATATAGCTTCCGGCGATCCGAGTGATCGATGTCCGTTTTACTGTCATCCGTCTGGTCAGCGCTAGCATATCTTCTCGATTAATCATAGTTTTCCCCTCCGTACTGTTCACTTCGAATCTCTGCTTATGTAGACAATTTCTTTAAAAAGTCTTCTGTCGTATCCGTTCTGTCAATCCTCGAAGCATTAATGGTTCTACTCCACTACTTTTTTCTTCCTCTTTTTCCTCTGCCTGCATGATCACATCACGTACCTTCTGCATTCTCTCGTCAAGAGCTGAACTGATCTGTGCACAATCCATCATCTCTTCTGCAAGATACTTACTCTGTTCTTCCGGAATACTCTTCTTATAACGAAGCTTATGCTCCAGACTCGCCCAGAAATCCATCGCAATCGTGCGAAGCTGAACTTCAACTGTGATCATCTTTTTCCCTTCTTTCAGGAAAATCGGAGTTTTTACAATCAGGTGAAGACTTCTGTAACCACTCGGCTTTGGATTCGCAATATAGTCTTTTTTCTGAATCAGAATTACATCATCCTGATCAAGGAAGCATTTCGCAAGTTTATAAATGTCATCCTGAAAAGCGCAGATCACACGCACACCGGCAATATCCTGAATATTTTCTTCGATTGCATCAATCGTCAATGGAATATTTTTACGACGAATCTTCTTCAGCAGACTCTCCATAGATTTCACACGCGTCTTAATACTCTCAATCGGGTTGCGGTCATACTCCAGCGAATACTGTTCGCTCAGCACCTTAAATTTCGTCTCAACTTCCATGATTGCACACTGATAATAAGCCATCATTGTGTTGACCAGCTTTAAATTCTCCTGTACAAAGTCAATAAATTCATCTGAAAGAAGACTGTTTCTTACAAAGTCCTCTCTTCTTTTCTCGATTCGTTCTTCTAATTCTCGTCTACCCATTTGTTTCTTTCATCTCTCTTTTCTTGCTTTTATAAGATTGATCTAATCAGATACTTCCATTCTGCCAGATATTCTCTAAGCATATTATTCGGCAGATACAATGGATTCGAGCCTGCAGCAATCGCTTCCGCTGATTTCAGCCCCTGTCCTTTTGTGATCTGCATCGCCCGAAACATATGGAAATCATTTGTGATAATTCCAACACTTGCTCCGTCTCTGATATATTTCTTACTGTTTTTTATATTCTGCTCTGTTGTCTTTGATTCGTCTTCCAGAATCAGACGGTCTTTCTCAATTCCGGCTGCTTCCATATAATCAGCCATCGCCTGCGCTTCCGTACACGGCTCGTTATACCCCTGTCCACCTGACACAATACAGATTGTCTCCGGATTCTTCTCCAGATAATCGATTGCTGTGTTCAGTCGATGCTTCAGCACCTTACTCGGTCCATCTGCTCTCACCTGTGCACCAAGCACTATGATGTAGTCCAGATTTCCATCTGCCTTCGCATGCATCTGACTAATAATGCATCCTTCGATAATTACAAAGGAAAATACAAACACGAGCAGTATTCCTCTTAATATCCACAACATCCACATCGGAATTCTTGCCCATCCATCCAGAAATGTAATCGCTGCGCATCCTCCAAGCAATGCAGCCAGTACAAACCAGATCAGGAAGAATCCTGTCCCTGATCCATTTCCACTCATCCAGAACCCATAACAGGCAAATAGCACTGCAAATAAAATACATATTATAGTTACTGTCATTTTCCGCTTTGTTCTCACTTTCCACTCTCTCCAAGAATCAGTCGAAGCAGTGTCTTATCAAGCATGATTGTCCGGTTCCATGGGTTCAAAATGATACCTTCAATCTCATTCACCTGTACAGCGGACTGAAATAATGGTTCGATTGCTGTCAAAAAGGTAGACATCACACGATCAGAACCTTTCAGTTCTTCTTCAAAACTTGTAAATGCACTCCACCACTTCTTTCCATCAGCTGTCTTTACTGCCTGTATCTTCAGTTCTTCTGCAACAGAAGGCTCTACCGCAAGAATCAATTGTCCTTCTTCTTTCATTCGTCTGCGGATCACTGTCAACGTATGTGCTAAAAGTTCCTGAGACACTTCCTGCTGGAGCGCAGAAATTGCTTCCTCAATCTTCTCGTTTCCTTTCAGTCCTTCGTCTTTTGTATCGTTATTCTGTATCTTCATCCTCGCTGCTCCTTATAAATTCTTTATAGTTTAATAAGCATTAATATTCTAACACCAATATGCTCTAATCCCCCTTGTGACGGAGGCAGTAACACATCTCATGCTTTCATGTCTGATATCTTTTAAGTATATCATAAAAAAAGAGAATAGTGTGATATTTTAAATTTGTTTCACACTATTCTCTCTTTTTTTACTTTTATTAATATGACTTTGGATTCTTCACATTTATCTAAGACACAAGCTCCTGCATCAGCTCATGCACACTCATCATCTGATTGATCCGTCCGACATTGCTTCCGCAGAATACAAGTCCATTTTCCACATCACCTTTTACGGCATCAATCAGTGCCTTCGTGATACAATACGGAACTTTTACCGGATTACATTTCGCTAAGCAATTATAACATTTCTTAATAGGCTCTTTTTCTTTCTCAACACGCTCGATCAATGCGTTGCGGATGGCTCTTCCCGGCATTCCGACCGGACTTTGGATAATCTGAACATCCTCTTCTTTTGCATTGATATAGGCCTGCTTATACGCCTCTGACGCATCACATTCTTCTGTTGCCACGAACCTGCTCGCAATCTGGACTCCATCTGCTCCAAGTGCCAATGCGTGATCAATATCTGCTCTGTCGAAGATTCCACCCGCTACAATTACTGGAATCTTCTTCTCGTATCGCTTTTCATACTCTTCCTTACAGGCAATGATCTGACGGATCTCCTCATCATAATCCATCGTATCAATCTCATCTAACTGCTCTCTTGAGAATCCAAGATGACCTCCAGCTTTCGGTCCTTCTACAACAAGGAAATCTGCTGTTCTATCATACTTATGCGCCCACATTTTCAAGATCAGCTGTGCTGCTCTCTTAGAAGAAACAATCGGTGCAATCTTCGTTCTGCAAGTCTCACTGACCAACTCTGGCAGATTCATCGGAAGACCTGCACCGCTGATGATCACATCTGCGCCTGCTGCCACAGCCTCTTTCACATGCTCTGCATAATGTTTCAGCGCAACCATGATATTTACACCGACAAGACCATTTCCCTGCGCGATTTCTTTCGCTCTCTTGATATGCTTGTGGATTGCTCTATTGTTACATGCAGCCTGATCCTTCTCAAATCCTTCCTCATCATAACCGATCTGTGCTGTCGAAATAATTCCTACTCCGCCTTCTTTCGCTACTGCTCCTGCGAGAGAGCTTCTGCTGACTCCAACGCCCATACCACCCTGGATGATCGGGAGCTTCGCAGTCAGATCACCTATTTTCAATTGATTTTTTATACTCATTTTCAATTCTCCTGTATTTTATTTTGAATTTCAAACTATTTTAAGTATAAACTATTTTGTTGAAATGTCAAGGAATATTGATTCTACGGATTAATCCGCGGATTAAAAACCCCCGTTTTGATAGGCTCTTGCGATAACATATGATGGTTCATAAAATGCACTGCAATTATAATTATCTATCGTATCGCAGATTTCATTATTATATACGCGGATAATTCCATCTACATAATCTTCTTCCGGAACTAATGTATCAGAAATAAGACGCTGATATACTTTTCCCATTTCTAATGCTGTAGGTATTTTTTCTACCAATTCTTTATCAACTACTGTAATATCGAAATCACCTTCTACCAAACTATATTCCTCGATCCAATCATCCTCAACCTGCAAAGGATTCTCACAATGAAGCACATTTGCTACACTGATCAAATGCACTAGTGACTCCCTTCCAATTGCATTTACCACATATTTATTTCTCTGATGAATTCTTCGGGCAACACGTTCAATCATATAACAGATGAAATATAAATCATTTGTCTGTATTTCTTCATCTGGGAAGTACTTATTTGTCATAATGTTATGCTCCCTTCATAATGCAATGTTTGTAATGCTTCTTCCGTACAAAAAACTATCTGATGGGTAGGATATTTGAATTTAACCAAAGCCCAAAACGCTTCTTTCGAAATTTTATCTGCTGCATAATCCTCCACATAATCCCAAATCTGATCATCTGCCATAGGACCTTCTACAATATCATATGTGTGCATCTTTCCTCTTCGACAATTTACAACAAAATCAAGCCATTCTTCTGTCATTTCAGAAAAACAGAGAATCTTAAGTTCTGGATTTTTAAGATAACTATAATTATTTACGACAGATGCGCCTTTTTTTGTTAATGCCCAGCGTTTCGCTTGTTTTTCTATATTTGTACAATAAAAACCATATCCAAAATCCTTATAGTAACCATTAATAAGTATTTTGGGATTAGATACTTCTACATTACTCCCATGATAAATAATCGTGTTTTTCATTATGCTACCACCTCATTTTCTGCGGAATTATCGGCTCCGTTTTCGATTTCAAAATTCAATATATAAATTATAACAGAAATCTTACGCTAAAGGGATTTTTTCCAAAAAAACGCAAAAACATCGGTTGCTAAATCTGTATCGGAGCAACCGATGTTTTACTCTGTTTCCCATTCATTTCTTATATTTTTAATTAAGTCTAAAACAGCAACTCCCCCTGATTGAAACAGTTTCATTAATTCATTTTCAGCAAAATCCCCCTCTGGAATCGGTCCTTCCCTATCAAAGCCCTTCAATTCCATTCTCTCCCATACTCGTAACCTGGTTCCTTCCTGCAGTAATATTACCAATTCCTTTCTGGAATGGCATCTGAATTACAGGAATGCTCCATACTATATTCTTTATAATTGAACCATTCTGTTTGAGACCTGGACTCATAAATATAAAACTGTTTTTTCAGGATATGAAGAAAATGTCAGCCAGAAACTTCTCTTCTCTACATTCTTCCAATCTTTTTTATGAAACCATATGGAACAGATTTCGTACGGATAAATAACTACCTTTTCCTCTCCGGGTTCTAATTTTTCTACCATAGAACTGTAATGTTCTGAATTTCCCATTAGAAGTTCCCGAGAAATTGCTGTTCCAACGCCTGTTGTTTCTAACGACAGATAAGTGATTGGCACTTCTTTTTCTTCCTCCGTTGTGTTCTTCAGACATACATTCACTTCTATAATTTTTGTATCATAATTCACTTTACTCGTATCTATCCCACTATTCTCATAAATTGCTGCCTGTTCTTCTGTGGACAGCCATTTTACTCCACTCGCTGAGATTTTAACTCCATCCAGAAATTCAAGAGATTCTCCCTTTTCTGCTGTCTCAACTTTTCTTGCCGGATATTTTTGATTTATATTTCGATACCCGGCTATAAATCCACCAAATAATACAATTGCCGTCATAATGATGATGATCTTTTTTCTCATACACTCACCTATACTGTCATATGCTCTTTTATTTGTCCCATATCCATTCTAAAAATTTCATCTGAAACCTTTTCTAAAGTCTCCGTTGTATGACAGGATATAAGAATTAATGCTCCTCGTTCCTTTTCTTCACTGACAATCTGCCATAATATTTCTTCGCTCTTTTCATCTAATGCATTCGAAGGTTCATCTAAGATAATCAGTTCTGGTTTTTCCATAATTGCAGCCGCAATCCCTAGTTTCTGTTTCATTCCAAGAGAATATTTCCGATATTTTTTGTACATTACATCCTGTAGCCCCACTCTCTTTATAACATCTTTCACCTCTGCCCCACTGATTTGTCCTTTAATTGACGCAAGCATCATTAGATTTTGAAATCCACTGTAAGAATCTAAAAAGCCTGGTTTTTCAATAAACACACCCACACTTGGTGGAAATGAAAACTCTTTTCCAAGAATTTTTCCATCAATCTTTACTTCCCCCACAGTTGGAAGTACTAATCCACAGATTACTCGCATAAGCATAGATTTTCCACAACCGTTTTTCCCTTGCAGTCCATAAACCTTTCCTTTTTCCATAGAAAGTGTAATTCCGCTGAGGACCTCATCTGCTCCAATTTTTTTACTGATATCTGTAAGTTCAAGATACATATTTCCCCTTCTTTCTTTAAAACAGATCTTTTCTTTTTAAAATTTGATATCCAATTACAGCCATAAAGAAAATAATTCCTACACTAACTGCTCCTTGTGTCAGAAATCCAACATCATCCATAGCAAACATCATCTGACGTATGCACATAAAATAATTTCCTATTAAAAACGGATGGATCTGATATACACTTGAAACTAAAATAACAATAGAAACCAAAATTCCAGTTACTGCATTGATTGCTAACGATACAATATACTGAATATAAGTAAGTGCCAGCAATGCCACAAAAAATACAAGAACCATTGAAAAAATACGGAAATTATTTTTGTTGATTTCCAGTCCCAGATAATCCTTTAGTAACTCTAAATTTATCCCTTCTACAGCACTCTTCGTACAAAAAGAAAAAACAAGAAATGCTATTGCTGTCACTGCCAGATATCCCATACATTCCAGCCAAATTTTCAAATGACTTTCCATCCACCACTGTTTTCTGTTTTTCAGACGTAAGAGCATTTGCTGTTCGTATTTTTTTGAGAGCTGTACTGTCAGTTTTCCAATCAGTAAAACAAAATAAATCAAATACAACGACCAGTACGGTGGAATATTAAAAGTCTCTTTTCCTTCTGATTGTGTATAAGGAACTGTCCCCTGAAAAAAGCAGATTACATAATCCCAAAAGTGAAGTTTCCACTCCTGTCCATTCACAGTATTATATTGTTGGATCAGATTACGAAAATCTACACACTGCACGAGAACCAGCAAAAATACAAAGCCATACTTTTTCCAACTTTCTTTAAAAAATATTTTCAAGTGAACTTTCCACATGGCCTCATCTCCTATCTCCAGATATCTCTCCACTCAATCACCTTTTCCCCTATCAGTTTCTCGATGAAGAAAACGACAATCCCACTCAGAATAATTCCTAACCACTTGCCTGGTATATTCCATGATGTCTGCCAGACTGCGAACAGGCTAAAATAGATCTTTCCATAGTGAAGTGCCTCTATTCCGATTGGAACCAAAAGAACAATCCAAATAAAAAACAGAGTCTTTGGATACCACAAAAAAATATCTACCATTACAAAAAGTAAGATCAGTTTTAAAACATACATCAACCAGATAACGACGGCCACGGATAAAAAATGGGACTTTACAACGTTTCCTGTCTGACCAAAATAAACACTTTCCATAGTATCCCAATTGATCAGATTTCTGCTAAAGATCCAGCCAGTAAATGTAGCCATTAGGATAATTATAAAAGAAATCCCAACAGCATATACTAGACTCTCCTTCAGTTGTTGCTGAAACATTCTTTTTCTCGATTGATACCGTAAGATATATTGAATGTTCAGACTGTCCTGTTTGCATCTGATTACGAAAAAAAGTACAAACGGAAATATGGTCAATCCACTATAAAGTGCTCCCTGCTGTGCAATAACATAGTCTATCGTACTGGCCGAAAGATTATAAAACTGATACATCTTCTCCTGCTCGGACACTGTCCAAAAAGAACAAACTATCATCCAGATCAGTTCAGCTGTCAGAAGCCATCTATGTTTTATCAAAGAATCTCTCACATGATAAAATGTCTGTTTTGATTTAGAATACATCTTCCTTCGCCCCTTTTTTCATAAATACAAAGAACGTTACTGGAATTCCAATCCCCATTGAAACCACTGGAATCCACCATGCGACGATTCCATGTCCCGGCTGAACCCAATATACACTGGAATAGTCAATATGATTTGTAATTGTACAGATAACATGCAGAATCAGCTGTACAAAAAACGGAAAGATCAATACAACAATTTTATAATCTGACAAAAAACTTACAGACAAACAAACACAAGCCCAAATTCCTGCCATCAGAAATTGAAGTACCAGAAAAAACATTGTATATATCATAGGATGCGTAAAGAAAATCTTATAAAACAGCATCAACGGTGTAAGTATATTATCTCCCATTGTTGAAAGCGGTGCTAAGTTTGGCAGAAGAACCAAACTGCACATTAAATTGAAAATCAATGGAACAAGAACTGCAATTCCCCCACTCAGAAAAGCAGCAGCATATTTTGCTTTGAGATAATCTTCTCTCTTTGTTCTCATATAAATATTTTTTATTACTCCTTCTTTGCAGTCCTCAAAATAAGAAGTTCCAAATGGAAGGCTTGCAAGGATCGGAAGAATTAAGAAGAATATAAACCCTTCCAAATTCGACGGACTTCCAGCCATCCATGTTTCCACAGCACTATGTGGCGACAGAATTGGGAATTCGTTATAGAAATTCGTCAGATTAGCTCGATAGGCGGGGATTATTTCCCGGATTACATGTGCAATTCCAAGCACAGTTCCTATCAGCATGGATAATACCATCCCCTTTCCGCTCATTGCCCGTTTCATCTCTGTCTTAAAAATCTGTTTCATGCTTTTCCCTCTTTCTTAAATTATATTTTCAAAGGGAAGAGAAAGGGGATGCTATTTTGTTGGAAAGACCACCTTTACGTCATCAATTCAGTACAATATAGCGCCGGATATCGTAATCTGGATTATCAATGACAGCTCCGGTCGGATTAATTTCCAAATACATTGCTTCTGAGTCTAACAATGCATCATTTACAACAAAAATCATCGGCATTACTTTTTCTTCCTCTGGTGCAAAAGTTTCAGCATAATAATTATGATTCAATATTCGCGGTTTTTCCTCCCCCAAATAAGTTACTTCGCCTATATAGTCACTGTACTTTGATGGTGCCGAAAGAAACCTCAGTCGAATATAACCCCAGATAAGATCGTTTTCTATCGTTTTACTACTTTGATTTTTTACAGAAAGATTGACTACAACGTAAGAAAAATCATTTGTAATATTTCCTTGTTCATCTAACACTGCTCCCGGATAATCTGCAAGATTTTTCCCTTCCGGAAGTGCATACCCCGGATACTCCTTTCCTTTTGTCCATGATAAAACTGTGAAACTATAATAAGTGCTTTTTATCGTATTTCCTGTTGAAACTATATTTTTTTCATCGACTCCGAGTTTGTTTGCAAATTCTTTAGATACTTCATCTGGCTCCTCTTTTTGGGCTACCACATCAAGACTTTTTTTAAATTCATTTTCTTTTTCTATATTCTCCTTACTTATGCTACCTGTTCCGCTTTGTAAGAAATTAACAGATAGTAACACGAGTATAATGACAAGAGAAACACCCGCACAAGTTATTATTTTCTTCTTCACAAATATCTCCTTCCGTCATTCCTTCCCGACATAAACGACTCCCGTATGACACATTCTTTCACTTATTTCATAACAACCTCCTGTATCATTCAAATTTAAATACAAATTTTCAAGATCTTTTTCATTGACGATCCATGCCATATTGACTTGAACACTCTCACCAGGCTTTAACGATGGAATATAATTCTTTCCTTTACCATAGTCATCTTGTACACTGCAATAGGTCATTTCAGCTGTTTTTGCAACACCGTCGCTTATATAATAATCATAATCCGTACCAGCTTCTGTACCAGGCATGTAAATAGTATATGTTCCATCATCCTGCTTCGAAAGAGCAATCAGTGTGCCCATGTAGATCATATGATTAAGTTCTTCCTCCGATGTATTTGTGTATGTGACCGTCGTAAACAGTAATTTCTGATTCATGTTTTCTTCTCTCACAACTGAATCCAGATTGTTTACACCATCCCCCTTTTTCATATAGGATAAATGATTCTGTACTAATTTTCCATTTGCATCAACTGCCGTCTTCCAGGCATCCGGAATTTTATCATTGTCTAAAATCTGTAAATCATCTGCGACCTTTATTTTATCTACACGAACTGTCACCTTATCTGTATTTATGTAATTTCCATTATTATCTTCAGCATGAGATTCTAAATTAAAAGTTTCTCCAATTTGATGAACCGGTAACTGGCCATTTACTAAAGATTTCTTATCTGCATAAACTGTCGGATCAATAATATCACTCCAGGCAGTCATGTCAGCAGTTTTGATCATTTCGTCCTCTTCCGTAATCACAATATTTTCCGCAAACTTATATGCTTCTTCTTTTGAAATCGTATTTCCAATATAGAGTGTCAAAACACGATATTCTTCCGGACACAGAAGATAAATTCTTTGATCAAATGAGTTTTCTCCCTCTGTTGTATTGTATTTGAGATAAATTCCATCATAGGATCCAAAAACATGGTTTTCACTTTCTATAACATTTCTATCCAACAATGATTTATCCAGACTCTTCTCATCCATCAAAGCCGTACGAATGGCTATCCCTTCTGTATCAGGTGCATCTTTATAGACTAAACCTAACTTGTTTTCTTCGTCCGTCCATTCCATCCCCTTCGGAATATAGTTTGATGTGACAGAGATTTCATGAATCTCTTCCGGAAGTTTTACATCTTCAGAATTTTCATCTGATTTTATACTTGTTAAAGTACCGTAGTTTCCTTGTTTTTCAAGATACATATGATAAAGCTTTGTTCCTGCATAAGCAACGGTTGATGTTGCAATAATGCACACAGCTGCCGCAGCCGCTACCCTGCTTATGCTTCGGTTAAACTTGCTTTTTCTCTGTATTGGCGTAATGTTTGATGAATTTACTTGTTTTTCTACTTCTTCTTGAATCATATCGTGAATAAAATCCGGAATATTTGGAAAATCATTTTTTAATTCGTCTAATCTCATATAAAAATCTCCTCCAATTGAATCTTCTTTTTCAGCGTTTTCCGTGCCCTTACAAGTCTCTTTTGTACAGCACCTTCGGATATCTCAAGAATCTGAGCAATCTCTCTTATATTGAACTCCTCCATATAATAAAGAATCACTGGAATCCGCAGTTCTTCTTTCAGTTCGTTCACAGCTCTATATAATTCACTGTAATCCCGATTTTCTTTGGGTTGCTTCCTATTTTCTGCATATTCTTCGTCCAAAGGTTCATTGACATTGATACGCCTTGCAATGTTATAACATTCATTGAACAATATCCGCATCAACCAGGTCTTTGCATAGCGATCTTTTTTTAGTGTATCTATTTTAGAAAATGCTTTCACAATCGATTCTTGTATTGCATCAGCACAATCCTGGTCATCTGACAAAATTGTTCTTGCTGTTGCATACAATTGTCGCTCTGATGAAAGAATCAATTCTCCAAGTGCCTCCTTAGTCAATTTGTTACCCCCTTTTTGCCAGCCAGCTTTTATTTACATAGATTAGACGGATTTAAAATGAAAATATCCCCTTAATTTAAAAAAATTATTGTTTTTTGCAATTTTCTTTATATTATCTCATAGATTGTACCTCTTTCGTGTAAAAGAAGTTTCTTGAATAACATTTTCCCAATATAAAGTTAACAAAGAATGTGCCTCGGCACATTCTTGCGCCTGCGGCGGTCGCTTGCGACACCTACCTTGTATGCTGCAGTGCGCATCCTAAGCGGAGCGTTTTTAATATATTAGGAAAGGACTTTCCTTATATATTAAAAAATCTCCCCTCACACTGAATGGGATCTAATTGATTCCATCAGATATGAGGGGAGATTCTATTTTTTATAATTCACTTGTCAGTGTACTTCCAAAGAAGCTTCTATGTATAATCTACTAACAACTATAATTAAGCGTTCTTCTTGGCAATTGCTGCCTGTGATATGATTGCCAATTGCAGGACTCTCGATTAGGCTAACGTCTGGATTCTTTTTCCGACCTGCGATTTTTAATTTCAAGTCTCTGTCCACTATATTCAATTTCCATACAAAACAATCTGGGTATACGATTATTTCTTTTACAAATGCTTCTATCACCTCATCCGGTATGCTATGTGTTGAAAAATTAAAATCCTTTTCCAATCCATACTTTAACACTTGTAATCGTTGATTGTATTCTTCATCTGAAATTTCTTCATCTATTTGATATGAATCAAGTATTTTCTCATACTTTTCTTTTTCATCAGTCAATGCCTTTTTCTTTTCATCGAACTTTGCTGCATCAATTTCTCCTGCAATTCTCATATCAATCAGATTATCAAATTTCTTATCCAGAATTTCAAGCTTATATTTTGTTTCTTCTATTTCTTTTTGGAAGTCTATTTCTCGATCATCTTTGTAATGATCTTCCAGCATTTCATTTGCAATCTTTATAATTCCACTTCTATCTTTCCAAAATTTCTGAAAAATCATATCTGCCATGGATTCAAATTTCCATCTTGGAACCATTGGTGAATCACAAATACCTTCTATATCAAGACCTCTTTTTTTTCTTGTAGAAATGCTTCCGGTTTTTACTTGTTCAAATTCTTCTCTTGTAACAATAGGTTTATGTGAACCAATTACTGCAATCTGTTCAACCTCTCCCCAATTTTTCACTTTCTTCTGCTCTAAATAATCTGGAACATATTCTTTCCTATATACAATCATTCCACAATAAAATGGATTATTTAATACTCTGCTGATATAAGAAGAATACCAACGTGTTAATCCTGTTGAAGTTTTTCTTCCAGCTGCTTCAAGTTCAAATTGGATTTTTCTCATCCCCATACCGTTCAGATACATATTATATATCATACGTACTGTTTGAGCTTGTTCCTCGTTAATGACAAAATCTCTTCCAACTTTGTCATAACCTAATATATTTCCATTTCCGTATATAACACCGTTTTGGAATGAAATCCTCTGTCCTGCTTTCACACGAACTGATGTTTTTTTACTTTCATTCTGTGCAAGTGTTGCCATAATTGTCAGTCGAAGTTCACCATCATCATCATTCATGGTCCAAATATTATCTTCCGTAAAATATACTTCAACACCATATTTTTTAATGTACGTGTTTGTTGTAATGTATCGACAGTGTTTCTAGCAAAACGAGAAACTTCTCTTGTGACAATTAAATCGAATGCACCATTTTTCGCATCTTCCATCATTTCAAGAAAACTCTGTCTCTTATGGACAGATGTTCCAGTGATACCTTCATCTATATATTTTTTATATAATGTCCACTCCGGATGATATCGAAATAAATCATCGTAATATTGCACTTGATTTTCCAAGGCTGATATTTGTGCTTCATGTTCGGTAGACACTCGTGCATATATAGCAACCACTCTTTCTTTCATCTCATTCTCCTCAGTTATGTTCCTACATTGTCATTACATGTTAATTTTATCACAAAAAGCGTCTATATTCCTGTTCTCTAATATAATCTACTTTTTCATCATGCAATATTTTTTGACATAATCTATCAAATTGATAGCGAATAGTCGTTTTATTCTTCTTAGAAGAAGGTTGTCCCATAAGAGTTCACCTCCCTCCAATTAAAATTTCTTGGTCTCGTCTTACACCCCCTTCTCTATATCTCTCGTATAGAACTAGGCAAATGTTAAGTAAAATATGAATATTACGATGCGGCAGAGCCGCCTGTCCGGTCATCTTAGAGCCAGTGTTCCAGCGACATAGAGCCACTATGATTTTGCTTGATTATTACTTATTTGACAGGACAGTACTTGTCAAGGCCGAAGCCGCTTTAGCGGTGCATTAACAGCCTTTACAAGTATTATTCTGACAAATATTATTAATTATCCAAAAGATATGAGAAGGCAGTCAAATATTTGCCACAATGTCAAGTGATGAGTTCAAAATAAAAAAGCCCATGAGAATTTTTCTCATAGGCTGAACAAAAGTAATGATAAATGATTTTTTACGAAAAAAGCGGCTATCCCAAAGGATAGCCGCTTCAACTATAGACAGAACTATTTCTATAACTTAATTTTTCCAAAACATAAACCTTAAAAAAAGCAGTATTATTAAAAAAGTAAAAACAAATTTTTCTGTTTTACAGTATGTTTGCATAGAAAAGTATTTCTTTCTACAGAAAGAGTAAATCATGGTACAAGCAAGTGAAATAGAAAAAAATATTTTAAAATTCATAGTATCTATGTGCTCAGGAAAGAACATCATAATAGACCAAAGAATCACGAGCAAAAGAACTATTATATAGTGGAAATTTTTTTGAATCTTATTATTATTCATATCACTCCTTTATAACCTCCTCTCTTTTTTCTTTATTCTGCTCTTCTTCCGTTTTTGTATTTGTATATTCCTGTTCTGCGTATTCTTTTATCTTCTGAACCGCGTCTTTTGGACTCCGTCCAGGACGGTATTCAAAACTTCCATTCGTGAACTTCAGCTCATATCAATCAAGTAAGTAAGAAAATTTTCACCTCGAACTTCTTACGGAACCGTACGTGAAAGTCTTTCATGTTGACACGATATTGATCATTCAACTATTTCATATTGCTCTTGTTTAACTAACTCTGATTGAACTTCTTCAATATAACGATTATAATTTTCTATTGTTTCTTCTGCCTCTTGATTATTTGATTGTGTAGAAATACTATTCTGCAAATATTCTTGTTTTAATGATTCTAAATATTTTTCAATTGGTAAATTTATCTTATAAACTTCAAATTCATGCTGCCAATATCCTTCTTCCGAACCAAATTGACTTATAAGAGCCTGAGCCTCCTCACTATTAATCGAATCATTTATTGTAACTTTTAAATCATCTAAATAATCATTGATTTCATCATCAGACACAGAATATCCCGCTGCAATAGCTCTTTGATAAGTCACATCGCGTTATAACATATATTCTACTGCCTTATCTTCAGCGTCTGACTGTTCATACCCTGCTAAAATGTAGAATTCAGTAGCTTGTTCAATATCCTTTGTAGTAATAACGCCACCGGATTTACCTCTTGCGTAAATAGACTCATCTGTTTTATCTCGATAGGAATTAAATAATTGTCCGGCTTTCTCCGTCAAATCAATATTAGATTCTTTTTCATTTATCACATAGATATTTTCGACTTTAAGTGGTCGAACGTCCGCATTATATGGGAAATAGTAAAATATAATTTTTGTACCTTCCTTTAAATTTTCTAATTCATAACTACAATTTCTACAATCTAATTGCAATGTATTGACATTTTTAAAATCCTCATCTTGTTCATTCAATTTATCCAAACGAACAACTATAATATTCTTATCTATAGATTCTACTATCCCGCTTCTGTTAAGATGGTATACCCCCGAAGAATACATTGTGTCATTTCTTTTTTTTAGTCCTAATAACGCCAAAAGCACACCTAAAATGCATAAGACATATATTATTTTTTTCTTCATTAAGTTTCACCACACGTTTATTTTTAAAATGGAAGAGAATATACTTTCTCTTGATAGAATTATTCCTAAAAATCGACGTATTTTTTTCATATACTCTTCATCTCCCTTTCTTTTTTATTGGCGACATTTAATTGATAAATAGATTGTAACATAGTTTTTTCTAATCGCATTAGATTGACCGTTATTTCAAAGTAACTGACCTTATTTTCTTTCAATAGGATTTTTACACATAATTACCATATTATTTCATCTAAATCATCATACAACACGCATATTATCCCACCAATTCCAGACATAAAGGACAAATCTCCAAATTCTTTAATTGCCATTTTATCCCTTATTAAAATTTTTTCTCGAACCTCTTCTGCTTCCGCCAAATACTTCGGGTTGTTTAATGACTTAGCACAAGCTTTGAAAATCAAATAACCCCCACTCAATCCATGACAAATACATAACCGTTCTTCACCTTTCCATTTACTAAGACATTGTAATCCTCTTTCAATATCTCTTTTCACAATAGAATTATTTTTATACTCTCTCAATTGTACTAGTGAAAGTCTGGATAAAAGTATCCCACTACCACCATGACACCACGTATTTGCCGAATAGCATGATGTTTTTTCTTTTCTAAAATCCCTCCAATTTTCATGTATTTCTGAGTATAAGGAATCCTCATAATTTAATAAAAGATCAATTCGTTTCTTATATATTTTCTTTCTGGTATTTTTTAACAGGTAGGAATACGCCAGAATCATTCCACTGTTTCCATGTGAAATGCCAGATAAGATCACCTTCTCCTTTTTTTGAATCCAGCCAATGCCATTTAAAAGTACTGTCCGATGTTTCCATAACTCTTTCTCTACCCGAATTACATAATTCAAAATTGTTTTATCTTTTGTGATTTCATAAAATTTCATTAAAACGATTATCCATCCGGCATTTCCTGAAAGCAGGTCATAATTTTCATCTTTCAGAACTAAATCATTCACAATTTGCATATGTTTTCTGGCGTATTTAAGGTATTGGGGTTGCTTCAATATTTCGTATAAAATCAAATATCCATATACAATTGAGCCTTCACCTTCGAACATTCCTGTTTGATTAGATTCACTTTTCCTGACTTTTCGAACAATTTTATCCGTATAATCATACATTTCCTCTGAAAGATTTTTACATTCTTTCATCCATAGAGCATTTCCAGTATACACTCCCAATAACGCAAAACTAACTGCTAATCCGGAAATTCCATTATACAAACTCATATCTATTGTTTCTATACGCCACTTATCAACATAAATTTTTAATCCTTGATAAGATGTACAATCTGCCTCTTTCGATTTCCACTTCATCAAAATCTTTCCTAAGTTATTTGCCATGTCAAGAGGTGTCTTAAATTTTTCATCAAACTTTATGTAACGACTGTTATTTACTTCTGGTAAATTATACCCTAACGCCATTCTAATTAACAAAATTTGCCTAAATAAATCATCTTCTGACAAACGATTCATATACCGTCTCATATCATGCTCTTCTTTTTTTTTACTACACTCCTCTTTTTCTGGCTGCAGTTCATTATTTTGAACATTTGAATAATAGATCGGAATATCAAAGTTCAATAATGCTGATAGTTCTGACTTAAAAAAAGCATCACTATACTCTTCTTGTTTTCTATTTTTCTTCAATACATAGAAAAAATAGATTCTATTTTCTGTTTTTTTCATAAATTCAGGGAAGAAGGATGTATTTAAATACATGTCATATTGTTGTGTATACCGTATCAGATACCGGCTCTTCTTTCTGTCTAGTTCAGAAAGTAATGTAATAATTTCTTCCGTCTTTCGATTAAGTGTTCTCCGATAAGCATGATTAAATCCTTCACATATTTCATCTATATACTCTTGTATCTTTATAGTCTGATTTCCTTTTCTGACAATACTCTTTTCTAAATGAATCGTTCCGTCTTTATGTCCCATTTCTATTTTAGATGAATATGGATTACAAATTGTCGGAATCTTAATTTTTGTTTTTATTATTGCATCAGTATGTAAACCACTTGGAAAATTTTCACCTTCTGACTCTCCCCAAGCTGGCATCGGTAAAAATCCTGTCTGTAGCACAGAAAATTGTGCAAAATCATCTAACTTCTTTTCCCCTATACTGTTTTTATCTTTTCCATGGCCAGGCATGGTTTCTAAATCAATGATTTCCGGATATTCCCCATTGGAAATTATATTTTCTCCATGAATATCCGTACTGTAAGTGAGATAACAAAGAAAGAGAAGTATTCCTGATCTAAAAAAATAATTCTTTACTTCTTGATCATTCTGACAAAATTTGTATTTTACATATTCCTCCCAACTATGTGTCTGGTAACTTAAGAGTTTTCTGTAACTTGCATCTAAACCACTGCCTACCATTAACCAATCATACATCTGAAAATATATTTTATTTTTTTCTATATCATTAGGACGATATATGATTTTTTGTCCATTCTCTACTTCTATCTCTGCGACAGTATGCCCTCCATGATGTGTATCAGATTTTCCCAATGAAATTTTGCTAATCTTGCAAAATTTATTACCTAAGATTTTTTCTTCTATAAAAGATTGATCTTCTTCCAGGTATTTTGAAATTTCATTAGTTTCTTCTATTACCTGACCTATCCTTAGCAAAATCAAACGAAACATCTCAGGATATTTTCTACATAAATTTCGAATATATTCGGGATTCTGTAGATAAGCCGTCTCATAATATATGTATTCCTGTTGAGCTGTTGTCCCCTTGAGTTTCCCACATTTCTTATGCTCATGTATTTCATAAATCAAGCAACGCATTGGTATTTTTACAATTGCTTTTACTATATTAATAGCTAAATTTTCTGTTCTATTTGTGTAAAGGATTTTTCTGTTCTTATTATTTCTTTCTATGTAATCAATACCTATCTGTATAAAAAAGCGAAAAAATGATTCGAAATTAACTTTTGATATTGCCCCCTTATAATATAATTGATTGGATTGAAATAACTGAAGTAATTCACCTTGTATCCCCTGCCTTAATAATTTTTCTTCTTTTTCCACAAGTAACCGGCAATATCCCTTGTCAATTATCCTGTAAATATCTTCTCCAAGAATTTCTGTCCACATTTATGTATCCTCTTTTCAGATCTTATATCTTACACAATACAAAAATAGCACAGCTTTTCAACTGTGCTAAACTTTCATTAATTCCTTTAACAACAAATGAAAGTTCCGTATCCACCTCCATAACTTATTACTGGTGCATCTTCCATTTCATCTATATCCAGTTTTTCTGCTTCTTTTAGCTCTAATAGAATTTCTTCGTATTTCAGTTCCTCATTCATATTCCTTATCCTCCATAAAAATTATGTTTACATCAAACATTCCCTCTTTACAAGCGCACTGCATTTCTCCATGATTTTCATCTACAATCTGTTTAATATTTTTCATCCCCCATCCATGCATAATTTTGTCCGCTTTTTGAGATTGAAATCCATTTAAATTAACTGTATCTGAAATTGAATTTTTCACATCCAAGAAAACAATTTCATTAATTTGTTGGATTGTCAGTTCAATTCTACGTTCCTCAATTTGACATTTCATGGATGCTTCTATTGCATTTTCCAATAGATTTCCCATAATAATCATCATGTCTTCCCCTTTTACCGGAAGCTTATAAAGTTCAATTTTTTGCGTAAATTTAATCTTTTGTTGCTGCATTCTTTCATATTCATAATTTAAAATACAGTCAAGATCCATAAACCCCGTCCATATCTTCCATTCTCTGTTCCTTGTATTTTCTAAATGTGTATTCAGACATTCTTTTGCCGATTCTAACGTTCCTTCCTCGATACAATTGAGAAGATAGAGATAGGTATGCTTTACCTCATGAAGTCTTTTTGCTTGCAGTTCACAATAAGTACGAATGAATTGATATTCCTTGGTTAATATTTCCTTTTGTTCTACTAAAGAAGTCTTCTCCAGTTTATTGTACCTGTACATACTTCGAAACACATAAATAATAAATAGCAAAAGCAAAATAAGTATAAGCAATACATTGGTTATTAAATTAAAATCACTATAATATCCTCCATCAAAAAATCCTGCCATCCACATCACAAGAAATAATGCGCTTATGTCGATACACAAAATAAATAATGCCGTTTTCCAACTATTTTCAATTTTTTTTACAAAGATCTGAATTTGTGTTTTCCATTTTCTATATACGAAAATGAAGATAAAAATAATTAATAGATTCCAGATGCATTCCCAGTAGTTTCTTCCACCTAATACATTTGTATTCATTACGTCAGTTTTTTCATAAACTCCCCGTATAGTGAGTAAGGGAATACGAAGTAAATCTGTAGTCATATTATATAACCATAACCAAAGTAAAGAAGATCGATAGCATATCTTATAAAATATTTTTAATAACAAGAGATTTATAACCGGATTAATTATCATCTGAAGATCTGTTACAAACCCTCTGGTTGAATCTTGAGCTTCCCATGCAATTTCACCTGCTATTAAAATGTAAAAGATAATATAAACAATATGTGACTTCCATCTTCGCTGGGGAAATACCGATAACACACTCAAAAGGCCGATTACAATAATAATATAACTTGTAATTCCATAACAAATGTTAATCAATTTCGTTCCCTCCAATATTCCGCAATTTTATCCTTTACATTTTTAAACTGCGGATGGCTAACTGTAAGACAAACTCCGGTTCGCATTTTAACCTGATAGGGTTCTACGGACATAATATGTTTTATATTTACTACGCATCCTTTATCAATCCTGAGAAAGCAGTCCTGATTTAAGCGTTCCTGTATTTCTCCAAGACTAGTCCTGATTTTGCACTCCCCCTTTGAATGTATAAGAACAACATACTTTTTTTCCTTATACATATAATAAATTTGACTTTTTGCAATTCGTTCCATACGTTTTTCCGTCACTACTTCAAAGTACTCCTCTTTTCGATGCCCCATCTCAGATTCTAATACTTTATAAGCTTCTGGAAGTTTCTTTTCCAATAATATTTTTGGAATATACCGAAATGCATTTACTTCAAATGCCTCTATTGCATACTCTACATGGCATGTCACATAAATAATTACAGCAGATGGATATAAATCTTTAATCTCTCTTCCTATGGAAAGCCCTGAAATTCCATTTTCTAATGGAAATTCCATGTCTAATAAATAGAGATCATTTTCTTTATATTTCAATTCTAATAAAAATTTATCGACATCATTATAAGCAGAAAAACTATAATCTCCAGATTCAAAACATTGCTCAGTAATTATTCTTTCTGTCGTAAGCCACTGCGTTTCATCATCTAATGTAGCAATCCGTATCATTAAATTCCTCCATCATATTTCAAGTTGCAAGCAAAGATGTAATTTTGTTTTCTGCCATTTATCACAAAAAAAACATATTTTTTTCATTTTTTACTATAAATGGCGTGAACTTAGATTTACTGACCTTTATCTATAGCACTATTCTTATTGCAAATAGTTTTGTTTTATCTACTTCACTGTAAATAGATAGTAATCCTTAATTATATTGTTTAACAGCATCCTCCATTTCTGTGAGATTTCCCCACCTTATATACACCATAAATTCACTATACATTATTTCTTCATTTGCTACAATCGTAATCCAATTATTTTTCAATATTATATTCAAATTAATTTCGCAAAAGACATTATACTTAAAATACGGTCAGTTTTTCTAAATTAGCGGTCAGTTTTACTTAAAAAGAAAATTTCATGTTATAATTTATTTAATCAATAAGAAGAACCCATAAATTTTGTATATCTACTTAGTGAAAGAGGTGTTTCCAATGAAATTATAAAAAATAAATGTATATAAAATAGGTAATAATGACAGAAAACTTATCATATCTAAAGAAATGGAGGAAAAATTAATGAAGAAGCACAGAAATTTTTTAGTCGGAACAATCGCTACAATCTGCTTAACAACAGTGATGCCGTTTTCGGTACTAGCTGGAAACATAGGTGACTCCAAGCTGCCAGAAAAGTTTATTTCTTATACTGGGTGGGCAGACACGTCATATCGGAATAAGCAAGATTATACCTCCCATTATATTATGAATAATAGTGGCTTTGATTTATGGGTTATTTCGCAGAATATCAATAAAACGAACATGACAGTAAGAGGTCACGCAATCGTTCGAGGCGGCGAATGGTTTATCTACAATAGCGTTAAGGAAGATGGATTTAATTCATGCAGATTGCATATCTCGACAGCTACATCAGGTACTAGTGGAAAGTTGAGTGGAAAATGGAGTCCTGATAGTGTTGGAAATTACCCTGTAGCAAATCCATAATAGAGAAGTATGTGTAGATCGTCAAAATAAAAATTAGAGGTTTACACTATTGTTAGAGCATAATCCTTGTGTTCAAAGTTTCGTTAATCCGAAAAACGAAACTTTGAACACAAATCCCCCATGCTATGCAAGTGAATCAGCATTACTTTAGCTTATGTTAAAAAACCTCCAACGTTATAATCATTCGCCAACCGCATCACTATAACATTGGAGGTTTTCATATGGACGTAAATAGTTTATCACACACAAAATGAGATTATAAATATCATACAGCTTTTGCACAAAAATACAACAGAAGAAAAGTGATCTATGGACATTTACACAAAGATATTTCACAAATTTTTAGTATGTTATGCAATAGAAAAGGTGTACGAATAATAGAAGCTGAGATGTGTCCCAATCATGCGCATATGCTTGTAGAAATTTAGAATATAGATATGGGGACAGACGTTTCTAGTGCAGCGGATATTATGTAGATACCGTAGGAAAAATGCAAAGAAGATTCAAGAATATATTCAAAATCAATTAAGAGAGAATTTGAAATATAATTAAAATAAGCCCCGAAGAGCTTGCTTGAAAATGATGTTGCGGCTGATAAATTGTTTCGATGAGTCTTTAGAATCCAGTGCGGTCAATGAGCCCTTATTGGGCTAGAGCAAACTACTGGATGAGACGGTAGTTATAATTGAAAGGAGATTTCTATGAAAAAAGTGCAAAAGTATTTCTATTGCTTCCTATCTATTCTCTGCTTGTGCATTCTTACATTTAGTTTGTCAGGCTGTTCCGAGATTAAAGATAGAATTGTGGGAACATCTGCGGGAGGTGGAAAGCCTGAAGGTGAAGCACCTAAGTCAGATGTGAGCATTACAACAGAAAGGACAAAGCAAATCGGAGATGTTTGTGAACTTAGGACAATGTCGGACAATGATTTTGACACTTCTACTGTGAGATGGAAGTGTATAGTTCAAAAAGCAAAGTTATATGATAAGCCGTCGGATGCGGGGATAGACACAAGCAGAATAATAACTTCGGAGTACTATAAAAGTCCAGAGATGCCTGTATGTATTGATGCAAGTGTGGCGGCAAATAGCATGATGTTACTATGTGATATAGAGATTGAAAACCTAAATGATTTCGAGAATCTTAATATCACATCTCTTGACTTGGTTTCTAAAGATTCTAAAGGCGAAGCGCAGCAAGTTGGTTTACCAAATTATTTTTCTCACGGGGGAACTGAAGATGCTAAATATTATGATTTTACTCTGACAAAGGGAAGCAAGGAAACAGTTCAGGTTGGGTGGTATATAGATCCGAATGATTTAGATAAGGATAGTCTGTATTTAGCAATAGGCTTAGGAACTGCTTTGAAAGATCAAACATCCTTGGCTACTTATGTAAATTTGAACTTATAAAATTGGAAATTCTTAGAGGTGCAGTATATGAAAAACACAATAAAACTGGAAATCCACAAGGCAATAAAAAATAAATTATTTGTTATTTCTGTGCTTTTGGGGTGTGCCATCACAATCTTAAGCTTGATTTACCAAGTGAACGTCTCTAATTTAGACTTTGCAGCAAGTGTAAAAAACCCTATGATCTCGGCATATACAGTTTTTAGTACATGGATTGGAGGTGATGGGTATTCTTTGGGTGCTTCTGTTTATTTTTTTATATTTCCATTGCTAATTTCAATTCCCTATGGATGGTCCTATTGTGAGGAGAAAAAGAATGGTTATATAGGAGCAGTTGTTGTAAAGGCAGGAAAGACATCTTACTTTTTGGCAAAATATATTGCGGTATTCTTGACAGGTGGTTTAGCCATGGTTATCCCCCTTATTTTTAACTTTTTACTTGCCATGCTGTTTTTTCCTGTTGCTACGCCACAGCCCATATACTCTACAATCTATGGGATATATTATAGTTCTTTAATGTCTGATTTATTTTACACATGTCCGTTTTTATATGTATTTTTCTACCTTACTCTTGATTTTGTATACTGTGGTTTGCTTGCTTGTATATGTTTGGCAGTTTCGAGATGGATCAAGCAAAAATGGGTGGTTGTCATATTACCTCTGTTCATCTGTCTTGCATTGACCTATGGACAGCGTTTTATTTATACTTCCCCTATGACGGTTCAGTATAAACAGACCTCCCCATTGTATTTTCTCCATCCGGTAGAAATACAGTATCCTGCATCATGGTTCTTCATCCTCATATCAGCTTTGGTTATTTTCGCTACTACCTTGTTGATTCACCTTGTATGGGAGCGTAGTCATGAAATATATTAAAATGTTTTGGATTGATTTTAAAAATGGAATTTTAAAAAACGTACTCTTGTTTTTGTGTCCCATGATTCTGGCTGTGTTTACTTTTTGGGATGCATGGAATCGTATACATGGGGTTAAAGAGATTAATTTGTCTTTGGCTACTTATGGGGATTACTGGTTTTATGTTTACGGTGGAATGCAGAAATATGTGCCGGGTCCTGGTAACACATTCCAAGTTCCAATTATCTGGATGGTCGTTTTCATATTACCTGCGTTCCTTCTATTGAATTATCCTGTAAAGGATATGCAACATATGGGAACACAGATGATGGTACGTATCGGTGGGAGAACTCGTTGGTGGTTATCCAAATGTATGTGGAATGTTTTAGCAACAGTGTTGTACCATGTTCTTTTGGCATGCATCCTTTTGGGGCTGTGTTTCGTCTTTGACATACCATTAAGCAGTCGTATTCATGTAGAACTTTTGGGTATGCTATTTAATTTGTTTGGCGGAAACACATTGCTACCACGGGAAATGATACCAACTGTTATTTTCCTCGTTCCCATCCTGTGTTCTGTTACGTTTAACTTGCTACAGATGACCTTGTGTCTGTTTATTAAACCGATTTTCAGTTTTTTTGTAACGGCTGTTTTACTGGTTTCTTCTGCGTATTTGCTCTCCCCGTACATTCTTGGTAATTACGCCATGCCTCTTCGCTACAGTTGGATATTCGAGGGAGGCGTTTCTTTTCAGGTAGGCTTTGTTGCGTCTGTGCTTTTGGCTGTTGTAGCAGTGATTATTGGAATGATACGTTTTCGCAAGTATGAAATATTGAATAGGGATTAAGGAGAAAAAACATGACGAAAATAGAACTTAAACATGTATCCAAAACGATTCATAAAAATGAGGTACTCCATGATATTTCCTTTATGATGGAGTCTGGGAAAATATACGGATTCCAAGGGATTAACGGTTCGGGAAAGACGATGTTGATGCGTATTATCATAGGATTGATTCATCCCACAAATGGAAGTGTTGAAATAAACGGGAAAGTGCTTGGTCGAGAGCTAGAATTTCCTGAAAGCATAGGCTTTCTTCTGGAAAATCCAGCTTTTCTGGATCGTTATTCTGGATACTCCAATTTAAAGTTGTTGGCTGAGATACAAAACAACATCTCCGATGCAGAAATAAAAGAAGTCCTTTCTCTTGTTGGTCTAAATGAAGAAGCAAGTAAAAAGAAGTACCGGAAGTACTCTCTCGGCATGAAGCAACGCCTTGGAATTGCAGCGGCCATTATGGAAAATCCTGATATTATTATCTTGGATGAACCTACGAATGCATTGGATACGGCAGGTGTGAAACTTGTAAAGGGTATTCTTCAAAAGCAGAAGGATCGGGGAGCTTTATGTATTCTATCCTGTCATGACCTTCCTGTTTTAGAGAGCCTGTCGGATGAGATTATCAAGTTAGAGGAAGGAAAAATTATCGAACATATAAGCTTATCAAAAGCGGGAGGAGGAACTGAATTTTGAAAAAGAGAAGAAATATACTCCTGTTTATTAGTTTGTGCCTTATCTGTTCATTTGCCATTAGAGTTTACTTTGTAAACCGTGATGTATCTAAGCCGCCAATGAAGGAATATAAAAAAGGAGAGATAGTTACCTTTGATGAGGGGTATTCGGTGGACAACAGGAAGATTAGCAAGGGATACACTATTCAAATTTTGGACTCCGAGATATTGTCCGTTGAAGATTTCCGAGAGAAATACAAGCTCTCAGAGGGAGATTTGGAAGGACAGTATAATTTCACAAACGCATATTATGTCGTAAAGGCTAAGTTTACAAACGTAAACAATCAAGAGGGCGAAGAACAGGGAATCTCGCTTCTCAGTCTTCCGTTGGTTGGGAAAAACTATATGGTTGTATTTAATGCCATTGCCTATCCTCACTTAAATCCAACTATGCCTATTGGTGGAGGATTCTCTCTTCGTCCTGGTACAGATATGACAGTGTATCTTACCTATGCAATTATAGCAGGAAATGCACCAGATATAGAAGAACTTCGCAAAGATCCTCCACAACTGCAAATTGCAGAATATCCGATCCGAAAAATGCTTGATATAAAATGATGCGACTGAAACTATATTCAGATAACTCTCTATATTGTTTTAGGAGAAACCATTATTTATGATTGCATAAATAATCAAGATAACCGAGGATCGACGAAACTAATTGTGCCATTGATATCGTCTTCTAAAAGATTAAACATAGGAAGGGACTTCTAAAGAATTAGAAGTCCTTTTTAGTTCATGAAATCTTAAACGGTTCGATATTTTAATACAAGATATACTTGCTTAAGAAAATAAAGTTGTTGTGTTATCCAAAGTAAGTAGTGAAAAGAGACTCAATGTCATCAAAAGATCTTTTCCTTTCTATAATATTGATTTCACAGAGCTTCTGACACACATCGGATTTGAGGAAGATAAAAAACTTGCTAACAAATGACAAATGAATATCTGATGTCTTCTTCCGCACTGATATGATATTCGTCTACCACATCAGTTCCCCAGCTGTCGATACCTCCGACTCCTCTTACTGCTCCGTATACACATAAAACAGTTCTTCTTGCTGGCGGTAATTCCTCATGATGCAGAGCATTTTCAATTTCAGATGCTGTATATGGAAGGCATGAAAAAGCAAATTCCTTGTCTTCCTTCTCAATACGGAGTGTCTGTGATGACTGATCTGTTCTACTATTATCAAGACTTGTATGTCTGCTAATTTCAAGCCACTCTGTATCCATTCTCATTCCACATTCCTGTGGGACAAGATAAGGTGTCAGGCTCAAATCCGCCACTTCATAAACACCTTTTTGTGCACCTGCTTTTCTATCCGGATATGTCTCCCCTGATAATCCTTTATAGATATATTTATCTGCAAGTGTTGGCATGATAAAACGCATTCCAAATACCGGAAGCTCAGGCAGTCCTTTTACTCCATTATAATGTACATCCACCTGGATTTTTCCGGACGCATCAACCGTATATGTCACAAGTACCGTTGTTGACGGATTGGATATTGTCTCATAAGTATATTTTACAATGATCTCATCAGCAAAAACATCCCCACCGAAGCTGTTATTGTCCGGTGCATATGGTTTCTGCACTTCTCCATCCATGATAACCTGTGTTTCCTTACAGTCAATAAACATATCTGCTGAAAGCCAGCTTCCGCTTTTGATATGGAACTTGCTTCCTCTGTCGTTATCTGTCAGCGCTCTCCAGAAAGTAGGTTTTGGGCAACGGTACAGCCACTCATATCCGTTTT